>Ga0116223_10005915_pt1 | contig 10163 bp, 4 predicted proteins | sample Sb_taG_3_FD_90092 | JGI IMG/M metagenome (GOLD analysis project Ga0116223, IMG submission 90092) | Peat soil microbial communities from Weissenstadt, Germany - Sb_50d_a_PC metaG | ecosystem: Environmental > Terrestrial > Soil > Wetlands > Peat | place: Germany: Weissenstadt | collected 2010-09-21 | reverse complement strand
CACGCCCGTCTGCGGTGTAGCCCCCGCGCCATTGGCCACGCCGGCCGGTGCGATGTACGGCACGGTGTCCAGTTGCGCCTGCACGGCACGCGGAGCGTTCATGGCCACCGCGCCCGTGGGCCTGGTTCCGCTGAGGTCGCCGCTCCACGCGCGGAAGCGATACCCGGGTAACGCCGTGACCGATACCGCCACCGTGGTCTGCGAATCGTAGAAACCGTCCGGCGAGCCCGGCTGCATGCTCCACGATGCGCCATTGGGCGGAGCCGAGGACGCCGAGAGGACGTTCATCAAATGATAATTCGCGCTGATCGTGATGGGGTCGGCGGTCAGCGCCGCGCTCCAATCGCCCGAGCTGCCCGGCCAGCCGAGGAAATCCTGGCGCGATCCGTTGCCTTGGGGAACCGACGCGGGAGCGCTCACCCGCACCGTGGTCCCCACCGGCCGCACCACGTTGCACGGCGTCGCGCAACTCGTGCCATCCACCTGCACCGCGAGTCCCGCCAGAGAACTGTTCACGGTAAGTTGGCCCATTGGTGTGTAAGTGGCGATAAGCCGGATCCCCGCGCCCGCGGGAACCGTAAGATTTTGCGCCGCAGCGCCGCCGTTCGACCAGGAGCTGAACGCCCACACGCGGCCCTGCGAATCCGTCTGCTGCGCGGGCGCTGCCACCTGGTGCGTCTCACCGACACCCCAAACGAAGCTGTACGACGGCAAATTGTCGCGACCGTCGATATTTAGCTTGAGGTTTGGCGGCGACGTCGTCAAAGCCACGGCTACGCCCGCCACATAGGTTGCGGTCAGTGTGTCCGGCTGGGACAGTTGAGCTACCTGGTAGGCGTGAGTGGCGGCCCCGCCGTCGCTCCACGATGAAAAGACCCACCAGCTTCCGAAGTGATCCTCCTGCGGTGAAACCGGACCCACGCTGTGCGTGGAGTTCCATCCCCAATCCAGAGTGACCGGAGTAGTCACTGGCGCGCGGTCCGCGAGCACCTGCAAACCGGCCGGCACACTCGCCAGGTTGACGGCCCGCGCCACTTGAAATTGCGGGCGAACAATCATCGGCCCGTTGAGCGTCACCGTGTCGAGCGGTCCTTGAATTACCTGTCCGAATCCGGGCGCCCACGCCCCGAATACATATCCGGGGTTGGGAACGGCCAGCAGCGCCGTGGTGCCGCCGACGCCCAAGTAGATGTCCTGGTCCGACGTGTATGGCGTCCCACCTATATAAATGGTGCCCGGGCTCTGGCAACCCGTCGGATCCGGACACGAGAAGAACACCAGGCTTAACGCGTACTGCACGCTGAACATCGCGCGATACTGGGTGACGGATGGGTCCGCCGTAATCGTCACGGTGCTACCGCCGGGAATAGTCGTGCCGCCCGCCTGCCAACCGCTGAAAGTGTATCGCGCCTTGCTCTGTACCCCGTCCTGCTCCACGACCGCGGAGAGAACGTGCTTGCTGCCGGCCGGCCATATGGCGCTCGTGGCATGCGTGTAGAACTGTCCGTCCACGCTGTAGTACGCGCCATCCGGGACTGTCGAGATGGTCGTGGTGCTCCCCAGACTCTGCGCGCGAAACGCGGGGGCGAGAGCCGCTGCGGTCGCGATTAGAAAAATAGGTAGCACAGGCATTCTTGCCTGTGTCTTGTTTCCACCAATAGTTCTTTTCACGCGGGCAGTATATTCGCAAATTGACGGAAATGCACGGCTAACTTTGGTAATGCGGCACTTATTAGCTATTTCGATCATTGATTCTCGCCCCGCGCGGGCATCTAATCGGAACGTTCGAAGACCACCCATATGCGCTACCCCTTAGTGTTCTCGATTGCGATTGCGGCCGCTCTTACCAGCGCCGCCACTCCCTCGGTTGCGGCCACCTTTGGAACGGTGGTTCCGATTGCCGGCCAAGCTTCCGATGTGGCCCTCGACGAATCGCGGGGCTTACTCTATATTGCTAACTTCACCGCCAACCGGATCGAAGTCGTGTCGCTCGCCGACCTGTCGATCCGCACCTCAATGAACGTCGCGGCGCAGCCGGCCGCGCTATCGGTGTCTCCGGACAACCAGTTTCTGCTGGTGGCGCAATACGGCAACGTCACTCCGCCCGACCCCAGCAAGAACGGCCTCACGCTGATCAACCTCAACGACGGCACGCGCCAGACTTTCAGCACCGGCGACACTCCGCTCGCCGTGGCGTTTGTGGCCGATGGCACCGCCCTCGTCGCCACTACCAGCGGCCTGCTTCAGTTCGATCCGGTCACCGGGGCCCTCAACGTGGTGGCCACCTTCGCCGCCCTGGCGACCACTCTGCCCGCTAATCTGGCAACCTTTCCTACACAGGTGATCCTGGCTTCGCTGGCCACCTCGCCCGACCGCAAGGTGGTCTACGGCATCGCCGACGACGGCAGCTATCAGGCCTTCATCCGCTTCGATTGGAGCACCGGCCGCGTATTTGCCGGCGGCTTCGTAGCGGTGCCCAAGCCCCTGCCGCGAGTGAGCGTCGCATCCGACGGTTCGTGGGCCATGGTCGGGATGTATAAGATCGATGGCGGTCTCCACGATCTGGCGCAATTCCCTAACGCCGTGACGTCCGTCAACATCGGCGCTAATGCCGTCGATTCCGCCTCCGGCACCATCTACGCCCAAATCGTCTCGGCCGCCCCGCAAAGCAGCTCGTCATCCAGTTCCGCAACCGGCTCGTCATCCAGTTCCTCAACCGGGTCTTCATCCAGTTCATCCTCCGGCTCTTCATCGAGTGCTTCATCCAGCTCATCCGGTTCCTCATCCACCCCGGTTCCCACCGGTCCGCCGGTGTTGTCCATCATGGATGCGGATAACCTGACCGTGCGGCAAAGCCTGCTGATGCCCGAGAACCTCACTGGAAGGGCCGTGCTGAATTCCGCCGCGAACGTGCTTTATGCCGTCTCCGATAGCGGCGTCACCGTGTTCCCAGTGGGGCGCCTGAACCAGACCCATCGCGTGGCCGCCACGCAATCCGACCTTCTGGTGAGCGGCAACTTCTGCAACCGCAGCGTCATTACCCAGAGCCTCACCATCACCGATCCGGGCGGCGGCAATACCGATTTCGCCATCAGCGGCAATCCGGCCGGTGTCACCATCTCGCCGGCGTCCGGGATTACGCCGGCTACCGTGCAGGTGCGCGTGGATCCCAACGCGTTTCTGAATCAGAACGGCACCGTCGTGGTGCCGCTCACCATCAGTTCCGCCGCAGCCGTCAATATCCCGCAACCGGTGCGCCTGCTCATCAACAACCGCACCCCGGACCAGCGCGGGACCGTGGTGGATACTCCCGGAACCCTCACCGACATCCTGGCCGATCCGGTTCGCAACCGGTTCTACGTCGTGCGGCAGGACATTAACCAGGTGCTGGTGTTCGACGGCAGCACTTACACCCAGATCGCCGCGCTGCGCACCTCCACCACTCCCACCCAAATGGCCGTGACGTTCGACCAGCAGTGGCTCATCGTCGGTCATGACAACTCGCAGTTCGCCTACGTATACAACCTGGACACGCTCCAGCCGGACATCCCGATCGCCTTTCCGGGGGGCCACTATCCGCGGCAGATCGCCGCATCGGGCAAATCCATTCTGGCGCTGGTGCGCGACGTCACCGGAGACGCGCCCGGCGCCATCGATCGCATCGATATTCTGGGTCGCACCGCCACCAAGCTGCCTACGCTCGGCGTCTTTACCAACAACGTCAACCCCGCCGGGGTGCTCGCTCCGGCGCCCAACGGCGGGGCCATTCTGGTCGCCATGCCGGATGGCAACGTGATGCTGTACGACGCCAACGCGGACACCTTCACGGTATCGCGCAAGGACTACACAGCTCTCGGGGGCCCGTATGCCGCCTCGAGCTACGGCACTTACGTAGTCGCCAACTACCTGCTGAACTCTTCGCTGGTGACTCAGTCCACGCTGGATACCTCGTCCGGCTCGCCGGCGGGCTTCTCCTTCGTGGACCAGAGCGGATTTCGCACTTCCGCCCCTGCGGCCACCAGCCCGGGCGTGATCCAGCGTGTCAATCCCGCGGTCAGCATGAGCATCAGGCCGACCCGCATGGTGGAGGCGCCCCTGGCTCCCACCATCGCGCAGCCCCTGATGCGCACGCTGGCGCCGCTCTACAACCAGACCGCCGTCATCTCCCTGACCGTGTCCGGTTTCACGGTGCTGCCGTGGACCTATGACGCGGCCGTGGCGCCGCCCCAAATCTCCAGCGTCGTGAACGCCGCCGACGGCACCCAGCCGGTGGCTCCGGACGGCCTTATCAGCGTCTATGGACAGCAGTTGAGCCCCGTCAACATGGCGACCCAGGAGCTTCCGCTTCCCACCGCGCTGGGCGAATCCTGCCTCACGGTCAACGGGGTTGCCCTGCCCATGCTGTATGTCTCCAGCCAGCAGATCAACGCCCAGCTTCCGTCCACCGTGGATGGCAACGCCACCATGATCCTGCACACGCCGGGTGGCACGAGCAACAACTACAATCTCACCATCTACGACGCCGCGCCCAGCATTTTCCATTCGGGCACGGCGGGTCCGGAGACCGGCCTCGCGACCGTGGTCCGCGCCGACAATAACCAACTGGTCACGCCTACCAACCCCATCCACCCCAACGACTCGATCGTCATTTATGCTACCGGCCTGGGCCGCACCCAGCCGGCGGTGGATGCCGGCCTGCCCGCTCCATCCGATCCCTTGGCGGGAGCGATCATCGCGCCGTTGGTCAGTATCGGTGGAATGCAGCTCAATGTCACTTACGCCGGCATGGTTCCCGGCGAAGTGGGAGTTTACCAGATCAATGCAACCGTTCCGTTCAAAGTTCCGCAAGGGTTGAGTATTCCGCTGGTCATCGACCAGGGTGTCACAACCACGCTGATGGTGCGGGTAGTCAACTAAGGGAGAAACTTACATGAAGACGATTCAACTGTCTGTATGGATGTTGGCCGCGGGCGCTTCGTGCTTCGCCCAGCAGTGGGAATTCGGAGGATTGGGGGGCGGGAGTTTTGTCCCTGGCGCCGCCGTTTCCAGTCCGTTGGGATCGGCTACGGCCGGCTTCCAGACGGGCGCGTCCGCCGGAGCGTTTGTCGGACAAAACCTATATCCCCACATCAGCGGGGAGTTGCGCTACGAGTTCTTGCAGAGCAATCTCCGCCTCTCCAGCGGCGGAACCGAAGCCACTTTTTCCGGCGTGGCGCACATGATCCACTATGACGTGCTTTTCCACACCAACAAAAAGGGCTCGCGCACCCAATACTTCGCCGCCGTGGGCGGCGGCCTGAAGGTGTTCAACGGAACCGGCGCGGAGGCTGCCTATCAGCCTCTGAGCCAGTACGCCTACTTCACCAAAACCCAGGTCCTGAAACCCATGGCCAGCGTCGGCGCCGGCATCAAGTACGCGCTCACCCCGAGGATCGTTCTGCGAACCGAGGTCCGCGATTTCATCACCATGTTCCCCAAGGATCTGATTGCGCCCGCCCCCGGCGCGAAATTCGGCGGGCTGCTGCATGACTTCGTGCCCATGGTCGGGATCAGCTACGAATACTGAAACCACCGACTCTACTTCTCCACTGTCTCCGGCCGCGGCGTACCTGCCGCGGCCTTTTTTGTGCGTAGGCAGATCGGATTCAGGCGCTCAGGGTAGCCTCGAAAGCCTACGGCGTTGTGATCGGCGCGAAGTGGTCAACGGCAGACCGTACCGCCTCACGCTCCCCGAGCAGATCTTCGATGGATCGGTTCATGATCGAGGAGATGAAAACTCGGTAGGGTTCCATGCGCTCCGCTCTACTGCTGCGCCAGGAACTGGCAGCGCCGCTTGAGATCATTGCAGTGGCTGGGCGGCAGGAGATGTTCGTGCTGGAGCCGGCCTACGACAATGCCGGGAGCCACTCCCGCCTTGGCGGCAACGCTTCGGATCGCCACTTTACTGTATGTCCCCATCGAACGGATCGCCTTCCACTGCGCCGCGGGGATGAGCGCTTCGGATGCGAACCGGTCGGCCTGCTTCTCCTTCTCCGTATCGGAGCCGTCCCACTCCACGAAGACTTCCTTCTTTCCATGCAGGAGGATGTGTCCCACCTCGTGGAAGAAAGTAAACCAAAGGTGGTCGTCGCTCTTATATCGTAGGCTCAACTGAACCAACGCCTTCTCGGCCGTGAGCCACTGGGTCACCCCGCTGGTCCGGCAACCGGTCAATTCCGGAATGAATGCCACCGCAACACCCGCCGCAGCGCAGTACTCCGTCATGTGCGGCACGAATTCCTTTGGATCACCGGAAAGAGTTAACTGACGCAGCTTCGGCAAATTCGCACGGAGCCGCGCTTCGTCAAAGGGCTGCGTCTGGATCTCGCGAGCCACCACTTCGCCTCGGCGCAGCCACGCTGATAGCGAACCCAAATGGCTCTCAAATGCTTCTGATTTCCGGAATGCGAACTGCCGGTTCGACCAGATGTCGTGCCATTCCGCAGGAGAGGCAACGCCGAAGTAGTTGAGCAGTTCCCTGACCTGCTCTACCTTGTCTGGAATGGCCTTCAGCCAGCCCCACTTCGTCATCTCCTTTACAGGGAACTGAGCGAGCCACTCGACCTGTCCGGAGAGGCGTTCGTGCTCGGCCCGACGGGCGAGTTGCTCCCGGTACCGGGCCTCGCGGTTGTTCCAGAAGGAGGCGGGAGCGCCGAGGGAGCGTTCCAGTTGAATGGCCATGTCTTGCGTGATCGGCGCCTTACCAGCCACGATCTCGTTGATGTGTTGTTTCGGCCGCCCCGTCCGTGCGGCCAGTTCCGCCTGGGTCATGCCGCGGGATTCCAATAGCTCGGCGAGGGTTTCGCCGGGCGGCGAAACATGGTCCGGCGCGTAGGAAATCGTTTCGTTACTCATGCGGGTCATATACACTTTCGATGACCACTTCGGTCACCTTCGACCAATCGAGGCCGCCATCAGGCTTCGATGGCGGCGGATCATGGGCGGGACGGAAATAGAGCCGATACGGTCCGTCCAGGTCCAGGGAAAGCAGCCCTTCCAGGTCCCCGGTGAGTTCATGGCAGCGCACTGGGCAGGAAACGGAAGTCTTCCAGCGTCGCCGCAGCGTCGAGATCGTCGAGCCGCCGGCGGATGCGCTTGGCCCTTTCCGCTCCTTACTTCCGAACAAGCAACTCCTGCCGGTTACAGATCTTTCCGAACTTCTCCGAGCTGAACCTGATTTTCATTGTATCAGATTAGGAAAAACACTTCACCAAAAAGGTGAATGATATTTCACTATGTTACAGAACAGGACAACGCACAAGCTTCCGCTTTGGGCCTGGTCGCGGCCGCGCATCGCGTGGCTGTAAATGTCCGCAGTCACGCGGACGGACGACCCAGCCGCTCCGAGACGGGTCGCCAAGTCCACGCCGTTCGCCAGCCGAAGCCCCAGATATTTCTCGCTTCGGCGGTTTGGCTGTGATGGCGATGTCGTGAGGCGAGGCCTTTGGAGAGCAGTTAAGGCAAAAAGAGCAGGAACGCTTTCGGCGATCTCGAATGATCTCGCCCGCCGTGTGTTGGTTTCAGCAAGGGCTGCCCTGCTTAGGCACATAGCTCGTCGACGCCAACCTCAAGTGCTACAGTAGCTGCTACGGTGCCCTCCGAGTATTGGGGGCATTTCGTGTCGGTTGATGTCGCTTGACGTCGCGAGCCGTATCGCGGCATTGCACGCCAAATATTTGAAAAGGCTGGGAAAACGTTGAAAAGAAGTGGCGGGGACGACGGGGTTCGAACCCGCGACCTCCGACGTGACAGGCCGGCGTTCTAACCAAACTGAACTACGTCCCCGCGATGTCACGCAGACACTCTGATCGTAACACGGCCGCTGCGCACCCGCCAAATCTGGCCGCCGCAATGCGCCGCAATGCCTTACCCCTGCGGGCGGCCGGCTTGGCCAGATTGTCGGGCCGGTCCACTTGACACCAGGGGCTGTGCGCCGCGGGCCAAGACGAGCCTCCCTGCCGCATAATAATTGCTTATGTCCCTCGGCAATCTGCTGTTCGGCAAGCCCCTCGCAACCTACGAAGACTCCGAACAACGCCTCGGCCCCGCGGCCGGCATCGGCGTCTTCGGCCTCGATGCGCTCAGCTCCGCGGCCTACGGTCCGGAAGCCGCACTCACGCTGCTGATCCCGCTGGGCGCGCTCGGCGTCGAGTACGTCGTCCCCATCAGCTTCAGCATCATCGCGCTCCTGATCATCGTCTACATCTCCTATCGCCAGACGATTGCCGCCTATCCGGGCGGCGGCGGCTCTTACACCGTCGCGCGCGAAAACCTCGGGACCAAGGCCGCGCTGCTCGCCGCCGCCGCGCTGATCGTCGACTACATCCTGGTGGTCGCGGTCGGTATTTCGGCGGGAGTCGGCGCGCTCGTCTCCGCGGTGCCCAGCCTGCAGCCGCATACGCTCGCCATCTGTCTCGGCATCCTCGCCGCCGTCACGCTGGTCAACCTGCGCGGCGTCCGCGAGACCGGGAAGGCGTTCATGATCCCCACCTACCTCTTCATCGGTTGCCTGCTCGGCGCCATCGGCCTCGGCTTGGTCAAGACCCTGCTCAATGGCGGCCATCCAGTTCCGGCCGTTCCCCCGCACTCGCTCCCCGGTGCAGCTTCGGCGGTGGGGGCATGGGTGATTCTGCAGTCGTTCTCCAGCGGCTGCACGGCGATGACCGGCGTCGAGGCCGTCAGCAACGGCGTGAAGGCCTTTCGCGATCCCGCCGTCGACAACGCCCGCCGCACGCTTTCCGCCATCATCGGGATTCTGATCCTGATGCTCGCCGGAATCGCGTGGCTGGCCAAGGTGTACCACGTGGGCGCCACCGATCCGGGCGCGCCCGGTTACGAGAGCGTCCTGTCACAGCTCCTCGGCGCGGTCGCCGGACACGGCTTCTTCTACTACCTCAGCATCGCTTCCATTCTGGCCGTGCTGGCGCTCTCCGCCAACACCGCCTTCGCCGATTTCCCCCGCCTGTGCCAGATCGTGGCGGAAGACGGCTACCTGCCGCACGCCTTCTCCTTGCGCGGCCGCCGCTTGGTCTTCTCGCAAGGCATCTACGTGCTCGCGTTTCTCGCCGGCCTCCTGCTCTTCGTGTTCCAAGGAGTCACCGATCGCCTGATCCCGCTGTTCGCGGTCGGCGCGTTTCTCGCCTTCACTCTCTCTCAGGCGGGCATGGTGGTTCACTGGAAACGCCGGGGCGGCGCCGGAGCTTTGCGCAGCATGCTGATCAACGGCCTGGGCGCATCCGCCACGGCGGTTACGGTAGTGGTGGTCCTCTCCGCCAAATTCGTGGAAGGCGCCTGGGTCACCATGCTGCTCATTCCGTCGCTCCTCACTGTGATGATCGCGGTACACCGTCACTACGCGTCTCTCGCGCGCGAGATCGCCCTAGACACGCCGCTCAATTTGACTCACCTGGAACCGCCGATCGTTATCGTTCCCATCCAGGCCTGGACCAAGATCGCCCAGAAGGCGCTGCGCTTTGCCATTAATCTCTCGGGTGAGGTGTACGTGCTGCAAGTACGCATCGGGGACAAGACCGAGGATCTTCGCCCCAGTTGGTGCCACCTGGTGGAAGGGCCGGCGCTGGAGCTGGGTGTGCCTGTACCGAAGCTCACCGTGGTGGAGTCTCCCTACCGGTACGTGTTCACCCCCATCCTCGACTTCGTCGGCAGCCTCGAAAAAAAGTACCCGCATCGGTATCTCGCCGTCGTCATTCCGGAGCTGGTGGAGCGGCACTGGTACCACTACTTGCTGCACAACCAGCGTGCCTCCGTTCTCAAAGCGCTACTGCTGGTGAAGGGCGACCAGCGAATCAGCGTGATCAACGTTCCGTGGTACCTGGAGGTGTAAATGACAAAACCGCTGACGAGCACGGGCTTTCTTTAGCGTTAAAATAGGGCTGATCATGCAACGCCGGCGCTTCCTCCAATCCGTCCTGGCGCTCCCCGCGGCCCGTTTCGCCCGCGGAGCCGAGACCTTCGACCTCGTGGCCATCGAACGCCCGCGCGTTCTCAAAGCCGCCGCCCGCTATCTCTCCGAACAGCCGGTCACCGTCACCGCGGCCAACTCGCCGCGCAGCGCCGGCGGCAAGCACGATTTCTTCTCCGAGGGCGACTACTGGTGGCCCGAT
>Ga0116223_10005911_pt1 | contig 10173 bp, 4 predicted proteins | sample Sb_taG_3_FD_90092 | JGI IMG/M metagenome (GOLD analysis project Ga0116223, IMG submission 90092) | Peat soil microbial communities from Weissenstadt, Germany - Sb_50d_a_PC metaG | ecosystem: Environmental > Terrestrial > Soil > Wetlands > Peat | place: Germany: Weissenstadt | collected 2010-09-21 | reverse complement strand
ACTCCTAGTCGCCTCGTGCTTATCCGGTTGTTTCAGCAAGCCACAACCTGTAGTAGATGGACGTGCCGCGCCCCGTGTTTCCGAAAACCTTGCACGAGTTCCAGTCAATGTTCGCTGCCGATGCGGCTTGCCAGAAGTATCTGGCGGAGTGCCACTGGCCAGACGGCTTCATGTGCCCGCGGTGTAGGTACCGGAGCTCTTATGAAATCGTGAAAGCGCGGCGCTGGCAATGCACTCGCTGTCGGTATCAGGTCTCCCTTACGGCGGGGACGATTCTGCACAATACCAAGACCCCGCTGACCGTTTGGTTCTGGGCGGCTTACCTTATGACCACGGATAAACGGGGCGTCTCGGCGCTTCTCTTGGAGCGACAGCTGGGTGTGCGACGTTATGAGACGGCATGGATGCTGCTGCACAAGTTGCGGCAAGCCATGGTCAACGTGGCCAGAGAGCGGCTGCACGGGGAAGTGGAAGTGGACGAGGCCTGGATTGGGGGTGCCCAAGCGGGTTTGCGAGGAAGTCGCCAACTGCGGGGCCGGAAGGCCGCCCTCATCGTGGTCGCGGTAGAGAAACGTGGCCGGGCAACCGGCCGCGCTCGGATGGCGGTCATTCCGGATTTCCGAAGTGGAACCCTCATAGCCTTTCTGCGGCAGAATGTGGCACCGGGATCTCTGGTGTATACCGACGCCCTCAACAGCTTCGCCGGCTTGGAGGAGGCGGGGTTTCGCCATGTGTCCCGTATTCAACCCACTCGGGCCGAGCTGCATAGAGGTGCGAAGTCGGCCGTGCCTTTGTCCTTCGCACCGCGCTGGAGCCACTCACAGCTTATTATGAGTACGCGATTCAAGAAGGCCATGAGCCGGAGGAGGCTTGGCTGGTAGCCAATGAGAGCTTTGTTTAGGGAGTCCTTGCATCCTTCCTTCTCATCAAGAGAGCTAACCAACCCCGACCGCGTCATAACACAAGTCAGTGAAGGTGCGAGGGTCTGCCCACAAACATCTGATTCCGGGCAGCGGAATCCGCCCAAACCGACTCTTGAGATTCAACCACTTGCGGTGAGCCGAATGACACGGTTTTTGGGCAAGCGTTTCAGTGCAGGCAGCGGGTGTCCAATCGGGCACCGAGGTGAATGCTCAACCAGTGAGCTTCCGACACAGCACTAACACTGCCGAGCCCCCAAGCGCACCGGGTCGTCCCATAACGGTTGAGAACTGGGTCGGCCGGCTAGCGCTACTGTTTCCCCGGTTCCGGCCCTACCCGAACAAGCAGCTTTCCGAAGTTCTGCCCCCTAAACAACCCCTGGAAGGCGGCCACCGCATTCTCAAGCCCCTCTACCACATCCTCGCGGTACTTGACCCTGCCCTCCCGCAGCCATTGAGCCATGTCCCTCTCGAACTCAGGCCGCTGTTGCGAAAAATCGAACACGATGAATCCGCGAAAGGTCAGGCGCTTGACGAGAATCGACACCATCAGCGGTGGAACGCCGTCCGGCCCAGGCGCTAGGCCCGTGGCGTTGTAGTGCGCGATCAGCCCGCACACCGGCACGCGCCCAAATAGATTCATAAGCGGCACCACCGTTTCGAGGACATGGCCGCCGACGTTTTCAAAATAGACATCAATACCCTGCGGACATGCTGCCTTCAATTCCGGTGCGAATTGGTCGCTGCGATAATCCACGCAGGCGTCGAAACCCAGGTCGTTCACCACAAAATTACACTTCGCTTTTCCGCCCGCGATCCCCACCACACGGCAGCCCACGATCTTCGCAATTTGACCCGCAGCGGAACCGACCGCCCCCGCCGCTGATGAAACCACCACGGTCTCTCCCGCCTGGGGCTGCCCGATATTCAGCAGACCGGTATACGCCGTCATGCCCGGCATCCCCAGTACGCCCAAGGCGGTCGACATCAGAGCCAGGGTCGGGTCGATTCTCTGCAAGACCTTCCCGTCCGCGACTGCGTATTCCTGCCAGCCAGTGTAGCCGACCACCAGGTCGCCGGGCCGCAACTCGGCAGCCTTCGATTCTAGGACCTCGCTGACCGTGCCGCCCTCCATGACCTGCCCGACCTCCACTGGCGGCGCGTATGAAGGCCCGGCATTCATCCGGCCTCTCTGATATGGATCGAGGGAAAGGTAAATGGTGCGCAAGAGCGCCTGGCCCTCCGCGGGCGCTGGAATGTTTGTCTCTTCCAACCAGAAGTTCTCGTCCTTCGGTTCGCCAGCGGGGCGCGCCGCGAGGACAATCCGCCGATTCTTTGTTGCTGGCATTAGTTACTCCCTTCGAGCACCCTGCCTCCTGCCTGTGGGCGCCAGTTCGCTGACCCTCAAGCTCAATTGCACGCCCGGCAGCCCCATATGCGGATGGTGGCCCATAAAAATGAGCAGTCGCCGTTCGGCCGGCGGCAGAGATAAAGCGGCATCCGTATTCGTGCAGATCGCCTATCATACTACCGCACGCCTTAAGTTGGGTACGAGAGAACACCCACGGCCCGCTTTGCACTCCAACTGCGTCTTGGTGAGCTGGCAATCTCCGGGTAAACATCTGGGTGGACTCGGCATGATTTCCGGTCGCGGTGTCGGTGCTAACTTAAGAAAATGAATGGCACGCCTGGGGTCGAGCGGCAGCGCCGCGAGGTCAATCACTGGGGCGAATCCCGACGGCTAAGCCGCTAACGCGTTAACGGCCGGCTAATTTGGGCGTGGAAGGGCGTTTGAACGTTTGCACTAACGTTTCACAGGCACAATCTCGCAGAGGTGGTCGGAAAGCTGTGGGTTGGGCCCCTTCGGTGAGACAACCAGTTAAGACGCTGGCCAGCGTCCGATGATAAACCAATCCTTCCAATTCGGCGACCATTCTATGAGCCTCGTTCGCACTAACGTTTGCCTATCAGGCGCAATTCTGCTTCGGTGGTCGCAAGGGTGATTCTTCAACGTGAAGGCGGGGCAAGCCGATCCTAGTGGCAGCCGCGTTCTTCAGGCGGGCCCGTCAGCTTCGTGGAACATAGTCGTTTCCAGGTAGTGCCTTTATTAGGCATTGGGTCGAACTGGTGTGCAGTCCGTTGCTAACTATTTGTTGACGCCAGCAACGATGGCAACCCCTGATAAGTCGGATTGCCTCGTCACAGCTTCGCGAATCGAGCGGGTATCCTCTGCTATGCTGTTCCCCCGAGGTTCCTCGCAGTGATTCGGGCATTTTGCGATGAAAGTTACAATGGTAAGTCGAGGATATACACCATTGGCAGATTTGTAGCGAGGGATAGGAATGGGCTGGTGTGTCGAAACGGTTCAAACTACGGTGTCTCAAAGATTCTATAAACCTACCTTTTCGGTCTCGCGCCCCATTTCCTGGCTGATCCTGAAAACAAAAAGGAGCCTGCCAGTTGTTTCCCTCTCGGGCTCCCGCGAGGTTCAGGGTGGTCTAAATGGTTATGTCTAGTCCCACAATCTGCTTCCCGGCCAACTTCAGACTTATCCCTGGCCATCGTCGATCCTCCTTGCCCCGCTGGGCATGAGACCGACGCTACCACTTCGGCAAAGTCGGGTTACGCAGGCTTGCGGATTGACACGATGAAAACCGTCGCTTACACGAGGGGAAGCGCTGCCGGGTGGAAGCTAGGGCGGGTGCGGGACCCGCCCCGGCTGGTGGTGAGTCGTCTCTCGCTAGATTCCCGTGCCGGAGAGCGCGACGATCTGTGGACTCAGCAGGGCGTTGTCCTTAATCGTCAGGCTGCCCAAGTTGATCCCTTTGGTCTCAGGCGTGAAGTCCACGTTGATCATGCAGCTTTCCCCCGCTGCCACCGCCCCACCGTTCACGCACGTGGTTCCGGAGGCAAAGGCGAAGTTGCCCCTGAGGTTCAACGTGGAGAGCGTGAGCGTGGTGGCACCCGTGTTGGTGAGCGTCACCGTCTTGGCCGTGCTGGTGGTCCCCACCTTTTCAGTTCCGAAGTTCCGAAGGTAAGTACTCAGCGTGGCCTGCGGGTTAATAGGCTGCGCACCCAAGGGCACCGATTGGGGGCTCCCCAGGGCGTTATCTGTAACGTTCAGCGTGGCCGTTTGTTGGGTGTAGCCCTTCCCGTTGGGGATGAAGGTCAGGACGATGTAGCAACTCCGCCCCGCCCTTAGGGTTGAAGGGCAGAGACTCAACTCGGAGAACTCGCCGCCGCTGCTTCCCGTGGCCGAGATTGAGATGCTGCTGATTGACATGGAGGCGTTGCCGATGTTGGTAAGGGTGACAGTCTGAACGCCAAGCAGCCCCCGATAGACGTTGCCGAAATTGACGCTGGGGGGCGACAGACTAGCCAGCGGCCCGTTCACCGTCTGAGTGACGCCAGCGGACGAACTGCCGGCAAAGTTGACATCTCCAGCGTAGCTGGCGGTCAGCGTCCGGGAGCCTACGGTGATGAACGTTAAAGAGCAGCTTCCGGTTCCGGCGCTGAGGGTTCCCGCGCAGGCTTCGCCCGAGCTGGCGCTCACCGTCACGGTGCCGGTGGGCGTACCGTTGCCTGTTACCTGGAAGCTTACCACCACCGCTTGGCCCGGGGCCGAGGGATTCGGGGTGTTGGCGGTAATCAGGGTGGTGCTGGCGGCCTGATTCACCGTCAGCGTGCCGGTGGCGGAGCTAGCCAGGAAGTTCCCCTGTGCGGCGTAGCTCGCGCTGAGGCTGTGGGCACCACCGGTCAAGTCAGCCAAGGTGAAGACGGTCGAGCCGCCGGAAAGGTTCTGGCTCAAAGGAGCGCCGCCATCCACGCTAAGCGTGACCGTGCCCTTCACGGTCCCGGAGGAGGAGGTCACGCTGACCGTCACTAATCCATCCGCGGCGTAAGTGATCGGTGGCGCGGTAATGGTGGTGATTGTCGCACTATCGATTGAAGAAATTTTGGCCACGAAGGAGTCGTAGTTGCCACCATACGTTGGCTGCAAGGCATTCACTGTGGGAAAGTTGGTTGACTCGGCAATTCCGGTAACGTAAGCGTTGCCCGCGCTGTCCACGGCGATGCCCATGCCCAAGTCTTCCTGGCTGCCGCCAAGGTATGTGGAGTACCCCAAAGCCGAGCCTGTTGAATTCAACTGCGCGATAAAGGCAGGGGCGCCCGATGGTGCAAACGGCTGCAGGGCGTTCATCGTCGGAAAGTTGCTTGAGTTGGTATATCCGGTAACGTAAGCGTTGCCCGCGCTGTCCACGGCGATGCCCTCGCCCACGTCTTCCTCGCTGCCGCCAAGGTAGGTGGAGTACACCAAAGCCGAGCCCGAGGGATTGATCTTGGCCACGAAAACGTCGCCGTTGCCACCACCATAGGTTGGCTGCAGCGGATTCATTGTCGGAAAGTTGCTTGAGGTGGTACTTCCGGTGACGTAAGCGTTGCCCGCGCTGTCCACGGCGATGCCGGAGGCAGAGTCGTCCCCGCTCCCGCCAAGATAGGTGGAGTAGACCAAAGCTGATCCTGCGGGGTTGAGCTTGGCCACGAAGGTGTCGGAGTAGCCGCCCCCGAAGTTGTCCTGCAAAGGGTTGGCGGTGGGGAAGTTGGTCGATAGCGTGGTGCCCGTCACATAAGCGTTGCCCGCGCCGTCCACGGCGATGCCCATGCCCACGTCTTCCTCGCTGCCGCCAAGGTAGGTGGAGTACACCAAAGCCGAGCCGGAGGGATTGATCTTGGTCACGAAGGCGTTGGAGTTGCCTTCGAGATATGGCTGCAGGGGATTCATCGTCGGAAAGTTGCTTGAGGTGGTACTTCCAGTGACGTAAGCGTTGCCCGCGCTGTCCACGGCGATGCCATAGGCCGGGTTTCCCTGGCTGCCGCCAAGGTAGGTGGAGTACACCAAAGCCGAGCCCGAGGGATCGATCTTGGCCACGAAGGCGCAGTCGTCGACGCTTTCGTAAGGCTGCAGGGAATTCATCGTGGGAAAGTCGCCTTCGGTATATCCGGTAACGTAAGCGTTGCCCGCGCTGTCCACGGCGATGCCGAGGCCCACGTCTTCCTCCTCGCCGCCAAGGTACGTGGAGTACACCAGGACCGGATCAATCACGAGGGGCTTGCTGCGGTCATAATCACCGACGCGAAAGCTGATCGTGTTGGCCGCTGCCATCCAGTAACGACCTTCGACAGCTTTCCTCGTCCTGCTGGCGTCCTGATAGACCTGAGGCTTCTGCAACCGAACCTCATCCCCATCGGCTCCCAGCACCAGGTCGCCCTTGTCATCGATTCTGGGTTTTCCCGCGCCGTGAAATTGTAGACCTATGCGGTTGGGGTCGGCACCGGGCGCAACTACGAAATCATACTCAAGCTGTCGCTGGTTGCCGTAATAGATCAAGTCAACGCCGGGATAGAGGTTTTGGTACTTCACCTTGGCATAGGTGGGCACGTTGGTACGCCACTTCTTCGGGCTGTTGCCGATGAAGTAGTTGCTCTTGCCTGGAAGTTCGTCGACGCCGATGACCTTGGCCTTAGGGTCTGCGCCCACGAGCCTTAAGCGCACGGTAGTGCGGGCAGACTGCTGGGCGCTGGGGGTTGGAGGCTGCCAATTCTCGATCTGCGATTTCGGATTTTGAATTAAGGGCGGAATGAGCGTGTCCATTATGCGTGGCCGGTTGTTCATCGCTGGCCACGACAGGCTACTCGCAACCGGCAACCGGCGGCTGGCTGATAGCTGACGGCTGGTGGCTGAGGGTTTTTTCAACGAAAGCACTGCTTCGTTGCCCGTCAGGAACAAGGCGTAGCCGCTTCCTCGCGAGAGGAACTTGACCTGCGAGTCGGTTTGCCCACGGTTGACTTCAAAGTTGAGCGGCAGCTTGCCGAAGTTCTGAGCCGGTCGAGGCTGACGCGTGTGAACGAGTTGGCCTTGCGGGGTCGGGCGCAGTTCTGGTGAACCGCTGAGCCGCGACGAAACCCTCGCTGTCAGTATGCCCAACAGCACCAGAGCCGAGACCATCCAAAGGACCTTCCCGGATCTACCCTTCATAAGTGCCTCCTGCATTGCTACCCCGCCGCACAGGCATGGGTTCGATTCCGTAACCCTTCTGCTCTACTTACGCGGACACGACCGCGTTTTCCACGGGCTTCTTTCCTGCGCTGGCATCATCGTGAACGAACAGCGCTTACCAGGCGCTTGTGAGGAAGGATACCCCATTACGCACTACATCGTTTCTTCCTGACGTCGTGTTGCACAATGTCCGTGGGATCGTTGGACGTCTATCTGAGAAAGTACTTTCGTGGGTTTTACTGCAGGGCTTCCAGCAGGTCCATTTGCGGGCAATCCACCCCTCGGCGCATGTTTGGAACTTGAGGAGCGTGCGCAACACGAAACGGCAGTGAACGCGTTTTTGCATTGCGCTCTCCCTCTTGGCTTCTCTCAAATGCTTGGCTAATGGAGCACATTGTGCTCGCCTCGAAGTTGTCTGTCAACAGAAAAACGATGAGAAAAACGATGAGGAAAATAATGAGAAGAGTGATGATGAATCCGCCATCAACATCTTGTCGCATGGGAAGGCTAACGCGGGCTGGCAAGATGCCCCGCAGTCTGACGCGGGTTGAGGACTGGGCTAGGGCAGAGGCCTTTGCCAAACGAACCTCATCTCACTACCGCATTTCGGCTGAGCCGGAACAGCACTTTTGTTCAGCCAACTACCTGGACGGTGAGTGGGCTTCTCGGAAAGCGGCCAGACACGGGAATCTTGTTCCCCAGGGGCAATCCGGCTTCGGCGGTCGGAAGTGCTGTCTGGAGGAAAACCTCTCCGTGCTGGATCGAACGCGAAGCGATCCCGTCTACTACCTGCCGGTTCGTCCGCCAACGTGGCCCGCTCGCCATCCTCAAGCGGCCCTGCACGCGAGAACCGTCGAGGCCGCTTTCGCAGAATCAGCGAGTTGAGGCCACAAGACTCTTTGACAGGCCGCAGAAGGCCCGTTGCGCGGTGCCCTTGGCGATTCCTGTTTCTTGGTGGAAAATACTCCGGGAATCCCCCCGCAGCGTTGGGCTACCTGCGAGTAACGGCGTGAGTTTACCAACGGTCTCCACTGCCTATTCCAGGCGAAACCCTATATGATCTGCAAATCTTTGTTGGTTACTTGGGCTGTTCTTAACAGTTATCCAGCAAGTTAGACCTCGAAATGTCGCTTTCCAAGAAGCTGACCTCGTGGGCGGAATCCTGCGTTGGGCGACAACTATTACCCCAGCAGCGGCTCGGACGACTCGATGCAGGCGGCGAGGTTGCGCCGGATTGGAATCACGCCGCGGCGAATGTTGGCTGAGCCAAGGTAGCTCACGGCGCGCCCGCGGAAAGGAAGCCTGTCTTACTCCAGTGAGCCCAGCCTTGCACATTAGACCCAGGCCCCCCAGCTTTTCCAGGATGCGGTAGTGGAAACAGTCTTGCGAATCATATGAGGGCCCCCGTCTCGGGTGGCGATCTCAGGCTGCGCTTGCAGCTAATGCAACCGTGACCACAAAGACAAGGCGAAAAGAGACTCTTGCCGGGCACTGTAAGTAACAGTATGATTGTAGGCATCTTGCGGTCAAAAGGAATTTCCAATTGGCGACGCTGACACAAGCTCAGCCACGGGCATACGTCCCGGACGCCACGCACCGCGAGAGCATGAGCTTTTGGGTGACGGCGCGTGAAGCCTTTTGGATCGCGCTGGATGCCCTGCGCGCTCACAAATTGCGTTCCTTCCTGACGGTGCTGGGCGTGGTGATCGCCACGGCCACCCTGATCGTAGTGATGTCGGTGGTGAACGGCATGAATCTGTACATCGCCAACCACATCGCGAACCTCGGGGTCGACACCTTTGTCTTAGACCAATTCCAGTTCGGCCAAAGTTGGGAGACGTTTGTCAAGGCACAACGGACGAATCGCCCGATGCGGATCGAAGACTACGACTACCTCAAGGAAAACCTTCCGGAGGCAAAGACTATTGCCGCAGCGGCCGCGCTCAGTACGTCTCCCGATGTTCGGTATGAGAATCGGACCGTCAACGAGGTCGGGGTGCAGGGGGTCACGCCGAGCATAATCGACGTGGGCTCTGTAAAGGTCGATGAAGGCCGGTACTTTACCGAGTCCGATTACGACCACAACGCCATGGTCTGCTTCATCGGAGCCGACTTGGTGACCAAGCTCTTTGCCTCTCTGGATCCGCTCGGCAAGGACGTTCTCGTCTACGGGTTACCCTTTCGCGTGATCGGGACCGCCCAATCTCTCGGCACCTCTTTCGGTCAGAGCCAGGACAATTTCCTGCAGATTCCCCTCACCAGCTTTCAGAAGACGTTCGTGGCGCGGCCCTCGCTAAGTATTTCAATCCAGGCTTACGACTCGCAGCATATGCCTGAACTCGAGGACAAGGTGAGGGCGCTGATGCGGGCGCGCCGGCACGTTCCCTTCCACGACGCGGATCCGTTCGGCATTAACGCATCGGACACTCTGATGGCGACCTGGCAGGCGCTGACCGGAACCATTTTCGGGGCCACCATCGGCGTGGTGGCCGTTTTCATGGTGATCGGTGGCGTCGTGATCATGAACATCATGCTGGCAAGCGTAACGGAGCGCACGCACGAGATTGGAATACGCAAGTCGCTCGGGGCGCGCCGGCGCGACGTTCTGCTGCAATTCGTCATCGAGTCGGCAGCCATGGCGCTCGTGGGGGGAGTGATTGGCATCCTGATCGCGGGCGGCATCAGCGCCCTCATCAATATGGTGTTCACGGCTTCGGTGCCCCTCTCGGCGATCGCGGTGGGAGTGTTACTGTCGACCGGCGTGGGACTCTTCTTCGGAATCTATCCTGCTAGTCAGGCTGCCAAGCTCGACCCGATCGAGGCCCTGCGGGCGGAGAAATGATGTAGCGAGGTTTGAGGTCTAGACTCAGCCGTGAAGTCCTATCCACACAGCATCCGCGAGAATCTCTGGCTGGCGCTCGACACGCTGCGCACGCACAAGTTTCGCTCGTTTCTCACCGTGCTGGGCGTGTTACTGGGCACAACCACCGTGATTTTGGTGGCCTCGCTGATTCAAGGCCTCGACAAGCAATTGGCGGACGCGGCATCGAGCATCGGAAACCGCACCATCACGGTATACAAACTGCCCTTGTTAGATTTCAATCCCACCCGCGAGGAACGGCTGCGCAAGCCCCTCACCTACGAAGACGGCGAAGCGGTCCGGTCAGAGTGCGCCGACGTCGATATGGTGGGCGT
>Ga0116223_10005906_pt1 | contig 10178 bp, 11 predicted proteins | sample Sb_taG_3_FD_90092 | JGI IMG/M metagenome (GOLD analysis project Ga0116223, IMG submission 90092) | Peat soil microbial communities from Weissenstadt, Germany - Sb_50d_a_PC metaG | ecosystem: Environmental > Terrestrial > Soil > Wetlands > Peat | place: Germany: Weissenstadt | collected 2010-09-21 | reverse complement strand
GCGGCAGCACCTTCTCGGCGGCTCCCAGCTCGATGGCTTCGCGGGGCATGCCGAAGACCACGCAGGTGGCTTCGTCCTGAGCCATGGTGCGGGCTCCGGCCTGGCGCATTTTGAGTAGTCCTTGCGCGCCGTCGTTGCCCATGCCGGTCAGGAGCACACCGACGGCTGCGGGGCCGGCCGCATCCGCCACCGACTGGAACAGGACATCTACCGACGGGCGTTGATAGCAGACGCGCGGGCCGGTCTTGACGTTCACTGAATATCTCCCCGCATTCTTTCGCAGCACCATGTGGAAATCTCCGGGCGCGACCAAGGCCAGGCCGCTGCGCAATTCGTCGCCGTCCTGCGCCTCTTTCACACGGAGGGCGCAGAGGTCGTTGAGGCGGTTGGCAAAGGCGCGAGAGAAGTGCGGCGGGATGTGCTGGGCGATCACGATCCCCGGGGTGGAGGCCGGCAGCCTGGTGAGGATGGCGGCGATGGCCTCGGTGCCGCCGGTCGAAGCGCCGATGGCCACTACCGTGTCCGCCGCGAGTGCCAGCGGGGCAACGGCAGGGCTCGCAACTGCGAGGCTCGCAACTGCGAGGCTCGCAGCTGCGAGGCTTGAAACGGCCGGTGCGGACGGAGCGGGCAAGGGCGCAGCGGGTGGGGGGGCAACGGGAGCCGGCCTGCGGACCCTGGAAGCCGCCGCCGCCCGGATTTTAGCCGCCAACGTGGTTCGAAGCTCGCCCACCGAATAAGGACCGCCGGGCTTTGCGAGGACTTCCACGGCTCCCAGCTCCAATGCCCTTACGGCAGCCTGACAGGAGGGTTGCGCGAGCGAGCTGATGATCACGGCGGGGAGGGGATGAAAGTGCATCAGCTTCTTGAGGAAGGTCAGGCCATCCATGCGGGGCATCTCGATGTCGAGCGTGAGGACGTCGGGCCGCAGGGCCAGGATCTTGTCGCGGGCCACGTAGGGGTCGGGGGCGGTGCCGACCACCTCGAGGTCCGGCTCTCCGGCCAGGGCGTCCGACAGAATCTTGCGGACGATGGCCGAATCGTCGACGATCAGGACTCGTATTTTTCGGCTGTTGAGCATGCCGGGGTTTCCGTATTGAAGATCACCGCTAAGGCTCCGCTGCCGATCTCGGCGGCGTGGGTGGTGGCAGTGCGTGGAATAACAGCGATACCGGACGCGAGCAGTTGTGGGGTGCCCAGGCGGAACGTTTTGTTGCTTTCCACGCGGCTGAGTACCGAACCGCAAATCATGTTGGCCAGCTCGCAGACGACTTCTCCGATCTGCTGCTCGGAAAGCTCGGATTCCTCCTCGCCCAAAAAGTCCGCGGCCACGGATCGCGCCGCCGCGGTAGCGACGCGCAGGGTGAGCCAACCCGGAGGATCGCCTTCAAAACTCAGGTGCGCAGTGACTGCCGGCTCGCCGCCCTGGTCCTGCGGCTCGCCGAGGCTGCGCACGAAGAACATCTTCTCCAGGACGTCGTCCAGCGACTCCGAGAGGGCCTGACGCAGGGGTGTGTTATTCACAGGGCACCCCCAGGGTGGCTTCCAACTCCCTGCGAAGGGCTTCCGGCAGGAATGGTTTGGTGACATAGCCGCGGGCGCCCAGCGACAGCATCCGCGAGATACGGTTCTCGGTGGCATCGGTGGAGATCACGATGGCGGGTATGGAGCGAAGCAACTCGTCGGCGGCGAGACGCCGCAGAAACTCTTCGCCATCCACCACTGGCATGTTGATGTCGGTGAGGATGGCATCCACCCATTCCTGCCGCAACAGATCCAGCGCTTCCTGTCCGTTCGAGGCTTCGAAGCAGGTCGAGAGCTCGAACCCCGATAACTCCATGACACGGCGGACGAAAGCCCGCATGGCGGGCGAATCGTCGACAATCAAGACCCGATAGGCCATGAGTTCCCTCCTTTTTGCGGAGATATTGCTTTTTGCGGAGACGGCGGAACCAGTTCGCGTTGCACGCCGGCCTCCTGCAGCCAAAGTCTTCCGGTGCCGATCTCCAGGCGCATGGTGCGGGAGTTGGCGCCTCCCACCACCTCGCCATGCAACAGCATGCCGGCCTTCCAGAGTATGCGGCGCATGGCCAGGTAGTTGCGCTTGCCGATTTCGAAGACGCACTCGCGGTCCATCATCTGCGCGCCACCGGCCGCGTGGACCACCAGGCGGCGGCGGGAGGCCCCGCGCCCGCAAACCTGATCCAGCAACAGCGGGATGCCGGTATCGGCGAACATGTACGGGTTCTCGCGCCCGCGGGCGGGATCGATACCGGAATCGGGCAACATGAAATGCAGCAGCCCGCCCACCAACGCCTTGGGATCATAGACGGCCAGCCCGATACACGAACCCAGAGCATACGTCGCAAGCACCTGCCCAGGCGCGTCGGAGACCCGGCAATCGGCCATTCCTACGACGATTTGATCCATATACCCTTTCGCTCTTCCGATTTTCGATAGACCGCCGGCCGCACATATTCGAGTGAGTGCGAGACGCGGGTCAGGCTCTCCGCGTGGCCCACGAAGAGATATCCGCCCGGCTCCAGGCAATCCGCCAGGTGTTCCACCACGCGCTCCTGGGTTTGCCGGTCGAAGTAGATCATCACGTTGCGGCAGAAGATCACCGGAAACCGGCGGTGCCAGGAAAACCGCTCGACCAGGTTGATGCGGCGAAAGGCGGCCTGCGTGCGAATCCGGGGAGAAATGCGGTACGATTTGGGTGGTCTTGTTTCCGCCACGAAGTAGCGGGAGAGCCACTCCGCCGGCACGCCGTGACAGCGTTCGACGGGATAGACGGCTTGGGCGGCGAAGCGTAGTGCCTTGTTGGAGATATCGGACGCGGCGACGCGGAAGGTGCGCGAAGGCAGGGCGTCGTTCAGCAGGCAAGCCAGCGTCCAGACCTCCTCCCCGGTGGAACATGCCGCGCTCCAGACTTCCAGCGAGTCGCGCGCCGCCAGGGTGGGGAGCACTTGTTGGCGGAGGAAATCGAAGTGGTCCGGTTCGCGCATAAAGGCTGTGTGGTTGGTGGCCAGAGCGTCGATCATGCGGGCTAAAGCCTCGCCGGTTGAATCGGCCATGACGTGGCGGTAATACTCCTGGAACGACCGAAAGTGACCGCCGCCTACCAGCCGCCGGAGCCGGGCAGACACGAGTTCCTCCTTGCCCGGCTTGAGATCCAGGCCGAAGGTGCGGTACGCCAGTTGGCGGATCTGCTCGAACTCCTGCGGAGCCAGGGGCCGCACGGCAGCCGGATCGATCCAGTCGGTTTCCAGCGGAACCCTGTCGATCTCCTTCGGATCAGTGCGCGGCATCGGCGGATTTTTCCTTGAAAAGCCGGTCCAGATCGAGAATCAATCCGACCCGCCCGTCGCCCAGGATGGCGCCTCCGGCCACGCCGGCCACGTTGCGGAACATTTCCCCCAGAGTTTTGATCACCACTTCCTGTTTGCCGATCAGCTCGTCGACGAGGATGCAGAAGCGCTGCCCCTCGACCTCCGCCACCACCAGCACGGACTGCAGCGGATCCTCGGAGCGCGGCGCCACGCGGAACCTGCGGTACAGCCGGAGCACGGGCATCAGGCTGCCCCGTACCAGCGCCATCTCGTCGCGCTGCTGGACCGTCCAGATGGTCTCCGGGGCCGGGCGGAACATCTCGCGGACCGCAAACAAGGGCACGATGTAGCGCTCCTCGCCGACTCCCACCACCAGGCCATCGATGATGGCCAGGGTCAACGGCAGTTTCAGAAGGAACGTAGAGCCGGAACCGGGTGTGGAGCGGATCTCGATCCGGCCGCGGAGTTTTTCGATATGCCGGCGGACGACGTCCATGCCCACGCCGCGTCCGGAGACATTGGTGACTTCAGCGGCGGTGGTGAAGCCGGGCAGGAAGATGAGGTTGTAGATTTCGGTATCCGCCAATCCGTCGCCGGCCGCGATCAGGCCTCTTTCGATGGCTTTGGATTGGATCCGTTCGCGGTTCAATCCACGGCCGTCGTCGGAGATTTCAATGACCACCTGGCCCGCCTGGTGCTGGGCTTTCAACAACAGGCGTGCGGTGGGGTTCTTGCCGTGCGCCTGGCGTTCCTCGGGCGGCTCGAGACCATGGTCGAGAGCGTTGCGCACCATGTGCATCAGGGGATCGGCGAGTTCTTCGACGATGTTGCGGTCCAACTCGATCTGATCGCCCTGTGTTTCCATCTCCACGCGCTTGCCGAACTGGCGCGAGAGATCCCGCACCAGCCGCGCCATGCGGCGGAACAGGGGGCCGATGGGAACGAGCCGCATGGCCATGGCGGTTTTCTGCAACTCCGCGGTGATGCGCGTGAGTTGCGCGATCTTGCGCTGCAGCTTCTGGCTTTTCAAGGCCCCCAGTTCGGCATCGTGGCGCACCAGGGACTCGGCAATCACCATTTCACCGGCCATGTCGACCAGGTAATCCAGTTTGGCGGTATCGACCTTCACCGCCATGGTTTCGCTCCGTGTTGCGGAGTCGTTGCGGCGGGCGGCGCGCGCGGGCGCGGCGGGGCTGGCGGGCGCCTCTTCGGCGGGCGGGGTTTCGACCGCCGCGGCCATGACGGCAAGCCCGGCGGGGGCGGGTTCGGAAGCCGGGCGGCCGGCGGCCAGAGCGTGAATCCGGACCAGCAACGGTTCGTCCCGCGGCGGGGCAGCCGAGGGCTGTTTCTGGAGCGTCAAGTCCAGATGGGTCACCCAGCGGCGCAGGTAATCGGCGCCCTGAAGGATCACGTCCGTGGCGGCTGGAGTGATGGTCAACTGGGAATTCCGGGCAAGGTCCAGAACCGTCTCGACCTCATGGGCGAGCTTCTGCACCTCCCAGAGCTCCAGAAATCCGGCCAGACCCTTGATGGTGTGAAATCCGCGGAATACCGAGTTCAGAGCTTCCGCATCCTTCGGATCGCGCTCGATGGTCAGGACCTGAGCCTCGATCGCGGCCAGATGCTCCCGGCTTTCGAGAATAAAATCGGATAGCAGCTCGGGATCCTGGGATATTTGCAGGTCAGGGACGGCCACCGGCTGCGGCTCGAGGTCCAGTGCCTGTTGCAAACGGGTGAATCCTTCCTGCAAGACGCCGGCAACCCGGCCGGTCTCGTCGTCCGGCTCACCGGCTGCGTTAATTTCGTCCAGGATGGCGGTGGCGGCGGCCGAGACCGGGCCGGCCTGCTCGCGGAGGGCGCTGTCCCGAATTTGTTCGAGAGCGGGAATCCAGACGGATGCCGGCCTGCCATCGTCGGAATCCTCCACGACCAGCCTCAGGGCCAGGTCCTCGATCTGGCGGCGTAATTCGGGAGAATGCGGCATGGAATGTGTTTCCTTCGCTGGCGCCGGGCCTAGTGCACGATCGCGTTCAGATTGTGCAGATCCTGGGTGGACAGGACGCGGTCAATGTCCAGGAGGATTTTGACCTTCCCCTTTACCTTGGCCATGCCGAGGAGATACTGGCCCGCCACCGCTTCGCCGAAATCCGGCGTATCCTCGATCTCCGCTGCGGTGAGATTGAGGACCTCGGAGACCCCGTCCACGATGATGCCCATCAGCACGGATGCGGATTCCCCCTGGACCTGCGTCACAATGATGCAGGTGCGTTGCGTGTATTCGGCAGTGGCCATCCCAAACTTCAGGCGGAGATCGATTACGGGCACCACTTTGCCCCGCAGATTGATCACGCCCTTCACGTGGGCGGGCGTCTGCGGCACCGCGGTAATTTCCTGCAAGCCCATGATTTCACGCACCTTCAGGACGCGAATACCGAACTCTTCATTGGCCAGTTGAAAGGTGAGATATTTGCCGGCGCGTGGATCGGTTTGAGACGCGGCCGCGGGCTCGTTCATCGACAGCATGATGGATGACATGGTTTTCTCCGGACTTCAGACAACTTTCCTTCGGACATCTGCTCACACCTCCAGCGGACAGGTCTGACCCATCATGTGGGAAACCGCGTGGGGCACTCGTTCGGCGGGAGCCAGGAAGAGCTTTACGACCAGGACATCCCCTTCCCAAGGGAACCGCACCACGATCCAGTCCGTGGCGCCGGCGCTCTTGGTTCGGAAGTTCTTACCGAAGACCACGGTGGGAATGCTCAGGCCGAGGGTGCCGAGATGGGGCTCCAGATCGTTCTTGACGCTGCCCACGATCATGTTGGTCAACTCGGCGACGGCATCGAGGACGTCCGCATCGACGGACGTGGTATCCGTCATGAGCATGAGGGAACAGATGCGGCAAGCCACGGTCGGCGAGCAGACGACGCTGCCGGTCCCGGCCCAGGCGCCGGCGAGGCCGATGAAGGATACGATGCCATCATTCACTTCGGGCACACCCTGCTCGATAGAAGCTTCCGGGGGCCCCAGTTCCGCGCCAAGCATGGTCGAGAATACGTTGGCCGCGGACTGGCTGATGAGGTCGATAATCAGGTTTTGCACGTTCATAGGGGTAGCGCCGGCTCGAGTATCCCAGCCAGTTTCTCCTTGATCTGATCGGCGGTAAATGGCTTGCGGACATAGCCGGCGGCTCCCAGTCGGACCGCCTCGCCAACCTTGGTTTCTCCGCCTTCGGTAGTGATCATCACCACCGGGATTTTGTGCCACTGGGGCGAGGATTTGAGGGCTCCCAGCAACTGAATGCCGTCCATCTTGGGCATGTTGATGTCCGTCAGCACGAGACTGACGGACTGGGACTTCATCACTTCCAACGCTTCCTGGCCGTCTCCTGCTTCGTGGATCGTGCGGATCGCCATGCCGGTTTGCCGAAGGACCCGCTGCAGGATCTTGCGGATTGCGGCCGAATCATCCACTACTAGAACATCCGACTCCATTGGACTCCTTACACAGATATGTATCGGAACGAATGGGGGTTTTCATGAGCCTGGAATGCAAAAAAAAGTCGGGGAACTGGACGAGCAGGCGCCCTGGTCGCCGGCCTGGGGCTAGAAAGCAGGTGGCTCACCACCCGGGTGTGCCGGGGGTTATCATGACAATCGGCCCCTTTGGGCTGCTATCCGGTTTTTTTGAGGGAGGCAAATGACATCCGATCAGAACCGCCGCAAGTTTCTGGGGACGGCAGCCGGCGTGGCTGCGTTCACCATCGTTCCAAGACATGTGTTGGGAGGACCCGCTTACGTCGCTCCCAGCGACAAGGTCACGCTGGCCTACATCGGCGTGGGCACGGAGGGCCTGCGCGAGATGCTGCCCCTGCTGGCCGCGCCGGAGATCCAGATTGTCTCGGTGTGCGACCCCAATAAGGACGCGGCCGGGTATAGGGACTGGTCGAGCAACGGGATTCTCAATTCGATTCGCCGGACTCTCGCCAAGCCCACGTGGTGGGCCGGCGCCGACGGGGTTATCCCGGGCGGGCGCGACGCGGCCAAGGACATCGTCGAGAGCTACTATGCCGGCCAGCGCTCCTCGGACAGCTTCACGGGCTGCTCGGCGTATGCGGACTACCGCGAACTGCTGGAGAAGGAAAAGGATTTGAACGCGGTCAAAATCATGACGCCGGATCATCTGCACGGGGTGATCGCGATGGCGGCCATGAAGCGGGGCAAGCACGTCATCGTGCACAAACCCATCGCCAACCGTTTGAAAGAAGCCCGTCAGGTGATCGACATGGCGCGCGCCAAGGGCGTGGCCACGCACTTCATGCCGTGGGACGCCAACGGGTCGATGGAGCCGGTGATGGCCTGGATCAAGAGCGGCGCGATCGGCACGCTGCGCGAAGTGCACAACTGGACGAACCGTCCGGTGTGGCCGCAGTATGCGACGCTGCCCACCGACACTCCCCCGGTGCCCAAGGGTTTCGATTGGGACCTGTGGCTGGGGCCCGAGGCCAGCCGTCCGTATCACCCGAACTACACCCACATGGTGTTTCGGGGATGGTACGACTTCGGCGGCGGCTCCATGGCGGACATGGGCCATTACAGCCTGTGGACCGTCTTCAACGCTTTGGAACTGTCCGGTCCGACGAGTGTCGAGCCGATGCTCAGCCACAACTGCATGATCAGCGAGAGCGTCTCCACCACGATCAAGAACGATTTCTCCTTCCCCACCGCGAGCGTGGTGCGTTTCAAATACCCGGCGCGGGGCCAGCGCGCGGCGATCGACCTGATCTGGTACGAGGGTGGCGTGCGGCCACCTACGCCCGAGGAGTTGGACGAGGACCACAAGGAGTTCACGCCCGAAGGAATGATGTTCGTGGGCGACAAGGGCAAGATCCTGGCGGGCTTCCACGTGGACGGCCCGAGGCTGATCCCCGAGAAGCGGATGAGCGGGATCGCGGCGCCGGAGCCTCCGCAGCGGCGGCAGGGAGGCGGGGCCGACCAGCCGCGCATTTCGGCGGGGCTGCGGCAATGGATCGAGGCATGCAAAGGCGGCACGCAATCGCCTGGAAACTTCGTGAATGCCTGGCCGATTTCGGAGGCCGTGAATCTTTATGCGGTCGCGCTGCGGACCGGCCGCAGGCTGCAATACGACGCGGAGGGTATGAAGATCACCAACCTTCCGGATGCCAACCGGTACCTCTCGCGCGACTATCGGAAGGGGTGGGAGCTCGAATCCGTATGATGCTTTCGCGGCGGGTTTTTCTGGGCGCCGGGGCGATGGCGCTCACGCTGCGGGCGGATCCGCTGGGCATGCCGATCGGATGCCAGGTGTATCCCGTAAGGGACGCGCTGGGCAAGGACTTCGACGGCACGCTCCGCCAGTTGGCAGGCTTGGGATACCGGGCGATCGAGATGTGCTCGCCGCCCGGGTATGCCTCGGGCGGCTTCGGGCCGCTGGTAGGGATGAAGGCCGCGGAGATGCGGCGGAAGATCCAGGCAGCGGGCCTGAAGTGCGAGAGCTGCCACTACCAGTTCCGGGAGTTGAAGGAGAACCTCGACGACCGGATCGCCTTTGCCAAGGAGCTGGGGCTGAGGCAGATGGTGTGCTCGACGTTCGCTCTTCGTCCGGAGGCGACCATGGCCGACTGGATGAAAGCCGCCGATGAGTTGAACAAGATCGGCGAGCAGACGGCGAAGGCGGGCATCCAGACCGGCTTCCACAATCACAATTTCGAGTTCAAGGAAATCGACGGCGTGCTGGTGTACGACCAGCTCATGGGCAAGCTCGATCCGAAACTGGTGAAGATGCAGTTTCAGGTTTCGGTGATCAGCCTGGGCTACGAAGCCGCCAGGTTCCTGCGTAAGTATCCGGGGCGGTTTTTGTCGCTGCACCTGCAGGATTGGTCGGCGACGGAGAAGAAGACGGTGGCGATCGGAGCGGGCATGGTCGACTGGAAGGACACGTTTGCCGCGGCGAAGACCGGGGGCATCCGGAATTTCTTCGTGGAATTAGATATGGATATGATGCAGGCGAGCTATACGTATTTGCACGGGTTGAAGGGGTAGCGCCAAAACCGATACTGAGTATCGGTCGTCGAACGTGGAATCAACGGGTTACGGACTGAAAATCAGAACTAAGTTCTGATTTTGGCCCTAGAACCATCTGCTCATGATCACTTTTTGTTCGGTGCAGAAGGCCACCGCGTCCTTGCCGTGAGCGTGCAGGTCGCCGAAGAAGGAGTGCTTCCAGCCAGCGAAGGGGAAGAAGGCCATGGGCGCCGCCACCCCCACGTTGACCCCCACCATGCCGACTTCGCAGCGCGAGGAGTACTCGCGGGCGGCCTTGCCGCTCGACGTGAAGATGGCGGTGGCGTTGCCGTAGTGGGATCGGTTCACCAGCGGGATGGCATCGTCGAGCGTGTCCACACGCCTGCAATGATCGGAGGACACCAGCGGGCCCATCTCGACGCCCTGCCTCGATCCATTGCCTACGGCCAGCGCCTTGGTCCGCTCGACCAGCTGGTCGAGCAGCCGCCCGCCAACCAAACCCCACCCACCCTCGATCCGTGATCCATCCAGATCCCACGAGACTCAGCGGCGGCTTCGTTGCCCGCAAACTGCGCGAAGAGCCAGACGTGCTCCCGCCGGGCGCTCTGGAATCCGACCGCAATACCAATCGTCCCCCACGGCGCCACAACTACCCCAATCACGATCACGACGGCACGTACTGTTTTTCAAAGCTCGGAGCGCGTCAGGACGTCACCGGCGCCACGGCGCGGCATGTCTCAGCTTTCCTCGTCGCCGAAAATGCTGCGGATGTCGCGTGCGGCATGCAGCATGATGCCGCCCGTGC
>Ga0116223_10005901_pt1 | contig 10186 bp, 7 predicted proteins | sample Sb_taG_3_FD_90092 | JGI IMG/M metagenome (GOLD analysis project Ga0116223, IMG submission 90092) | Peat soil microbial communities from Weissenstadt, Germany - Sb_50d_a_PC metaG | ecosystem: Environmental > Terrestrial > Soil > Wetlands > Peat | place: Germany: Weissenstadt | collected 2010-09-21 | reverse complement strand
GGCGCGCTGCGCGGAACCATTTCAAAGAAAGGAGACCACTCTGATCAGGTGTACCTTTTTCAGGATCATCCTGCATTGGAAACGGTTCGTCATTTCAGGATCATTCTTGGATTGGAATATGCTCCGGTGAGGGTACTTAAGCAAAAGCGGGTACCTGAGCTGTCCTATACTAGTGTGACCTGATGAGACGCGCCGGGACAGTCGGAGCAACTGCTTGGATGTGGATGTCACTCGCGCTGGGCGGTTCGCTCCAAGCGGTCCAGCTTCCGATTCGAAACTTCACCGCATCCGACGGCATGCCCCGCGATCTGGCGGAATGCATCGTGCAGGATTCGCGCGGCTTCCTGTGGCTGTGTACTTCCGACGGATTGTCGCGGTTCGATGGCTACCAGTTCGTCAACTACGGCCCGGAGCAAGGCCTTCCCAACCGCATGGTGCACGCCTTTCTGCAAACGGCCGGCGGCTCCTTCCTGGTGGCGACCTCCGAAGGCGTGAGCCGCCTGGATCCGGACGCGCCCTCCGCATCCCCGCACAAGTTCCGCGCGCTGCCGTTTAGCGGCCGTTCACGCGGCGTCTTTTCCATGGTGCAGGACTGCCAGGGCGTGGTATGGGGCGGCGCCATCGGCGGCGTCTTCCGCATCGAGAAGCCCGATGGGCCCGCAACGGTTCTGCAATTCGTAAGCATCGACCTGCCGCCTGAAACCGCAGTCTATTCGCTGGCCCTGGACGCCGAAGGGTCCCTGTGGATGGGAACCGCCGTGGGCCTTTGCCGCCGCCGCCCGAACGGCCGTATCGAATGGGTGAACTCCCAGCAGGCCGGTTTTCCCCGCGAAGGGATCAACGCGCTCCAAGTGGATCGGGACGGCCGGCTGTGGGCCGGCACCTTGCACGGCCTGTGGCGCTTCCACCTGGCGCCGCATACCGGGGATGCGCTGGTGGAGCGGGTTTTCGGCGTGCGCGACGGGCTCGCCAGCGCGCGCATCCACGCCTTGTTTCAGTCCATAGCGGGCACGATTTGGGTCGGAACCGCAGCTTCCCTCAGCGAGTTCCTGGGGGACGGGGCAGGCCGGGACAGTTTTCGGAGCTTCAACTCGGCCCAGGGACTACGCGGCCGCGCCGTACTGGCCATCCATGAAGACTCGGCCGGCAATCTGTGGGTGGCGGGCGACCACGGCCTCGCTCGAATCGCCCGCGGGGGCTTCGTCACCTATACGGAAGCCGAGGGGATCGGAACTCTCGCCATCGCCGCGGCATTTCAAACGCGGGATGGAAATCGATTCGCCGTCTCCAACCAGACCCGCGGCCTGGTCATTCACCAGTTCGAGGCTGGACGCTTTTCTTCGATTCTTCCACGCTACCCCGCGAACCTGAGAAACTTCGGGTGGGGCTGGGGGCAAATCGTGCTGGTGGATCGTACCGGAGATTGGTGGATCGCGACTGGCGAAGGGTTGCTTCGCTTTCGAAACGTGAGCAGCGCCGAAGAACTCGGGAACTTGCCGCCCGCAAACGTCTACACGACCAGGGATGGTTTGGCGGGAGACGATGTGTTTCGGATCTTCGAGGATTCCCGCGGCGACATCTGGGTGAGCGCCCCCGGAGGGGGACCGAGACGCTGGGAAAGAGCTACCGGACGGTTCCATCGCTACCCGGATTCGGAATTCCCGGGTTTCGCCACGGCATTTGCGGAGGATCGGGCCGGCAATCTCTGGATCGGCCTCAGCGGCATTGCGGAAAACGGGCGGCCCAGCGGCGTGGTGCGCTACCGCAACGGCCGGTTCCAACGGTTCCTCAACACGGACAGCCTCAAGGGCTGGATCGGATCTCTATTACTGGATCATGCCGGACGCCTGTGGATCGGCTCCGGGGAAGGACTCGGAAGAATCGACGAACCCAACGCCGGGAATCCGCGCATCATCAACTACTCCGTTCCCGGCCTGACCATGCACGGCGTGCGCGCCTTGGCCGAAGACCGCTGGGGACGCATCTATGCCGGCTCCGGGCGGGGCCTCGACCGGTTCGACCCGAATACCGGACAGTTCAAGCATTTCTCGGCGTCCGAAGGCTTCCCTGGCGGCTCGCCCGCGACGCTCGATTTCGATCGCGAGGGCGTCTTGTGGGCGGGTACTTCGGCGGGCCTGGCAATGCTCACGCCCGAGTTGGAGACACCCGGCCTTCCGCCGCCGGTCTACATTACGGCATTCTCGGTAAACGGAGAGCCGCTGCCGATCCCCGAGCCGCGGGCGGGGCTCGCCTCCCGCTTGCGCTTGCCGCCCGAACAGAACCAGGTGCAGATCGAGTTTGTCGGTCCCAGCGCAGTGGGAGGCGACATCCTGCGCTACCAGTATCGCCTCAAAGGCGGCGGCGCGTGGAGCGAGTTGTCCGACCAGCGCACGGTACATTTCGCCACTTTGTCGGCGGGCCAATATCGCTTCCAAGTGCGGACCGTGACGCCCGCGGGAGTGGAAAGCGCACAAGCGGCGGAAGCCGCTTTCGAGATCCTGCCCCCCGTGTGGAGACGCTGGTGGTTTCTCGCCATTGCCGCAGCCGCCCTATCGGGGCTCGCCCTCGGAGTCCATCGGTATCATCTTTCCAGGCAACTCGAGTTGGAACGGATCCGGACCCGAATTGCCGCCGACCTGCATGACGACCTGGGCGCCAGTCTGTCGAGAGTGGCGATTCTCAGCGAGATCCTGAAGAGGGGATCGCTCGATAACGCCGATTCCGGCCGCCGCCTCACCGAGATCGCGGATACGGCGCGCGGCATGGTGGACGGCATGAGCGACATCGTGTGGTCCATCGATCCGCGCCGCGACGACATGCGCAGCCTGGTGCGGCGCGTGCGGCAATTTGCCGGCGATGTCCTGGAAAGCCAAGGCATCCGGTGGACGCTGGTTGTAGATCCGGAGGCGGAAAAGATGGCGCTTTCCGCCGATCAGCGGCGCAACCTGTTTCTGATTTTCAAGGAGGCCATCGTCAATTCAGCCCGTCACGCGCGGTGCACGTCGGTCGAGTTGAGCATCCAGGTGCGCCGCGGGGAGTGCCTGGCTTTCATGCGCGACAACGGCCAGGGCATCCACCCGCACCCCCGCGAAGCCGGCAACGGCCTTGCGAACATGAGCGCCCGCGCCGCGGCGTTGCGCGGCGATCTCAAAATCGGTTCGCCGCCGGAAAGCGGAACACAGATAACTCTACGGTTTCCGCTGGCCCGGCATTCCATGGCATGAATATGCTCTTTTCACTTTGATCGAGATGCGAGCTAATCAGCGTTAATGCCGGAACCACCCATCCGCGTCGCCATTGTCGAAGACGACCGGACTACCCGCCAGGGCCTCGCGGTCCTGATCGGCGGCACACCGGGATTCCAGTGTGTGGGCCAGCACCGCTCGGTGGAAGAGGCGCTAACCGCCGGCGGACCTGCGCCCCAGGTCATGTTGCTCGACATTCACCTGCCCGGCATGCCGGGTCATGACGGCGTGAAGGCCCTGCTTGCCAAACACCCCGGCATGCAGATTGTCATGCTGACGGTCTTCGAAGAGTCCGAGCACATTTTCGAATCCATCTGCAACGGCGCATGCGGCTATCTGCTGAAAAAGACCCCGCCAGTCCGTCTGCTCGAGGCCATCGCCGAGGCGCACCATGGGGGCGCGCCGATGTCGCCGGAGATCGCCCGCGAGGTGATCCGGCTGTTTCGCGAAACCGCCCCGCCGCCCAAGGCGGACTACGGGCTCTCGGAGCGCGAACAGCAGGTGGTGGCGCTGCTTGCCGATGGCTTCAGCTATGCTGGCATCGCCGCGCAGCTCGGCATTACGGTGAACACGGTGCGCAACCACATCCGCGCGATTTACGAAAAGCTCCACGTTCACTCGCGCTCCGAGGCCGTGTCCAAGGCCATTCGCCGGCGCTTGATCTGACGCGGAGAAGCATGGTCATGCTCTTTTCGAGGCCGCCCCCGGTCGCCTATCCTGGAGCGAGTTCCGCCGGAGCTATCCTGCCGGCGTGAAGAAAGTGCGGGGGATTATGGCTGATAGTTTGACGGGGCCGGTGGGTCTGCGGTGGCGCACACAGAACGTGGCCAACAAAGATTCGGATCAAAAGAAGGTGATCGCGCTGCTGGCGGCGATTTCGAAAAGCGACGGCGGCAAGAGCGAGGATTGGGGGACTCCTCCGCTCAGCGGCGGGGACAAAATGTGTCCCAAACTCCTGGCCGATGCGATCTGGGACTTCCAGGTTCATTGGAAGAGCAAAGGCGTGTTCCACCTCATCGATGGAGTTGTGGACCCTGGCCTGCATACCTGGCAGAAGCTCAACCAGATGGCCAAACGTGGCGGCGGCGGCCCGGTAGGTCCCGTTACTCCACCGGATACGCCGAAGCCCAAACTGATCTGGACGGAGCCGCAGATTCCCGGGGCCTGGCAGATCACCAACATCTGGTCGCTCGCCGTGGGAGAAATCGGCTTGCTCGGCGGAGCCGATCTGGAAATCTCCCCGCCGGACGGCAAGAAATTCAAGATGAAGGGCATCGGGGCTGGCTTTGGCGCCAGCATCGATCCCAAGGGTATGGTCCAGTTGATGAAGGATGTCGAGGAGCCGGCGGCCCAATTGGCGCTCAAGCCATTGCTCACTCTACTCGGCACCGGCGCCGTGTTCAACCTCGGTGATTACCTCCAGAAGTTCGGGGTGAGCCTCTCATCGGTTACCGGCGGGCGAATCTTCGTCAACCCCATCAATCAGTACGTGGGCCGGCCTACGCGAGTCTCCCGTTACGCGATTGCCGGGGGTCTGCGCCCGCCGTTTTTCATCACCTCCGCCGGCGCTGGATTCGCCGCCGGGATGGAAGCCGGATATGTTCGCCTGGGGCAGGCGGTGCTTTACCCCGACTTCATCGGGATCTACGGTACGTCCGGCGTAAACCTCAAGTTCGGCGCCGGGGTGCAGGGCATGATGTATTACACCTACGACGTCGTGGATAGCTGACCAGGCGAGGGCTTCGCCGGTCAGAGAGACCTGGCCGGCGTGTATTCTGGTGGTAGCCCAGCCGAATCATGAAGCCCCACCACGGACACCTGCCCTATTCCCTGACGATTGCCTGCAGCTCGACGCTGCTGTTCCTGGTGCAGCCGATCATCGCCAAGGCGATCCTGCCGCGGTTCGGAGGTTCCGCGGGGGTGTGGGTCGCCTGCATGATAGGACTGCGAAGCCCCGATCTGGGAAGCTTGCCGGATCAGTAACGACAAACGCCCTTGCGACCGTTGATGGCGTTCCGCACAGACCAAGCCGCGGGTTGTTGGCTTGCAAGGCTGCGCTCCAAAGGTCGGCCTGCACCTCGACTCGGCTCTCACCTCCGGCGAGAATGCCTTAAGTTTACTTACCGTGGTAAGGCGTGTACACGGAGGCACCATGGTACCGGAATACCGCCTCCCACGCATCCGCTCCGTTAAGCGGCAGGATCGATTTCGACTACCCCTGCGAAGCTCGACGGTGCGGGGATCGCCATGCCTTCTTCGCGCATGCCCTCGAGATGAAACTCGATGGCCTCCTGGATCAGGCGCTCTACTTCGTCTCGCGAGTCGCCAACAGAGATCACGCCGGGAAGGTCGGGCACATACGCCCCCCAAGAGGTCGGCCCTTTCTCGTAAATGACGGTGTACGTCGTCGATCCCCCTCCTTCCTTTCCAATCCGGCACTGCGTAGCCGCCATACCGCAGATTCCAGCAGGTGGATCAGATCCCTAACCTTCACCCTTCACATGTTACCCCGGTGCGTTGCCCAGGCGATCAGAGCCTCCAACGTCCTGATGCCTATATTGGCATAAGCCGGATGGAACAATGCCTGAGGGAATCATGGCCGCTCCTACCGTCGTGACTAAGTACACGGTTTCGCAAATACGGTCTCGTATTTCCAGAAGACCACTCCCTCACGGTCGTGGCTCTGAACGGAGCCGCGCGCGTCAGCAAGCGGTCCCGCGATACGATGGTGAACTTCTGAAACGGCGTACTAAGAAGGAACCACGCAGAATAACTTCACATCGGGACGGCTGCCAGGCGTGCTTCGAAGCGCGTCCCGAGGAGTCGGGACGCCGCAGACTGAGAGTCTGCGCCACGACGGTGGCTGCGGAGTTATTCTTGCGTGGCCCCTAACCTGCCCCACGTGTATTCTGGTGGTAGCCCAGCCGAATCATGAAGCCCAACCACGGACACCTCCCCTATTCCCTGACGATTGCCTGTAGTTCGACACTGCTGTTTTTGGTGCAGCCGATCATCGCCAAGGCGATCCTGCCGCGGTTCGGCGGCTCCGCGGGAGTGTGGGTCACCTGCATGCTCTTTTTTCAGGTGGTGCTGCTGATCGGGTACCTGTATGCGTATCTGATCACGCGCCACCTGAGCGGCAAAGCGCAGACCGCGGTTCACCTGGTGTTGCTGGTGGCAAGCCTTGGCGTGCTGCCGTTGAGACCGCGCAGCGAGTGGACGGCGGCGGCAAGTCCACTGGCGGCGATTCTGTTCTTGTTGACGACTTCGGTTGGCCTGCCGTACTTTGTCCTGGCGACCACCAGCCCGCTGCTGCAATCGTGGTACGCGGGCTCGGGGGCACGGTTCCCGTACCGGCTGTTCGCGTTGTCGAATGCCGCTTCGCTGGTGGCCCTGTTGTCTTATCCGGTGGCGATCGAGCCCGTGTTGCGGCAACAGCAACAACTGCTCTGGTGGTCGGGCGCTTATTTCGTATTCGTACTGCTCGCGTCGTTCGCGGCGGTAGGCAGCCGCGGGCATGCGGAGCGGCAGAGTGTTGAGACCGGCGGCAAGACCGCCGGCGTTACCGTTGCGTTGGCGGCGTGCGCCTCGACCTTGTGGCTGGCCACCGCCAATCACTTGAGCCAGGAAGTGGCGGCCATTCCGTTTCTCTGGATCCTTCCCTTAAGCCTGTATCTGCTCAGCTTCATCCTGTGCTTCGAATCCCACGGCTGGTACCGGCGCGCGATTTTCCGCTGGCTGTTGCCAGCCGCCTGGATCGCGGTGTGTTTCCGGATCGCGCGCCAGGGATTGAGCGGCGGGCTGGAATGGGAGATTCCGGTGATGTCCGCCGCGCTTTTCGTTTGCTGCATGTTTTGCCACGGCGAATTGGCCGCGAGCAAACCGGAACCTAAGCAGGGGCTGGCTTACTTCTACCTGATGGTGGCGCTGGGCGGCGCCCTGGGAGCGGTGTTCGTGGGAGTGGTGGCGCCGAACCTCTTCAACACGTACCTGGAGCTGCCCATCGGAATCACCGCGTCGGTCCTGCTGGCCCTTCCCCTGTTGTACGGATTCAATTCGCCCGCGCGCCTGATCCGGGTGGGTGTAGTGGCCGCAGTGGCGTTCGCCGTGGCGACGCGTTTCAGCGCCGCAGGCCAGGAAGTGGTCCGCATCCGCAATTTCTACGGAGCGATCCAGGTAATCGATACCGGTTCCGGGGAAACGGCGGTCCGCGCCCTTTACAACGGCCGGACGCGGCACGGGGCGCAATTTCTCTCGCCGGCGCGCAGCCGGCTGGCTACGGCATACTTTGGGCCGGAATCGGGCGCGGGGAGGGTGTTCGAATCGTTCCGGGCCTCCGGCCGCCGGGTGGGGATTATTGGACTGGGCGCGGGGACGCTGGCTGCGTACGGCCGGCCCGGAGACCATTTCCGTTTTTTCGAAATCAACCCGGCGGTGATTGAGGTGGCGTCGCGGTATTTCCGTTTTCTGGCGGAGTCGGATGCCCAGACGGACGTGGTCGCGGGCGATGGGCGCCTGACACTCCAGCGGGAGCCGCCGCGGAGTTTCGATGTCATCGTTCTGGATGCGTTCTCCGACGATTCGATCCCGATCCACCTGCTGACCGTGGAGGCATTCCAGGTTTACTTCGACCACTTGCGTCCCGGCGGCGTGTTGGCACTCCATATCACCAACCGGTATCTGGATCTGTATCCGGTAGTGGCCGCCGCCGCGGAAGGCCTGGGGAAAAAGGTTCTGCCGATCCACAGCGAGGCTGATCCGGAACGGCAGGTATCCATGGCGGATTGGGCTGTGCTATCGGACAGTGGCGAAGTTCTGCAGGATCTGGCTCGATTCGGCCAACAGGCTGCTCCGGCCAAGAAGGTTCGATTGTGGACGGACGATTACAGCAATTTGTTCGGAGTCTTGAGATAGGAGGTGGATCAAGCCTCGCCAGACACAAGAGCTAAAATGGGTGGCATACCGACACAATGAAGACCCTTGCTTTGATTCTTCTGCCCTTTCTCCGCGCCGCCGCGGCAGCACCCGCCGATATCGATGCGCTCATCGATTCCGCCCGCGCCGCGCCGGACGAGTTTGCGGCCGATGCGATAATCCGCATCGCAGGCACGGACAAGATCGAAAAGGCGCGTAAGATCGAGCTGCTCGAACAAGCGTTCCAGCGGGCCGCCGGGGCTCCCGAGCCGTACCAGCGCCACGCCCTGCCGCTGCGGCTGGACGGGTCCTCCAGCTACTGGAATCGAGTCTACAAGCAGGAGTTGGACGCCCTGTCGCTGCGGCTGCGCGCCGTCGAAGCGATGCTGCCGCTGGACGGCTCGAAAGCCAGGGATCTGTTCGAGCAGATTCCGCCGCTGCGCTTTCCTCGTCTGAAGTGCGAAGAATTCCTGGTGTACGACGCGGCCAGATTCTACGACACGCTCGGAAGTATCGCCAGCCAGGACCCGGAACCGTTCAAGCTTTTGCAGAAGTACGCCGGCGCAGTCGCATCTCCCGTCGAACTGGCGCCGATGGCGCGTGTGCTCACCGCCGCGCGCGTCAATGACTCCGATTTCCAGGCGCTGGCCGCATCGTTCGCCACGGCATTGGGCAAGGTCTCCGGCGACGATCGGTCCTTTACCTTTTCCACTTCCCTGGGGAAGGAGATCCAGGCGCTGGTGGAAGAGTGCAAGCGCCGGCGCCTCACGCCGCTGCTTCTGCTCGAAGCATATCGCCTGTACCTGGTGGTGAACTTCTCCGCGTCCCGATGTGCGGACGACGACCAGTTGCAGGCGGGACAGCAGTCCTTCGGCATCTTCACCGGCCAGCCGGCCGACATGGTGGCCGCCAACTTCATCCCCTTCTTTAATGAGAAGCTCCGCATGCCTCCGCTCGCTCCCATACAGGAACAGGAAGCGACGCCTGCCGGCCTGGAGGGGGTGGCCGTGGGCCTGCACTATTGCGAGGACGAACCATGCAAAGCGTTCGTGGAGCAGTATCGCGGGCTGGTGTTCGGGGCGAACGGTATTCCGCTCCCGTCCGCGGAACGAAATACGCCCGAGTGGCAGGACAAATTGAAGGCCAGGCTCACGGCATTGTCCGAATGGAAAGAAGCGGGCAGCGCCGGCCCGGCCGGGTATTTTCGTGAAAAATCGGGCGCCTACAGCGAGCTCTTCAATCTGGCTCAGAACGGCCCCAGCCGCGAGCTGGTGCTGCGCGCCTGGCTGGACTTCGTCAAGCAGAGTCCTTTCCAGAAGGTGAATCGCGACCAGTGGTTCCTGCCGGTGAACGCGTTGATCGGCCGCGTGGGTCTGGATCCGGGCGGGCTAAGCAAATTCGCGGAGGACTTGCGCAAGGTGAATGACCCGCTGATCGCGCTGTACGCCAACCTGGAGACCGTGGCGCCGCGATCTCCCGGCCGCATCCTGCCGCTGTTGTAAAGGAGCCGTCAGCGGGTCGCTCTGGAAAGCTGATCGCTGATCGCTGAAAGCTCTTTCCTACAACACGTCGGCGAATCCGCGCTTCATATGCCGGAAGAACAGGCCGCCGGCCACGAATGCCGCCGCGCCGCAGGCCGCCACGAACACGAAATCGCGCGGACTGGGAAGTGAGGACGTCAGCAGAACCGCCCGATAAGAGCGCACCGCATAGCACAATGGATTGGCGACCACAAGGAATTTCGCCCAATGCGGGAAGTTCTGATCGGTGATGAAGATCGGAGTCATCCAGAACCACAGGGTCAGGACCACGCTCAGCAACTGCGCCGTGTCCCGCAGAAAAACGTGCAGGCTGGCCACGATCCAGCCCAATCCCACCGCCAACAATCCGATCGTCAGAAAATAGAAGGGCAGCACCAGCAGGAAGATGCTGATCTGGTTCAGATAAACCCCCGCCGCGGCCACCATCAGGGCCAGCGCCAGCAGGTGGCTCACCAGCGCCGAAAGGAACACCGATACCGGGATGAT
>Ga0116223_10005897_pt1 | contig 10187 bp, 7 predicted proteins | sample Sb_taG_3_FD_90092 | JGI IMG/M metagenome (GOLD analysis project Ga0116223, IMG submission 90092) | Peat soil microbial communities from Weissenstadt, Germany - Sb_50d_a_PC metaG | ecosystem: Environmental > Terrestrial > Soil > Wetlands > Peat | place: Germany: Weissenstadt | collected 2010-09-21 | reverse complement strand
TCTTTTCGAATACGTCATCGATGCCGACGAGCGCCGCCTTGGCGTTCAGCGTATCGAAGATCGTCTCGATCAGCAGGATATCGGCGCCGCCTTCGATGAGCGCCTCGGCGGCTTCGGCATAGGCAGCGCGCAACTCATCGAATGAGACGGCGCGAAAGCCGGGATTGTTCACGTCGGGCGAGATCGAGGCGGTTCTGTTGGTCGGCCCCATGGCGCCGGCGACGAACCGCCGCCGCCCGTCCTTGGCCTGCGCGTCTTCGACCGCTTGCCGGCAGAGGCGGGCGGCCGCGCGGTTCAATTCCGGCACGAGCTCTTGCATGCCGTAATCGGCCTGAGCGATCCTGGTCGAGGAGAACGTGTTCGTCGCGATGATGTCGGCGCCCGCCTCGGCATAGGCGAGATGGATGGCGCGGATCGCCCCGGGCTCGGTCAGCACAAGCAGGTCGCTGTTGCCGCGCAGGTCGCGCGGCCAGTCTGCGAACCGGGACCCACGAAACTCCGCTTCGCTGAATTTATGCGCTTGGATCATCGTGCCCATGGCGCCGTCGAGCACGAGGATGCGCTCGCGCGCGGCGGCACGCAGGAACGCTTCGGTGTCGCTCTCGGGCAGTTTCGAATTTGCCATGTTCACCAGGACTCAAAGGACAAGGGTACAATCGTGGTGCGCGCTCCTTCCCCCGCAAGGGGAGAGGGTTCGCGTTCCGACCGCTGGCGCATTACCTCCATCATGCCACTGCACTCTCGTTTTTCGGCCGCAGGCCGAGCAGATGGCAGATCGCATAGACGAGATCGGCGCGGTTCATCGTGTAAAAATGGAAATGATCGATGCCTTCGTCAACGAGATGGAAGACCTGCTCGGCGGTCACCGTTGCGGCGATGAGCCGGCGCGTCGTCGGATCGTCGTCCAGTCCCTCGAACCGATCGGCGAGCCATCGCGGAATCGAGGCGCCGGCCCGCCGCGCGAAAAGCGCCGTCTGCCTGAAATTCTGCACCGGCACGATGCCGGGCACGATCGGGATATCGATCCCATGCGCTTTCACCTTGTCGAGGAAGCGCAGATAGACCTCGTTCTCGAAGAAGAACTGGGTGATGGCGCGCGTCGCCCCCGCGTCGATCTTGGCTTTCAGCACGTCGATGTCCTGCTCGACCGAGGCGCTTTCGGGGTGGCCTTCAGGATAGGTCGAGACGGTGATCTCGAAATCCGCGATCCTCTTCAAGCCGGCGACGAGCGCGGTCGAATTTTTGTAGCCCTCGGCATGCGGCAGGAAGCATGTGCCGGGGCCGCCCGTCGGATCGCCGCGCAGGGCGACGATGTGGCGGACGCCAATGTCCCAATATTCGCGGGCGACGGCGTCTATTTCGCAGCAGGGCGCGCCGACGCAGGTCAGATGCGCGGCCGGCCTGATCGGCGTCTCTTTCAGGATGCGTGCGACGGTCGCGTGCGTGCGTTCGCGCGTCGTGCCGCCTGCCCCGTACGTGACCGAGACGAACTCCGGGCAAAGGGGCGCGAGCCGCGTGATCGAGGCCCAAAGGATCGCCTCCATCTCCGCCGTCTGCGGCGGAAAGAATTCGAAGGAGACGCTGATCCCCGAGCAGGTGCTGTGGCTGGCGCGCGGTTGAACTTCGGAAAGCGAGGCCATGAGAATCAGGCAAACTCCCGCGAGGTCAAGGGAAGCGGATCTGAGATGATGCGGCGGTCGCGGCCGAGCCACAGGGAAACGGTGAGCTTGCCGCCTTCCTTCCTGTTGGGGACGAGATCGCGCCGCTCGATGAATTCGAGCCCGGCGTCTTGCATCAGGCCGGCAACTTCATCGTCCGAGAAGCCGAGCCGGCGATGCGCGTGCAATTCGCGCAGGCTTTCTTCCGCATGCGGGGCGAAATCGACGATGAGCAGGCGCCCCGAGGGCCGCAGCGCGCGGGCCGCCTCGCGCACCGCGCGGGCCGGCTCATCGAGATAATGCAAGACCTGATGGATGATCACGAGATCGTAGAAGTCGCGCTCGACCGGCAGGGCATAGATGTCGCCCTGACGTAGCTGCACGTTGCGCAGGCCGGCCTTCTCGAGCCGCGCGCGGGCGAGGGCCAGCATCTGGGGGGATTGGTCGACGCCGACGGCGCGGGAGGCATGCGGGGCGAGGAGTTCGAGCATCCGGCCGGTGCCGGTGCCGAGATCGAGCACGGCGTGCAGGGGCGCTTCGCCGATGAGATCGGCGATCACGGCTTCGACCCGCTCTTCGGGAAGATGCAGGGCGCGCAGTTCGTCCCAGTTCGCGGCATGGGCGGCGAAATAGCGCGCCGCCTGTTCGGCGCGGGCGCGGCGCACTTCGGCGAGCCGGACCTGGTCTGCCGTGCGCGTCTCGTCCTCGGCGGGAAGCCTGGCGAGGATGTCGCGGACGAGCGCCGCCGCGGCGCTGCCCGGGGCAATGAAGAAGAAGGCCCAGGCGCCCTCTCTGTGGCGCTCGACGAGGCCCGCCTCGACCAGCAGCTTCAAATGCCGGGAGATGCGCGGCTGCGACTGGCCGAGGATCGTCACGAGCTCGGTGACGGTCAGCTCCGCCTCGGAGAGCAGGGCGAGCAGGCGTAGCCGGGTCGGTTCCGCCGCCGCACCAAGCGCGGCTAGGAGGGTGTGGAAGGAGGTGGTCTCGGGTCTTTGGGGCATGGTTCGGCTCGCTGGTCTGAACTATATATAAACATATGTTTATATTGTAAAGGAGGAGGGAGGGCAATTTGGACAAGTGCAGACTTTGGTGGCACCTTTCGAAGGCCCTTTGCCCGCAGGAAGGCAGTGAAAGGAGAGGCGGATCTCTGAAAGTGCGGTCAAGTCGGATAAGCTAACGGTAATCCTCAGCCATTTAGTAGGATAACTCGTCGGTATGGCCAGGAACATTAGCAAAAGGGACCGAGCCTCGACAGCGATCAATAAATGGCCTCGCTTGCTATGCGGGATTGGCAGCGCGTTAGCGTTCCTTTCCTTCGCCTACTGCTCTTATCTTGACCATGCGGTATCAGCTGGCGTGGCAGCTTCTCTGTGCCTCGCTTTAGCAGTGCTATCCCTATTAGATCTTGAATCGTTCGAGGCGCTAGGCATCAAAGCGAAACTTCGCTCGACGCTCGGCGAAGCCGAAGACCGTTTACGACAGATCGACTCCACGATCGCCGTCTTGTCAAAGATGGCGCTTCTTCAAGCCATGAGGGGTCTCTTACTGACAACGAACGCAAAGACTTTATAGCGGATATTACCGACACTCTGAGCACCCTCGATTTGGACCAAGGTGCTATCAAAGCCATCAGGGCCTATCCCGCCCGATTACATCTATAGAAATCCCCCCGAGCCATTTTTCCTCGCCCCAAAGGCCATAGAGCCGAGCGCCGTTATCGAAGTGCCCAGCGCACCTGTGCTCGTTGATTGGGCATTGCGACCAATGGGCCTCGAACCAATGGTTTTTATTTGGGGGCGCGCCGATTACGAAGATGTTTTAGGACATGACCATTTTATCGAGTGGTGCTACCGACTCAGATTTGAACGCCACAGGGAGCAAAGGATGAGCGCGGGCTTCATTCAGTGGGGAGATTATAACCGCTCCGATTAGGAGCCCCGCGCCCTGCGCGCATTCAAGCCCGGCTGAGCAGCCGCCGTTGTGGCGGTTTTCTACATCATGCCGCACTTTTCACCCTTCGACGCTAGGTGCAGCGCCTATCCGGCCGAGCTCATGAATTATTGGAGGCGCAGCGTGGCGCCGCACTATCGTCTCGGCTGGATCTCCTATGTCGGCCCGCGCTTCGCTCCTCTGATCACGCCGCCGGCAACGGCCATCGTCGAGCGGCAGTCCGACGGCGGCCTCCTGATGGCCGCGACCGATGAGACCTTCGTCACGTCCAACCCCGCGCATCTCGCCGTCGCCAATGACATATTGGCGGCCGTCGCGCCGCTCAACGCACTACCCTGGGCGCCGGAGATCAAAGCGGCGCCCATAGGCTTGTGAAAATCGGATGAGGCAGCCGGAGGCGTTGGCGTGCATCTCCAACTCCGAAATCAGCCCTCTGCTTTGACCCCAGCGGGCCAAAAGACCTAGCTTGACCGGGCTCGGTATTCGAGGACCTGACGCATGGATCGGAGGCGGTTAAGCTTCTGGGCGTGCGCGTGTTGGGGGGAACTTACCATGAAGATCATCGCCGCATGTCTCGCGCCGCTCGCCGCATGGGCGTTCATCTCTGCGGCGCACGCCGCCGATGTCGGCGGCCAGTACACCGTCGAGGGGACCAATCTCGACGGCTCGGCTTACAGCGGCACGGCCGACATCACGGTCAGCAGCAATTCGACCTGCCGCATCGTCTGGCACACCGGCGGCACCAATTCGAACGGCATCTGCATGCGGGACAACGACATGCTTGTCGCTGCCTACGTGCTGAACGGCGAAGTCGGCCTCGTCGCCTATAAGATCAAGGACGATGGCACGCTCGACGGCATTTGGACGATGGCGGACAAGAACGGGGCCGGGACGGATGTCCTCACACCCGCCTCGTCGGAGTGACTTCGTTAATCACGATTCCGAATCGCCGATTTGTCGCACCAAGTTCACGCCGCGATGGTGCGTGAGTTCGATTGCGAACGCGCAATATTTCTTGAACGCGCGTTCCTCGCGCGAATGTGATGCCAATCTGGCGTGAATTGGCGGCAGGGGGGATTTCGTCCTTGGAGGCATGCCCGCGAGGGCCCACATTCCTGCTGCGCGGCTGATCGCCTTAAATCCCCACCGCTTTGCAACTTTTTGCGCGCGCGGCTCGCGAAATGGGCGATTCCAAGCGCGCGCCCGCTTCGTTTCGACTATGAAAAGACTATGCGCCCGGTCGCGAATTTCAACGGACTTTTAATGCATTGTGGATGGATAATGTTTCGCATAATGCAGCGCGCCAATCAAAGCCATATTGTCATCAAGATTGCGGCGCTGAACTGGTACAAAGCTCGTGTGCGTCACGACGAATCACCTGCGCAACTCTCGGCGACGTGCGGCGTTGGTGTGGTTCTGAAGGTCCGGAAGGTGCGCTTTGGGGCGGATGAGGTTTCCTCATCCTGAAAGCGCCCGAACGAGAAGAAAAGAGAAAAGGCATGCGTATCATCTTCGACGGCGAGACCGAAGGCGACAACATCGTCCCGATCGGCAGAATCCACGCAGCTTCGAGCTGGCATGGTCCACGCTCGGCGGTGACCCAGGACTTCTACAAGGCCAAGGCGCTCGAGAATCTGATCGATGCCGCCGAGGATTGCGACGCCGATGCCATCATCGAGGTCGACTATGAAATCGACCGTGCCGATGTCGGCGATACGCCCGGCGCCTCGCTGCTCCAGCGCGTGTCGGTCACCGGGCTCGCGGTCAAATTGGCCCGCCCCTGATCGGGCACGCGCAGGACATCTGATTTGCCGCAAGGATCGGCGCGGCATGATTTGGGAGCGCGGGCAAGCTCGCGCTCTTCACCTTGAAAATTTCTTATATTTGATCCGGTGCGGGATGACGCTGTCGATCCCGAGCCTTCGCTTCTTGTCCTCCTCGTAATCGGCAAAATTGCCCTCGAACCATTCGACATGGCTGTCGCCTTCGAAGGCCAGCATGTGAGTGGCGATGCGATCGAGAAAGAACCGGTCGTGCGAGGTGACGAGAACGCAGCCGGCGAAATCGATCAGCGCTTCCTCCAGCGCGCGCAGCGTATCGACGTCGAGATCGTTGGTCGGCTCGTCGAGCAGCAGGACGTTGGCGCCCGACTTCAGCATCTTGGCGAGATGCACGCGGTTGCGCTCGCCGCCGGAGAGCTGGCCGACCTTCTTCTGCTGATCAGCGCCCTTGAAATTGAAGGCGCCCACATAGGCGCGCGAATTGACCTCGCGCTTGGCGAGCGTGATCACGTCCTTGCCGCCCGATATCTCCTCCCAAACGGTCTTTGCGCCATCGAGCGCGTCGCGCGACTGATCGACATAGCCAAGTGTGACCGTCTCTCCGATCTCGATCGTCCCGCTGTCGGGCTTTTCCTGGCCGGTAATCATGCGAAACAGCGTGGTCTTGCCGGCGCCGTTCGGGCCGATCACACCGACGATGCCGCCCGGCGGCAATTTGAACGAGAGGTCCTCGATGAGCAGACAATCGCCGAATCCTTTCGAGAGGTGATCAACCGTGATGACATTGGTGCCGAGCCGTTCGGCGATCGGGATCACGATCTGCGCCGTGCTCGGCGCGCGCTCGTTCTGCTTCTCCAGCAATTCCTCGTAGCGCTGGATGCGCGCCTTTGATTTCGCCTGTCGCGCCTTGGGGCTCGCGGCGATCCATTCGACTTCCGCCTCGAGCTGCCGCACGCGCGCTCCCTCCTCGCGCCCCTCCTGTTGAAGACGTTTCTGCTTCTGTTTGAGCCAGGAGGAATAATTGCCCTCAGTGGGAATGCCCCGGCCACGGTCGAGTTCGAGAATCCAGCCCGTCACATTGTCGAGAAAGTAGCGATCGTGGGTGACGATCAAGATCGCACCGGGATAGGCGCGCAGATAGCCTTCGAGCCAGTTCACCGTTTCCGCGTCGAGATGATTGGTCGGCTCGTCGAGAAGCAGCAGATCCGGCTTTTCGAGGAGCAGCTTGCAGAGGGCGACGCGGCGATTTTCGCCGCCCGACAGCCGCGTCACGGGCCAATCGTCAGGCGGGCAGCCGAGCGCCTCCATGGCGAGATCGACCTGCGCGTCGAGATCCCAGAGGCCCTGCGCTTCGATCTCATCCTGCAGACGGGTCATCTCCTCGGCGGTTTCCTCCGAGTAATTCATCGCGAGTTCATTGTAACGGTCAAGGATCGCCTGCTTGGCAGCGACGCCGGCCATCACATTGCCGCGCACGTCGAGATTTTCGTCGAGCCGCGGCTCCTGCGGCAAATAGCCGACCCTTACCCCTTCCGCGACGAAGCCTTCGCCGGTAAATTCCTTGTCGAGCCCCGCCATGATGCGCAAGAGCGTCGATTTGCCCGAGCCGTTGACGCCGAGCACCCCGATCTTGGCGTCCGGATAGAAGGAGAGATTGATGTTTTCCAAGACCTTCTTGCCGCCGGGATAGGTCTTGCTCAAACCCTGCATGTGATAGATGAATTGCCGCGCCATCGAAGCTCTTGTCTTTCGCTGTCAAAGGGGAATGAAATCGCCGGGTTCTCTGGAGGAGAATCGTTCCTATGGAAACTGCTCTAGATTTCTCTGCAAGCGCACGATCATTCGCAGAGCCGGATCGCATTGCGAATCATGCTCTAAACGCCTCACACCGCCCGGTCCAGCGCCTTCGGCACAGAGCCAAAGCCGCATGCGTGGGCGCGCCAGTCTTTTGCTGGTCACAATCGAATGTTTGACCTGAGCCGACGCGAAAGAGGGCAGAACCGATGGATGTTCCGGAAAAGAACGGCAACGTGACCGATATCGCAACGCGCGACCTTGCAAAGGACAGCCGCCTCGAGCCCGTCGCCCCGAGCCTTCCGAATCCACCTGCGGCAAATGAACCGGCAAAACGAGCCAGGATTTTCGCCGCCGATGTGCCGCGCGGCGCGGACGCTTTGGGGCTGGACAAAGCGTTGCGGCCTTTGGCCGAGCTCGCGGTCCATCGCGATACCGAGCCGCCATTGACGATCGCTCTTCTCGGCGAACCTGGATCGGGCAAGAGTTTTGCCCTCGCCAAGCTTCTCGCCGAGGTCGAGGCGATCAGCGCTGCCGCGGTCGGCACGGACCCTGGCCCTTTTCTCAGCCGGATCGCCGCCTTGCGGATCGATGTCGCCGGCTTTGAGGGGGAGCCGAGCGTCGCGCTTGCCGGCGGGCTCTACGATAAGCTCGGCGCAGAGTTTCCGGAGTTCGTCCGGGAAGTTGCGCATGCGGTGCGCGATCCGCAGATCGTCGCACGCGAAACGGCCGAGCGGCTCGACGAGGGACGTCGGCGCCTCGATGCCGAGCGGCAGAAACTCGACGAGATCGAAAGCCGCCGCGCCCGGCTCCCGGAGACCGTCCTGTTCGAATCCGCCGGCTCGCAGGTCGACGCCTATGCCCGCGCCAACCGTGCCAAGATCGAGAGCCGGCTGGAGAGTTTCGGCATCAGCGGCGACACGGTTGCGAATTACAAATCCATGGTCCGCGACATTGCCGAGTCGGGCGGCCCGGCCGGCCGAGTCGGCACCGCGCTTCGCGCCTTTTGGGCATTCGAGGGTCAGACGCGGCTGCTTGTGACCGCAGCTCTCCTCGTGCTTGCCGGAATTGGGTTTGATGCCGCGGTCGCCGAGCAGGGCAAATGGCTCGCTTGGCTGCGCAATGCCAGCGAGGGGCTGGCCTCCGTGGCGACGTGGCTTGAAGCGCATATCGCTTGGCTGGCTCTGGCCGCAAAGATCGCCTTTGCTGGTGCGGCCTTTGCGCTTGTCGTCAATTTTTGGCGTGGCGTGCGGTTTCTGCGTCCCTTGTTCCGCGGCGTCGGCCTGCTCGAAAACGATGTCTTGAGCCGGCGTCGGGCGCTCGATTCGCTTTATGCGCATCAGATGCGGCGGGTCGACGGATTGGAGGCAGACGTGGAACTGGCTGAGCGCCGCGCCGCCGAAGCCGATCGCCGCGCCGCCACGCCCGCCCCTCTCGAAGCTCAGGCCGAACCTTCGCCCTTCGAGGACACCACGCTGAAAGCGCAGGCCGACCGCTTTTTTGCCGCGCTTGGCACCTTCATGGACGGAGTGAAGCGCGCTGGCGCCGAAGCCAGCGTGCCGGGCCGCTTGACGTCCGTGCCACAGCGGTTGGTCGTCGCGCTCGACAATGTCGATGCTCTGCCGCCAGGAAAAATTCCCGGGCTTCTCGCGGCGGCGCATCGCGCCTTCGCGAATGCCGGGGTCGTGACGCTGATCGCCGCCGATCGGGCCCGGATCGAGGCGGACGGAACAACTCTCGAAAAATGGATCCAAGTGCCGTTCCGGATCGGCGGCCCGACGGACTACGCCGCATTCGTGGCCCACGTCATCGGTCACACTGGCCCTGAGGAGGCAGAGACGCGTGCCGAGGTTCAGCGGCCGCCGATCGACTGGTCGATCTCGGCGGCTGAATCCAACCTACTCGCGGCGTTGGCGCCTTTGGCGGACGGATCGCCGCGCGCCGTCAAGCGTTTCGTCAATCTTTACCGTATCGCACGCGCGCAAATGCCTGAGCACAAGGCAGCGCTCGCTCTGATGCTGGCGCTCGAACAGGGCGGCACCTCCTATGAAATCGCGGCGGTAAAAGACGCGCTTGGCGAAGCGGAGCCCGATGCCGATTTCAATGTTCAGCACGGCACAGCGCGGCTCGCCGCGGCGCTCCAGACCGTGGAGAGCGCGCAGGGCACGGTGAGCCTCCAGGCGGCCCGCCGCGCCGCCGCCGTTGCGAAGATGTTCTCGCTGCGCGCCTGAGGGGAAGAAGGACCGGGCGGGTATTCCCGCCCGAAGCCTCTAGAAAATCTTGACTGCAGTCACAAGCGTCTTCCAGACGCCCCAGGCGATCGGCACGCCCACCGCGATCCAGGCAAGGATGGTCGGCGTGTTGAGCCCGACGACGCCGATGCCCGCAGAAACGGCCGGCTGCACTGCAATCTCCTGTTCGGCCTGGAGCTTTGCGACCTCCTCGTCCTTGATGAACCATTTCGCGGCGACAGGCCGGATGAGCAGATTGCAGATGAGGCCAACAAACAGGAGGCCGGCAAGAACATAGAACACGGCCTGGTAGAGATCGGCCTCAATGATGCCGGACGCCTTGCGTGAATCATGCATGTAGTTAACGATCGCCGGCCCCACGATACCGGCGGTCGACCAGGCGGTTAGCAGCCGGCCGTGGATGGCGCCCACGAACTGGGTCCCGAACATATCGGCGAGATAGGCGGGAACGGTAGCAAATCCGCCGCCGTACATCGAGGCGATGACGCACAGACTTGCGGCAAACACGCCGAGCGCGCCGAGGCTCGCCAGGAACGGCAGCGACACGTAGCAGATGATGCCGAGCACGAAGAAGACGTAGTACGTCATCTTGCGGCCGATCTTGTCAGACAGCGAGGCCCAGAAGAAGCGGCCGGCGATGTTGAAGAGCGAGAACAGACCGACAAAGCCGCCGCCGACCGCCGCTGCGAGCTTCCGCTGGTCGTCGGTGAACTGCGCGAAGCCGATGCCCGGGTGCCCGAACAGCGTGCCGC
>Ga0116223_10005885_pt1 | contig 10207 bp, 8 predicted proteins | sample Sb_taG_3_FD_90092 | JGI IMG/M metagenome (GOLD analysis project Ga0116223, IMG submission 90092) | Peat soil microbial communities from Weissenstadt, Germany - Sb_50d_a_PC metaG | ecosystem: Environmental > Terrestrial > Soil > Wetlands > Peat | place: Germany: Weissenstadt | collected 2010-09-21 | reverse complement strand
GCACTCGCTCGTTCGGCAAAGGCTCGGTGCAGACCATCATCCCGCTCGGCGCCGGCAATGGCGCGCTGCGGCTGACCACGGCGCGCTATTACACGCCATCGGGCCGCTCGATCCAGGCCAAGGGCATCACGCCCGATATCGAAGTGCAGCAGGACGTACCGGACGAATTGAAGGCGCGGACCGACTCCAAAGGCGAAGCCTCGCTGCGCGGCCACCTCAAGGCCGAGGGTGCCGAGGAAACGGGCTCGCAGTCCTACGTGCCGCCGGATGAGAAGGACGACAAGGCGCTGAAGATGGCGCTCGATCTGCTGCGCGGAACGGCAAGTAACGCCGCCTTCCCGCCGAATCCGAAGACCGCCGTTCCGAATTAGACGGCGCTTTGACCGATCCGAGTTTGGGGCGGCATCGAGCCGCCCCAAATTTTTTGGCCCCCTTTGCTTCGGCGGGAACCCCACCGCCGGCGGGCCGGAGCGGCGGGGCGCTTGGCCTGCCGTGATAGACTGCGGGGCATGATTCGCGAGGGAACGGCTCGAGGCATTTTCACTCATGTCGGCGGATGACCTGAGCACGCCGCTCGGCCAGCAGCCGAAGCCGCGGCGCCGCGCAATCGCGCTTCCGGTCCCGCAAATTATCGCCGGGGTGCTGGCGCTGTTCCTCGGGGTGTTCGCACTCTGGGCGGTCATCGGCGACGATCCGTTCGGCGGCGAACCGATGGCCGTCGTGCCGGCCAATTTGCAGGTTGCCAACGCCGCGAAGCCAGGCGACGCACCGCCCGCACCGGCACCGGCAATCGTCCCCGCCACAGCCCCCCACGCGGCTGACAGTCAAGCCGTAACGGCCCCGCCGCCCGCCCAGACCGTGCCCGATAACTCCACGACGGTTACCATCATCGACGGCAAGACCGGGGAGAAGAAGGAGGTCGTGGTCCCCGCAGCGGCCGGCGCGGCAGCGCCGGAAGCGGTCCCGCAGGACCAGAAATTCGCCGAGATGACGCCGCACGGCCCGATTCCGAGAATCGCTGCCGACGGTACGCGTCCGGCAGAAGCCTTCGCGCGGGCGGTGAAGCCGCTCCCCGGCAAGCCCGACGCGCCCCGCATCGCGCTGATCGTCGGCGGCCTCGGCATTGGCGCAAACGCCACCTCCGAGGCGATCGCCAAGCTGCCGGGCATGGTGACGCTGGGCTTCGTGCCCTATGGCGGCGACGTGGCGGCGCTGGTTGCGCGCGCACGCAACGCCGGCCACGAAGTGTTGCTGCAAGTGCCGATGGAGCCCTTCGACTACCCCGACAACGATCCCGGTCCGCAGACGCTGCTGACTTCGCTCGCGCCGCAGCAGAACATGGACCGCTTGTACTGGCTGATGAGCCGATTCCAGGGCTATGTCGGGATCGCCAATACGATGGGAGCGCGTTTCACCGCTTCGGAGCCCTCGTTCGCCCCGATCCTGCGCGAAACCGCGAAACGCGGCCTGATCTATGTCGACGACGGCTCCAATCCAAGGAGCGTCGCCGGCCGCATTGCCGGCGCCAACAATTTGCCGTTCGCCCGCGCCGACGTGATCCTCGATTCCGTCCCCACCCCGAGCGAAATCGATCGCGCGCTCGGCCGCCTGGAAATGGCGGCGCGCGAGCGCAGCATCGCAGTCGGTATATCGTCAGCGCTGCCGGTCTCGATCGATCATATCGCGAAATGGGCCAAGGCGGCGGAAAGCCGCGGCTTGCTTCTGGTTCCGATCAGCGCCGTCGCGGTGAAGGCGAAGCAGAGCTGATGTCGGGTATCGGGAAACAGGTATCAGGTAACAGGGATCAGGGATCAGGAATTAGAGCATGATCCCGAAAAGTGGACACCGGTTTTCGGAAAAAGATCATGCTTAAACAAAAAACTAGAGCCCGGTTTCGATTCCATCAAAACCGATAAGACTCTAGGGGTCAAAACAAATGGATTGAGGCCATGCATCCTCTATCTTCTAATCCCAGTTTCCTGATGACTGTTTCCTGATTCCTGATACCTGATGACTGATTCCTGATATGCGCTTCGAAGATCTCCCGTTTCGCCCCTGCGTCGGCGTGATGGTGCTTAGCCGCGACGGTCTTGTTTTTATCGGCCGCCGCATCGACGGGCCCGAGCATATCGATCTCAGCCATGCCTGGCAGATGCCGCAGGGCGGCATTAATCCCGGCGAAGAGCCGTGGCCGGCCGCTTTGCGCGAGTTGCGCGAAGAGACCAACATCCGTTCGGTCGAGCGCATCGCTGAGGTCGCGGAATGGTTGCGATACGACATTCCGCGCGAGATTGTCGGGCAAGCCTGGAAAGGCAAATATCGCGGCCAAACGCAAAAATGGTTTGCGGTGCGCTTCACCGGCGCGGAGAGCGAGATCGACGTCGAGCACCCCGACGGCGCGCAGGAACAGGAATTCGCGGCGTGGCGATGGGAGCCGATGCAGAATGTTCCGGGTCTCGTGGTGCCGTTCAAACGCGCGGTCTACGAGCGCGTGGTTTGCGAATTCCGGCACTTGGCGAAGATCTAATGCGTTATTTCGGCTCGACGGCAAACGGGCCGATGGCGATGACGCGGCAGGAGCTATCCTGCTTGACGCAATCGGCGATTGCGCCATCGACCGCCGCCTGCTCGCTCGCAGCTCTGAGCGTCAAACCGATTTTTCCGCCAGCGCCAACCGCGACCGCGGTCCAGCCGCCGCCATTGGCGAGCTGACGCGCGAGATTGTCGCGCAAGTCGGGGGCAATGACGGTTGCGCCTGCGGGCCGGAAAAAGCCGGCGGCCTTCATCGTCTTCGGAATCGGCACCACGAAATCGTTGTCGATCGCAACGATCATGCAAGGCACGCCGGCATTGCTGCCACAGCCCTCAAGCGCCCTGCGCACGGCTTCGTCGGTATTGTCCTGATTGATGTAAAAGAACAGGCCGCCCACCGGGCCGAGCGCCAGCGCCTTCGACGCGCGCGCCGGCAGATAATTGTTCTCGACGCGCATTTTGCCCTCGTCGCGCAGCAGCGGCACGTCGCTGGCGACCAGCGGGCGTTCAATCGACGGATCGCGCACGGCCCAAGGGGGCGGCGGCATTGGCGGCCGCCCATGCGTATAGACGATCGCATTTCCCACGGCATACAGCTCGCACTTTCGCGGCAGCGGAAGTGCGTCCGCGCGCTTCTGGCAAAGGTCGAGTGCCGCCGCCTTCGCAGTTTCATCGTCCGCCTGTCCGGTGCTGAATCCGATCGGCGCGGTCGAGATCGCCAGCGCCTTGTGATCGGGTGCGGGCATATATTCGCTGCGAACGGCGCCGCGTGCGCGATCGGCGATAAAGGGGATGGTTTCCGGCACCAACGCCTCGGCTTGTCGCAGGGCCGGCTGCTGCGGCGCTGGGGACTGCGTCGCAACCGTCGGCGCTGCCGGCGCCATCGCCGGGTTTGGCTGGCTCGCCGATTGCGGCGCGCTCGGCCGGCCCATCGTCAGATAAGCGAAAGCGGCGATGCCAAGCGCGACAACGCATGCGAGCGCGATGGCGGCTGGCATAACCCACGACGCAGACTTTACCGACTTCTTGGCCGGCGTGCCGGCGAGCGCATCATCCTGCCGCATTTCGATCTTGTAGGCGTGAACCGGGGTCGGAATGTTCTTGACCTGCTGCTCGCCGATGTCGGCGAACTGCACGGACAATTTGTTGGCCACCTGCTCGTGCACGGTGCGCGAGACGCAAATGCCACCGACCGGAGCGATACCCTCCAGGCGCGCAGCGATATTCACGCCGTCGCCGAGAAGATCGCCGTCGCGTTCGACCACGTCGCCAACCGTGATGCCGATGCGGAAGCTCATCTGCCGGCTTGGCGGATAGGCCATATTGCGCGTGCGCAGACTTTCCTGAATGTCGATGGCGCAGCGCACGGCCTCGACCGCGCTCGAAAACTCGGCGAGCACGGCGTCGCCGGCGGTATTGAAAATCCGGCCGCCGGCCCGCGCGATAAAGTCATCCATGACGGCGCGATAGGAGGCGAGGCGGCGCAGCGTCTCTTCCTCGTCTTCGGCGACGAGCCTGCTGTAGCCGGCGACGTCGGCAGCGAAGATTGCCGCGATTTTTCTCTTCATCTGAAGCCTGCCGCACCGATCCGGGGCAATACAGAATGCCCGACCAATACGCTGCCACGCAACCGGCCGAGCGGCGGCAGGGTATCAGGCCACCGCTGCCGATTGTGGCGGAATACCGGCGCTCTACGAAGCCAACGCTGCCTGCAGCGACTTCAATTGCTCGAGATGGCGCGCGAGCTTGTCGCGTTGCTCATCGTCCTTGCAGTCGGCGACGTCTTCCTCGGCGTCTTTGATTTCGTCGGCGAGCACCGTCATATCGAAATCCTGGCGCACGACCGCTCTGTCGGCGAGCACCGTCAATCCCGCCGGACTCACTTCGGCAAAACCGCCGATCACGACGACAGGCTCGCGTTTGCCGTCGCGAATGATCGTCACGATACCCGGCCGCAGCGCCGTCACGACCGGCGCGTGGCCGGGAAGAATACCCAAATCGCCTTCGGCGCCCGGTAGATCCACCTGATCGACGTCGCCGGAAAACAGCACGCTTTCCGGCGAGACAAATTCGAGATGAAGCGCGGCCATTGCTGCGTCCTACGCCGCTTCGGCGAGTTTCTTGCCCTTTTCGACCGCTTGATCGATGGTGCCGACCATATAGAAGGCGGCCTCGGGCAGGTGATCGTACTTGCCGTCGCACAGGCCCTGGAAGCCGCGGATCGTGTCGGCGAGATCGACAAAGACCCCCGGCGAGCCGGTGAACACTTCGGCGACGTGGAACGGCTGCGACAGAAATCGCTCGATCTTGCGCGCCCGCGCCACCGTCAGCTTGTCCTCTTCGGACAACTCGTCCATGCCGAGGATGGCGATGATGTCTTGCAGCGCCTTGTAGCGTTGCAGAATTTGCTGCACGCGGCGGGCTATCGCATAGTGTTCCTCGCCGACGACAGTCGCGGACAACATGCGCGATGTCGAGTCAAGCGGATCGACCGCCGGATAGATGCCCTTCTCGGCGATCGAGCGCGACAGCACCGTCGTGGCGTCGAGATGCGCGAACGAAGTCGCCGGCGCCGGATCGGTGAGATCGTCGGCCGGTACATAGATCGCCTGCACCGATGTGATGGAGCCTTTGGTGGTGGTGGTGATGCGCTCCTGCAGGGCGCCCATGTCGGTCGCAAGCGTCGGTTGGTAGCCCACCGCCGAGGGGATGCGGCCTAGCAGGGCCGACATTTCCGAGCCCGCCTGGGTGAAACGGAAGATGTTGTCGACGAAAAACAGCACGTCCTGACCCTGGTCGCGGAAATATTCGGCGACCGTCAGTCCCGAGAGGCCGACGCGGGCGCGCGCGCCTGGCGACTCGTTCATCTGTCCATAAACCAGCGCGCACTTCGATCCGGCGACCGAACCCTTGTGCGGATCCTTGTTGACGCCGGATTCGATCATCTCGTGATAGAGGTCGTTGCCTTCGCGCGTGCGCTCGCCCACGCCGGCGAATACCGAATAGCCGCCATGCGCCTTGGCGATGTTATTGATCAGCTCCATGATGATCACGGTCTTGCCGACGCCGGCGCCGCCGAACAGGCCGACTTTGCCGCCCTTGGCATAGGGCGCGAGCAGATCGACGACCTTGATGCCGGTGACCAGGATCGCGGCCTCGGTCGATTGCTCGGTATAGGCCGGCGCGTCCTGATGAATGGGGCGCGTCTCCTTGTGCGGCACCGGGCCCGCCTCATCGACCGGAGTGCCGATCACATTGATGATGCGGCCGAGCGTGCCGTCGCCGACCGGCACGGTGATGGGCTGGCCGGTGTCGGTCACTTCCTGGCCGCGCACGAGGCCTTCGCTGGTATCCATGGCGATCGTACGCACGGTCGACTCGCCGAGATGTTGGGCGACCTCAAGCACCAGACGGTTGCCCTGGTTCTTGGTTTCCAGCGCGTTGAGGATCGCCGGCAGATGCTCTTCGAACTTCACATCGACGACCGCGCCGATGACTTGGGTTACGTGTCCGACTTTGCTGGCCATTATGGTCCTCTTCGAATATTGGTTCACAGCGCCTCGGCGCCGGAGATGATCTCGATCAGTTCCTTGGTGATCATCGCCTGGCGGGTGCGGTTGTAGGTGAGAGTCTGCTTGCGGATCATCTCGCCGGCGTTGCGGGTCGCGTTGTCCATCGCGGACATCTGCGCGCCGTAGAATGACGCGGCGTTCTCCATGAGCGCGCGGAAGACCTGCACCGCGATATTGCGCGGCAACAGCTCGTGCAGGATATCCTCAGCGTCCGGCTCGAACTCATAGACGGCGCCGTCCAGCGCATCCGCGGCCTTGGCGTCGAATACCGGCGGAATGATCTGCCGGGCGGTCGGGATTTGCGCGATCACCGAACGGAAGCGCGAGTAGAACAGCGTGCAGACATCGAACTCGAACTTATCGAACAGCGCGATGATCTTTTCCGCAATGTTCTCGGCATTTTCGAAACGCAGCACGCGTACCGAGCGCAGGTCGACCATCTCGACGATCTGCTGGGCGTAGAGCCGCCGCAACTGATCGTAGCCCTTGCGGCCGACGCAGAAGAACTTGACCTCCCTGCCTTCCGCGATCAGCGCGGCCGCGCGCTCGCGGGCGAGCCGTACGATCGCGGTATTGAACGGCCCGCACAGCCCGCGCTCGGCAGTGCTAACGAGAAGCAGATGCCTTTGATCGCCGCCGGTGCCGCGAAGCAGCCGCGGCGCGGTATCGAGGCCGGCGGCCGACGCGGCGATATTGCCGAGCACCGCGTCCATGCGGCTCGCATAGGGGCGCGCCGCCTCGGCCGCCGCCTGCGCGCGGCGCAGCTTCGATGCCGCGACCATTTGCATGGCCTTGGTGATCTTTTGTGTCGCCTTGGTCGCGGCGATGCGGTTGCGCAGGTCTTTGAGGGAAGGCATGAGTCTGACGACGGACGGCAGACGACGGACGGCAGAGAAAACAGCGCCATCCGCTTAGTCTTCAACCATCTGTCCTCTGTCCTCCGTTGTCTGTCGTCCGCTCACGCAAACGTCTTGGCATAGCCATCGACGACGCCTTTGAGCTTGCCGACGGTACCGTCGTCGAGGTCGCGCGACTCCCGGATCGATTTCAGGATGTCGCCGTGCTGCTTGTGCAAGAGGCCGAGCAACCCGTCCTCGAAGGATCGCACGCGATCGACCGCAAGCGGATCGAGATAGCCGTTGACGCCGGCATAGATGACGCAAACCTGCTCTTCCATGCGCAGCGGCGAGAATTGCGGCTGCTTAAGGAGTTCGGTGAGCCGGGAGCCGCGATTGAGCAGGCGCTGCGTAGTGGCGTCGAGGTCGGAGCCGAACTGCGCGAAGGCGGCCATTTCGCGGTATTGCGCGAGCTCGCCCTTGATGCGGCCGGCGACCTTTTTCATCGCCTTGGTTTGCGCCGCGGAACCGACCCGCGACACCGAGAGACCGACATTCACCGCCGGACGGATGCCTTGATAGAACAAATCGGTCTCGAGAAAGATCTGGCCGTCGGTGATCGAGATGACGTTGGTTGGGATATAGGCCGAGACGTCGTTCGCCTGCGTTTCGATCACCGGCAGCGCGGTGAGCGAACCGGCCTTATTGTCGTCGTTCATTTTTGCCGCGCGCTCGAGCAGCCGCGAGTGCAGATAAAACACGTCGCCCGGATAGGCTTCGCGCCCCGGCGGCCGCCGCAACAACAGCGACATTTGCCGGTAGGCCACCGCCTGCTTGGAGAGATCGTCGTAGATGATGACCGCGTGCATGCCGTTGTCGCGGAAATATTCGCCCATGGCGCAGCCGGAAAACGGCGCCAGGAATTGCATCGGCGCCGGATCGGACGCGGTCGCCGCAACGACGATTGAATAATCGAGCGCGCCGTTTTCTTCCAAGACCTTGACGAATTGCGCGACCGTCGAGCGTTTCTGGCCGATCGCGACATAGACGCAATATAGCTTGATCTTCTCGTCGTCCGATTGATTGAGCGATTTTTGATTCAGGATCGTATCGAGCGCGATCGCGGTCTTGCCGGTCTGGCGGTCGCCGATAATCAGCTCGCGCTGGCCGCGGCCGATCGGGATTAGGGCGTCGATCGCCTTCAGTCCCGTCGCCATCGGCTCGTGCACCGATTTGCGCGGAATGATGCCGGGCGCCTTGACGTCGACGCGCGCTTTATGGTCGGCCTTGATCGGCCCCTTGCCGTCGATCGGATCGCCCAGCGCGTCGACGACGCGGCCGAGCAACCCCTTGCCGACCGGCACCTCGACGATTGCGCGCGTGCGCTTGACGGTCTGGCCCTCCTTGATCTCGCGGTCGCTGCCGAAGATCACGATGCCCACATTGTCGCTTTCGAGGTTGAGCGCCATGCCGCGCACGCCGCTCTCGAATTCGACCATTTCGCCGGCCTGCACATTGTCGAGGCCGTAGACGCGAGCGATGCCGTCGCCGACCGACAGCACCTGGCCGACTTCCGAGACCTCGGCCTCCTGGCCGAAATTCTTGATCTGCTCTTTGAGAATTGCGGAGATTTCCGCGGCGCGGATATCCATTAGCGGGCCTCTTTCATCGCGTGCTTGATGGCATTGAGCTTGGTGCGGAGCGAAGTGTCGACCATGCGGCTGCCGAGTTTGACGACGATCCCGCCGATAATGGCGGGATCGACCTTGATATCGAGGTCGACGTCCTTACCGCTGACCGCTTTGAGCGCGGCGCGCAGCGCCTTGAGATGGTTGTCCTTGAGCGCTTCGGCGACGGTGACCTGCGCCGTCGCCTCGCCCTTGTGGAGCGCCACCAGCTCGCGGAATCCCCTGATCATGTCGCGCACCGCGAACAGGCGGCGGTTCGACGTCACGAGTGTGAGAAATTTCGCCGCGAGGCCGTCAATGCCGGCGCGATCGAGCACCGCGCCGAGTGCCCGCGACTGCTCGTCGGCGGAAAATACCGGACTGCGCACCAGACGCATGAGATCGGCGCTCTCGGCAACCAGCGCGTCGAACCGGTCCAGGTCCGCTTTCACCGCGTCGATCGCGTTCGTCTCGCTGGCGAGATCGAACAGCGCGGTGGCGTAGCGGCCGGCCATGCCGGAAACGATGGGTTCTTCGCCTGCCAAGATTTGTGCTCGCTGCGCGTGCTCGTTTGGCGTTCTTCTGGAGCTTTTTCGCAAGACCCGCAACCGGCGCGGACGGCCAGCGCAAGCCCTTGGGATTTAAGCGGGACTTGGATGCTCGCGGACATCGCAGAAAGCCCCACGAAACCGCGAAAATCGCGGGTTTGCTAACATAGAGCCGACTGCGGCGCAACACGCGGAACGACCGCCATGGCGCGATTATGGGCCGCTCGCCGCGTGCTGGCGGGTCGCTTCCAAGAAGACGTCTCCGTACTGCCGGAGCTTGGCTTCGCCGACGCCATGCACGGCGCTCATCTCGGCCGCCGGCGCCGGCTTGAGGCGGACCATGTCGAGCAGCGTCCTGTCGGCGAACACGACGTAGGCCGCAATGCGCTGCTCTTTGGCAAGCTCGGACCGGCGACGCCGCAGCGCCTCGAACAACGCGGTGTCGCCCGCCGCACCGTCGGCGAGCGCCGCGGCGTTGGCGGCGGCGCGTGCGCTCTTGCGGGTGGCGGGTTTGAGCGTGTCCTTGCGCAGCGTGACCGTGTCAGCGCCCGTGAGTACGCGCCGGCCGGCTGCCGTAACCGACCAGGTGCCACTACTGGCAATTCGGCCGGTGATATCGAGCGCGATAGTGCCGGCGCCATGGAGCTGACGGAAGATCGAGCGCCATTCCTGCTTGCCGTACTCCTTGCCGACGCCGAAGGTCGGCAGGCAATCGTGGCCGAATTTCAGGATCGCGTCTGAGTCCTCGCCGATCAGCACATTGGTCAGGTGCTCGGTGCCGAAACGCTCACCGGTGCGCAGGATGGCGGAGAGCACCTTCTGCGCCGCGATCGTGCCGTCGATCACCTCGGCGCCGTCGCAGCAGAAATCGCAATGACCGCACGGCTGCGTGGTCTCGCCGAAATAAGCGAGCAGCGTCTGCCTGCGGCAGCGCGGCGACTCGCACAGCGAAACCAGCGCGTTGAGCCTTTGCCGGTCGACGCGCTTCTGCTCGTCGGTCCCGTCGGTCTCGTCGATCTGCAAGCGGCGCAGGCGGATATCGCCCATGCCGT
>Ga0116223_10005884_pt1 | contig 10207 bp, 9 predicted proteins | sample Sb_taG_3_FD_90092 | JGI IMG/M metagenome (GOLD analysis project Ga0116223, IMG submission 90092) | Peat soil microbial communities from Weissenstadt, Germany - Sb_50d_a_PC metaG | ecosystem: Environmental > Terrestrial > Soil > Wetlands > Peat | place: Germany: Weissenstadt | collected 2010-09-21 | reverse complement strand
CGAAGCCCAGCAGCGTCAGGTGGTCGGAATTGACCCACACCCGCATGCGGTGGGCCAGCCAGACGAGCACCTTCTTCTCGACGGCCGCCAGGAAGCTGACCTGCTTGCGCTCGGCGTCCTGGAACGAAGGATTGGGCACGTTACTCGATCGGCGTTATTCAATCATTTGGGGATGCGAGAACAGGAAATGGTCGAAGTAGTAGTGCATCAGGAGCACCGTGAGCACGACGACGAAGTAGCTCTGGTCGGCCGCCATAGGGGTCAGGGCCCGCACCACCAGGGTCAGCAGCACCATGACTCCGGTCGCTCCCAGGAAACACGCGTAATAGACCGCCATGTTATCGCGGCGTACCAGGCGGCGCACGAACGGGTTCTCGATCTCGCCGCGCTGGTCGCGAAGGCGGTTCACCAGCCACAGCAGGAACAGGTACTGGAAGGAATGCCAGGTGTTGTATCCCTGGAACAGAACGTCCAGGTTGGAACCCAGCGGCAGGCAGAAAGAGACCACGGTGGTGATACCGATCAGCAAGGTCTTGGGAACGCTGCCGCGGCCGGTGCGGAACTCGGCGATCGTCTTGTAGATCCATGCTGTCAGGAAGGCGAAGAAGACCACGCCGGCCACGACCGGCAGGTGAAGCCCCTGAACGAAATCCGGAAAGGGCAGCAACACCCCGCCCACACGGAATTGCCGCAGGGAAAGCTTGTAGAGGCCGATGGGGTAGAGTCCCGTGAGAACCAGCCCGTAGTCCACGTAGCGCGACCACGGCTGCTCCACCGAGGAACTGCGCGCCCGGTAACAATCCGTCAGGTAAATGATCTGGTGCAGCACGTGCAGCGATGCCCACGTGAAGAAAAAGGTCACCAGAAACACGTAGTGGTAAACGCCAAGATAAACCACACCCACGGGCAGGAGAAACGCCAGGTACGCGTACCAGGGATACCGCTTGCGGAAGTTTCCGTCCAGGAACGTGAACGTGATGGTGGAAAAAAGGTGCGGCCCTCCGATCAACGCCGCCACCGCGATGTTGATCAGGTCCACGGCCTGTTGCTGCCGCCAGCCAGCGAACTGCGCCAGCCAGGCCACCAGGAAGGGCAGCGGGACCAGCACGGCACTGAAGATGATGAGCGGCAGGTCCCAGGAGGGTTTGTAGATCCATCCGGGTTCCCGCCCCGAGATGAGTGTGGGAGCGCACGCAACAGCGGCCATAGCGTGATGATACGCTACCTGGGGTCGAGCATTCAACGGACAAAACCCAGAACCGGACGCGGAGCCGCGGAGGAACGGAGACAAGCGCGGAGAAAAAGCACCGAGAAAAGAAAACTTGAGATAACGGAGGAGGCAGAGAGCGCAGAGAAACCACGCCCTATGGCGGGGACGACTCCGCAGGCACAGACGTGGCGCAGACGATCGTTTTTTGTCGTCTGCGCTTGTTCGGCAACCGGCAAAGGCAGGCCACAAGAAGCGATGGCCTGCCCCACCTCGGCGCTGCCGGGATGGCTGGTGGGCTACAATCGTTCGGTACGTTATGTCGCTTCCTGCCGGGGCTCTGCTGGGACCGTACGAAATCGTGGCGCCGATCGGGTCGGGCGGTATGGGCGAGGTCTACCGCGCGCGCGACCGGCGGCTGGGGCGCGACGTCGCTTTGAAGGTGCTGCCGCGCGAACTGGCGGAGGACGCCGCGCGGCGGCAGCGGTTTGAGCAGGAAGCGCGCGCCGTAGCGGCGCTGAACCATCCCAACATCGTCGCCATCTACGACATCGGCGAGAACTACTTCGTCCAGGAACTGGTGGATGGCGAACCGCTGCCGGACGACAAGCCGGTCGGGCTGCGCCGCACCATCGAACTGGCGGGTCAGATCGCCGACGCGCTGGCCGCGGCCCACGCGCGCGGCATCACGCATCGCGATTTGAAGCCCAGCAACATCATGGTGACGCGCGACGGCCGCGCCAAGATCCTGGATTTCGGAATCGCCAAGGTCAGCCAGGGGGCCGATGGGCAGGAGCTATCTACCCTCACGCATGAAGGCTCGGTGCTCGGCACGCTGGGCCATATGTCGCCGGAACAGATGCGGGGACTGCCGTCCGACCACCGTTCGGACATTTTCAGCTTCGGGCTGCTGCTATATAAAATGCTGACCGGCAGGAGTCCGTTTGCGGGCAAGACCGCGATCGAGATCGTGAGCGCGATGCTGCGCGACGAGCCCCAGGAATTGCCGGCGGAGGTTCCGCCCGCGCTGCGGCAGATCGTCAGCCATTGTCTGGAGAAGAATCCAGAGAACCGGTTTCAATCGGCGCGGGACCTGGCATTCGCGCTGCAGACACTCTCTGGAAGTACCACCGGCAGCCGGTTTGTCGCGCCCGCGGTGCGGAAGAAAGGGCGCCTGGTAGCGTGGCCCGCCGTGGCCGCGTTAGCACTGGCCTGCGCGGCTGCGGGCATCTGGCTGGGCAAAATGCTCTTCCAGCAAGCTCCTCCGTCGTTCACCCGGCTGACCTTCCAGCGCGGATTCGTCACCGGCGCCCGGTTCGCTCCCGACGGCCGCACGGTGGCCTACAGCGCTACCTGGGATGGCGCCCCCTCGGACGTTTACCTGGGCCGCATCGAATCGCCCGATGCGCGGCCGCTGGGCCTCACCGGCGCGCACCTGTTCGCGATTTCTTCCAAGGGCGAGATGGCCATCGGGCTCGACGCGATCCTGGGCGCGGTTCCGGGCATTCCGCCGCGCGGCACACTGGCGCGGGCACCGCTGAGCGGGGGAGCGCCGCGCGTCCTGCTGGCCGATGTCGAAGATGCCGACTGGGATCCGGCGGGTGCAGAATTGGCCGTGGCCCACGTGGTGAACGGCGTGGCCCGCCTCGAATATCCTGCGGGCAAAGTGCTGTACGAGACCGCCGGATACATCGATAGCGTGCGCGTCTCGCCCGCGGGCGATCGCATCGCTTTCGCCGAGCATCCGCTGCGCAACGACGACCGCGGCTCCGTGTCGGTGGTCGATCTCCACGGCCGCAAGACGACGGTTTCGAGCGGCTGGGAAACGCTGGACGGCGTCGCCTGGGCGCCCGGCGGCAAGGATCTCTGGTTCGTGGGCAGCACGCAGGGGTACGCGGATACCCTGTGGGCCACGACTCTCTCCGGACACAGGCGCGCGTTGATGAGGGCGCCTACGGGATGCTTTCTGCGCGATGTGAGGTCCGACGGGCGCGCCCTGGTGGACAGTTACATCAGCCGCAACGAAATTGTCTGGCAACAGGACGGCGACTCGCGGCAGCGCAGCCTGACCTGGTTGACGGATTCGTTCCCCAACGATCTCTCGCCCGACGGTAAGACGCTGGTCTTCACCGAGCCGGCGCTCTCCAGCAACTATGCGGTGTGCCTGCGCAAGACCGACGGTTCGGCGGTGGTGCGTCTGGGCGATGGAGAGGGCGAGTCGCTCTCGGCGGACGGCAAATGGGTGCTGACCACCCTGCTTACGTCACCGCCGCAGTTGCTGCTGATCCCGACCGGCGCCGGCGAAACCGTTCGGCTGCCGCAGGCCGGATTGAGCTACCAGCGCTTCGCGCAGTGGTTCCCGGACTCGCGGCGCATCCTGTTTGCGGCCGGTGAGGCGGGCCGCGGGCCGCGCCTGTGGGTGCAGAACGTCTGGCCGCCCGATCGGCCGCGCGCGTTCACCGGCGAAGGCATGTCGCTGCGCGGCAACTCGGTTTCGCCGGATGGCCGCATGGTGGCCGCCACCGGACCGGGCGGCAGGGTCGCGTTGTACCCCGTGGACGGTGGCCAGCCGCGCACCTTTCCCGCGATCGAGCCCGGCGAGCAGTTCATCCGCTGGAGCGCCGACGGCCGGCAACTGTTCCTCTACACGGCCTACCGCATGCCCGCGACGCTGTACAAGGTGGACGCGGCCAGCGGGCTCAAACAGAAGTGGCGCGAGTTCACGCCGTCCGATCCGGCCGGCGCGACTACGCTCTATGCCGTGTTCCTGAGCGCCGATACGAAAGCCGGCGTGTATTCCTTCCAGCGCACGGAATCGAGCCTGAAGTTGATGGAAGGGCTCCACTGAAGAGGACCTCACCGGACCCAGGGGGTACCCCGACGCGGAGGAACGGAGATAAGCGCGGAGAAAAGCAAGGGAAAGTCAAAACCTGAGAACAAGGACGCGGAGGCGCCAGGGGTTACCCCCGGAGAATCGACCGCTGTGCGGCAGCGGGACGAGGGCGTCCCGCGCGGACCAGGGGTCCGCCCCACCATTCCGCTGCCCAAGCAGTTAACCGGGTCAAAACGGAACCGGCCTCGATTTCTTCTCACGACCGCGGAGGAACGGAGATAAGCGCGGAGAACATCAAAACCTGAGAGCCAGGGGGGTGCCCCGCGAGCCTTCGCAGCCCTTGGTTTTTTCTCAGCGCTCTCGGCTGCCCCTTACGCTCAGGCTGATTTTGTTTTCTCCGCGTCTTCCTCAGCGCCCTCCGCGCCTCCGCGGTTAACCCCCGAACTTTCCATGGACAATCGCCACGAGACGCTTCTTCATTCTCTGGGTGAAGGATTCCGCCGGTGGAGGCTCAGAAGTCGGAATGGTGGATTGGACGACACGGGTTTTCAGGGTCTCGACCGGCGAGGGAACCGTCTCGCAAGGGTACTCGCCTGCGAAGCGCACGACGTTGGTCAGGAGCACGTACTCGCGGCGGTAGCGCTGCCCATCCTTCTTCTCGATGCAAACCGAAAAGCCGGGGTACTTCGCCGCCGCTCCTTTCGATTTGGCCGATGTTGAAAATTCGACATCCTTCAGCAGCACCGGGGAGTAGCCCTTGAGGTTGCGCTCGATGTGCGCGGTTTCGTAGCGATGGCGGCGCAGGCTCCAGATGAAGACGCGCAAGCTCTCGAAATCGTAGGGGTGCGGTCCGTCGGTGATGGTGGTCCAGAGCCAGATGTCCTTCTTCTCGTCGCCATCTTGAAGTTTGCCGAGGGAAAAATAGGACACGATCCGGCGCCCTTCGGCGTACTGGGCGACGTCGTCGGGAATCGCCATCACCAGGCGGCGCGTGAGCACCCATCCCGACTGGCCGCCGGCGGTGCGGATCAAGCTCCATTCATCCGTGGGAGCCGGTTTCTCGTCGACCTCCTCTTCAACTGGAGCGGCCTCGTCGGACAGATCGGTCTTCGACAACTCGAGCCAATCCTTGGGAAGCGGAGGCGGCGCCGGCATGGGCGGCGGAGGATACTTCGGCTCCTTGCCCGCCGTCTTCTTGGGAGCGGTTTTGGGCTTCCTCGGCGGCGGGGGAAGCAGAGGTGTCCGTGCAATTTCGGTCCGCGGCAACACCACGTGGAGCAGCACGTCCACCTTCTCTTTTTGCTTGATCTGGAGGAAGCTGGGTGACTGGCGCGCGGGTTGGGTGTGCACGTTGAGCTCGCTGTAGGTGGTGCCCTGTCCCTGCGCCGGCATCTTGGCGGCGCGCTGGGCGAGGTCTTTCAGGTAAGCCATGTCGCCGGTGGCAAGCAACTGGCGCTCGTCGGCCCAGCCTTCGGCTCCGGCTTCGGTCCGCACCTTCAGGAAGCGGCGCCGGCGCTGCAGGATCTCCAGGCGGTCGCCGTGTTTGACCGTCGCCACGGTCGCGGACTGCAAGGCAATCTCGCTGCGAATGATCAGAGTGGCCGGCCCTACGTAGGCCTCGCCGATCGCGGGCGCATGCGGGCGGCTCGGCCGGCATCCGGCCGCGAAAAATACGAGCGCGGCCACGAGGCTAACTTTAGTTATGGAACCCACCTGAGCACACATCGCCTATTTTACCAACCGGGATGAGCCCGGCCTAACTTAGAATGGATTTCTGGTGGCGATTGTCGCAGCATTGCTGATGCGCGCCTGGTCCGAGCCACGCCAGCCGCTCGAGTATATGGTGGCGGGAAGCGCCCTCACAGCGGTTGCGCTGCTGGCGGTTTTCGTGCTGCTGGTACGGCGTGGGCAGCCCGGCTCTACGGGGACATGGTCTCTCAGGTTGAAGATGCGGCTGCCCTGGGGTAGGGCTCGAACGTCAGGCGCGCGCAGGCGTTGAACAAGATGCGGCGCACTTCGGGCTCGTAGAAAGGCTGCGTCAGCAGGTCGTAAGCGCCGAGGTTCAAGGCTTCGGCCCAGAATCGGGCATCGGCTTGCGGGTCGGTAACGATGACTTCGGCTGGATGCGGGCTTTCCCGCGTCAGGTGCAACACGTCCAGCCACGTTCCGTCGGGGAGAGCGGCTTCCGTCAGAACGACCGGGTAGTCTTTCTGCTGGAGCTTGGCGCGCGCGTGCCGCACGGTTCCCACGTGGTCCAGTGCCAGGGGAAGAGCATGCAGCATTTGCGAGAGGCGAGGGGCATCTTCGCGATGCCCGGAAATGAACAGAATCCGGGACCTCATATGCGCGCTCCGGCTTTCTTAATCTTTCTTAATTTTAGATCCGAAAGTGACAAAGGACAATGACAATGGCCGAAAGATTCGATGAATCGGGCACGGGATGGGGCGAATGCGTACCGGAGCTATGAGGGCAAGGCTTCGGGAGGGAGGTGGCGCCTGGCGTCCGCCCTGACTGCTTCAGCCACTGCCAGGGCCTGGATGGCGTCGTCGCGTTGCAAATCGCGAAGATCGTAATACCGGGCATCAATAGCGTACGGATTCAGTTTGGACAGGTCATCGGAGTCCACTTGAGGTCGAAGCGCCTCCGGCAAGAGCCGTAGTAATTCGGAGAGATCATGTGTACGAGGCGCCTGCACACCCACCAGTGTCAGCAGGCATTTTAGATACTTCTCTGCTGCCTGCTGGCAATGGAAGCACACCACATCATATGGACACTCCGCCTCTACGGCCATGATGCGTCGAATCGCTTCGAAGTCGTGCTCCGCCTTCCGAACCCATAGGCAGAGGATCTCGAGGACTTCAGGCGCTACGCTCATAGACAACCTTTCCCTCGCGGGCGGCGGGCCAGTAAACCGTGTTGACCACGTTCTTGTACCGCTCAAAGCGCGCGGTTGTCGAGACCAGGATGTCCTTTGGCAACCCAGCATGAGTGAGGGCCGCATAGATCTCCACCGCCCGCGCCCGCGGGTCCTCCACCTCGCGAAAAAGCACCATGAGATCGACGTCGCTGTCGGGACGCGCGTCGCCGCGTGCCTGCGACCCGAACAGAATAATCTTCTCGGGCGCGAACTTTCGGGCGATGCGATCCACCATTTCGTCGATGGCAGCTTGGGCGGTCATCTGCTTCGATGATAGCGCGGGCGCGAAGAATCCAGCCTCACGCCTTCGGGACCGTTCGATCGGCCGCTTTCACAAGGTCCAACCAGGTTTCCTTATCCAGCGCCTCCGCGCGAAGGGTAGCGACCTGTTCCTGGAACAGAGCGAACCTTTCATGAATGAGCAGGGGTGTCGGTACGGTCTCCTCGACATTTTCCCGATCGCGAAGCCAGACGCAGACTTCCCGGATCACCGACAGAACGGACTGGTCGTGCCTGGCGGGATCAAAGCCGGCGAGGTCGGAAATGAATCGCTGGTAGCCAAATCCTTCGGGCACGAGGGCGAGCCATTGGTGCGGCCGGGCGGAACCTCTGCGCTCGAACTGGAAGGCCGCGGCCATGCCGAGCTCCAGCGGCATGTTGAAGCGGGCCAGGTTGTCGCTTCCCTCGCCGGTGAACCGCGACAGGTCGTGAATCGAGTACTTGGATTCGGAGAGCGTCTGCAGAATTCTGGAGAAGCGTGGCTCAGCGGCGCCCTCCGTCCCGCGCGCACTCCGGGGAGTCAGACGATGCGCTCGCACTGTGAAGATGATCGCCAGCATCAGGTCGCGGTATTGCGGGTCAAACGGGCAATTGATGAAGACCGACTTCTCATAGACCGGCGTCTCCGCGCGGCTCATTGACTACCCGCCTCGGTCGACTCGTTTTCCGAATGGTTCCTCAAATATTCGATCCATTCCCTGAATTCCTCATCCCACCGCGCGCTTCTCGCCCTGCTCTCTGCCACAAGCTCCGGATCGATTGTCTCGTCAGGATGCCGCAGGAAGTATTCGATCCGTTCCGCGGCATCGTCGAAGTTGGTCAGGTAGACGGGTCGGTGGGCCCGCAGGAACCCAGGACCACGTTGACGATTGACCGGCGCCTTCAGGATTGGGATCATTGTCTTTTGCCGTTCCAAGTCGTTCCTAAACAGGCGCCGTCGTTCGGAATGCAGCAGCTCATCGTCAGTACTGTCGTCCTCGAGCAGGAATACGTAGGCGTCCGAATTCGCGCTCTCGCGATCCACGGCGGAGAGCAAGTCCTCTCCGGCGCCACGATCCAGGGTGGACCAGATGTCGATATGCCTGCGGCGAAGAGCATCCTCGATTTGTGCGGCTATCGCGGCGTCCTTTTGCGGAAATGAAAGAAAGACTCGCATGGGACCCTCCGCTTCCAGTGTCTCACCTTAGACACAACCACACAGGCAAGAATGCCTGTGCCACCTTACCGCACGAGCGTGGAGGACTTGCCGGCGAAATCCAGCACCCAGCCCGGGAAGATTCCGAGGAACAGGGTCCCGATCGCGGGAAGAATCAGCGCCGCGCGCAGCCCCAGCGAGAGCGGCTCTACCTTGGAGGCGGCGTCGCTCGGCTCATGCATGTACATCATCACCAGGATGCGCAGATAGTAGTACGCCGCCACCGCGCTATTCAGCAGGCCCAGCACCGTGAGCCACACCAGGTGGGACTCCAGCGCGGCTTTGAAGATGTAGAACTTGCCGAAGAAGCCGCCGGTGAGCGGCACCCCGATCAACGAGAGCATGAAGATGGTGAGCATCGCGGCAGTCAGCGGCTGCTTCTCGGCGAGGCCGGCGAAATCGTCCAGGTTCTGATAGCGCTCGCCCTTGCCCGAAAGATGGCCGATCACGGCGAAGGCGCCCACGTTCATGAAGGCATAGGCCGCCAGGTAGAACATGGCCGCGGCCGTGCCCACGTCCGAGCGCGCGGTCAGAGCCACCAATACGTATCCGGCATGGGCGATCGAACTGTACGCCATCATGCGCTTGACGTTGGATTGCAGCAGCGCCGCGAAATTCCCGATGGTCATCGAGAGCAGCGCCGAGCCCCACACCAGCGGCCACCAATCGCCGCCCACGGGGTCGAAGGCAGTCATGAAGATTCGCAGGAAGACCGCGAACGCCGCAGCCTTCGGACCGGCCGACAGGAAGGCCGTGACCGGAGTGGGCGCGCCCTGGTACACGTCCGGCGCCCACATCTGGAACGGCGCGGCGGAGACTTTGAACCCGAGGCCCACGAACATCAGCGCCGCGGCCACGGCAATGATGACGGGCTCGGGCGCGTTCTGGCCGGAGATGGCGGTGCGCACCGCGGCGAGGTTAATCGTCCCGGTGGTTCCGTAAATCAGCGCGACGCCGTAAAGGAAGAAGGCCGTGGCAAACGAGCCCAGCAGGAAGTACTTGAGCGCCGATTCGTTGGCGCGCTTATCGTCGCGCAGATAGCCCGCCAGCACGTAGCTCGAGATGGAGGAGATTTCGAGGCCGATGAACACCATGATCAGGTCGCCCGATGCCGCCATCAGGCATTGGCCCGCCACCGAAAACAGCAGCAGCGCGTGAAATTCGCTGGTCTCGGCGTCCTGCCGCTGGAGGAAGCGGTAGGAGGGCAGGATGGTCAGGATGCCGACCACGATCACCAGCACGCGGAAAAACGTCGCGAAGCCATCCACCACCAGCAGTCCGCCGAAAGCCGGGCCGGCTTGTGTATATGCGTACACCGAGCCGCCCAGGGCGACGATCAGGGCGAAGATGCTGAGGTGGCCGAACGCGTAGGACGAGCGCCGGTTGAGGATGGGATCGAGCACCATCAGGAGCGTTCCCATAATGGTGAGAATGATCTCCGGCAGGAAGCGGATGAGGTCCGCCGCACTGGTGAAGTTAGCGGGCACGGGCCACCTCCGGCCGGGTGCTGGGAAACCGCTAGACGCGGAAAGGAACGTTGATCCGCGTCTGCTCCAGGACGTGCGCGTTCACCTTGCTGACGGGCGGCAGGAAACTCTGCGAGTAAACCCCCATCCACACCATCATCACAATCAACGGAATCACGGCGGCCCATTCACGCGGATTAAGGTCCCCCACGTGCGACCGCACCTCTTCCCCGGCCTCCCCGTAGATCACGCGCTGGTACATCCAGAGCATGTAGCAGGCGGAGAGAATCACGCCGATGGAGGCGTAGAT
>Ga0116223_10005881_pt1 | contig 10209 bp, 7 predicted proteins | sample Sb_taG_3_FD_90092 | JGI IMG/M metagenome (GOLD analysis project Ga0116223, IMG submission 90092) | Peat soil microbial communities from Weissenstadt, Germany - Sb_50d_a_PC metaG | ecosystem: Environmental > Terrestrial > Soil > Wetlands > Peat | place: Germany: Weissenstadt | collected 2010-09-21 | reverse complement strand
GGCGAATTGATCGGCCGCGGACCCTGCTGCGTGACCGGCTATCTCGGCGAACAAGGCTCCGAGCAATGGTGTGATGGCTGGTTTCACACCGGCGATCTCGCCAGTTTCGGCGCAGACGGCGACATCGTCATCAAGGGGCGCCTGACGGAGGTCATCACGCGCGGTGGTGACAAGATCAGCGCCACGGAAGTCGAGGCGCTGTTGCGCACGCATCCTGCCGTCGCGCAGGTTGCGGTGATCGGCGTGCCCGATCCGGTTCTTGGCGAGCGAATATGCGCCTGCATCGTACCGACCGTGCGCCGAGAGGTGGACCTCGAGGTGCTGCGCCAACACCTTCACAAGTACGGTCTTGCTTCCTACAAAGCGCCGGAGCAGATCGTCATCTTGGATGATCTGCCGATCATCGGCGACAAAATCGACCGGCGCGCTCTTGCGAGCAGAGTGCCCGTGCGCTAACTCGATAAGAAATAAGACTTTGCGACCAAATGGCGTCCGACAGAGGATGGGTGGCCCCATGGCGAAGTCGTTGGCGTTGCTCCCAATCATCGCAATCTCGACGGTCCTCGGCATTGCCCATGCGCAACAGCAGGATGCATCCGCTTATCCCGACCACACTGTTCGAATTGTCGTACCATTCCCGGCGGGAGGCACAGCCGATATTCTGCCGAGGATCGTGGCGGACAAATTGCGGCAGCGATGGAATCAATCGATCGTCGTGGAAGACCGCGCCGGCGCCGGAGGCAACGTCGGCGCCAGTATCGTCGCCGCGGCGGATCCGGACGGCTACACCTTGTTGTCCAGCCCGCCGTGACCGATTGCCATCAACCAGATGCTCTACAAGAGCCTGTCTTACGATCCGTCCTCACTAGAGCCCGTTGTCATCCTAGCAACCGTGCCGAATGTTCTCGTCGTCCGCTCCGAATTTCCGGCGACGACGATGCAGGACCTTATCGCCTACGGCAAGGCGAATCCCGGCAAGATCACCTACGCGTCGCAGGGCAACGGATCGACAGCACATCTCACTGCCGAATTGTTTCAAAACATGACCGGCATCAAGATGACGCACGTGCCCTATAAGGGCTCGGCACCCGCCGAGGTCGATCTGATGGCGGGCGTCGTCGACATTATGTTCGATAATCTGGCTTCGGCGCTGCCGGCGTATAATGGGAAAAAAGTACGAATCCTCGCCGTCGGCAGCCAGCAACGGGCTGCTCTGATCCCGGATATTCCCACTGTCCGCGAGCTTGGACTTCCGGATTTTCAATCAGTCACGTGGTTTGCCGTCGTGGCCCCGGCCAAAACGCCGACGGCCATCAGCCGTCGCATCAACGAAGCTACAAATGCGATTTTGCAGATGGCCGACGTAAAGAAAGAGTTTCTGCTGCAGGGAGCGCAGCCTCACGGCGGAACAGTCACCGACATGGCGCAATTCGTCGCCGGCGAGAAAAAACGATGGGGCGAGGTCATCCAAGCCGCCCACATCAGTATTGTTGAATGAAGTCAATAACCCGATCGTGTCCATCGCCGGACGCACGGCGCGGCATGCCCCGGCTGCCTCGTCGCCGCCGAGACAAGTTACGAGGTGGCTGCACGCGTCCTGCGCTGCAAGCTTATCTTCGTCGACAATCCGGCAAAGCCGTATGGTCGAGCTCCAAGACTGCCCTGCTCAGATCCTCAATGCCAACTTGAAGGCTTCCTTCACAGTATGAATTGCATGACTTGCGAGCTCAGGATCGCCAACCATATAGATCTCAGGCGCGAGGTTTTTTTCTTCAACGTCTAATAAACATTGAGCTTCGGTTTGAGGCCGGCAGCGAACAGCACGGTGTCCGCTTCGATCAACTCATCCTGCCCCCCACGTGAAATGACCACGCCCTTGTCCGTGATGCATTGTGGTGCGACGCCGCAAATGGTTCTTACGCCGGAATGCTCCAGTTCTTTTGTCACTACCCATCTGGTCGACCCCCCAATTGAGCCACCTGGCCGCTTCTGGCGGGTCACGAGCGTAACTTCATGGCCGCGCTTTGCGAGATAAGGACTTGCCGCATCCATTGCATGGTATTGCTCGAGAAACTCAATCACGTCCGGCCGCAACGTCCAGCGTTTCGCGAGATATGGCGCGACTTCCGCCCCGATCCCGCCGCCGCCGATGATCACCACTTTTTCCCCGATCTGCGCGCCAGGCTTGAACGCCTGGAGAGCGGACATCACGTTGGGACGATCGATTCCCGGGATGTCTGGGACGATGACCTCGCTGCCCGCCGACACAATGATCGCATCGGGCTGCTCTCGGCGCAGCAGCTCATCGGTTGCTTCCGTGCCGAGGCGGATGTCGACGCCAGCCCTCTTGGCACTGTGGACAAGCCATTCGAGGAAGCGAAACAGTTCTTCGCGCCCGGTGGGATAGGAGGCTTCATGCCACATCCCGCCCAGGTAGGGCTTCTTCTCGAATAGGATCGTCCTATGACCACGTTCAGCACATGTGAGCGCTGACTGCAGACCCGTGACGCCACCGCCGATCACGACCACCTTTTTCGGTTGCTTTGCGCGCGGAAGGTCCTGGACTTCAGAGGTGATCCCTTGCCGCGGATTGACGAGGCAATGCACTGGCTGGTCGTGGATGACGGTAATGTCCATGCATTCGTTACAGGCAACGCAAATACGAAGATCAGCGAATTCGGACTGCGCGACCTTGTTCGGCCAGTCGGCGTCCGCAAGCGATTGCCGTCCGAGGCTGATCATGTCCGCCCACCCCCGGCGCAGAATCGCCTCCGCTTCGAGCGGGTCGCTGTTGCGGTTGGAAGCAGCCACCGGTACCTCGACCGCCTTCCTAATTTCCGCGGCGAGAAACGCGTAAGCGCCGTGCGGAACATTCGGCGTCAACTGGGGAACTGACGTTGCATGTCCGCCGCCGGTGACGTTGAAGTAGCATACGCCGGCCTGCGCAAACGCAATGGCGTTCTTCACGGACTGATCGATGCCGTAGCCCCCCTTCAGGAATTCGCTGCCATGATGACGATAGAAGACGGGAAAATCCTCGCCCAATGCCTTTTTGATTCCACGGATGGTCTCGGTTGTGAATCGCAGGCGATTTTCCGGCGTGCCACCCCAGCTGTCGGTACGGTCGTTAAAGACCTGCGACAGAAAGATGCTGTGCGCGCTGCCGCCGACCCCCAGGATGTCTACGGCCGGAAATCCGGCATTGGCCGCCCGCACCGCGCAATCGACAACCGCCTGGATCATCTCCTCGACCTGCTCCGCCGGCATTTCGCGCAACGTCGGACGGTTCTCCCGATGCATCGTCTTCACCGGGAAGAGACGCCGTACCCCGACCTGGGCGTACGGAACCGCACCGTACCGCTTAATCTCGGTCACGCAGCGCGCGTAGTTCGCGATATGACGATCGTTTTCGAGAAAGAACTCGAGTGGGCTGCCGGCGCCGTCGACGAAGTATGCATCGATGATGCCGATGCCGATGAGCCCAAACCCGCCCTTGGCGCGCGCCGCATAGAAGTCGATTGCGGTATCGGAAATGCCATCATCTCTGTTGCCGAAATTGATGTGCATCGGCGGCATATTGAGCCGGTTCTTGACCCGCAAGCCACCGATCGTGATTGGCTCGAACAGCCTAGGCGTCAACATCGCTCGCGCTCCTCAATGTTTGGACTTGCGCGGCCGACTGCGCTGCACGGGCGCGCAGTCGTTCCTCGAGCGCTCGTTTGTCCACCTTGTTGCCCGCCGCGGTCATCGGAAATTCCGTTGTGATCTCTAGCAGCTCGGGAATTTTATATCTCGCAACTTCCTGCGACTGCATGAAGGCCACCATCTCGCCGAAATTGAACCTCGCGCCGGATCGCAGCACGACGAACGCACAGGCACGTTCGCCCATTTCTCGGTCTGGCATGCGCACCAATGCCGCGTCGGCAACCGCCGGATGTCGGCACAGGATCGTCTCGATTTCATGCGCGGAGATGTTCTGACCGCCGCGAATGATGATGTCCTTTGATCGCCCCGCCAGTTCCACGTAGCCGTCCTCAGTCAGGCAGCCGAGATCGCCCGTGTGGAAGAAGCCATCGCGCCAAGCGTTGCGTGTGGCGTCGGGCTCACCAATATAACCACCGTTGCAGTGCGGACCGTGGGCGCAAATCTCGCCGATTTCCCCGAGTGGAAGCGGGCGGCCAGTCTCGTCAATCACGCGCAATACCGTGCCTGGCATGAGGCGACCGTTCGACCTCAACCGTCGCTCGCGTGGGTCGTCCACGCCATGACTGGCGATCGCGCCGTAATCCATCAGTCCGTAACCCTGCGTGATCTTGCCGCCGGTCGCATCCTCGAAACGTGTGCCGATGTCGTAGGGCAGCATCCCGCCGCCGCTTACCACCCAGCGCAGGCTCGACAGATTGTAGCTCCGCAGATTCGGCAGCCCGGCGATGCGCGCCATCATGGTGGGAACCATCACCGCGCCGGTAACGCCCTCGCGCTCGATCGTGGCACATGTTCCTTCCGGAGAGAACTGGTCTAGCACGATGAACTTTGCGCCAATCTGCGGGGCGGCATGGAACTGCATGTCACCGCCGCCGGTATAGAAAGGGACACAGGTCAAGATGACGTCGTCCCGGGTGATCTTGAGGCGTTCGATATAAACCCGGCTGCTGGCAAGCCGCGGCCAGCAGGAATATTCGATGCATTTCGGCAAGCCGGTCGTACCGCTCGAGGTAACGATCCCCGTCATCTCATAGGGCTGGATCGGTCGCTCGCCCGGTATCGCCTCGCCGGCTGACGCCACAGCCAAATCGGCGATGCTGGCAATCCCATACGGATTGGATTCGATCGTAAACAGATGCGCCAGCCCGAGTTTCTGGACCAGTTCCCGATAGAGCGGAAGGTGATCGAACTTGCCGAGGGTACCGATGATGGCCCCCACCGGGTGCACCTTCTTCGCAATTGCCTCGATTTCCGAGCGCCGAGATCCAGAGTGTAGAAACGCCGGAACCACGCCTGCCCGTTCGCACGCAAGACGAAACAGCACGAATAAGACGGAGTTCGGCGCTTGCACCAGTAGCACGGCATCGCGGGGCACACCCGCCGTCACGAGCCCGGCCGCGATCGCATCAATGGCACGAACGCCCTCGGACCAGGTATAGGCGTCGCGCCCGTCGGCGATCGCGCAGGCGTACGGACGCGATTCTGCATTGCGGAACCAAAAATCGACCGTCCGCTCGGGAGTCCAGTACCCCTCTCGAACATATGAGTCGATCATTTCGCGCGTGTAGCGACTGACGGCAACCATCGTGATTTGCGCGCCCTTGCCAGGGGAAATGGAACAACCTATCCTTTTTAATTGCCATACGCAAATAAATCCTTGCGATATACAAATAATCGGTGGCGTCCATGCGGCTAAACGCGACGAACAAAGCAAATGCGTGCTAATCTGAGGGAGGCGAGCGGCTCGCTTCGATAGGGGGGTGCAATGCGGAAATTGCTGATTTTGTGGAAAACAGCTCTAGTCGTAACGCTCGTAGCTTACAGTGCGAGCGCGGCCGCACAATATCCCTCGAGGCCTATTCATATCGTGGTGACCTACCTGGCGGGTGGTTCAGCCGATACGCTGGCGCGTATCGTTGCCCAAAAGCTGGAGGCGGAGTGGAAACAGCCAGTCATCGTCGATAATCGTGCTGGAGCAGACGGCGACATTGGCGCGCAATTTGTCGCGCGGGCCGTGCCCGACGGTTACACATTGATGTTTACGCCGCCGTCCCCTTTGGCCATCAATATGCTTCTCCATAAACAGGTGCCGTTCGACCCGCGCGTGGCGTTTACGCCGGTGTCGGTACTGGGACGAATGCCCAACATTCTGATTGTTGCCGAGCACGCTGCGGTGCAGAACGTCACGCAACTCGTCGCCGCTGCCAAGGCCGATCCGGGCAAAATGACTTATGGCTCGCAAGGGGTCGGATCGACGCCGCATTTGACAGGCGCGATGCTAGCACTGGCGGCTGGAATTGAAATCGTGCACGTACCCTATAGGGGATTTCCCCCGGTTCTCATCGACTTATTGGGCTCCCGGCTTGATTTTGCTTTCGCCGATGCGAGCAACGTGTTGCCTCAACTCAAAGGGGGGCAAGTGCGTCCGCTTGCGGTGGCGAGCCCACGCCGTTTTTTCGCTCTGCCGAATACCCCGACGATGATCGAGGAGGGGTTCCCAGACTTCGAATCGGCAACGTGGATGAGCTTTGCTGCGCCGGCGGGCACACCGCCGGAGATTGTACGCAAATGGCATGAAGAACTGACGAGAATCGTGAAAATGCCGGATGTCGGAGCACTTTTTGCCGATTTGGGCCTCGAGGTATGGGCGAGTTCGCCGGAGGAGATGCGGCAGTACATGGACAGCGAGATCAAGCGATGGGGCGACGTCGTCCAGCGATCCGGACTGCAAAAGCAATAACCCGGACATCCATAAGCGCAGACGTACAATCGGCGCCGACATCGATCATGACTCGCAAGAAATCACCATTGCTTGGAGGGGCGGCGCTCGATTTGGAGCGCCGGCTAACTTATCGGTTTTCGGTCATTTCAAGCATGGTCATGCGGGCCGTCGCCAGCATGTATGGCCCGAGATACGGCCTGTTGCCACCGAATTGGAAAGCAATGGCCGCTATCGGACGCTACGGCCCAATGTCGGCCAAGGATGTGTGTGCGCGGACGACGGTCGAGCCCGACAAGGTGACACGCGCAGTGGACCGGCTTGTAGCACTGGGTTACGTGCAGCGCGCCGAGGACGAATTCGACCGCCGTCGGGTGGTGTTGTCGCTCTCCCCAGTCGGTCGCAAGGTTTATGAGGACATCGAAGGCGCCACGCGCAGAATCGAACTTCTGCTCTTGAATGCGCTCTCCACGCGAGAACGCGAAGCGCTCGACCGCATTACGACGAAATTGCAAGGACAAACCGAAAAGCACATAGGTAACAAAATGGCATGGGACCGAATTATAAAGGAACACGGTCGCGTACGCGGGCGCTTACACACAGGTTTGCGCTCCGGCAAGGACTGATGGCCATGCTGACACCGTGTCACCGGGACCCAGCTCGTATTGCATCGCACACAACTAGTTCGACTGACTGCTCCAACGATTAGTCATCTGGATAATGTCGAATGAAGCGTCTGCTCATAACGATCGCAATAGTAGCCTTTGCCCTCGGCATACCGCTTTTGGTGCAGGCCGCGGATTGGCCGACAAGGCCAGTACGCATCATTGTTCCTTGGGCTGCCGGCGGCTCCGCCGATGCGCTCGGCCGCATCTTCGGCAAGAAGCTTAGCCAAGCATTCCATCAATCCTTCGTTATCGAGAACCAGGGTGGAGCCGGTGGATTGATTGGCTCCATGGCGGTCACCCATGCAGATCCGGATGGCTACATCTTCTTGGTCTCCGGCATCGGTTCATGCGTGATTGCGCCAAAAATGAGCGCCAACCCAGGCTACGATCCGATACGCGACTTCACCAACATTGCCTATTTCGGCGGGGCTCCAATCGTGATCGTCGTGCATCCATCTCTCGGCATTAAATCGCTCAAGGAATTGTTGGAGCTTGCGAAGAACAGCAAAGAGCCCTTGGCCTATGTGTCGCCAGGCACCGGCTCGCTTGGCAATATGATCGCCGAATATTTCGCGCGCCAGCAGAAGATCAAGCTCGAGCATATTCCCTATAAGGGAGGTGCGCAGGCGGTCACGGATCTGATTGGTGGTCACGTGAAGATCGGATCAATGACCCTTACCGTGGTGAGCGCGCTGATCCGCGCCGGCAATGTCATCCCGCTCGCAGTGACCTCGTCCACTCGTCTTGCCGAGTTCCCCGACTTGCCGACTTTCAGGGAGCTCGGCTATCCGGACCTGGCGACGACCACTTGGTTCTCGCTGTCCGCGCCGAAGGGTTTGCCGAACAATATCGTTCAGGCGGTCAACAGAGAAGTGGACAAGGCCAAGGATGATCCTGAGGTGAAAAAGTGGCTGGCGACTGAAGCCATTCAGACCGAAAAGATGTCGCCCGCCGAATTCACAAAATTCCTCGAAAGCGAACTTGTTAAATGGGGTCCTGTAGCCAAAGAGCTTATCAAAGCGGACAGCCAATAAGTAGTTTCAGACCCAACTACGCATTGCAGCCGGAAATCATTCCACAAGTATCTAATGACTTAACAGAGTGGAGACAGAAATGCGCATTATTGACGATGAAACAGTCCGTGCGGTGCTGAACATGAAGGACTGCATCGACGCGATGCAAGCCGCCTATGAAGATCTCGGGCGCAACGTTGCCGTCGCCCATCCGCGTCAACGCTACAAAGTGGGCACAGACCTCATGACGCCCGGCTATATGGCGAATATGATTGCCGGTGCGGTACCGAGCATCGGCGTCGCTGCTTTACGCTATGACTCTATGATCGTCGGTGAACGCCTTGTCGGGGGCAAGAGACGAACGGAATGGCACTATCCGCAGCGACGAAGCTGGGGTTTTGTGCTGCTTTTCTCGTTGACCACCGGTGAACCGCTCGCCTGCATCCAGGACTTCTCTCTATCGTCCTTGCGTGTCGGCGCGACCACCGGCATCGCTGTTCGCGCGCTCGCGAAGAAAGATGCAAAAATGCTCGCCTTGTACGGCTCTGGCAACGAAGCCATTCGGAATCTCGAGGCGATCTGTGCAGTTCGACCGATTCAAACGGTCAAGCTTTTCAGTCCAAATCGCGAGCATCGCGAATCCTTCGCCGCCGAGATGACCAAGAAACTGGCAGTCACCATCCAGCCGATGAACTCCTCCGATGCCGCACTCGAGGGAGCCGATGTGGTGATGTGCGCAACCAACAGCAGCGTCCCGGTTTTCGACGGCTCGAAGTTGAGACCCGGTCAGCTCGTCTGCACGATCGCCAACACTGATCATGTCCATTTTCGAACCGAGGCCGACGAGCAGACCTTTCTAAAGAGCAATCTGATCGTCGTAAACCACTACCAGACGGCCGTAGATAATAATCAGCGTGAACTCTTGGGCTTAATGAAGGACGGCCGCGTCCCGGCGGAGAAAGTCGTCGAGCTTGCAAAAGTGCTCATCGGTGCGGCGCCCGGGCGCTCCAATGATGACGAAATCATCTACTACAAGGCAAACTCCGGCATGGGAATCCAGTTTGCTGCCGCTTGCAAGGTTATCTATGACGCCTGCGAAAAACAAAACCGTGGTCACGTCGTGCCAACGGAATGGTTCGGCGCCGACGTCGGTAGTTGGCTCGATCAAGGTTATCTGCCGTCGCCATAAGGGTATCTCAGACGGGCTCCGCTTTTTCCCTGACATTTGTACGCATTCCTTCTTTTCGATAGCTCTTGAAGGCTCGAAAATCGAACGCCGTGCTGCAGCCACCGCTGTTATGGCGAGACTGATCCCCCGCGCTTCGTCTTTACGCGCTACCGCGTCACGCATGCGGCTCCGTGAGCTGGTTCTGCGCCACGACAACGGGATCGGTAATTATCGTCCTGCCATGACCGTCGCTTTTGCCGCGATGGACCCCTGGGGCATCCGCATCCGTTTCACGATCGCGCCTTAATGTCGCGCGCCGTTTGCCCCCATGACTTCGCTGAAATCCAGCTGCGTCTCGTCTCTTACAGCTTTAGTAGCCGACGGGCATTCTCATAATACACTTTGTTCTTGTCTTCCGGCGACAGTCCCATCTGATTGATCAAATCCACTCCTTCCTTTTTGAGGACGAACAGTGGCGGTGAATCAGTGCCGAAGATAAAATGGTCGGCGCCCACGGATTCAAACGCGCATCGGGCACCAGGAACCCAGTAGGACGTAGATTCCAAATACATCATCTTTAGGTAGTGGCTGGGTTGATGTTTGATGAGCATTGGCTCGTAAGTGCCGAGGAAAAAGCACTCGTCCTGAAGCCGGTAGGCGTAGTTCATGCGACCGATCATCTCGCAAATACCGCCGCCAAGATGCGTCGCAACCACCTTTAATTTCGGCAGTTTCTCGAACACGCCGCGGACAATGAGCCGTGCAACCGCCAGCGCGCCGTCCATCGGCCGACCGACCGACGATGCCAGCCTATAATCACGCATGCGTTCCTCGCCGAAGCCGACCGACGGTGGGTGGATGACCACTGGCACGTCGAGTTCACACGCCAACTGGAAGAAGGGAAAGGCGTCATCGTCGTCGGGATAACTGCCCTGC
>Ga0116223_10005871_pt1 | contig 10222 bp, 11 predicted proteins | sample Sb_taG_3_FD_90092 | JGI IMG/M metagenome (GOLD analysis project Ga0116223, IMG submission 90092) | Peat soil microbial communities from Weissenstadt, Germany - Sb_50d_a_PC metaG | ecosystem: Environmental > Terrestrial > Soil > Wetlands > Peat | place: Germany: Weissenstadt | collected 2010-09-21 | reverse complement strand
TTGTTGTTGATGATCGTGTCGATCGCGATCGCCGTCTTGCCGGTCTGGCGGTCGCCGATGATCAGCTCGCGCTGGCCGCGGCCGATTGGGATCATCGCGTCGATCGCCTTCAGGCCGGTCTGCATCGGCTGCTTGACGGGCTGGCGCTGGACGACGCCGGGGGCCTTGAACTCGGCCGGGCGTGTCTGCGTAGTTGCGATCTCGCCCTTGCCGTCGAGCGGGCGCCCGAGCGGGTCGACGATCCGCCCGAGCAGCGCCTCGCCGACGGGGATCTCCAGCAGCGCGCCGGTCCGCTTGACGGTGTCGCCCTCGGAGATGTGCTCCCACTCGCCGAACAGCACCGCGCCGACGTTGTCTGACTCGAGGTTCAACGCCAGGCCGGTGACGCCGTGGGGGAGCTCGAGCATCTCGAAGGACATGCAGTTCTCGAGGCCATGCAACCGCGCGATGCCGTCAGCCACCGACAGCACGGTGCCCACCTCGGTCAGCTCGGCGGTACCGCTCGAGAGTCCCTCGATGCGGCTCTTCAGGATGCTTGTGATCTCGTCTGGGTTGATCTGCATGTTCCTAAGAGGCTCCTTGGGCAACGTGCCTGCGCAGCTGCTCCAGTCGATTGCGAATAGAGGCGTCGAGGATCGAGTTGCCGACCCTGATGATGATGCCGCCGAGAATGTCCGGGTCTACGCGCGCCGCGAGGGTGACCTTGCGTCCGGCGCGCTCGCCGATCGTCTTGCCGAGGCTCTCGGTGGTCTGCTCGTCGAGCGCGATCGCGCTCGTGATCTGGACCGGCAGAGTCTTGTTCTCCTCCTCCCACAACCGCTCGTACTCCTGACGGATGCGGAAGATCACGGGCATACGGTGGTTTTCGATTAAGAGGCTCAGGAAGTTGGTGAACGCCTCGTCGGCGCCGTCCAGCAGCCGACCGAGCGCGTCCTGCTTCTCCTTGGTGGAGAAGTAGGGGGAGAAGAAGAACACCGCTAGGTCGCGGTTGGAGTTCAGCGCGTCAGCGAACTGAGCGAGTTGCTCACGCAGCTCGTCCAACTTGCCCTGCTCGCGGGCTACTGCGAACAGCGCGCGGGCGTATACCTGGGCAAGCTCCTCCATCAGTTGCTCTCGGCGCCCGCGGAGATGCTGGAGAAGTCCAGTTCGCTCAGGGCCTCCTCCACCAGGCGACGCTGGTCGGCGTCATCCAGGCTCTTGCGCGTGACCTTCTCGGTGGCCATGACCGTGAGGTCCGCGACCTCCCGGCGGATGTCATCGAGCGCACGCTTGGTCGCGACGTCGATCTCGCGCTCGGCTTTGCGAGCGGCCTCGGCGATCAGCTCCTGGCCCTTGGCTTTGGCCTCTTGCTCGTGGGTGTCGGCCGCCTGGCGCGCACGCTGGAGGATCTCCTCGGACTGGGTCCGCGCCTCCTTCAGACGCTCGCGGTATTCGGCCAGCACCTTGTCGGCTTGGAGGCGCAGCTCCGCGGCGGTGTCGATCTCGCCCTCGATCGTCTTCGCGCGCTTGTCCAGAGCTTCACCGATCAACGGAAACACCCACTTGCGCAGGATGGACAGCGAGATCACGAACACGACTATGGTCCAGATCATGATTCCCACATTGGGGGTGATCAGGAACGAGCCGCCGGAGGCGATTGGGATGTTTGACGCGGAGAGCATCTTGGCCTACAGGAAGAAGGCGATGAAGCCGCCGACGAGGCCGTAGAAGAAGCACGCCTCGGTGAGCGCGAAACCGAGCCACTGGTCGCGCTCGACCTCGGCGCGCAGCTCGGGCTGGCGGGTCTTGGCCTGGATCGAGGCGTTGAACACCGCTCCGATGCCCGCTCCAGCGCCGGCGGCGCCGCCACCGGCGCCGACGCCCAGCGCGATCGCGCGACCGGCATCCTGGCTCTGCTTGATGATCGGTTCCGCAACACCCAGCAGCGGGTGAATCGCACTCAATAGGTGTAGAAACTGCATCGCTCGATAGCTCCTTGTTTGTTAGTGACTTTCGACCGCTCCGCCGAGGTAGATGGCGGTCAAGATGGCAAAGATGAAGGCCTGCAGGCCGGCGATCAGCACGGCCTCGAACAGGAAGATCGCGATTCCTGCCGGCAGCAGGAACCAGGACACGACTTGCAGCCCCACCAGCACGCCGAGCTCGCCGCCCATGAACGCGATCAGCATGTGACCCGCGAGCAGGTTGGCCCACAGCCGCACCGTCAGTGAGATCAGGCGCAGGAAGTTGGAGAGGATCTCGATCGGGAAGATCAGGCCCACGATCGGGCCTTTGACGCCGCCGGGCATCAGGCTTTTGAGGTATCCGATCGGGCCATGGTGCTTGACTCCCTCGTAGGTGAACAGGACGAACACGCCGAGCGCGAGGATCAGCGGGAAGGCGACGTTCGTGTCGGCGGCGTAGATCTGAAACGACGGGATGGCGGCACCGAACAGCTTGAACGTCTCGCCGCTGTTGATCGGGAGCGGGACGTAGCCGATCAGGTTGGAGACGAGGATGAACACGAAAATCGTGGCGATGAGCGGGAAGTACTTGCGTTCCATGTCCTCGTTGAGGTTTTCTTTGGACATGCCGCGGGTGAAGCTGTAGAACATCTCAACCGCGACCTGGAGACGACCGGGGCGCTGCTGCAGGCGCTTGGCGATATACAGCATCACCCCGATGGTGATGCCGACCGTGATCAGCAGGTACAGGACGCCCTTGTTGAATGCGATCGGGCCGAGCTTGAACCAGGTGTCGAGTTTGAACTCGTCGGTCGGGGAGAAGGCGTTGCTGGCGACCGCGGGGGCCTTGTGCGCGGTGACGCCGAACAGGATCGCGAACAGCACGAGCCCGCCGATCCATACGCCCAGGACCGAGTAGAGGATCTTTCGTCCCTGGCTCATCCCCTGCCGGGGAGCAGGCGCTCCCGCGGGCAGAGATGCTGCCGCGGCGCTCATCGCTTGAGCCCTCTTTGCGGTCGACCGCTGATCAGACGCATAGCGAATGCGATCGAGTAGGCGCAGAAGATCAGAAGCGCCGCGGCCAGACCGTCGCGGCGTCCACCGATGACGGCGGCGAGCACGATCGCTCCGGCGAGCAACCAGATGCGCCCGAACGCATCGATGAGATTGAGGCCGAAGCGGGCGTCGGCCCCCCGACCGGCGATCCAGCGTCTATCGAGCTGCTGAAGGACACGCTGGAGTACCCAAGCGCCGGCGGCTATCAGGCAGCCGAGCGCGGACGCTCCGAGCGCTATCGCCACCGGCGCGGCGATGACGACGAGTAGGACATCGAGATACCGCAGGATCACCCGGTGAGCGTCCGCAAGGTCGAGTAGGCCTCCCGGCCCAGCACCGGGCAGGCGAGTGAGATCCTCGTTGGCATCGCAGTCTGGCATGGTGAGTAGGGCCACCCTACAGACGAGAAAATCCCCGCGCTCTTTGCTGCGGAGCCGTCGAAGCGTCCCTCAACTATCTGCGGCGGCCGCAGGAGTCTAACCGGTCTTGGACTTCGTAACAACTTTGTGACAAGAGCTACGCGGACCAAGGTCCCGAGACTTGCGAGGAATGACCGTATACCCCCAGCCGGCGAGGTACAGCTCTAAAAATGCGCGCCGGTTGCGCGCGAGCGGTGGAAAATCCTCAACGACTCCCTCCAGCGCGGCGCCATCCGCACGATCAGCACCGAGATCGCGATCGCCACGAGCCCACCCGCGATGTCGAGCACGAAGTGGTTGCCCGTCGCGAGCACCGCCAGCGCGGTCACGCACGGGTGGAGGACCGCCAAGCCACGCACCCAGCGACGCCCTGAGATGCTCCACAGCGCGAGCGTGCACCACACGGCCCAGGCCATGTGCAGCGAGGGCATCGCCGCGAGCTGGTTGGCCTGCGAGGCCAGCGCTCCGGTGTGCCACGAGCCGAACGCTCCGCTGGCGGCAACCACGTCGGTGAACCCGTTGAGCATCCGTGGCGGGGCAACCGGGTAGAGCCAAAAAACGATGAACCCGAGCACGTTCACCAGCACCAGCGAGTTGCGCAGCGGCCGATACAGATCCGCCCGCCACCACCAGAGATAGCCCAGCAGGCCGAGGGTGACGATGAAGTGGGCATTGTCGTAGTAGTCCGACAGGATCAGGGCGAGCGTGTGGTGCCCCGCGAGCCAGCGATCGAGGCTCAGCTCGGGGTCCAGATGCAGCGAGCGCTCCAAGTCGAGGATGCCCCGCGCGTGACCCAACGCGAGGTTCAGGCGCAACGAGGCGAGGTTCGTGATCGCGTCGTACACCCAGCACAGCCAGACGATCACGCCGGCCTCGATCCACCAGGGCGAGCGGGTCGCCTGCGGGTGCTTGGCGCGAGCGGCGCCGAGGGTGGCGGCACTTGGGGTCGCGGTCGGGCCGCTGCCCGTCTCGATCGGAGCTCCGCCGGGCGTGAGAACGCTGCTGGACAAGCGTCCGATGTTATCCGGCTCCCCAGCGGGTCGGGTCAGGGTGCAGCCGGCTGCAGACCACGCTCGGCCAACACGTCGAGGACCCGCGGCAGCGCCGCGACGGTGCGCCGCCACGAGCCCAGCGCAGAGTAGTCGTCGGCGTCGTGGAGCAGCAGCACCGAGCCCTCGCCGGCGCCGTCCGTGACATGTGTGGCGATCGACTCGGGCGTGGCGCGCGCCTCCCAGTCCCGGCCCCAGTGCGTCCACAGCAGCGTCCGCCAGCCTCGTCCGCGGGCCTGTCGGAGAGCCGATGCGTTGAGCACACCGTACGGCGGGCGATAGAGGCTCGGCGAGCAGCCGGTGGCATCCTCGATGGTCGCCTGTGCACGGGCGATGTCATCGCGCACCTGCCACGGCGCCAAGCGCAGCAGGTTGCGGTGGCGGTCGCAGTGCAGCCCAATGCCGTGGCCCGCCGCGACCAGCTCGCGGCCGAGCGTGGGGTTGCGCCGCAACTGCTCGCCGACGAGGAAGAACGTAGCCCGCATGCCCGCGCCGGCGAGGATCTCGAGCACAGCCGGAGTACCCTCCGCGTGGGGGCCGTCATCGAAGGTGAGCGCGTAGCCGCGCCCGCTCTGTGTGCGGTCCTCGATCCCCAAGCCACCGAGCACAGCGCGCGCGCAGCGGCGGCTCGCCACGCTCTGCGTGTCGCTCGCAACCCTTGTCGCGGCGCCAGCGAGGCCGGGGAGCATGTAGCCGAGGATGCCCAGGGCTAGCGCGCTGGCCAGTGGAGGGCCCGGAGTGCGATGATCGGAGGGGCACATGGTCGATCTCATCCTGGGAATCGTGGCGGCGGTGGGAGCATCGGTGCTCTACAGCCTAGGGATCGCGCTCCAGGCGATGGACGCCAAGGAGGCGCCCCACGAGGAGCACCTGCGCCTGGCGCTGGTGTGGGGCCTCGTCAGGCGCGGACGTTGGATGCTCGGCACGGGCCTGTCGATCCTCGGCTGGCCGCTGCAGGTGATCGCGTTGCTGCTCGCGCCGCTCGTGGTGGTGCAGCCGGCGCTCGCGGCCGGCCTGCTCGTGCTGGTGTTCTGCGGTCAGCGGATGCTTGGCGAGCACGCCGGCGCCCACGAGTACATCGCGATGGCGGCGATCGTGATCGGCGTGATCGGCGCGGGGCTGTGCGCGCCGCCGCGCAGCACGAGCCACACCTCCGAGCGCCTGACGATCTTGATCGTACTGCTCGGCTTGGCCCTGGCGAGCCTGCTGCCCTACCTGCTGCGCACGTTGCGCCGCTCACCGGCCGGGGTGACGATCATCTGCGCCGGGCTGGCGTTCGGCTGGAGCGGCATCGCGACCAAGCTCGCTTCAGATGACCTCTCACAGGGCTATCTGGCCGTGGCCATCGCCTGGGGCTTGGGGACGGCGGCGGCATCGGCGGTCGGCACACTGAGTGAGATGAGCGCGCTGCAATCGCGTCCAGCGATCCAGGTCGCTCCAGTCGTGTTCGTGACCCAGACGGTCGTGCCCGTGGTGCTGGCGCCGCTTTTGCTTGGCGAGCACTTCAGCGACACCCCGCTGGGAGGCGTTCCGCTCGCGCTCTCGCTCGCGCTGCTCGTCGCCGGCGCCGCGGTGCTCGTGCGTTCACCGCTGCTGCTGGCCCTGATGGAAGCTCAGCGGGTCAACGAGCCGAGTGGCTCTGAGCCCAGCCCGCCCGCGCGGAGCCAGGAGACGATCCGCTCGAGCCCGCGCAGCGAGGAGGACGACCCGTCGGCCGTCACCACGAGCACGTCCCCGGCACGCAGCGGACGTTGAGGCAGCGGGCCGGTGGCGCTCAGCTGCAGCTTCCCGGCCACGGGGATGCCCCCTGTGGTGCGCGCCAGCACCAGCTGACCCACGCTCAGCGTGCTGCGGGGTGGAGGCAGGAAGTAGAAGTGGTGACGGGGGCGCAGACCCAGCGCCCGCTCCTGTGAGTGCAGCGCGCTACGAGTACGTATCCAGCGCAGGACGTTGGAGTGGGGCACCTCGGGCATCAGCTCGTCGCCCAGCCCATGCAGCTCGAGGATCGTGGCGCGAGCGGGCACGCCGCCGTCGTCGGCGAAAGAGACATGGATGCCCTGGCCGGCCAGCTCCGCGGCCAGCAGCGTCTGATCGCGCGCGGGGACGCGCACGATCAGCCCCACGTCGGGCTCCTTGGTACTGATGTGCTTCAGCGGATGCACTTGCAGGACGATCGATGCCAGCGCCGTGACCTCGTCGGTCGACATCGTCCACATGGCCGCGCCGAGCAACAGCACGAGCGGGGTCAGTAACGCAGCCAGACGCAACCGCCACAAAGGGATCTGGCGCACACGTCGCGGGACATCCAGCACCATGTCAACCGCGGAGGGATCCCGCGTCGGAGAGGAGTCGATCGCCCGCATCTCGAGCTCAGACAGGAAGCTTGCCTTGACATGCTCGCGCAGCTCGTCGGTGTCGTTGGCCAGCCGCAGCAGATCGAGGTCGGCCATCGCGCGCGTATTCAGACGCGCGTGTCCGACCGGCAGCCCGTAGGAGACGACCGGGGTGCCCGCGGCCCTGGCCTCGAGGCAGGTGACGCCACCCGTCGAATGCACGAGCACGTCGGCGGCGGCCAGCAGCTCGGGCATCTTGTCGGTGAACCCGTACACGCGAACGCGCGGGTCGTCCGCGAAGGCTCCACCCAACTTCTCGGCGAGCTGCTCGTTGCGTCCCGCCAGACATACGATGCTGCTCACTTCGGGCACGCGCGTGAACTCGCGAACGGCGCCCGCGATGTCTCCCACTCCCCAGCCTCCACCGGAGACGACCACCATGCGGCCCTCCTCGGGCAGGCCCAGGCAGCGACGGGCCTGGAGAGGACAGCGGGGCTCGAGGAACTCCGCCGAGATCAGCGGACGCACCAAACGCGCGCTGCCCTCCCCGGCGATGCGCTCGACCGGGCGCATCGACTGACCGTACATCACCAGATGCATGTCGATGCCCGGCTGCGCCCAGAAGAACAGACCTGTCAGGTCGGTGATCGTGGCGACCGTCGGACAGCGCACCTGTCGGGTGCGGCGCAAGTGCGCCAGCACGACCGTCACCGCCGGGTAGGTCGAGACGATCACGTCGGGATCGTGCTCGGCGACGGTTCGCGCCAGTGGACGCGAGCCGAGCAGGTACAGCATCCGCCGAGCCAACCAGCGAATCGGGGGGACCTTCTCGAGCAACCAGTACACAAGCGTGTACGTCCATGGTATGAAGCGCAGCTGGACGCGGTAGCCATCCTCGACAACGGGGCGCAGCAGGCGACCCATCGAGGCAAGGCCATCGATGACCGTGACCTCGGCCTGCTCGGGAGAGTCCTCGATCTGCCCGGCCAGCACCCTCGCCGCCGCGGCGTGACCCTCTCCCACGTCGGCGGACAAAATCAGAACTCGGCGCGGCCCGGGAGCCCGGCGTGCGGTGGGTTTGCGGTAGCGGCTTGGAAGTAGTCGCATGTTATGCAGAGCCTCGTCCGCGCTGCGGACGGTCAAAGATCGCACGCGCACCCGCTAGCGGGAGCCCACGGCGAGCGCAGCGCTTATACAGCGCTTATTAATTCTACTCGGCTGGTCAAACGCTTGCATGTTGTCCAGACGTAACAATGAGCGCATACAGACCAGGACCCCCACAGCTCGTATCCGGACTGCCGGGGAAGGGCCCGATGAATCCATAGACGGTGGAGCCTCCCGATGGATATCGGCGAGCGCGCTGCGCGCGCTGGGCGCACTCGGCCTGCTCGGTGTCCTTGCAAGCGTCTTCCTCGTGGCAGCCGGCGCCGCCGGGCAACCCTCGCAGTATGTTCCTGCACGCAGCGGCGGCTGGCCGAGCTGGCTGGCGGGCCCCTTCTCGGGCCTGAACGTGGGTCTCACCACGGGCAGTTTCCAGACGCTGACGCTGATCATGTGCGCGAGCTACCTGGTGGTGCTGCTCGCCGCGCGAGCCATGCCCGTACCCGCGCTCCTGGCGGCGATCTTGGTGGCGCACGTGATTCTGCTGTTGGGTCCTCCGCTGATCTCCCAGGACGTGTTCGGCTACCTCGGCTTCGCCCGCCTGGGCGCCCTACATGGCCTCGATCCTTACACGCATGTCCCCGCCGAAGCGCCCAGCGACTCGGTCTTCGGATTCGTCGGCTGGCCCTTCCAGCTCTCCCCCTATGGACCGCTGTTCACGCTCGGAAGCTATGCGACCGCGCCGCTGGGGCTCGCCGGCGGGTTGTGGGCTTTGAAGGCGCTCGCGGCCTGCTCGAGCCTCGGCGCGGTCGCACTCGTCGCACGAGCCGCTCGCAAGCTGGGTCATTCGCCGCGCTGGGCGGCGGCGTTCGTGGGCCTGAACCCGGTGCTGCTCGAGCTGGCCGTGGGCGGCGCACACAACGACACGCTGATCATCTTGGCGCTCGCCGCCGCGCTCGCACTCACCGCCGGGGCCAACCCCCGCTTTCGCGCCGGCGCGGCCGCGCTGGTCGCAGGCATCGGGATCAAGGTCACCGCCGGGTTGGCGCTGCCGTTCCTGATGCTCGCTCCGCGCGACACGCGGGAGCGCCTGGGCGTGGCGGTGAGCGCCGCGCTGAGCTTGTTGGCGCTCGCGGCCGTGGGGCTAATCGGCTTTGGCTCCCACGCACTCGGATTCCTGAGCGCGGTGGGCGAGCAGCAGCAGCTGGTGGCCACACACAGCGTGCCGGCTGAGACCGCGCGCCTAGTGGGTCTGAGCGGAACACCGGGCTGGTGGCGTCATCTCTTCATCGCGGTTTTCGTAGTGGTGCTGGCGATCGAGCTATGGCGCACCGCGCGTGGGGCGTCCTTGAGCGTCGCGGCCGGTTGGACGACCCTGGCACTGCTCGCCGCGACCGCTTGGCTGTTGCCCTGGTATGTGATCTGGGCGCTGCCGTTAGCGGCGGTCAGCGGCGATCGGCGCCTGCGCGCCGCCACGCTCGTCTTCTGCGCCTACGCGATGCTCATCCACCTGCCGCTCGCCAACCCGCTGCTCAGCCCGCGGCAGACCCATATCCACAGCCGGGGCATTCGCCACCTCGGCTACAGAGATCGCGTCGATCTCGCCGGTCTCCAGGTCCCTGATCACGTCGCTCTCGATCTCCGCCGCTGATGCCTCCGGACGCAACCGCCTGAGGCGCATCGAGTCCAGGCGGCTGAACTTGAGGATCTCGAGCACGTAGACCAGATACACGCTGGCCGCGACGACGATCAGGAAGAGAGCGGCCATCACCAGCGTCCAGCCGGTGCGCAGATGACCGTGGTGATCGCTGTAGGGAACAAAGCGCAGAGCCAGGGCCAGGCCCGCGAGCATCAGCGTCCAGGTATACAGATAGGCGATCGTGCGCCGGCTGGAGAAGCCGATGCGCGCCATGCGATGGTGGAAGTGCTCGTTGTCCGGACGATAGATCGGTTGCCTGTACTTCAGTCGCTTGAGCACGACAAAGGTCGTGTCCAGGAACGGCATGGTCAGCAGGATCAAGGGCAGCACGAACGAGACGACGGCAGTCGTCTTGACCGCCGCCTCGACCGTGATCACGCCCATCAGCAAACCCAGCAGGTTGGCGCCACAGTCACCCATGAAGCTCGACGCGGGAGGAAAGTTGTAGATCAGGAAACCGAGCGCCGCCCCGGCCGTCAGCGCCGCGAGCACACCCGGCTGGGCGCGGTTCAGGTCGAACGCGATCACCGCGAGCGCCGCCGCGAGGATCGCGCACACGCCGGCGGCGAGGCCGTCGACGCCGTCGGAGAAGTTGACGACGTTCATCATCGCCACCAGGCCG
>Ga0116223_10005868_pt1 | contig 10224 bp, 11 predicted proteins | sample Sb_taG_3_FD_90092 | JGI IMG/M metagenome (GOLD analysis project Ga0116223, IMG submission 90092) | Peat soil microbial communities from Weissenstadt, Germany - Sb_50d_a_PC metaG | ecosystem: Environmental > Terrestrial > Soil > Wetlands > Peat | place: Germany: Weissenstadt | collected 2010-09-21 | reverse complement strand
GGACGCCGAATTGCGGCCAGGACGCCACCAATCCGCGTTGGCCGTGCGTGCGCGACCATTCCATCGCCAGCAGCACCGACCCACCCCATTCGCCGCCGACGCCGATGCCTTGAATCGCTCGCAGGACCGTCAACAGCACCGCGCCCCAGATACCGATCGACTCGTAGGTCGGCACAAAGGCGATGGCGAAGGTCGCGAGCCCCATGCATAGCAGCGTTGCAATCAGCGTCGCCTTACGGCCGATACGATCGCCGTAATGGCCAAAAATCGCGGCGCCGATCGGCCGCCCGACGAAGCCGATGAAATAGGTGCCAAACGCGAGAAGCGTTGCGGAGAGTGGCTCCTGATTGGGGAAGTAGAGCTTGCCGAAAACAAGGCCGGCCGCCGTGCCATAGAGGAAAAAGTCGTACCACTCTATCGCCGTACCGACCGTCGATGCGATGACTGCTTTGCGCAGCTGTGCACTATGTTCGGCCTCGGGTAACGTCCCATATGTCGTCGCCGTAGCCATTTGGCACTCCTCCCCGTTTCCTCGATTTGCGGACCGAGCTTCTCAGAGACCCGTCCCCCAACGTCAAGGATATACACAGACGATAGCTGATGGCTATAGACCTGAGGTCGCGGACTCCGGCGTTGCGGGGCCGAACGCGGCGAGGGGCCCGGGAAGACTCACGAAAACTATTGGCTGGGCTTGCTCGACGCCATCACCGTGACCGGCGTGTCGCGATAACGGTCCGGGAACAGGCGCTTGAGGTTATCCACCTTCGGCAGGTCGTTGAAGACGATATACGGATGGCTCGGGTGCAGAACGGCAAAGTCCTGGTGGTAGTCTTCGGCCGGATAGAAACCCGACAGCGGCTCGAGCTTGGTCACAATCGGTCCGCCAAAGACATGCGCCTTGTCGAGCTGGGCGATATAGGCGTCGGCGATGCGCTTTTGCTCATCGTTGGCGTAAAAGATCGCCGAGCGGTATTGCGTGCCGGTGTCGGGGCCCTGGTAATTCAGTTCGGTCGGATTGTGCGCGACCGAGAAATAAATTTGCAGAATCTTTCCATAGGAAATTTGCTGAGGATCAAACGTAACGGAAACCGATTCCGCGTGCCCGGTGCGGCCGGTGCCGACCATTTCATAATGTGCCGTGTCCTTCTGGCCGCCGGCATAGCCGGAGACGGCCTGCGTGACGCCCTTGGTGTGCTGATAGACCGCCTGCACGCCCCAGAAGCAGCCGCCGGCCAAAACCGCCGTTTGCAATCCGCTACCCGACGGTGGCGCATCGAGCGTCGGCGGGGGAAGCGAGACCGCCGGCTCGGCGGCGTGCACGAGGCCGGTCGCGAAGAGCGGTACGAGCAGCAATGCTCCCAACATCAAGGTGCTCGCCGACCGGGTGCGTGTCATCTGTCTCCTCCAACGGGCGCGAACGCCGCCTGACGCGACGTTGATTGCTTGTACGGCAAAGTGCGCAACACACGCCAATCACAATTGGCGGGACAGTCCGGCGCGGCTTGGTCACGACATCGTGTACGACCCTGATCCCGAAAAGTGGATGCCGGTTTTCGGAAAAGACCATGCTTAAACAAAAGCGCTAGTCGATCGTCTGATAGCCGCGGATCACGCGCTCCGAGCCAAAACCCCAGTAATTGCGCAGCGTATCCGGCCCCCACACTTTGGGCCGCTGTGGCCGGTCCTGATGCCACGGCCGCGGATCGAAATAGCCGAGCGCCTCGTCCTTCATCTGATCCATCTCGCAGAAGAACTCGACGCGCACCTTGTCGGCGTTGCGGTGATAGATCGCGATATTGTGGCCGATGATGTGGCGGCCCGGGCCCCAAACCAGATGGATATCGTGGCGGGCCAGAAGTTCGGCCGCGCGCTGGATTTCCGCCCAGTCCTTGACCTCGAAGGCAATATGGTGGAGCTGCGGTTCGGCGTCGTAGACAAAGTTGACCGTGTGGTGGTCGGTATTGCAGCGCAGGAAGGCGAAGTCATCTGCGCGCCAGTCGGAGACGCGGAAGCCGAGCACGTCACAATAAAACTTTACGGTCTTCTGTACGTCGTCGACGCGATAGGCGACGTGACCGAGCTTGAGCGGCATCACGCCGGCCTGCCGCTCGTCATCCTTGGCGAAGGCATAGTCGGCGAAGACTTCAATCAGCGTGCCCTTGGTATCGCGGAACACGATGGCCTCGGCAACGCCGGGCGAAATGCCGCTCGCCCGCTCGCTCTTGACGCCATGGTGGGCGAGTTCGCGTGCGAATGCGGTCAGATCGCTGCCGGGAGCGGCCTGGAAGGACAGCCGCGACAATGCATTCGCGGGGCCAGGTTCGAGCGCAATGGCCTCAAGACCGAGCTTGCAGGCGAGGAAGGCGCGGTCCTTGCTGCGTTCGACCAAAGCGAGGCCGATAATTTCGGTGTAATAGGCAAGCTGACGCTCGATATCGGGCGTGGTCAGCGTGGCGTGCCCGAGGCGTCTGATCTGAATCATGCGGACTAGCGATCTACTGCGAGCGCACACCGTTCAAGAGCGGAATGTCGCTCGCCGCTTTCGGCTGCGGCAGTGTTTGCAGATAAGCATAAATGTCATCGAGCGCGTCGTCGCTGATCACCGCCGGCCGATAGGGCGGCATCTCGCCATTGCTGGTACGCACGAACGATTTAAACGCATCGAGCGCCAGCGCCGTGCGGGCAATGACCGTGCCGCGGCTGGTTGCGACCGAACCCTCGCCGGCAAAGTCGTGGCATTGCCAACAGCCGTACTGGATATAGGCGGTTTTGCCTTTCCCGGCATCGGCCGCGAGGGCGTTGCTCTGTCCAGCGACGCCGGCGGTAAACGCCGACAGCGCGATAAAAACCGGCACGGCAGCGACGCGAAGGAAACACATGGACATACTCCTCAGCGCGGCTGCGTCATAACATTGACCAGCGCCGGCTGGCCGGACTTGACGACGTTGACCGCCTCTTTGATCGCAGGGCCAAGATCGGCCGGATCGACGATCGGACCCTTCGCCCACCACCCCATCGATTTCGCCAGTTCGTGATACTGGATGTCCGGATTCATGATGCTGGTGCCGATCGGGCCGAGGTCATTGCCGGTATTGACCACGCGGTCGCGGAAACTGGCGAACCGCTGCACGTGCATCAACTCCTGGTGATAGCCTCGGTTGTTGTGCATGACGGCGAGCAACGGAATCTTGTGCCGCGCCGCGGTCCAGAGCACGCCCGGCGCAAACATCAAGTCGCCGTCCGACTGTATGGAGACCGAAAAGCGGCCGAGGTCGCGATTGCCGAGCGCGGCGCCGACCGAAGCCGGCGCACCGTAACCGACGCCGTAGCCGCCGGACGAGCCGAGCCATTGGTGATGCTGCTCCATTGGCCATAAGCGGTTCGCCCAGCCGCTGGTATTGCCGGACGTCGAGACCAGCGACCAGTCGAAACCCTTGATCTGGGTGTAGAGCTCCGTCACCAGCCGCGCCGTATTGATCGGACTCGCATCCCAGGCGACCGCGGCCGCCTGCTTGGTGGACTCGAGCCCCTTGGCGTGAGCTTGCCGGATGGCGTCGCCGCGCTTAGCCATCGCATCCTTGCGATCGTTCGGGATCGCCGACTTAACGGCCTCGATAAGGGAGGGCAGCGTCGCCTTGGCGTCTCCGGGCATTGATATGTCGATGCTCTGGAAGCGCTGGAAATCCTGGTAGTTCGATTTGGTCAGGAGATCGACCGAACTGATGCTGATCAGCTTGGTGCCCGGCTTGATCTTGCTGAAGTTCTGGCCGAAGCCGTCGTCGCCGTTATCCAAGAAGCCGTTCACCGTTCCCCAATAGTCGGACAGCTCCATGCCGATCACGACGTCGGCCTGGGAAACGACGCTTGCCGGACGGCTGAGATAGTGAGTGTTCGGAAAGTTCATGCGGCCGCCCTGGTCGACGACCGGCGCCTGCAGCAGCTCGGCAAGCTCGACGAGCAGCTTTACGCCTTCCGCGGTGCGCGCCACGCGATCGACCACGATGACCGGATGTTCCGCGTTGGCCAGCAAGCGGGCCGCTTCCCTCACCGCGGCGTCATCGCCCTGCGGCGGCGCCGCCGCAAAAAACTTTGGAATATAGAGCGGCTCCCCCCGATCGCGGATCGGCTCGTTCTGCAAGCCGCCGTCAAGCGACATCGCTACCGGGCCATAGGGCGGCGTCGTTGCGATCTTGTACATGCGCACGAAAGATTGTGCGAAGTGTTGCGACGAGACCGGTGTGTCGTCCCATTTGGTGTAATCGCGCACGATCGCGTTGATGTCCTGCGCGGAGTGGAAGGTGGGCACGAGCGGCGGGCGATGCGCCGCGTCAAGGTCGTTGCCGCCGATGATCAGCACCGGCACGCGATCGCACCAAGCGTTGTAGACGGCCATGGTGGCGTGTTGCAGACCAACCACGCCATGAACCAGCGTCATGATCGGCTTACCGGTTGCCTTGAAGTATCCGTGGCACATGCCGACGGCGGATTCCTCGTGCATGCAGGTAAGAAATTCCGGCATCGTGTTCTTGCCGTAGTCAATCAACGACTCGTGCAGACCGCGATAGCTCGCAGCCGGATTGGCCGGCAAATATTTGATGTCTAGCGTTTTGATGACATCGACCATGAAGTCGGAGCCGGGTCTGCCGGTCTCGGTTTCCGGCATGTGCGGCGTGCCGGTTTCATTGGCCGCGACATAGGCATTGGGCGGCAATGCCGACGGCAATCGGGGCTGGGTTCCCGGCGCGGATGGGGTCGCCGCCTTGACCGGACTGACGACACCGGTCGCTCCGGCGACGGCCGCCGTGGCGAGGAATTTGCGGCGATTGAGTTTCGGGCTCGAATCCCTGGCGGGCATCTGCGCCTCCCTGTTCGCTATTGCCTTTGGCTCGGAAGCCTGACGGCTGCCAAAGCAGGTCAACTCCTATTACCACCCCGGCTTTGGCCGTTATAGCGGACGTGACTGCCGGCCCGGCATGGCTGCCTTGCCATAGCTCAATTCACAGGCAAAACGCGGCCATTAGCAATGGTCGCCACGGCGGACACGGGGAAACCGCGGGTTAAGAATTTCCGTTAATTATGCCTTTTTCCGTCACGGCGGCGCAGAGACCCTCGGGGCTATGAGCGCAGCGCAGTCATCATCCACCGTAGCCGGCGGTCCGGTCGAGCCCGGCGGCATAGCGCGCACGCCGCTATGTTTCATCATCGACAGCGATGCCAGCATCCGGCATTTCCTATCGCTTATTCTGCACGGCGCCGGAATCGATACCGAAGGACTCGCCGACGCCCAGGGACTGCCCGAGGCATTGGCACGGCGCGAACCCGATCTCGTCTTCCTCGATATCCCGATCGTGTCCGCCGAAGCGATCGCCTGTGTCGTCGCGCTCGGCAAGAGCGGCTATCGCGGACGCGTGCAACTCATGAGCACCCGCGGGTCGGCGGTTCTCGCGCATGTAAAGAGCATCGGCGAACAGCACGAGTTGCAGGTGCTGCCGGTACTCAGAAAACCGTTCGAGACCAACGTCGTTCTGAAACTTCTGCAGGGGCTCAATCTCGGCCTGCTGCCGGCGGTCGCCGGCCGCATCGATCTCGGTGAGGCCCTGTCGAATGGCTGGATCGAGTTCTGGTACCAGCCCAAGATCGATCTGCGCAAAAAGCAACTCGTCGGCGCCGAAGCGTTCGCCCGCGCGCGCCATCCGCAGCACGGCATGCTGATGCCGGGCGCATTCATGCCCGGTGCCACGGAATCGAGCTTGATCGCGCTATCCGAGCAGGCGCTTGCCCATGCGCTGCGGGCGGGGCTCAACTTCGCCAAACTCGGCGTCAATTTGCGGATGGCGGTCAACATTCCCGTCAGCGCGCTGGTCAAATTGGCGGTAGCGGAAATCGTGCAGAACTATCGTTCGAAATTCGAAAAATGGCCTGGTCTGATTATCGACGTCAAGGAGGACCAGATCATCACCGATCTCGCTCTGGCAACCGACCTCACCAAAAAACTCGACCACCTTAACGTCAAGCTCGCGGTCGACAACTTCGGCCGTGCGGATCAAAGAGTTGCCGTTCGCGGAACTCAAGCTCGACCGCGCTTTCGTCGCCGATTGCGGCAGCGATAAAGTCAATGCGCCGCTGTGCAAGACCGTCATCGACCTCGCACACAATTTCGGCAGCATCGCGGTGGCGATCGGCATCGAAAGGGCGTCCGATGCGATGGCCTTGGTCAGCATGGGCTGCGACTGCGGCCAGGGCTTTTTGCTCGGTCAGCCGATGCCGGAAGAGCGTTTTGCTTCGCTGTTGCGTCAGCGCGCCAACTCGCAAGCGCGGCACGCTCCCGGCTCCGCGCGCGTGATGGAAAAGCGGCCGGCTTGAGGAAAATCGAGCAACTCTCAGTGAGTCCAGGCGCCGCGCCGCGTCGACGCGAAATTATCGGAGTAGGCGATGCGCTGACGTTTCGGCGGCTTGCTTTCGAACACTTCATAGGCAATGCCCTCGCGCTCGCAATAGGCGACGGCCTCTTCCTTGGTATCAAACGACAGCCGCACTTGCTGCTTCATGTCGCCTGAACTGGTCCAGCCCATGAGCGGCTCGATCGCGCGCGGCTGTTCCGGCTCGTAGTCCAGCGCCCATTCCTTGGTCTTGGCGGTACCGGACTGCATCGCCGTGCGGGCTGGCTTGTAGATCCGGGCGGTCATGCGCGCTCTCTATCTCGCTATCTCGGACGAAGGCGGACTTACGCCGTGGCATTAACGAAGGCGGCTGGTCGGGGCAGCAGGATTTGAACCTGCGACCTTCTGCTCCCAAAGCAGACGCGCTACCAGACTGCGCTATACCCCGCCGGAAGCGGCTCTGGATACCCGTTTCGCCGGTGCCCAGCAAGCCGGATACAGGCGGCGGCATCCGTTCAGCGGCCATTGCCGAAGATCGACCCGGTGACGCGGTCTTCCGGTGCGATACCGAACTTGCGCGCGGTGCCACCGATGACTTCGAGCACGGCCCGGATCGGCCCACCGGAGGGAATGAGCTTATCCGACTTCGGCTCGGCGTTTTCCGCGATCCGCAGAATGTGTCCGTCGCCGCGGATGAAGATCATGTCGAGCGGGATGTAGGTATTGTGCATCCAGAACGAGACCGGCATTTCCCGTCCGAAATCGAACAGCATGCCGTGGCCCTCCGGCAGTTCCTTGCGGTACATCAGGCCGCGTTCGCGCTCGGCGTCGTTGGTCGCAAGCTCGACGGTGAAGGCGTGAACGCCGGAGCTGCTGACGATCTCGATCGTGTCCTGTCCGGCCGCTTGCCCCGGCGCGAGGCGCACCGCGACAAGCATGCAGCCGGCAACGAGCAAGATCGCCGCAAGCCGCAGGGCCGGGATCAGTCGCATTCGGCGGAAAGCGGCAAGCGCCGCTAGTGTGAGGCCGGGCCGAGCGGGCCGCTTTCGGGCCGGACTTCGGCCGCCATCAAGCCCTTCGGACCAGGTCCGTAACGCACCAGCACGAACTGGCCGGGGCGTAATTCCGTCAAGCCGAACCGGCGCAGCGTTTCCATATGCACGAAGATGTCCGGCGTCCCCTCCCCCCGCGTCAGGAAGCCGAAACCGCGTAGCCGGTTGAACCATTTTACCTGTGCCCGTTCGAGACCGCTGGTAGGCGCGACAGTAACATGGGTTCGCGGCGGCGGCATCTGCGCCGGATGAATCGCCGTCGAATCGTCCATGGAAATGATTCGGAACGCTTGCAGGCCTTTCGGCCCCGCCAGCACCTCGCAGGCAACCCGGGACCCTTCATAGGCGGTCTGAAAACCGTCGCGGCGCAGGCAGGTTACGTGCAGCAGCACGTCCCCCATGCCATTGTCGGGAACGAGGAATCCGTAGCCCTTGGCGACGTCAAACCATTTGATGACGCCGGCGACCTCAATGACCTGTCCCGACGTTTCATCGGAAAGACCGACGTCGGGTCCCGGACCCGGTCTGCTGGATTTTGGTTCGATCCCGTCCGACGCCATGACGCCGTGGCCGCCGCTCTGTGGTGGCGCCCCGCGCGGGCGCATCACGAATCTGTTGAATCGAAGATAACACCGACGATCCGAGGGAAAAGTACAAAAATGCAACACTGCGATAAAAGCGTCATTGCCTGTGTACAAAGTGGATTCTCGCGCCAGGGACTCGCTCAATGGACGACAATGAACGGCTCGAGCACGGTCCCGATGTCCTGGCGCACGACGAGATCGGCGAGATCGTCAAACTCAGTCGGCTCACGATTGATGATGACGAGGCGTGCGCCATTGCGTTTCGCCATCAAGGGAAAACCGGCGGCCGGCCAGACCACGAGCGATGAGCCGATCGCCAGAAAAAGGTCACACGACAGGGTAAGGTCCTGGGCGCGCCGCATTGCAGCATCGGGCATCGCCTGACCGAACGAGATGGTTGCGGTCTTGATGTAGCCGCCGCATGCGGGGCAGTCGGGCGCGCAACCGTTCGCGGCGTCCATGCGCTGGCGCACCCACGGCAACTCATAGCGTTCGTTGCAACTGAGGCACAACGCGTAGGTCGTATTGCCGTGCAGCTCGACGACATGTTCGGGAGCAATCCCCGCGGCTTGATGCAGATTATCGATGTTCTGCGTAACCACACCCGGCACTTTGCCGGCGCGATAGAGGCTGGCGAGCGCGTGGTGGCCCCGCCCCGGCTTGGCGTCGCCAAACTCGTCGCCCATGGCGAAGCGGCGGCGCCAGGATTCGTTGCGCGCCTCCTGGCTCGCCAGAAACTCGTCGAACTGGATCGGCCGGTTCTTGGTCCACAGCCCGCCCGGCGAGCGGAAATCGGGAATACCGCATTCGGTCGAGATGCCCGCCCCGGTAAACGGCACGATGCTGCCGGCCTCGCGGACCAGCTCCTGCAGCCGCGCCATGGCGGTATCGAGATCGGGCGTGGTCATCTTACGACCCCTCATTGCACAGCCACACGGACATGGGAGAAACTCGCCGGCGTGCGGCTGGCCCACCCCCACCAGAGGTTTCACCCATGCGTTATCTTCACACAATGCTGCGCGTGCACAATCTCGACGCAGCGCTTGATTTCTACTGCAACAAGCTCGGACTCAAGGAGGTACGCCGACGGGTCGATGACAAGGCCAAGTACACCTTGGTGTTCCTCGCGGCACCGGCCGACGACGAACTTGTCGCCAAGGGACCGGCCACGCGCCAGGCGCCGCTCGTCGAGCTCACCTACAATTGGGATAGCGAGGATTACGGCGAGGCGCGCTATTTCGGCCACCTTGCCTACGAGGTCGACGACATCTACGCGCTTTGCGAGAAGCTGATGAAGGCGGGCGTCACCATCAACCGGCCGCCGCGCGACGGCAACATGGCGTTCGTGCGCTCGCCCGACAAGCATTCGATCGAGCTGTTGCAGAAAGGCTCGCCGTTGCCGCCAAAAGAACCTTGGGTATCGATGCCCAATACGGGGAGATGGTGATCAGCGCCGGCTCTTCCTTGCCGCTCGCAACAAACCTCTTTATATGTCCCGCCGCTCGCGCGCCCTTCGTCTAGCGGTCTAGGACGCCGCCCTTTCACGGCGGTAACACGGGTTCGAGTCCCGTAGGGCGCGCCAATAGTCACGAGCTGTCCAGTTTGCGGGAAACTCGGCTGAAATCCTCGCCCGCGAGTCCAACATCTATCCAATAGGCGCCCGCGGGCCGCCGTCGATGATCTGACATCTGATGAACGGCGCGCGGCCGGCGCGGGTAGCCGTCGCGACGGCCGGCAAAATCAACGTGAACCGAACCAAAGAGGCGTCCAACCCAAGACCGAGAGCAGAGAAAGGCACATCGAGCGCGGGCTGAAGGCTCGCGAGTTCGCCCGCGCAACCCGAAAAGGTCTACGGCAATGAGCAAGAAGCCTCGCATCAAAGCTTTTCATCAGGCGGGTCATGCTGTCATTGCCCGCATTCTTGGCGTTGAGGTCATCCGGGCGGCCATGAGCCCGACCAGCGACGACAACTTGGACGACGTTATGACCCGTTCCGCAGCGTGGCTCGCCCGGGACGTGACGGACATCTCGGCGAAGGTTCTGGCTTTCGAGGCGGACGCCAAGGTCGCGCTCGCCGGCACGGTCGCTCAACGACGATCGTACCCGGGTTCAGACGCAGAGGACGAGATCGAGCAAGACGTGGAGAACGCCAAGAGCGCGGCGTGCGTCGTCTCCTTGCTCATGTCCGGCGAGCTGCTGCCCGACGTG
>Ga0116223_10005866_pt1 | contig 10226 bp, 8 predicted proteins | sample Sb_taG_3_FD_90092 | JGI IMG/M metagenome (GOLD analysis project Ga0116223, IMG submission 90092) | Peat soil microbial communities from Weissenstadt, Germany - Sb_50d_a_PC metaG | ecosystem: Environmental > Terrestrial > Soil > Wetlands > Peat | place: Germany: Weissenstadt | collected 2010-09-21 | reverse complement strand
TACTACGTCGACGAAGCTTACGACTACGCCTTCACCGGCCGCCGCAAAGTCGGCGGTGTGCGTCTTGGCGCGATGGGAATGGGCGAAGCGTCGTCGTGGTTCGACGCGAACGTGATTGACGGAACGGTCAACGCGGCGGGATGGATGACCCGCTTTGCGGGGACGCTGTCGGTTTGGTGGGACAAGTGGATTATTGATGGACTGCTGGTGAACGGGACTGCGAATCTGTCGCGAATACTTTCGTATCCCATGCGCTTGCTGCAGTGGGGATTGGTGCAGTGGTACGCGTTGGTGATGGTAGTTGGATTGGTTGGATTTGTCGCCTATTATGCCTGGCGATGACGAGCGCGCGGGCAAGAATGCCCGCGCCACACCGTCTCTGGACTAAACATGCAAAGTCATATTCTCTCGATCATCTTATTCACGCCGCTGGCCGGCGCGATCCTGCTCCTGTTTGTTCCGAAGGACAACAAGGACGCTATCCGTTGGATCGCGAACCTTTTCGCTTTAGCCGGACTCCTGGTTTCATTGCCGCTGGTGCCGTGGTTCTGGGCGCAGCGCTTCGAGCCCGGATTCAAGTTCATGGAGGGCGCGCCCAACAACTGGATTCCCTCGATCGGTGCCGGATATGTTCTCGGAATCGACGGCATTTCCTTTCTGCTGATCATGCTCACCACGCTCCTCGGATGGATTTCCATCCTCTCATCGTGGAGCGCGATCGAGAACCGGGTCAAGGAATACTACATCTGGTTTCTGGTGCTGCAGACCGGAATGCTCGGCGTTTTCATGTCGCTCGATTTCTTTTTGTTCTTCGTTTTCTGGGAAGCCATGCTAGTGCCGATGTATCTGCTGATCGGCATCTGGGGCGGTCCGCGCAAGCTTTATGCGGCGATTAAGTTCTTTCTGTACACCCTGCTTGGTTCGGTGCTGATGCTGTTGTCCGTCCTGTTTCTTTATTTCTACAACTTCCGCCAGACCGGCCAATACACGTTCAGCATTCAGGCTCTGTACAAAACCGCGCCCCATATTTTCCACGATCCGGCTTATGGCTCGACGTTTGCCATCGTATTGTTTCTGGCTTTCTTCGTAGCCTTCGCCATCAAGGTGCCGATGTTCCCATTCCATACCTGGCTGCCCGACGCGCACGTAGAAGCGCCCACCGCAGGCTCGGTCATCCTGGCTGGCGTTCTGTTGAAAATGGGAACGTACGGCTTTATTCGATTTGCCCTCCCCTTTTTCCCCGATGTCGTCATGCATCCCAAAGTTCGATTCTGGATGATTTTCCTCTCCATTATCGGAATCATCTACGGCGCACTGGTTTCTCTCATGCAAAAGGACATGAAGAAACTCGTGGCCTACTCATCTGTGAGCCACTTGGGTTTTTGCACGTTAGGTATTTTTGCCCTGAATCCGGCGGGTTTGAGCGGATCTGTGTTGCAGCAAATCAACCACGGCATTTCGACCGGGGCGCTGTTCTTGATCGTCGGGATTCTCTATGAACGACGGCACACGCGCGAGATTTCAGAGTACGGAGGCATTTCGAATGTAATGCCGCTGTATGCGACCATCACGATGATAATGTTCTTGTCTTCTATGGGACTGCCATTGCTGAATGGGTTTGTCGGGGAGTTCACCATTTTGCAGGGCACGTTCATGGAAAACTGGAAGTGGGCGGCATGGTCTGTGCCCGGCGTGATTTTGGCGGCGGCTTATCTGCTGTGGCTGTACCAGCGGGTGTTTTTTGGCACCGTAACCAATCCGAAAAACGAGAAGCTGCACGACTTGACGCCGCGCGAAGTTCTGACTTTTGCTCCGCTGCTCGTCATGGCGTTCTGGATCGGCCTGTATCCCAAGCCTTTCTTCGAGATCCTGGAGAAACCGGTAAACCAACTTGTGCTCACGGTGCGGCCCGACTATCCGGGAATTGGCGGCGCGGTGAATGCTTCCGCTCGGCCCCAGACGGCGGTTGCGCCGGATACCGCAGCCCTCGCGGTCCCGCTTGCTTCCCGCATCACAAAGGGGAAGAAATAAGTGCCGGGCATGCCACAATATTTCACCGCCACGGACTATCTGCTGTCGCTTCCGATCGTCATGCTCACGGTATTCGCGCTGGGCATTCTTCTGATCGATTTGATGATTCCGCCGGAGTGGAAGTGGACGAACGCAATGACTGCGTTTATGGGCGTGCTTTTTTCCGCGGCTGCGGTGCTAAAGATCCAATACGCTCAATTCGAAGCAGCCAAGATCGGCCGCCCGCTTGAAGTTGGGTTCATGCGGTCTCTGGTGCTGGATCACTTCTCCATTTATTTCTACTACCTGTTTCTCGCGGGGGCTGGGCTTGCTATCTTGATCTCCGTCCGCTACCTCGAAATTGAACGCGAAAACCACGGCGAGTTTTATTCGCTGATTCTGTTTTCTGTCGTGGGTATGATGTGCATGGCTTCGGGCTTCGACATTGTGCTCATCTTCATTGGCCTTGAGCTGATGGCGATTTCCACCTACGTGCTGGTTGGGTTCCTGCGCACCGATCGCCGTTCCAATGAGGCGGCGCTGAAGTATCTGCTGTTGGGGGCATTTTCCTCGGGAATTTTTGCTTACGGCTTATCTCTTTTGTACGGCCTCACCGGCAGCACCAATTTAGATGGCATCAGGCAGGCACTGACCATGCAGGTGGCGCAGAACGGCAATCATGTCAGCCCGGTGGCAATTGTGGCCCTGCTGACCACGGCGACCGGACTATTCTTCAAAATTGCTGCTATTCCTTTCCATCAGTGGCTGCCGGACGCATACGAGGGCGCGCCTACGAGCGTTACGGGATTCATGTCAGTAGCCGTGAAGGCAGCGGCATGGGCCATGCTTTTGCGCATATTTCTGTGGGGCCTGTATCCGTTGCGCACGGTGTACGTCCCGCTGCTGATCTTCGTTTCGATCATCACCATGACCGGCGCCAATCTGGCGGCGCTGACGCAGAACAATCTCAAGCGGCTGCTGGCCTACTCGTCGATCGCTCACGTGGGCTACATGTTGCTGGGATTGGTTGCGCTGGCTTCGGTGGATTACCCCGCGCCCGCGTTCTTTGACGGCTTCAAAGGAATTTTGCTGTATCTGCTGGTTTATACGTTCATGAACCTGGGTGCTTTCGCTGTCGTTACTTCGCTGCGGCAGCGGAATGTAATCGGCGACGAGATCGATGACATCAACGGACTTTTCTCTCGCGCCCCGACCGAAGCCGTTCTGATGCTGATTTTTCTTTTGTCGCTGGCTGGGATCCCGCCCCTGGCGGGCTTCTACGGGAAGTATTTCATTTTCCTCAGCTTGATAGAGAGCGGTCATTACATTCTGGCTTCGCTGGCTGTGCTGTATGCAGTTTTCGGGCTTTATTACTACATGCGAATCGCGAATGCCATGTTCATGAGCGAAGCCATGGATAAGACCCGGCTTCCCATCAGCGTCGCCATGCGGGTCGCGCTTGGCGTAACTGCATTTGCAACCGTTGTCATCGGCATCTTTCCCGAGCGCTTCATCCGTGTCGTGACCTGGTCGATGGGCCTGGGTTAGAAAGGCCCGCAGTTTGATGCCTCCCCGCGACAACGAACCTCCCGCAAAGAAGAGCATGTTGGTACAACTGGCGAACTATAGCCAATTGGCATTCATCTTCCCTGCGGCAACCGTTGCTGGATGGTTGATCGGCGTGGCGCTGGATCACTGGCTCCATACGACGTGGTTGTATCTGGCCGGACTGATTCTTGGCATTATTGCCGGCTTCGTGGAGTTGATCCGGACGGTCACTTCCTCCGACTGAGAGAAATGCATGCGCGAAGGCGGAGAAAGCCGGAGTGAGTCATTTTATTCCGGCGCCTTGGCTCGCATACCCCGGTTCATGGTCGTTCTTGCGCTGGTTCTCAGCGCGGCCACATGGCTGCGCTTCGGCTGGCGCATCGCGCTTGGCTTCGCCTGCGGGTGCGCGATCGCATACCTCAATTTTCATTGGCTGGAGCGGGTCGTAAGCGCCCTTGCAGATCGCGCTACGCAGACCGCTTACAAACAATCGAGTGGTGGGATTGTGTTTCGCTTTCTGGTGCGCTATTTTTTGATGGCTGCGGCCGGCTATGCTATATTCAGTGTTTCTCCCGCGAGTCTTTATGGACTTTTTGCGGGCCTGTTTTTGCCCGTAGGGGGGATTGCGTGCGAAGCAGGGTATGAGTTGTATATGGCTTTGACGCGCGGATTCTGAGCACCCCGGCAGGGAGTTGCAAAGCCAGAACTTAGGAGCTAAGAGCTAGAAGCTGTACTATGCGCGAACAACTCTGGTTTACAGCCTTCCTCAATCATTTCTTCGCTGGCCCAATCAGCGGGCTGATGCGGATGCTCCACGTTAACCTGAAATACCCCAACGCGCCCATTCCTAATTCGGTGGCGATGGAACTTCTGGTGTTTTTGTTTCTCGTCTTCTTATTCATGCTCGTGCGATCGCGGCTTTCCGTCGACAAGCCGGGCGCACTGCAGCACGTCTTCGAGGGTGCCCACGGATTCGTCGAAAACCAGAGTCAGGAAATCATCGGGCATCACAGCGAGGGTTTTACGCCGTTTCTGGTGTCGCTCGGTTTTTTCATTTTGATTTGCAACCTCATTGGCGTCATCCCTAGCTTTGAATCCCCGACGGCCGTCCCGGTAGTTCCGCTGGGGCTGGCGATTTGTGCTTTTGTGTATTACCAGGTTCAGGGATTCAAACATGCCGGAGTCGGGTACCTGAAGCATTTCCTGGGTCCGGTTTGGTGGCTGGCGTGGCTTTTGTTGCCCATTGAAATCATCAGCCATCTCGCTCGGATGCTGTCGCTGACCATCCGTCTCTACGCCAACATGTTTGCCGGCGACATGGTCACCCTGGTCTTCTTTTCGCTGGTTCCAATCGGAGTACCGATTGCTTTCCTTGGACTGCACATCGGCGTGTCGTTGCTGCAAACCTATATCTTCGTTTTGCTGACGACCGTGTATCTGGCTGGTGCCGTGGCGGAGGAGCATTAGGAGTTCGCAGTTAGAATGTTGCTGTACTCACACCGTTCAGCGTGAGGGCGTCTGCAAGGTGCGGCGTCAACCACCCACTGGCGGTATTCATAGTCGAGGAGAAACACGATGCGTAAATTGAGTAATCTGTTCATGGTGCTGTCATTGTTGAGCTTTGCTGCTCCTGCGTTCGCGCAGGGCGGAGAGGCGACCGGCGGAGTCAATTGGGTTGCGATCGCCGCTGGATTTTCCATGGCGTTCGCTTCTGGCATTTGCGCTCTGGCGCAGGGCAAGGCCACGGCAGCGGCGGCTGAGGGCTTGGCTCGCAATCCCGCGGCCCGGCCCGGCATTCAGCTGGCGCTGATTCTTGGTCTCGCGCTGATCGAGTCCCTGGCGCTGTACACGCTGGTGATCATCTTCGCCAAAGTGAAGTAGAAGGGTTCAGGAAATGAAAAAGCCCCGGCTCAGGTTGAGCCCGGGGCTTTTTCTTTAGATGCGATCTTAAGCAGAACCTTAGAGCTTTCGCTCGCCCTGCCACTCCGTGCCTCTTATCTCCGGGGCGCGCTCTACAGCCTCCATCAGAATTCCGCGCAGGCGTAGGCGGCTTTCCATGTCGGTACTCACAATTTCAAATCCAACTTCGTTCACCCGGGCGCGCCGCAGCAGCACTTGTCCGCGAATGTGGCGGACGCCAACCGAGATGTCGATGTTGGCTTCCGATCCCACGCGGAGGTTGTCTTCCTTCGTGCCCATCCCGCCACCCAGGCTCAGCTCGCGAAGCAGGATGCTGGATTTTCCCCAGGAACTGCTGATGATAGCCGACAGCGTTTTGCGCAACACGATTCGTTCATAACGCCGCTGCCGCACCCAGGGACATGCCGGAGCGGCATCCAGCGGGGCAATTGCCAGTTCGCCGGGCACCAGGCCACTGTCGGACATGACTTGCGCCGCGTAACGCGGATCAATCTTGGCTAAGGCCTGCGCCGCTGCGATTCTCAGCTCGCGATGATTCGACCACTTCCACATCTTCTTGGTCTCGAGCAAATTGCGCAGCACCGCAATCGATTCGGGCTCCCGCAGCCTGCCCAAGGATTCCACGGCTTTGATCTGAATAATCGCGGAACGGCCCTGGGCTTCGCCAGCTTCCGCCATCACCATCAAGGGTGGGACAGTGGTGCGGTCGCCGCTCATGCCAATCTCATCGATGGCCTGAGGTAGAACCATGGCGTCCAGATGCTCCAGAATTTCGAGGAGCGTGCGCCCGCGATCCGGGGCAGCGCCATAGGCGATCTGCCGGACGACAATATCGTGATAGAACCGGTTCCATTCCGGCAGACGAATGGGCAACAGCTCCAGCAAGGTAGGTACATCCAAACGGCTCAAGAGCCCAACCACCGAGGATGCCTGTCGCACTCCTCCCATGCGGAGCATTTCTCGTGCTTGTTGCAACGCGTTGGGGCCGAGTTCCTTTACGATCTCGACCATCCGATCGCATTCTTCGCGCCGCATGCAGCGGAAGAATCGATCGGCCAAGTGTTCCACGGAGGCTTGTGAAGTGCGGCGCAGCACCAGAATCAGATCCGGCGGAACCTGCGGCAGCCGCAACGCCTCTTCGATGAACTCAGGCAGGCGATTCTCCACGCCAATGCGTGGGCGCAACTCGTTGGCCAGGGCGGGACGTTGTTTGGCAACGCTATCGATGGCGCCGCAAACCTCGCTCAACGCGCTGTACTGTTTCCGATTGCCGGCTTCTGAACTTAAGCGCACAAAGGCCGCGCTTAGCAGACTCTGCACTTCCGGATCGGGGTCCCGAACCAGAGCCTCGCCTATCTTGTGCACTATGGGACCGATTAAATCGATTCCGGGAGCGGCAAACAAGTCTGCCAACTGGCTCAACCCGATGGCCGCTTTGCGCCGAGGCTCCGCCTCTTTGGCGGTAAGACAATTCGAGTAGTTTTGCAGAATCGCGCTGGCGCCTTCTTTGTCGCCACGCTCCAGCAAAACATCGATGAACTGACGGATATTGCGCGGTGGCACGCAGGGAGCTTCGCTCGAGAGCAGCACGCTCTTTTTCCCGGCCTCAGGTACCTCCGCCCAGAACATGCGGTCCAGAATGTCGGCGTGGGACTCGACCAGAATCCCGGCCTTGCTCATTTTGTCTTCGTGTACTTTCAGGATCTGTCGCAGCGTGTCCATTTGCCGGCTCATGTGCTCCAGCATCTGGTGCACGGCATTGACCTTGATGTCCCCTTTTTGGAAGCGCTCCATGGCAAAACGGATCGCCATGTGCTCGGCCGCCTTCATCAAAAGAGGCGTATCGTTCTTTTCCGCAGGATTCTTCGCTGCGAGACTTTCCAGCAGTTGTTGCAGGTTAATCTTGGTATTTGGATCTGTCTGGGTCAGTTCGCTTTGCAGCGATTCGGTCTTAGCCCCGGGATCGGCGCCGACTTCTCCGAATTTGGTCAGCAGACGGATGGCCTGCATAACCTCTTCTTCCTGGAGCGGAACCACTCCACCCGCCCAAGTTCCTCCTTCCGTAGCAGGGCCGCTACCCGCTTGACCGCCCGCCACAACATTGGGGACGCTGCCAATGGGTGCGCCACCCTCGGCGCCGCCGGCGCGCGAGCCCTCAGCCGCAGCGATGAGCTGCAGCAGCTTCTGCGGATCGTTCAACCATTCCTTGAATTCTGGGCCCAGCGACTGCGCTGCGATTTGCGCTGCGATAGTCACATCGGCCGAGCCCGGATCAGCCGCCACAAACTTAACTTCATTGATCCGAATGGTGGAATTCTTGTTGTCTCCAAACGTGTCCTTGATCTGCTGGACCACGTCCTGCGCCTTGGACCCGCCCACGGCGAAAGCCCGGATCAGCCGGGCAAAATCGTCAACCGTGACTCCCTTTGAAAAGTGGATGCTGGCCAAGCCAGCTGCGGTCAGCAGTTGTGCAAAGCTGCGTTCCGCTTGACCCGACTCCAGAGCCACGCCGTCGAGCAGTAGCCGGTTCTCAGAAACTCCCAGCAGGAAACCGCCGTCGCCTTCCTTGGGCAGGCCGTGCTGCAGCTCGTTCCAGGTGACCTCGAACTGTCCTTCTGTGCGCTTGTGCTGAAAACCATAAAGCCGAACGTATTTCACCAGGATGTTCAGGCTGTGAATAAAAGCGCGAGCGGACGCATTCCTGTCCTCTCTTTTGGTTGTGGCCGCAGTGGAAATAGGTCGCTCCCGAAACTCCGATATAAGGTTAATGCACACGGTAAGAGGACGCATGTTACGGAGGTAATTGGCCCTAAGGAAGACTCCGGTCGCGGTTTTGGTAGTTACGGTGTCTGAATTTCGGACAAACCGGACTTCAGCTCGCCGAAGACGTTGAAGATATGGCTGAAACCAACGACAATAACAGTCTTGGATTACTTGCGCTTCAACAGAAAGAATAACTTCATGATCCCTCAATCGCAGAAACTCGCATGGCTCTCACGGTAGCCCACGCGTTAGCAAAGAACGGGGAGAAGAAGGCCGGTCTCGCCGTGTGGATGGAACACGTGCTGGAGGAATGCCAGCGCGCCAGCGTGGAGTTTGGTGCCGACCCGGTGCACGATCTGCGAGTGGCCTTGCGCCGTTGCCGCTCCATAGCGGATGGGATTCTGGTTATGGATCCAGATCCCGCGTGGAAAGAGATGAAGAAGGCGGGGAAGCGCCTCTTTCGTCAATTGGGAGAATTGCGAGACGCCCAGGTGATGGAAGAGTGGGTAAGTCGTTTGGGTAATCCCGATGACTCAGTGACCAGGCTGCTGCTGCAGTTCCTCGCCGGACGTGAAGCCCAACTGAAACAGCAAGCTGCTCTGGCGTTGCAGGAGTTCGATCGCAAGCAGTGGAGGCGATGGATCGGATCTCTTCCGCGTCGCGCCAGCAGACTGCGGACTGGAAGCATCCTGTTCAAGCATCTCGCGCTGGAGCGTTGGACGGAAGCTCAAGAGCTACATCGGAGGGCGTTGCGCAACCGTTCCCAGGTTGGGTTTCATCGCCTGCGCATCGGACTGAAACGCTTTCGCTACATCGTTGAAAACTTTCTGCCCGAGCAGCATGCCGCGTGGAGCAACGACCTAAAGCAACTTCAGGACCTGCTTGGCGAGGTCCACGACCTCGATGTGCTTTGGGCGACGGCGGTTCAAGTCAACGCTTTTCCAAACGCGGACTCACGCGCTGAGTGGCATGCCAGAATCGTCGAAGAGCGCACTCGCAGGGTCGAGAAATATCGCGCCAAGATGCTGGGCAAGGAATCGTTATGGCAAGTCTGGCGGGCGCAGTTGCCAGTTGGAAAGCAGATCGAATTTGCCGCGCTGAGCCGCCTCAAACTGTGGGCTTCGCTTCTCGACCCCGACTTCAAACACTCGCTGCACGTCGCCCGTTTGGCGCTTCAGCTTTACGACGGATTGCCCGCCCAGCCGTCGCGGGATTCCGGGCCTGCAGATCCACGCGCCATCTTGCAGGCGGCGGCTCTGCTGCACGACGTCGGCCGCTCCAGGGATGAAAAAGGGCATCATAAGCTGACGTACAAATTGATTCGGCGCCTCGCCCCTCCGTTGAGCTGGAGTGAAGAGAAGATACGCTGGGTGGGCATCGTGGCCCGCTATCATCGCGGTGCGCTGCCACGAACTGGGCAAGCAACGCTGGCTGGACTAAGCACTGGCCAGCGTCAAGGACTACTGCAATTGGCGGGAGTCTTGCGCCTGGCCAACGCCTTTGACTCCGAGCGTGACGCTCGGGTCCAGCGCATTGAAGTTCACCAGCAGAACGGATTCCTTGAGATTGCCGCCCAGAACTATTCTCCGCGAGATCGCGTGGCCGAGAGCGTTGCCGCCGCACGCCACCTGCTCGAAACCGTTTATCGCCGCCCGGTGATGGTGAAGACTCTGAGGATCGCGACGGCTAAGCCGGCGGCAGGCAACTAGAAGCTTTCGAGTCACTTCCGCGTTCGCGCGCCGGCGAGTACAACTTAAGCACTATGACGCACGCCCAACTGGTTCAAAAAGCCGTCGCATGGCTGCGCTCGCACCGTTGTGGAGTGATACTTTCCGAGCAAGCCTGTCTCAGCGGCGAAATGCCCGACGCCATCGGATGGAAGCGTGCCTGCCACTCCGTCCTCGTCGAATGCAAAATCTCCCGCGACGACTTTCTCGCCGATCGCGCCAAGCCTTTTCGCCAGAAACAACAAATCGGGCTGGGCT
>Ga0116223_10005861_pt1 | contig 10236 bp, 11 predicted proteins | sample Sb_taG_3_FD_90092 | JGI IMG/M metagenome (GOLD analysis project Ga0116223, IMG submission 90092) | Peat soil microbial communities from Weissenstadt, Germany - Sb_50d_a_PC metaG | ecosystem: Environmental > Terrestrial > Soil > Wetlands > Peat | place: Germany: Weissenstadt | collected 2010-09-21 | reverse complement strand
CCATCACCGGGGAGGCGGCTCCCTGCAGCCCGTATTCCCACGGCGCAGGCTGCCCCAGCTCGGCCAATGCCGTCCCGCCCGTCACAAGCGCAACGCCCGCCACCATCAACCCCAGCAACCGCCCGCCCATTTGGCCTTTCGACAGCTTCATGCCGCTCGCGCTCCCTTGATAAATTCCCTGAGCATTCCGCCGGATGGCGAAGCATGCTGTACGATCCGCCCCCTGACAAACGGCCTTGGCATGTACTTTAGAAGTACTCTTTGGAAGTACCTGGGCCAAATCGCTAGAACGCGTCGAAATCCAGCCTCTCAAATCATAATTCCAAGGGCATCGCAATGCAGTAGTGGGGCGCGGAGGCACGCATCACCGGCTATTCTGCGGATGTCACATTTTCCATAGAAATCAGGCAAAAGCACAGGGTTTGCGGCCCGGCGTGGCTTGACAGGCCGATTACCCGATGTAGGCACAGACGAGCCGCTCCCCAGGGGCCTGATTCGCGACCTTAAGAAATCGGCCCATGCCGGCGCGAAATCGCCTTCAAGGCGCCGTCATTGCCGTATCAGTCCACTTTCGGACTGGTTATGCCAAGGAAATATCAAGGGATCGACCCTGATGGGGCCTTCGAAACACCCGGCGAGGACCGCCGCAAACGGTCAAAATCCATCCGGCATGCATTGGCGGGGCAGCGCTCTCGCCGCACTCTTCTGGCTCGGCCTTACGGCGGCCGCCAGCGCCCAGGGCGCGGTGCGCTCGGTTCATGGCGACTGGCAAATCCGCTGCGACACCCCGCCGGGCGCGCAAGGCGAACAATGCGCCCTGATCCAGAGCGTGGTAGCCGAAGACCGGTCCAACGCCGGCCTCACCGTCATTGTGCTCAAAACCGCCGACCAGAAGAACAAGCTGATGCGGGTGGTGGCGCCGCTCGGCGTGCTGTTGCCCTCGGGGCTCGGGTTGAAACTCGACAATGTCGATGTCGGCCGCGCCGGGTTTGTCCGATGCCTGCCAAACGGCTGCGTGGCGGAAGTGGTGATGGACGACAAGCTTCTGGGGCAACTTCGTTCCGCCAAGACCGCAACCTTCATCATCTTCGAGACCCCCGAAGAGGGCATCGGGTTCCCGCTCAGCCTGAACGGGCTCGGGGAAGGGTATGACAAACTGCCGTGAGGCAAATCGCCTCGCTGCTTGATCGCCTTTCAGACCTCGCCTTTCCCGCGCAGCGTGCCTATCTTGAAAAAACCATCGTTCGTGCCAGCGCGAGCTCAGATTACAGTGATGTAACGCGACGATTCCGCTGGTTTTTGCTTAGCTCACCAAGGTCTTTAGTTCGAGAAGGTCCCGCCGGCGAAGCGACAAGAAAATTTGGAGCACTCATGACCCCCACAACCTCGCTGCTCGACCGCGCCAATCTCGACCGCGATTCCGTCCGCCATCAGGTCTCCCGCGGGCTTTCCGGCGCCGATGATGGCGAGCTGTTCCTGGAGTACAGCCAGACCGAAGCGCTGATGTTCGACAATGGAAGGCTGAAGCAGGCGACGTACGACACCTCGCAGGGTTTCGGGCTTCGCGCGGTCAAGGATGACGCGGTCGGCTACGCGCATTCCTCCGATGTTTCATTGCCGGCGTTGATTCGCGCCACTGATGCGGTCGCAGCAGTCCGCGGCGGTTATTCCGGAACTTTCGCGGCTGCCCCGGCACACACCAATGTGCGGCTCTATGGCGACGAAAATCCGCTTGATGCGCCGGGCTTTGAATCCAAGGTCAAATTGCTGGCCGAAATCGACGCCTATGTCCGCGACAAGGACCCGCGGGTGCGTCAGGTGACGGTCAGCCTCGGCGCCACCTGGCAGGTGGTCGAGATCCTGCGCCCTGATGGCGAGAGCTATCGCGACATCCGCCCGCTGGTGCGGGTCAATATTTCGGTGGTCGCGGGCCAGGGCGATCGCCAGGAAAGCGGCAGCAAGGGCTATGGCGGCCGCGAGGGCTATGCCCGTTTCATCGAGACCAGGTCATGGCGCGAGGCGGCCGATGGCGCGATCCGCGAGGCGCTGGTCAATCTCGAATCGGTTCCCGCACCCGCCGGCGAAATGGATGTCGTGCTCGGGGCCGGCTGGCCCGGCGTGATGCTGCACGAAGCCGTCGGCCACGGGCTCGAGGGCGATTTCAACCGCAAGAAGACTTCCGCTTTCGCCGGGCTAATGGGCCAGCAGGTGGCCGCCAAGGGCGTCACCGTGGTCGATGACGGCACCATGGCTTCTCGGCGCGGCTCACTGTCGATCGACGACGAGGGCACGCCGACCAACCGCACCGTGCTGATCGAGGACGGCATTCTCGTCGGCTATATGCAGGACCGCCAGAACGCGCGGCTGATGAACATGAAGCCGACCGGAAACGGCCGCCGCCAGGGCTATGCCCATGTGCCGATGCCGCGCATGACCAACACCTACATGCTGGCGGGCGGCCGCGACCCGGCCGAAATTCTTAGCTCAGTCAAGAACGGCATCTACGCCGCCAATTTCGGCGGCGGCCAGGTCGACATCACCTCGGGCAAATACGTGTTCCAGTGCACCGAGGCCTACAAAATCGAGAACGGCAAGGTCGGTGCGCCGCTCAAGGGCGCGATGCTGATCGGCAACGGACCGACCGACCTGCACCGCATCACCATGATCGGCAACGATCTCGCGCTCGATACCGGCATCGGCACCTGCGGCAAGAACGGCCAGGGCGTGCCGGTCGGCGTCGGTCAGCCGACGCTGCGGATGGATCGCATTACGGTCGGAGGAACCGGCGGATGAACATCAAGCGGGAAACCGTGGCCGCCAAGGCGCGCGGCTGGGGCGTTCAAGCCCTGCAGTTTGCGGCGGCGGTGTTGATCGTTTTCCTCGCCAAGGGAGCGATTGCCGAGCCTTTCTACGTGCCGTCGGGCTCGATGGAGCCGACACTCCTGATCGGCGATGCCTTGCTGGCATCGAAATATCCTTACGGCTACGGCACCGCCTCGCTGCCGATCCAGATCAACCTGCCGGAGACCGGGCGCGTGTTCGGCGAGCCGCCCAAGCGCGGCGACGTCGTGGTGTTTCGCTGGCCGGGCGATCCGTCGCAGGCCTGGGTCAAGCGCGTCGTAGGTCTGCCCGGTGACCGCATCCAATTGCGGCAGGGCCAGCTCTTCATCAACGACCGTGCCGCCTCGCTCAGGCCCGACGGCATCGGCGAAGCCGAAGACGACAACGGCCGATTGGAACCGGCCTTTCGTTTCATCGAAACTTTGCCGGGTGGCGTCAGTCACGCGATCTTCAAGCTTCACGACAACGGTCGGCTCGACAACACGGCTGAAGTGACCGTGCCGCCGGGACATTTGTTCGTGATGGGCGACAACCGCGACAATTCCGCCGACAGCCGCGTTCCGCTTCGCGAAGGCGGCGTCGGATTGTTGCCGATCGACAATCTGATCGGCCGCGCCGACGCCGTGATCGGTTCCTGGGATCTCGGGATGCGCAGCCAGCCGGTGTGGACATGGCTGTCCGGCTTCCGCCTCGCGCGGTTCTTCACCTCGGTGCATTGAGGGGAAACCCTCATGGTGAGGAGGCGCGCTTGCGCCGTCTCGGACCACAAGGCCCGCAGCCCATCCTTCGCCCATGAATACTCACGAATTTCTCACCGCGGTTGTTCGCAATTCGATCAATGCAGCCATTGCCGAGGAGTTGTTCCGCCTCGCGCTGCCGGATGCGTGGCTCGTCTCCGGATGCCTCGTGCAGACCGTATGGAACATTCAAACCGCGCGCGCGGTCGATTACGGCATCAACGACTACGACGTCTTCTATTTCGATCCCGACACGTCATGGCAGGCCGAGGATGCCGTGATCCGGCAATTGGAGGACCGCCTTGCTCGGCTTGGCGTCAAGATCGAAATCCGCAACCAGGCGCGCGTCCACCTCTGGTATCCGGAAAAGCATGGCCTGCCCTACCCCGCGCCAAACTCTTCGGCGGAAGGCATCGACCGCTTCCTGACCAAGACAACCCAGGTCGAAATCCGCCGCACGCCAACCGGTCACGACGTCTATGCACCGAATGGCTTTGACGATATCGCGAACATGGTCGTCCGCCCCAATCCGGGTCCGAATTTTTCGGCGGTCAATTACGAGGCAAAGGCGAGGCGCTGGAAAAGGCTTTGGCCGGAACTCACGGTGCTTACCGCCGACGGCGCATTGAGCACGTCGGCACACACCTTCTAGCCGCAGCACGCCCGGCCATTCTGCTGCACGGGCGGGCAAGGCACCGAGCCGTAGGAACAGAACACGCAGCAATCGCCGGGGTGGGGTTTGAGTTTTTCGCCGCAGCCTTTGCAGACGTAGAAGAACTGGCAGGCGTCCGTCGGCATTTGTTCAGTGGCCTGAAAGCCGCAACTCGGACAAGTCAGTATCGATTCAAGCTGCATGCCGCGATCCTGCTAGATCAATCATGACCGCGCATCGCGCGCATCTCTATTACGCAGCCGATATCGCGAATGTTACCTCACCACGCCCGAGGTGAACCCCGGTTTCCGCCGCGGCGGCTTGATTTCCTTCTTCAGGAAGCAGTGAGCGTCCCTTCCGACGTATCCCGGCCGCGCATAGGTCCAGGCCCGGCATCTAGTGTCGCCGATGCAATCCGCCTTGCAGATTTCGTCGCCCTCGCCCCGCTTGAGCTCGAAACTGCGGTAATCGCCGCCATAGCGGTCGATCGAGGTTTCGACCGCGCCATTGCGCGGTTCGACCACGCCGGCGCCGCGCACGCCCGAGACGCAACAGTCGTCCCGCACGCGTGGCGGCACGCTGTTCTTCAGCCAGCAGACCGCGTGATGAGTGGTCTCGCTCGGATAGTTGAAGCTCCACGCCCGGCAATGCCGGTCCCGTTCGCACAGCAGCGCGCAATCCGCCGGATCGCCGGAGGGCATCGCCGAACTCAGATAGTCGCCACCCGGGCGATCAAAGTTGGACTGCGCACAGGCCGGTCGCATGGCAGTTGCGGCCGCAAAACAAGCGAGCGTCACCAAACACGCTTGAAGCAGGCGGCCTCCCCACATGCGCGATGCTTTCAACCGATTGGACTTACCCGTATTTCGCGGGTTGCCATTTGATCGCCACGAACCTGTACGGCGGATGAACGGCGCGGATTTCCGCCAAACGAGATTTTTACGGCCGGCCGACCAGGAGAAATCACCTCAGACCCAGCAACTTGCGCCTATTTTTGCGCAAGCCGATTGCCGTCATTGAGGATCAGCTTGGACAGGCGTGGATACGCCGGGGTATTGAGGCCGACCGAAATCTTGCTGTTGGACATTTCTATCTCGCATCTGCGTTAGCTATTGGGAATCGACATGACGCATTTGGGGGCCTGAACTTGCGGCGGCGAGATTTTCGTCAACTCAAATTTTTTCGGCTTCGAGCATTTTGGCGGCAGTGTCAGTCAGACAATCGATTTGTCCCAGCAATATCGTCACTTCGTCCTTGCTGAGCTGTTCCAGCAAACGCTGATTGCGCTCCAGTGCCCCCGCCACGATTGTCTCATGGGCGATCAGCCCGGTCCGGGTGAGACAGACCAGCACTTCCCGGTTATCCTGGGGATTGACCGCTCTGGAAACCAGCTTGCGCGACACCAGTCCGGCCAACGCCCGGCTGATCTGTCCCTTGTCCATCCCAACCGCCTCGGCGAGCCTGACCACGCTCATCGGCGGCCGACGCCCCAGCGACGCCACCAGCCCGAACTCCACCGAAGAAAGCCCGGCTACGCGCTTGTAGCGCAGGATGGCCCCGCGCTTCAAAAGATTGGCGAGCACCATCAACCGCGACGACATCATAGCGGTGATCGGCGCAAGCCGATCGTCCTTGTCGTGGCTCGCCGGCGCGAGGGTCGCCCGCTTCGACTTCTGCTTCATGCCAGAGGTGTGCCAACAAATCCCTCTGCTGCCAAGGTTTTTGAGGCCGTTGACATTGTCATCGATCTAACATTCACTTTGCGGACATTGTGGTATCCCCGAACAAGCCGCGGCAAAGCCGGAGAAGCGGAGGAAAAGGCGATGAACGTCACCCAACGGGGCCGCGAGGTCGGCACCGCCTATGCCATGAGGCCGTCGGCGACCCGGACCGAACTGACCGAGGTCGGCCGCGGCACGCCGATGGGGGAACTGCTGCGGCGCTATTGGCATCCGATCGGGCTTGCGCGTGACGCCACCGATGTTCCCCGAAAAGTCCGCGCCCTCGGCGAGGACCTCATCCTGTTCCGCGACAAGCATGGCCGCGCCGGCCTGCTCCACGCGCGGTGCTGCCACCGCGGCACCACGCTCTATTACGGCAAGGTCGAGGAGGACGGCCTCCGCTGTTGTTATCACGGCTGGAAGTTCGACACCGAAGGCCGTTGTCTAGAACAGCCCTGCGAGCCGGACGGCGGCCAGTTCAAGGACAGAGTTCGCCAGCCCTGGTACCCGATACAGGAGCTCTACGGGCTGATCTTCGCCTATATGGGACCAGCCGAGAAAAAGCCGGTGCTGCCGCGGTATGAATGCCTGGAAAAGATGGACGACGGCGAGTTCGTCGAGGCCGACGACAGCTCGATCGGCGGCGGCGGCCCGGCCATCATTCCCTGCAACTGGCTGCAGCACTTCGAAAACGTGGTCGATCCCTATCACGTGCCTGTGCTGCACGGTTCCTTCAGCGGACCTCAGTTCACCAACATGATGGCCTCGATGCCCGAGGTGAAGTTCGAGATGTCGCCGCGCGGCGTTACCGTGCGCTCGATCCGCAATCACGATGACGGCAAGGTTTTCTATCGGGTGACGGAAGCGGCGCTGCCGACGCTGCGGGTCGTGGCCAATCCGCGGGTCGCGCAGTTCGCCCGCGTCGAGTCGATCGGCTGGACGCTGCCGATCGACGACACCTCGTTCCGTATCTACGTCGCCGGCCGGGTGAAGCAGCGCGGCGATATCGGACGCATGCGCTCAAAATTCAACGGCAAATTCTGGTGGGACATGACCGAAGAGGAACACCAGCAATTCCCGGGCGATTATGAGGCGCAGGTCGGCCAGGGACCGGTGACGCTGCATTCCGAGGAGCATTTCGGCCAGAGCGACCGCGGCATCCTGATGATCCGCCTGATGCTGAGCGATCAGCTCGAGGCCATTGCCGCCGGGCGCGATCCGATCGGCGTCTCGTTCGATCACAACGCGCCGCCGGTCGAATTCGAGGCGGGAAATTTCATTCGCGAGGCGTGAATAGCCGCGCCCCGATTAAAAAAAGCATTTCGAGGGGAAGCCATGGTCGATCTCGCGCCGCAGGCTGCGGCGCAAGCGGATGCCGCCGCACCGCCGACGACGCGGCGATACTACGTGCTTGCGCTCTTGACCGTAGTCTACGCGCTGAATTTCCTCGACCGCACCATTTTCAACGTTCTGATCGAGCCGATCAAAAAGGAATTCACCCTCAGCGATACCGCCATGGGCCTGCTCGCAGGCTTCGGTTTCGTGTTGTTCTATTCGCTGCTCGGCATCCCCATCGCGCGCCTCGCCGACCGACTCAACCGGCGCAATATCGTGGCGATGGCGTTTGCGTTCTGGAGCGCGATGACGTTTCTGTGCGGCATGGCTTCGAGCGTTGGCACGCTGGCGGTCGCTAGAATCGGCGTCGGCATCGGCGAATCCGCTGGCACCCCGGCCTCGCAATCCATGGTCGCCGATCTCTTCGACAAGAACGAACGGCCACGTGCGCTCGGCGTCTACGCCATTGGCACCTATCTCGGAGTGTTTTTGGGCTATTTCATCGGCGGCTATGTCAATCAGCACTACGGCTGGCGCATGGCGTTCTTCTCGGCTGGCCTGCCCGGCGTCGCACTCGCCATCGTGCTGTGGCTGACGGTGTCGGAGCCAAAGCGCAGTGCGATGGCGGAAACGTTTACGCCCGAACCGATCGGACCGACGCTCGGCTTTCTTGCCTCGCAACAGACCTTTCTGATCGTGCTGATCGGATTTTGCCTGACGACCTACACCAACTACGCCACCTCGGCCTGGATCCCGCCATTTCTGGCTCGGGTGCATCATTTGAGCAGCGCCGAAATCGGCACCTATGCCGGCACCTTCAAAGGCCTATTCGGGATGGCGGGCACGCTGGCGGGCGGCGTCGTGGTGGCGCAAATCGGTCGCCGCGACGATCGCTGGAAGCTGTGGGCACCGGCGATCACCTCGGGCCTCGCCGGCCCCGTATTCGCAGTGTGCATGCTAACGCCCGATTTCACGACCATGATCTCCGCACTGGCGGCCACATCGTTTCTGGTCGGCTTTCACCTCGGGCCGATCTTTGCCATCGCGCAGACGGTGGCGCGCCCCAGCATGCGGGCGCTGGCGTCGGCGATCATCCTGTTGACCGCGACCTGTTTTGGCCAGGGCGTCGGCCCGCTCGCGGTCGGCATGATCAATGACGCCCTGAGGAGCGACTACGGCGCCAACGCCGTGCGCTATTCGCTGCTGTCGGCTGCGGTGACAACCACGCTCGGCGGGCTCTTATTCGTGTGGGGGTCGCGCGCCATTCGCGGGGACATCAAGCGGGCGGCGTGAGTCTAGAACGCGTATTCGTCATAGGCCGGCTCTACCGAGCCCTGCCAGGGACCATTGAATTTCGCCAGCATCTCTTCGGCGGGGGTTTGTCCGGAATCGATGATCCGGTCGAGCGGCTCGAGATGACGCGTTTCGTCGTGTCCGGAGTGATCGACATGGCCGCGCCTGCGCAAGCCTGCATGCGACAACGCCAGGCACTCCTTGGCGATTTCGAACAGATAACGCTCCTTGATCCTGGCCTTGAAACCAAGGCGCGGCACGTCGTCCCGCAACGACTGACGTTCGCACGCATTCCAGTATTTGACGATGTCCCAAGCGGCGTCGAGACTGGTGTCGTCGTAAAGCAGACCGACCCAAAACGCCGGCAGCGCCGGCAGCCGTCCCCACGGCACGCCGTCGGCGCCGCGCATTTCCAGATAACGCTTCAGCCGCACCTCGGGGAAGATCGTCGAAAGATGGTTGGCCCAGTCCGACAGCGTCGGGCGCTCGCCGGGCAATGCGGAATTCTTGCCCGCGAAGAAATCGCGGAATGAAGATCCCGCCACGTCGATATAGGCATCGCCGCGCTTGACGAAATACATCGGCACATCCAGCGCGTAATCGACCCAGCGCTCGAATCCCATGCCGTCCTCGAACGCCCAGGGGAGCATCCCGGCGCGCGCATTGTCGGTGTCGCGCCAGATTTCGGAGCGGAACGTCAGGAAGCCGTTCGGCTTTCCCTCCGTGAACGGCGAATTGGCAAACAGCGCGGCCGCCACCGGCTGCAACGCCAGCGAGACGCGGAGCTTCTTGACCATGTCGGCTTCGGAGGAGAAGTCGAGATTGGTCTGCACAGTGCAGGTCCGGTACATCATGTCGATGCCGTAGCGGCCGACCTTCGGCATGTAGTTGGTCATGATCTTGTAGCGCCCTTTGGGCATCATCGGAATCTGCGCCCGCGACCATGACGGCGTCATGCCGAGCCCGAGAAAGCCGATGCCCAAGGGCGCTGCGATCTCGCGGACCTGCGCCAGATGGGCCATCAACTCGCTTTGGGTTTGGTGCACGGTTTCGACCGGCGCCCCCGACAATTCGAATTGTCCGCCGGGCTCCAGCGAAATCGCCCCGCCGCCGGTGACGTCATAAAGTCCGATGATATTGCCGCGCTCCATGATCGGCTCCCAGCCGAGCAGAAGCTTCATGCCTTCCAATAGCGCCCCAATGCCGCGCGCGCCTTCGTAGGGCACCGGATGATGGCCGCCCAGCGTGAACGGGGTTTTTTCGTGTTCGGTGCCGATCCGGAATTCGGAAGCCCGCTTCACGCCGGCCTCCAGCCACGCGACCAGTTCGTCGCGCGACTGCAGAGGCGTCATATCGATCTGGTCACGCGCCATGCAATATCCGAATGTGGGGCGCTTCGGAATATCCGCGAACCCCGGGGTCCGCGGATGCGAGTGGTAGAAACGATATCATCGGACGGACGCACCGTCTCTTGCGGCAAGCGATGCGGCATCGCCGCAGGAGCAGCCCAGCCGGTCAAGCAGCCCGCAGAGTTTTACGGCATCCGCATCCGACAGCTTCGAGCCGACGTGCTTTTCGATCGCGGCGGAATACGCGCTCCACATTTTCTTCTGCAGTTCGCGGCCGGCGTCGGTGATCTCGACGAACTGCCCCCGCT
>Ga0116223_10005858_pt1 | contig 10240 bp, 13 predicted proteins | sample Sb_taG_3_FD_90092 | JGI IMG/M metagenome (GOLD analysis project Ga0116223, IMG submission 90092) | Peat soil microbial communities from Weissenstadt, Germany - Sb_50d_a_PC metaG | ecosystem: Environmental > Terrestrial > Soil > Wetlands > Peat | place: Germany: Weissenstadt | collected 2010-09-21 | reverse complement strand
GCGCGCCTCAGCCGCAGTGTGTCGAAAAGCGTGAATTTCCGGGGCCTCGAAGCGAGAACGGAGCGCATTTGTATTGCAAAGTACTCTGCACTATTAAAACACTGCTTCGCGGACGAAATTGCCACGGAATTTTGCAAGAGGCTCCAATGTAAGAACCCGCCAATTGAGACCGTCGGAGCCCGCACCCGAGTAGAAGGGCCGGCCCGTTTGCCGCGCAACGAGCCAATGATACCCTTCAGGCCGCCGAGGCCGACTATGGCGACACTTCGTGCTCACGCCTCTCCATCAGGAGCATCCACTGCTCCATCTCCACAGAAAGCGAATGCTCCGTGCGCAGAGCGACGGCACGGAAGTCGAAGTCGATCTTGTCCAGATCTCTGCCTTGCAGACCTGCTCGCACACCATTTGCCTCCTGTATCAGTGCTTCCAAGGCCCCTTTGTGGGCATGCAGAAGGCCCTTCTCATGCCCATAAATGCGGCTGCGGCTCTCGAAGTTGTACATCGCCCGTATGCTGAGGAAGGCGGTCCCTAGGGGTGGCAACACTATGCCCAGCGCACCGATCAGGACTCTCATGCCTTGAACCGTTTCGTCCCCAGCAGGAGCTTCACAGAGATGAACGGCGTGCACCGCGGCGACCGCGATCGCTGCCAGAAGCGCTCCAGTCAACAGGCGAGACCACAGGCGCTCATTCTCTTCACAATCCCTAAGCTCGTTAGCGAACCACAACAATTGCTTTCCAATCCGGTAATAAACATAGGATTCCATTCTTTCGATGCAATCAGACCGACTAGCGAGTCTGCCGGCTCCCCTGTGGTGCAGGGCTTCAAGCCAGGTTAACCCAGAGCGCTCCTGTAGAGGCACCAACCCAAGCAACATACGAGCATTAGCACCTTCAATCTGGCCTCGGCGCCGCAATGCCTCCCGGGCGGCTTCGGAGTCATCCTTGGCAAGGTACGGTCCAACGCCAGCCAGGAATAGGTACTGCTCCCTACGGAGCAGTTCTGTTCGGGTCCGATTCTCGATCCACTCTGACGTAGGCTCGCGGTTCGTCAGCGCAAAATAGACCAGAATGCCGAGACAAAGGACCTCGCTGAGGATCAAGCCTATGGCCCAGTTCCCGCCCGCCGGCAGCGCCAGAAGCTGGAAGGACAGCAGGAAAAGGGCGAGTGGGGGAAGAATCGCCGCTAGAATACCGGCGGCGAAGTAGCTGCCTTGCGCCTCTACAGCTCGGCCAATGTAGATCCATTGCGCCTCGTGGAGGGTTGCTCCGCCATCATATTGCTCGGGCTTCTTGAGCCCAGCCGGGATCCCGAACTTCTCCGCCGGATGCTCCTTCCTGCGCCGCTCCCGACGCTTGAAGGATGCCTTCCGCTGCCACAGATAAACCAACCGAAGCCACCACAGCACGCAAGGCGTGGTCAGGAGCGGACCGGCAACTTGCAGCGGTGCATAATCTGCCTCCACAGCCAGTACCATGGCGGCGGCAGCAAACACCAAGAGTCCCGTGCCAAAGATGGCGCTGCGGTAATTCATTTAGAGTTCCGAAGCCTTGAGGCAATTTCCGCTCGGTTGTTCAGAATTCTGCGCACGTGCTCGCGCTGCGCATCCAGCGATTGAACCAGCACGCCTTGAGTAAGTGATCGAACCAGCCTAGTCCTGGTACCCCTTGCAATGATCCGGATAGCCTCCTCGACCTGCTCCTTGAGCTTGACGTCAACAGTATTTAGAAGCCAAAGATCGCTCGCCACGACCTTTTCTGCAACGGGGGCGATACCATCGTAGCCGACGATCACCACCTCGTTGAGCTCGCCCGGACTTCCTATTAGTCGGCTTTCCAACGTATCGCGTGCCCCAAGCGCCATCTCGTCATTGCAGCAAAAAAACGCGTGAATGGCCCTGGACTGTTCCGTGGTCGTAGCCGCCTCCATCAAGTTGACGTCATTCAGATTGCTCCAGCCCGTGCCCCTGCCGCCGAGATAGTCGGTAGCCAGCGCGGCGCCGCTCTGCCGAAGGAATGGCGCCTGGTGGGAGATCGCGAGGTGGACCCTTTTGCTCTGAGAGAGGTCTTTGTTATATTCCTCGATGGCCCGGCGGAAACCACGAATTCGACCCGCTGACCCCTCGATCCCCTGAAGGGCCACGATCGTTGGATGGTCGACTGCAACGTCCTGCAAGTACTGGATGATACTGGATGCAGCCAATCTGCCGTTGTAGACTCCATCGCCGATGGACGCCGCCGGCGGCGGCACGTGTTCCTTCCGAAAAGCTTTAGCTTCGAACTCCTTGTCAATAGTTACAATCGGCAGATCTGGAGCCACCTTCCGCAGTTGGATAAGGCGGTCACGGAGTTTCGCGGTTGCAAACGGCGCAATAAGTAGCCCAGCATAGTTCGAAAAGCCGTCAACTACGCCAGTCAATAGCTCAACTTGACTGTCCTCAGTCGTGTACACAGCTTTCGGGCCTACGTGGTAGTGAGGCACCTTCAGTATGACGTCATACCCTTTCGAGTGCAACTGCTGAGTTGCCGAAGTTGCCAGCGTGGTGAAGAAATCGAGCCCTTCACTCGACCCTTGACCAGTTAAATAGGCTAAGGTAGAGCTGATAAGAACAATTGGCTTCGGACGCAGTGCCTCTCTGAGGTGCATCAGCTCCGCGAGGAGCTTGGCGAGCTCAATCTGCGCGTTAAACCTCCGCGCAGCGAACACAAACTCTGAGCGCTTAATCCTGCGCAGACATACTGGAAGGTCTTTCGACCTGACCTTGCCGCGATCTACCAGCACCGGAAAGACGCGAATATTACAGTCAAGCGCGATCTTGATCTCCCGGCGCACGACGTCTGCACGACTGTGTATGTTTCGCCTGCCTGCTCCTGTCTCCCAGTCCGGGCCGACGACCGCAATTAGAGCATGGCAGTTGGGAACGGTCGTCGTGATCCACTCCAACCAGTCTACGCCTTTGGGGATGTCATCATCGGTAATTATCCCAGAATCGGGTAACTGCCGGCGCAAGAAGTCAGTAAGGTCCGCAGTAAACGGTGCGGTGTCCGCACTTCGGTAGGAAATAAATACTTGCATACTGCCCTCGCTCCCTAGAAGAGGGATATGATCACCGTGCCGATTCGACGTTGTCGGCTGTTATCAGCTTTACCGCGGTCGGAACGGTAGGAGGTACAGACTGGTGGTTCACCACGTCGACAGCGTACTTTACGCCAAGGCGTCCCACCTCCGCAGGGAGTTGCGCCACCGTTGCATCGATGTCGCCTCTCCGAATCGCATCAAGTGAGTCCTTAATTGCATCGAATCCTACGACGACGATCTGGCGGCCTTTGCCGGCGGCATGTATCGCCTGAACGGCACCCAGCGCCATCTCGTCATTGCATGCAAAAACCCCCGTGATCCGCTGGTGCGCTTGCAGCATGTTCTGAAAAACATTTAGGCCCTTCTCCCGGTCCCAATCTGCTGGCTGCGAGGCAACGACTCGCAATTGCGGAGCTGACGACAGTGCGGCCATAAAGCCAGCCTTCCGCTGAATCGCGGCATCCACGCCGCTTACGCCCTCGAGGATGGCGACATCACCGCCCTTCGGGAGTTTCTTGATCATGTGCTCTCCCGCGAGGCGTCCGCCGGCGAAGTTGTCGGACCCGACGAAGGTGACCGTGTGTATGTTGTCCTTCTCGGCCAGATCTCTGTCGATTTTGTTATCGAGAATCAAGACGGGAACACCGGCGGCATTGGCCTTGGCAATAGCTGGGAGAATCCCCTTCGAATCGGCCGGAACAATGCATAGTGCGTTAACACGCTGGGCGATCAGGTTTTCAACCAAGTCCACTTGACGTGCGACGTCCACGGCACGTTCCGGCGCCTGGATCATAAGCTCGAACCCGGGGTGATTTTTCATCTCTGTCTTTGCGGCATCGGTCATGGTAACAAAGTACGGGTTGCTGAGCGTCGTGACGACAAAACCGATCCGCTTATTCTGAGGTGCCTGGCAACCGAGCAGCCCAGCCAGCAAAGCTAAGGCGGCCCCGAGAAGCATTCGGCGGGCAACGGTATCTCTCATGCAAATCTCCTCCCTTCATTCATCAGTTGGGTTTTCTTGCCTTTTCCAAGGCTACTGCGGCAACAATGATTCCGCCCACTAGTATTTGCTGCAAATAAGACGACACATTAAGGATGCTCAAGCCGTTCTTCAACACCGCGATCAGCAAAGCTCCAAGCACAGTGCCCATTACCGTCCCACTGCCGCCCGACAGCGAAGCGCCGCCGATCACCGCAGCAGCAATCGCGTCAAGCTCGTAGAACGAACCTGCGGTTGGCAAAGCGGAATTCAAGCGACTGGTCAACACAATCGCACCAAGTGCAGAGAGGACGCCGCTCGCCACATAAACGCCAGCAATGTATTGTTTCACCGGTATGCCTGACAGCCACGCCGCCCGACTGTTGCCGCCGATTGCGTACAAGCAAATTCCCCAGTATGTGTAGGCTGCAAATGCCGCGGCCACCGCCGCGAGGATGGCCGTCGCCACAACGGGAACAGGTATTCTGGCAACATACCCTGTACCCAGCCAGACAAACGCACTCTGGAACTCCGACACGGACCTGCCATCAGTCAGCATTAACGCGCTCCCACGGGCGGCGCTCATCATGCCTAGTGTGGAAATGAACGGCGGTATCTCCAACCTTGCGATAACGATACCATTGATCCCGCCGCAGAGACCACCGACAAGGAGGGCGGCAACGATGGCCGCTGGCATAGGAATGCCCGCGTGTAACAAAAGACCAACTACCATGCCGGCCACAGCGACGGTAGAACCGACCGATAGGTCGATGCCACCACTGATTATTACGAATGTCATTCCTATTGCGATTGTGGTGTTAACTGACGCTTGGAGAAGGATATTGGACAGATTCGATGGCGACAGAAACACACGGTTTGCGAGCCCTATGGCGACGCACGTAATCGCCAAGGCAAGAAGTAACCCGTACCTGGAGAGGATTGCTACAGTACGAATCATGGTGCCTCTTGCTGGCCTGCCAGGGCACCGACGAGCAGCGACCGCGCCTTTTCGTCTACTTCGATGAGCTGAGTGGTTCCGTTTTTTCCGAGGACGACAATGCGGTCACACAGACGCAAGAGCTCGTCGACGTCGCTGGAGGCCATCAAGAGGGCCGCTCCGCGACCTCGCAGGTCTCTCGTGATTCGCAGGATTTCCTGTTTTGCACCGACATCCATGCCGGCGGTGGGCTCTTCGAGGAGGAAAACGCTCGGGCCAGCGCAAAGCCATCGGGCAAACAGAGTCTTCTGCTGGTTACCTCCACTGAGCGCTCCAACCTGAGTATGGAGTCCCGGCGTGCGGATGCCCAACTCGGACACCTTCCGACTGGCAAGCTCACGCGGCCGGTGCCAGCGCAAAATACCACATTTAGCGAATCGTCGGAGCACCATCATGGTGATATTCGTGAGGACACTTAGACGGACAAATAGACCGTCGCGGGCACGATCTTCAGGTAACAGGCCAATTCCAGCTCGAATTGCATCCCGAGGGTTCGAGATCGATGCTTCACGCCCGCGGACGTGCACGCGCCCGCCTCGGCGAGGGATGGCGCCGAATACCGCTCGCAGTACTTCGACTACGGATTCCGGTCTACCGGCCAGCCCTAGCACCTCGCCCTCATGAACCGCCAGGGAAATGTGGAGGACGTGGGTAGTGCGCACGCCGTCCAGCACGAGCGCCTCTGGCCCGTGTTCGTTCCGGGGCCGCGCGTCCCACGACAGATGAGTTCCGAACATCTCTCGTAGGACCAGACTAGGTGTACTGTCGTTGGTGGCTACCTCCGTCACCTTGCGACCATCGCGAAGGACCGAGATGCGTTGGCTGACGCGAAATACATCCTCGATATCATGCGAAATGAAGACTACAGCCGTGCCCTGCGTCGCGTAGGCGCGCAGCAGGGCGAAGAGCTTCTCCCGCTCCTCACCCGTTAGCGCTGTAGTGGGCTCGTCCAGCACCAAGATTTTAGGCCGCGAGACGAGCACCTTCACGATCTGCACAAGCTGTAACTGTCCCCTCCCGAGCGTCCCCACAATCCAAGTAGGTGACAGATCTGCTTGGCACTCGTCTAGTAAGCGAGCGCACTCTCGATACATGGCTTTGCGGTCGAGCAGTCCGAATCGTCTGGTTATCTCTCGTCTTTTGCCGAGGAGAATGTTTTCGCAGACTGAGAGGTTCCAGGCCAAGTCGGGTTCTTGTTGCAGGACGGCGATGCCGCAGTCTATGGCAATGCGGGTCGACGAAAGCCTTACAGACTGGCCCTCGATCTTCACGGAGCCCTTGTAGTCTGGCAGGAGTCCGGAGAGAATTCTCACGAGGGTTGATTTCCCGGCGCCATTCGCGCCGACGACTCCGTGGATCTCCCCGGCGGAGACCGTAAAATCGACTCCCTCAAGTGCTCGAACGCCGGGGAAGTCCTTCGTAATCTGGTGCATCGATAGCGCTTTCACAGCCACGACGAATCGTACCTCAAAGGAGCGGTATTTCCGCTTTGGGGCTGGCGCCCGAGAACTTTGTCTGAATCCTCACAGATTTTAGCACGCTGAGAGGCCGACTTCCGATAAGCTTATGCCTGGGCAGGCCAAGCACCGAGTACCGAACTTGCAGAGTTGCGGCAAACGCCGCTGGGGCCACGGATGGTGGCGCATGCTGGGCTGCGCACGACAGCCAATGCTAATATTCGGCTTGGCGGGCCGAAGTCCCAGTAAGGAGCTGTTGCCGTGCTCTCCCATATTGTGTTGTATACCGTGTACAGGTCGAATTGCGATGCCCGAGACCTAATAATCAGTGAGGCAGAGCGAGTTCTCCTCCCGGTGCTGAGGGAGGTGGGTGCGCGGTTTCATGTTGCGCGGTCTACTTCCTTTGACCGGCCCCCTCTGTGAACAGGTTGGCTTTCGATGTAGGTCTCTATTGCGGCTTTCCCGATCTGGGGAGCTATCGTGTTTACATGGAGCACTCTGCCCACATGGCTTGGTGCAAGTTTGTACTGAGAGGGTGGAAGCTGGTCGGTTCGCGATCTGGAGACACGCACGCAGAGTTCGTCGACTACATCTTGACCCCTCAAACAAACAGGTTAGCCAGGGACCGAGAAAGAGATTCCACTCCGGACTGCGAGGTCGTCTGGGACGGAGAGCAAGTATTCGACTTTGGGGAATTAGAGCATCTGAACATACAAACCTCGGTGTCTCCCGACCGAGATGCGGCCCACATGAATCGGCCGAAAAGCTCGTCGAAAAGCGCTGGTGCATAGTCGGCAGTTGGTAAACACGCACGTGCATCGAGAATTGCCGCGAGCGCACCCGCCGAGCCAGAAGTCCGCAATGGAGGCTTCGAGCGGCTTTCAGCGATCAGTATTTGTCCTGTGATACTCCGTTCCTCAATACGGGCAGGCTAGCGGGACGCTGCTTCGGTAGATGCCGAATTCCTGTCGATAACAGCCCTTCGCACCAACGATGCTGCCCGGCGGCCAAACGGGGCCTGGGAAGCATCTGGCCGGGCCCCGAGCTCATCGTCGGCCACTCGGAAACGGCTCGTTTCCTCGGTGCCGCGGAACGCCTTCCCGGCACGGCCCTCGCCGGGATGATCCGGATCGACGTTTTGGAAGCGATTCTGGATGAACCTGTGATCGTGAAGACTTCGCGTGGGATGGGTATAGGATGCACTTCGCAACCAGGGGCAGGGTCGCGTATGCCGGAAATACCGCTCTCGAGGTCGCGGCTCAGGTCGGAGACGGTCGCACGAGCCAACGGCCGGTACGGCAGTGACCTTCGGCAACGGTGGACGAATCGCCAGAAACCGCGATGGCCTCGCCCCGGCCGACCAGGCCGAAGAAGATAGTGGAGGCCTCCGCCCGGGAGTCTCGAAGCGAATGAAGCGGTATCGGGCCGCTCGGCGCAAAAGGCGGTCAACCGGAAAGGCCGCCTCAGTCTGCTATTATGAGAGCGGTTCAGAATCATCAACTGGGAACCCCTATGAAGGCGATCGAATTGATCGGCGATATCGATGAACAGCATCGATTGAAAGCTCAGGTTCCGCAGGAACTCCCGGCGGGACCTGTACGTCTGATCGTACTTTTGCCCGAAGAAGATGAAGCAGGCGCCGCCTGGGCGCACGGCCTTACCCGCGAATGGGTAGACGAATTGCGCGATGCCCGGCAAGACATCTACACTCTCGAAGACGGGCAGCCAGTCGATGCGACCCGGTGAGATCTATTTGGCCCAGTTTCCATTCGGGGATATCCCCGGGATGAAGCTACGGCCAGTGCTGTTGCTGACCGGCACTGTTGGGTTCGTCCCAGAGGGTTTGGTGGCCTACATCTCATCGGTGATCCCAAGCCAGCCTCTTCCTTCAGACTTGACGATCGATCCGACCGATCTCCGCTCCACCAATCTGAAGACGCTTTCAGCTTTGCGGTTGCACAAGCTGGCAACCATACATTCTTCCAGCCTCGCTCGTTATCTGGGGTCGCTCGACGCAGTGACAGCCGCTGTGGTCTCGGCCAAATTAAGATCCCTGCTCGACCTGTAGCATCATCGATGGAACTTCCCAGTACAGGGATCATGGGCAGGTGTAGCAGTTCGCGCGTGAAATGCGGGCCGCCGAATGGGCGCGTGGAACGGACAACCGCGGGCGTGGACGTGGAACCTGGCGCCGCGCAGCCGAATAGGCTTCGAATCCCACCACTGCAAAGGGATGTGCGCCGCGCATGACGCCGCGGGTGCGCAGGTGGCGGACCAGCGCGCGGGTATCGAGGTCCGAGACTACGGGAATGCCGGCCTGGCCGAGAAAGGCGTTGGCCTCCGCGTCGGAGCGCCAGTTGCTGGCGATGGCGGAGAGCTCGCGGACCACGAGGCCTTCGATGTAGGGGCGGGCGGCTTCGCTGTCCTCGACGTTGGTGCCGTAGTTGCCGATCTGCGGGTTGGTGAGGATGACGATCTGGCCGGCGTAGGAGGGGTCGGTGAAGACCTCCTGGTATCCGGTGAGGGCGGTGTTGAAGACGACCTCTCCGGAGCGTTCGGCGGGCGCACCAAAACTCCTGCCCTCGAAGACCGTCCCGTCCTCCAAGGCGAGGACTGCAGAGTTCAAGTAGGCTGTTCCTCCAGGGGTGTCGCTCCGTGCAACGGAGTGGGTAATAGCGCAGGCGGGGGCGGCGGGCCGGGTGGAGCGGCAGCAGCGGGATTTGACGTTTCGAACCCAATTTGGGCGGCGGCGAGGGGAGGCAAATTGGAAAACGAAGCCAATTGGGGATGTTGGGACCGAGGATTTGGCGGAACGAAGGGAGGATGCGCGTAGGTATCAGTGCCGGAAGGGGTTATCCAATGGGGGACTAAGCGCATCGTGACGGAGAACTCGCGGAACACCATCGTTATGGGCGAACGCCACTGTCGCCGACCCACAGAGACTGGGGACGCGGAGTCGGTGTCCCGCAGCTTATATCCGGTTGGATATAATTAAGGAATGCGGCCGGTGCGCTTCCTCGGCGATTCGCTCAAATGCCTACGGGACTTCCCGAAAAGCGTCCGGCATGATGCAGGTTACCAACTCGATAAGGTTCAGCGAGGCGACCAGCCCGACGACTTCAGGCCGATGCCCGCCATCGGCAAGGGTGTGGAGGAGATTCGCGTTTTGGACTCGACCGGCGCCTACCGCGTGATTTACGTGGCCAGGCGTGCCGAGGCCGTTTACGTTCTCCACGCATTCCAGAAGAAGACGCAGGCGACGCCCAAGAATGATCTTCAAATCGCGAAAAGGCGATTTAGGCAGATGTTGGGAGGCAAGACATGAGCAAACCGGAGAGCTACGCGAGTGTTTGGGACGCCATCGCGGACACGCCTGAACAGGCCGCGAATCTGCGAGCACGGGCCGAGCTGATGCAGAAGATTGCGGCCCGCCTGAAGCAAAACGCCTGGACACAGGCGGAAGCGGCAAGCCGCTGCGGTGTGACGCAGCCACGGATCAACGATCTGCTCCGCGGCCGCGTCTCGCGCTTCTCGCTCGACGCGTTGGTCAACATTGCGACGGCGCTGGGATGCCGCGTGCGTGTTGATCTTGAAGCAGCCTGAATCGCTTCGGCACTCGCGAGAATTTGCCCGGTTTTGCTCGCCAAAAGTGACCCACCCCGGGGGCCGCGCGAAGGAGCGTTTGGCGCGAGGCAACGCTGTGTTTTGGCGCGCGCCAAATGCTATTGC
>Ga0116223_10005855_pt1 | contig 10243 bp, 14 predicted proteins | sample Sb_taG_3_FD_90092 | JGI IMG/M metagenome (GOLD analysis project Ga0116223, IMG submission 90092) | Peat soil microbial communities from Weissenstadt, Germany - Sb_50d_a_PC metaG | ecosystem: Environmental > Terrestrial > Soil > Wetlands > Peat | place: Germany: Weissenstadt | collected 2010-09-21 | reverse complement strand
TTGCTGAAGGTGCTGGCTGATGCATTTTCGCATAATGACGCACCCGACACGTGACTGCGCTTGTTCTTTACCCCATCGGACGCAAGTCAGGCTGCAGGCCGAGCCTTCCTGACGCGCGCCAAACGCCTTGATTGTGACATCGGCCAGTGTTGCCACGGCACGACATGCGGTTGCGATGATCGGATTGCGGCGGCTGATCACGGAATTGCGGCCACCACCGCTCGCATCAATAGCGCAGGGCGTTCGATGTTCACACATCCACAAGGCGCGGCAGCGCTTCAGGCTTGCCAGAAACGCCGAAGGCGAGCAGCGCATCGAGAAACAATTGTATGCGTAAGAGAGGAAAAATTGTATGCGTAAGAATAGGTAACTTCAATTCGCCGGGGGAAATCATCATGGAAATCCAGGGCAAAACCGTTCTCGTCACGGGCGCATCGAGCGGCATTGGTGCCGCGATCGCCAAGGCAATGGCGCAAGCGGGCGCCGCCAAAGTCCTGCTGTTGGCCCGCCATGAAGATGCATTGAACAGGGTCGCGGCCGAAATCACGGCATCAGGCGGCAAGGCCCGTATCTATCCAGTCGACTTATCTGATCCAGATCAGGCGTCGGTTATCGCACAGCGCATCTTGGACGAAACTGGCGTTCCGGACATCCTCATCAACAACGCCGGCAGCGGCCAATGGAAGTTCCTCGAGGACACGAGTCCAAAAGAAATTCAGAACATGATGGCGCTCCCCTATTTTGCCGCCGCGTGGCTCACGCGGGCTTTCCTGCCTGCGATGCGCACGCGCAATAGCGGACACATCGTCAACATCAGTTCGGTTGCTTCGCGCTTCGTCTGGCCGGGCGCCACGGCCTATATTGCGGCACGGTGGGCGATGCGCGGCTTGACTGAAGCCTTGCGCGCCGACCTTTACGGCAGCCGCATCGGCGTGACCCTGTACGAGAGCGGCGTGGTTGAATCGCCTTACTGGCTGCATAACCCCGCCAGCCGGGAACGCGTACCGAAAATCGGTAAAATGATTCCGGTGCTCAAACCCGAAGAGGTCGGAAAGGCGGTCGTGGCCGGCGTGCGCGGCAACAAGCGGCTGATCGTCATTCCCTTCATGATGAAAGTCATTTACTTGCAGCACGCCCTGTTTCCCTGGGTGGTGCAATGGCTGATGACAGTGACCGGCTATCGACCTAGCCGTAAATAGGATCAGACGATCCCACGCGATGTGAAGCAAGCTCCGTGATAGATGACTCTGACATGGCTTGACTTCCACTTTACGGGTCACGTCGCCTCACGGGAAGCGCAGTCATGACGGCATTGTCACGTTGGCAAGTTTTACTTGTCAATACAGCCAGTTTGACGCCGACCGTCCGTTATGAAATCAAGGGCTTGCGTCGGCGCCTATAGGCCCGAAACGACCTCGAAATCGGTTATTGACAATGCCGCCGGCGAGCATGATTCGATCCTGCGGCGCGATCCAGACGGCCATATGGAAGTCGTGGTGCGCGATCCGCGTATCATATGGCCCGATGGCATCTTCGCGACCGATAGCCATGTCTACTGTACCCTCGGACAATGGAACCGGCTACCCAGCTTCAATGGCGGCAAGGATCTGCGACAGCCGCCATACCTCCTCGTCCGCGCAGCCATTACCTCCTCCCCCGAGATCGAAAGATAGAATGACGAATTGATCCGCCGCGCACGGCGCACGGCTTTTTCGAACGCGGCGGCCGCAGAGGAGGTCCTGAACGCCTTGGCCGCAAGATCCAGGTGACGTCAGATAAAACCAAGGTGCCTTTTGGGGCTCGCTATGATCGACGCTTTGCTCGTGCCTCAATCCCTTTTTTTTGATTTCCTCGGCCTCGCTCGTATTGCGTTTCGCAAGTTACGCTTCACTGCGTCGTGGCGGATCGCGCTGACCATATTCGTCAATTCTTTCTTTCGCGTGCGCAGGCTTAGATTATTCGGATCGGAGTCGAGCTTCTTGTCGATTTCCATCAGCTCTCGTTCGAGCTCCGGCCACATGGAGCGCAACTTATCCCATGCCTCTTTTTGTTCCTCCATAACCGGGGGGATTATAACCTTGACAAAGCAGGAGCAAGATATAGAAGCGGCCTCGCGTGGCAGGCCGGTGATTCGAACGATATTCATGTCGCAGATAACGCCCGCTATGGTTCGAGCGGGTGAGGAAAGATTGGCTGAGCTTCTTCAGGCTGAGACGGGTCTAGCTTACGCGGCAGAGGAGGTTTTTCTGGCAATGGTAGCGGCGGCAACGCCTCACCGAAGCGGTTCAGCTGATAAGGACGCCAAACGTAGTTATCCATAGCGAGACAAAAATCATAGATCGAGGCGATTTGTTCGGCCGCTTCTCTTAGCTGACTCACGGCGTCTTCATAGACAGAGAAGCCTCCGAAAGTCTTTCCTTGGAGGAGCATGGTTTCGCTGCTAGCAGGATCATCATGAATGATCCCGTGAATCATAATGTTTCTATTCTCGCGACATATGTCGTAGCAGCGTACCAAATGCTGAAGGCGGTCAACAATCTTCTCGTCGGTCTCGATTTTCTCGACCAGCCTCAATAGCAATTTGCCTTTTGAAACGTTGCCCATTGAGCTTGTAATCAATTCGCCAATCCGATCTGCCGCATCGGTATAGGACCAAATAATCCGTTCAAAATGATATTCCGCCCTATTCCATAGTAGAGTGGCCTTTCCTATGATCGTGATTACCTCATCAAGGGCTGTCGTCATGGCAAAGAACTCGCACTCCGCACCGGCGAAGATAGAGCAATTGCCGGATGCATGGGAGCGCTTTGAACGCGCCGTCGATCAAGTCATAAAGTCGCCGCCGCACCACCGGAAGGCGAAAACGGCCAGTAAGAAACGCGCGCGGCCTGCCAAAAAGGGCTTAGGGGCGGCAGCGTCTGGCAAATGACTTGGACCGCTCCGGCGAAATCAGGCGGGACATTTGTTCGAGATCGTCGTCGGGCATGTTTGCCATCCGTTAATTAGTGGCACACTCGCCATAAACCCTACTACATGCATGGCATTGCCCGCGCGTGCAGCGTGCGTTAGAATGCAACCTACACGTTAGACGAGTCTGGACGGGACTCCTCAGAAGTTGTATTGGTAAATGGTCTGAGTATATGAGGCCGAACATGGCTGATGCCCTACAGCGTGAATTGAAAAAGTACCAAGAACTTCTCCCAACGCTCAGCTCCGATGAGGGAAAATTTGCCGTTATCGCTGACGACGAACTCGTCGGAATCTTCGAGTCCTATGGCGATGCACTTGCTGCGGGCTACCAAAAGGCCGTCCTAAAACCGTTTCTCGTTAAGCAGATCGCGAAGACTGAAGTGATCGCTTACTTTACGCGAGATACGGGATCGACCGAGTGCCACATCTAAGCGGACCAATCACGCCCTGGGGACCGCTCATAAATATCTCTGTCGGAGTAAGCGGTCCAAGAGCAGTAGCACTTGCTCAAGCCGGGCAAGCCATCCCTCAACGGATTATCGCGAAATTGGTCGTTGATACCGGCGCGTCTGGAACCGCATTGGATTGCACGATCCTACAGCAGCTTGGTCTAACACCGACTGGCAATATAGAGATTCATACTCCATCAACGCCGGGCATTCCACATTCAGCCTTACAGTACGATATTAGCATCCTGATTTTCGGAGCGAACGCGATGATGCCGATTTTCGGACTGCATGCGCTGCCTGTCATTGATGGCCAATTTAAGCCGCAAGGCGTTGATGGACTGTTAGGCAGAGATGTTCTCGGCGGCGCTCGATTGACTTACTTCGGGTCGGATAACTGGTATGGCATTTCGTTCTAGACCATGTCATTCCGCTGCAATATCCGCAAAAATCGGCTTATCTCTTGCGCTTCCTTCGCCATTTCAGGAAGCGCTTTGCCTGTCTCTTAAAGTCCGGCCTCGTTAGTCCGCCGATAGGTGAGGCGCTTGCCGACGATGCCGGCGGCGAGTTTTTCCGCACGCATCATGTCGTCGGTTCCGAGCGCGACGCGGTTTGAATATCTGAAATCGAATTCGGCTAGGTATCTGTGCAAATGCTTCTCGGCACAGTGCTGATACACGCCTTTCATGCCGCGTTTGAAAATCGAATAGTAGCCTTCGACTGTGTTGGTATGAATGAAGCCGTCGCGCACATATTCCTCTTTGGAATGATCGACCGTTTGATGGCTCACATATTCGCCATCCTTATTGAGATTGCGATACCAGCTAGCTTGATCGGTCATCATCGCAGTTTCACGCGCGACGTTGGCGCGAATGATCGGGATCAGACTGGCGACGGTAGTACCCTCGACGTGAAAGCTGCGGGCCGGTCCGCCACGCTCGACAAGAGTAAGCACGGTGTTCTTGTAAGACTGATGGCCGCCGCGCTGTTCTTTCTGATCCCTGAGCATGCCGTCCAACTTTCCGATGAAAGTTTCGTCGGCTTCAACGACTTTTCCTTCGCCGCCTAAAGGGCTTAGCGCTCCGGTGCGCATGGCCTCGCGCAAGCGGTGCATCATGAACCAGGTGGACTTGTAGGACACGTCGAGCATGCGATGCGCTTGGTGAGCGCTAATGCCTTTCTTGGACGAAACCAAGAGGAACAGCGCGGCAAGCCATTTCGTGAGCGGGATTTTCGAGCGCTCGAACACGGTTCCGACCGTGACCGTGAACTGTTCGCGGCATTCCGGTTCATTGCACTGATAAAGGCCAGAACGGTGAGCGCTACCCTTTAGGCCCGTGATCTTCTCAGGATCGGCGTTGCCGCAATGCGGGCAGGTCGGACCATGCGGCCAAACCCGCGCTTCAAGCCATTCGCGGGCTTTGCTTTCGTCTTGAAAGATCGGCTTTTGGAGGTTCGCGGTCATGACTCTCTCTCGGGCGCTCAATTATTCAGATGACATACAGAAGCTTCGATGCTTTTGGCTTCGACAAGGGCTGCCGCCGCGCGAAGCATTGCGACGATTTCCGTACGACTTCTCTCTAGGATTTGAAAAGGCGTATCTGTCTCTGGTGCGCATGGGACACGTACCGTCGTCTCTATCCCATTGCGGAGATCATTGCCCATACTTGCGGCAATGATTACAGTTGCTCTGATGATGGCAAAATATTCATTTCCTAAGCCGACGATCTCAATGTCGCTGATCTCGAATTCGCTAGCTTTCGATTTCGATTTCTCGTTCTCATGCGTTTTCATCAATGGCCTCCATTGAGGCAAATCTATCAAATCTAATCTGCTTTGTCAAGGTTATAATCGCCATAACCGGCCCATCGATTCTGACCCCTCCCGTCTGGTAGTCGATGATGACGTCGTCGGGGTGAGGAACTGGCTCTGGCCCCGTCGTGCCATTGCGGCCGCGCTCAGCGAAGACGTGATGCCAATGTTCCTTGTATTCGACGGCGGTCCTGAGGATCTCCGCGTCGGCCACGCGCCGATCGGCTTCGGCGCCGATCAGCAGGGCCAGAAAGTTTTGTTGTGCACGAGTATTGCCATTTGCCGCGGCGACGGCGACCTTGCGAAGGATAGCCTGTATGACAGGAATCCTCTCGACGCGATCGCCTTCACGGATTGTAATGGGCCGATACGCTTCCTTAATCGCCAGTGATTTAATCCGATCCTCAGATCCAATGCCCGGCTTGCCATCAACTTTGGTGCTGACAAGCGCGCGGCTCTGGCGCGGTCGTCCCTTGGGATTACCAGAGACGCCCTTGCAAAAACGATGTTCAACAGGCGGGTCCCGATAGTGACGCGGGGCTTTTTCCGCGGGATCATCCGACTCACTCATTGCACGTATTCTCCAGACGCTGGCGTCGCGGCGACGACTTCAGGTGAATCATGCGAGATATCAGGCCGGCTCTTTGCGGCCGCGACATCCTCAAACGTCTGCCCGGTCCGCGCCGGGATGGCGGACGTCCCGGTCACAGCTTCGAACCGCCGGAGGATCACATCGCAGTATGCCGGATCGTATTCGATTAGGCGGGCAACGCGCCCCGACTTCTGCGCGGCGATCATGGTCGTCCCGGAACCGCCAAAAGAATCGAGGATGATCGCCCCACGTCGGCTGCAGTCCTTTATGGCATCGGCCACGAGATCGACCGGCTTGACGGTCGGGTGCTGTTCGAGGTCGTCGAGACGTCCCTCGCGAAAACTATTGACGCCGGCATAATCCCAGACATTGGTCCGATATCGACCAGTCTCGCCAAGGCCAAACGTATTCACATGCTGTGCCGTCCCGACCTTGAACACGAAAATCAATTCGTGCTTCGACCGATAGAAAGTAAGCCTGAGCGCTGAGGCCTCCGTTTATGCGACGGCAGCCGTCACATCGCTCCATGAATTTTGCGCCGCGGTCCGAAACTGTCGATGTGTCGGACGGCTGACCAAATGCCGTTGCGCGTTGAATGTGTTGTAAACGGCCGCGTGGACGGAAACAAACCGCGGAACCGATTTGGCTGATTATCGCTTCGCTACCAATACGAACTGCAGAGATCGATCGGCGTATAAATAGATCGAACCGATTATGTGAACGGTTATCGAGACAGCCCACATTGAGCACTCATTATGCAAACCATCAAAAACTAATACCAACGGTACGAGGAGCCATTTAAATTGACACCATTCCAACCATTGTCAGCTAAGTTCGCAGCGTTCAGGATACCAGCCGAGATCCTAGACAGGGTCGACGTCGTCTGCGAACAGCAGGACCTGACACGCGGCCACGCTGCCCGTCACGGCGTGGCGCTTTCGACATGCCGCCAGTCAGACTTCGCCTCGTCGGCGCTCTCGAAAATATGCGGCGCGACGCCGCGCTTCTCTAGCGCTTCGCCGAGCTTGATGCGCAGGAAGCCGCTCGTGGTGTAGCGCGAAACGCCGGAATAGAAGCGATCCGTCAGCCCGCGCACCATGGCGGAATATTCGTCGAGCAGTTCTGGCACGATTGAGAAATTGTCGTAATTGACGATGGCGTAGACGCGCCGTCCGAGCGGCAAGAGCTTGGCCTCGAGCGCGGCTTCGATCGCCTTAATGTCGGCGCTTCTACGAACCGCAAAGCGCTCGAGATTGACAAAGAACAGGCCCTGCTCCTCGTCGAAGGTGAAGCGCTGGTCGAGCGGGATGCTAAGCAGATCGGCGCGCAAATCCATCACGTTATCGTGGAATATCCGCGCGTCCATCAGTGTGGGATCGCCGTTTATGATCGGCGTGAAATCCATCAAGGCGAGGATGTCGCGTTCGATTTCGACCCCCGGCGCCACTTCGATCAGCTGCAGCCCGTCCGGCCGTAGCGCAAAGACGCAACGCTCGGTGACATAGAGCGCGCTCTGGTCGCGTTTGGCGGCATAGGCGCCGCTGAATGTGACGTGTTCGACTGCCTCGACGAATTTGCGCGACTTTGCCTCATGCAAAATGGCAAGCCTGCCGTCGCCCGTGGCGATCTGCAGGGCGCCGGCGCCGAAAGTGCCAACGAAGATCACCCGCTTGGCGCTCTGGCTTATGTTGATAAAGCCGCCGGCGCCGGCGAGTTTGGGGCCGAATTTGCTGACGTTGAGATTTCCTATCCGATCGACCTGCGCGAGGCCGAGAAAGGCGGCGTCGAGCCCGCCGCCGTCATAGAAATCGAACTGATAGGGCTGGTCGATGACCGCCTGAGCGTTGATCGCGGCGCCGAAATCGATACCGCTGGCAGGAATTCCGCCAATGACTCCGGGCTCGGCCGTGAGCGTGATGAGATCGATGATCTTCTCCTCGTTGGCGACGGCGGCGACACTCTCGGGCATGCCGATGCCGAGATTGACGACACTGTTGGGCTTTAGTTCGAAGGCGGCTCGGCGCGCGATGATTTTGCGCTCGCTCATCGGCATCGGCGGCAGGGAACCGGCGCGCGCCCGGATCTCGCTACTATAGGCGGGATTATATTGCGTGCCGAACGTTTGCCAGTGAGTTTCTGGCTTCGCGACGACCACGCAGTCGACAAGAATGCCGGGGATTTTCACTTGGCGTGGATTGAGGCTGCCGCTCTCGGCGACCCGCTCCACCTGGGCGATGACGATGCCGCCCGAATTGCGCGCCGCCATCGCAATGGCGAGCGACTCCAGCGTCAGAGCCTCCTTTTCCATCGTCAGATTGCCGTCGGAATCACCCGTCGTCGCCCGAATGATCCCGACGTGGATCGGGAATGTCTTGTAAAATAGACATTCCTGGCCGCCGAGCGTCACCAGTTCAACCATATCCTCCGTCGTCCGGGCGTTGAGCTTGCCGCCGCCGTTGCGCGGATCGACGAATGTGCCAATGCCGACGCGCGTGATATGGCCGGGCCGGCGTGCTGCGATGTCGCGAAACAAATGCGTAATGACGCCCTGCGGCAGATTATAGGCCTCGATCTGATTGCCGATCGCGAGCTGCTGCAATTTTGGCGCCAGTCCCCAATGGCCGCCGATCACACGCTTGACCAGACCGTCATGCGCGAAGTGATTGAGGCCGCGCTCCTTGCCGTCGCCCTGTCCCGCGGCATAGACGAGCGTGAGATTGCGCGGCTTGCCCTGCGTGTAGGGCGCATCGCCCTCACTGGCGAGATAGAGCGCCTCCAGCGCCAACGCGATCTCTTCGGCGAATCCGATGCCGACGAAGCCGCCCGTCGCAACCGTGTCGCCGTCGTGGATGAGCCGCACCGCTTCGGCCGCCGTGACCACCTTGCCTTTTTCGGACGAACGCAAATAAGGGAGAGCCGGATGCTGATTCATGGGTTGCTCCAAAGGACATTGCGACGGTCTGCTTCCCGATGACGTAATTTCGTGCAACTTTGCGCGCCGCGTCACCCTAGCGGTTTCGTTCCACAATGGCATTTTTGCTTATTGTTGGCGTGCCGCCCAAGGGCCGTTTCTGGCCGACAGTCGAAGCGCGGATCAGTGGGTCCGTTTGAAATCCCAGGCCCTTGACCGGCATGGAAAGTGCCGGTCAGTCATGCCATATTGTAGGCATGGCAAATAAGACAAAAAAGCCCATGACTGACGCCGAGCAGAAGGCCGAAGCCGTTGCTGGATGGGACAATGAAGGTGGAGCGCCGCCGCCCGCCGCTCGCATGACAACCAGACACCCCAAACGCCCGCACGACCCGGCCCAGCTCGCCAAGCTTGTTGTGGACATCGCGACTGGTGAGGTCGACCAGCCGACAGCAACCAAGCTCACTAAACGCGCGAGCAAGGCTGGAGCGAAGGGCGGCGCGGCGCGAGCAAAAGGCCCTTACCCCTCAGCGTAAATCTGAGATCGCCAGCGCAGCCGCCGCAGCGCGGTGGAAGAAAAGCTAGGCAGCTCTTCTTCGCCGTCATCGTCGCGATCCAGAGCCTCGGCGGCCCTTCGCTCTGCAATGTCGGCCGCTTCGACAGGGGCGGCTTATGTATGGTTCCATCGTGCGGCAGCGTCCGCTGCCCTTAGAACCGCGATCCATTCCTTAGCCATCTCCTCCGCCTTTGATTGTCATGGTTCGCACGCAGCGTCGGCTACTTGGCTAGGAGGTTTATTTCCTCGAGGCAACGGAGAGCCGAACCGCGCGGGGCCTCACGTGCGGAATTTATTTTTCCTGCATATAAACAAAGGGCACCGACTGCAATTTACGAAGGACCGGGACGCCCAACCCCCTGCGGGCGACAGAGGCTCGGCCATGCACCAGCGTCCGCCGTGTGCGCGTGCACCCTTGATCGATGCAAAACTCGATGTCACCGCCGCCTGGGCCAGCCGAAACGTCGTTCAGGCGATCATGCGCGCCGGAAAAGATTGCCATCCGGCCATATCGGCCGAAACTGGCCAGGGAACAACACGGGGAATTGGATGAAGACCCTAGCGGCTAAGGACGCCTACCAGGCCATACTTCCCGCCTTTATCTCCGGGTGGGATGGCAAGACGTTGAGGCGCGCGTCGCGTTCGGGGTGCGCGATCAAGAAGCGCTGGCGCGGCCCGAGACCGCGCTCGAACGGCGCTACGCCCTGCGTGGCGTCAAACAAAGGCTGCATCAGGCCGATCGAGAACCCGCGCCGGCTACTTCAGTAAACAGCGATTTCGATCGGTATCGCATATAATCTCCCCTCCAACGTGAAGTTCGGGAGGAAGACATGATCATACGAAACCCAGTTGGATGGGGATGGGACCAGCTTAAGCTGGCGGCTTCAGGGATTGGGTCGGCGATCCGCTCCATTCATCGTCCCGCGGAGGCGAGGCGTGCGCCGCTGCCCGCCATC
>Ga0116223_10005854_pt1 | contig 10243 bp, 7 predicted proteins | sample Sb_taG_3_FD_90092 | JGI IMG/M metagenome (GOLD analysis project Ga0116223, IMG submission 90092) | Peat soil microbial communities from Weissenstadt, Germany - Sb_50d_a_PC metaG | ecosystem: Environmental > Terrestrial > Soil > Wetlands > Peat | place: Germany: Weissenstadt | collected 2010-09-21 | reverse complement strand
CCCAACAGCATTTGGCGCGCGCCAAGACGCGGCGTTGCCCCGCGCCAATCGGCTCTTTCGCGCGGCCTGGGTGGGTCACTTTTGGCGAGCAAAACCGGGTAAATTCTCGCGAGTGCCGAAGTCTGCCCGGCCCTGCCAAGCAATTTGCTGCCGCAGGCATCCGAAGATTGCAGCCAAGCCCATTGCTGATCGAAATACTGGAGCGCGGCCTGTTGTTGTGCTGTCGTACGCGCGCCGGCAAGATACGCATCCCGGTTGGCGCCGAGTTGCCTTTCCAGGTCGTCCACGAGCTGGGTGGTTGTTACGTTTGAGAACCAGGCGGAAAGCCAAAGAACCAGAATTGATTTCATCGGACCTTTCCTCTTTTCGTAGATGCGGTGTCGAATCGGACACTGTGCTCCGAAAAGTCCGGTCCAAGACTAGTACGTTTCAGAAGATAACGGCGATATGATTTGAGTGGGGGCGGGGGGATTGGACCCCATGCCCGGCAGAGCATTGCGGCTTATAATTGCTCTCCTTCTGATTTTGAGGTGTCGGGCTACTTATTACTTTAGATGAGCATGCAGATAATCAGAGATCTGCTTGCACGCACCCTCGGAATACGCCGGCCCCGTTTTCTCGTCGAAGCGCTTCAGCATTTCGTTTGCCTTGCCTTGATCTCCCAGAGAGAGGTGGGCAAGCCCGCAAAATAGATAGGGAGTCAGCCAATCTGGGTTCGCCTGAATTTCCTTCGAGCACGAAGCCAATAACCCAGAGTATTTCCGGGTGTTGTTTAGCTCGATCATCTCTTGGAAGACCGAATCGTTGCCTCCCATAGTGATCTCCAGCGCGGCGTTAGCACCCGGCCCGGCACTGCGCCACATTCCGTTACAGAAATAGGTCAGGGACGGCCGATTCGGATTCTGTGCTGGATTGATGGTTATCGGACTCCCCGGACCGGTCGTTACGGGACTGTTTGCGCCAGTCGTGACGACATTTGGGCTGCCAGGGCCATTGCCCTTCTGCGTTATTACAATGCCGCCACCTGGAGATGTTTTGGGCGCCGGGGCGGTCTTTTCCTGGTGAGGCGGTTCCTTGTGGTCGCCGCCGGCGGCTGAAGCCGGAACTGTTGGGATAACCACGATTTGCGGGGCCGGAGGTGGCGGAATCTTAACGACTGGCGGGAGCGCCGTAGCTACGCTGTCCTCAAAGTCCCGGACCAGAAAAACAATGATCGCGACCAACAGCAGAGTCCTGGCCGCACGGTTATTTAGCGTCCTCCAAATCCGTGGCCAGCGATTTTGCAGGATATCCATTCTGCTCTGCCAATCTAGGATCTCAATCCCGATAAGCAGAAGCGTCGCGAGCCCGACCCCAACGAGCTGAAGAACCTTGTAGAACATGTGTTCAGCTTAAGCACTTGCACGCGGGCGCACTCCTCTACTATCGTTTGAGTGCCACCCAAACGTTCTTGCGAAAGGCCTCACTGCGAATCGGGCCTTTTGCTTTTTCCAGGCCCCACAATAGCATAGAGTCGCTGCCACCACTCTTCTGAAGGATCGCAGCCTGGTTTACTTTTTGAGAAGACGCCGAAGAGCGGTATAATTTGAGCGGAGGGTGGGGGGATCGGACCCCATGCCCGGCAGAGCATTGCGTTTTATGAGACCGCTCCTAGCGCCAGCTAGAGCTAGACGCCCTCCGAAATCTTACGCTGCGCCGATTTACGCGTTGTCTTCGTTGGCTCGCTTGAAGCGTCCGCTGCATTCACTGCTGAATCTGTTTCGATCCTCTTAACTTCCAGCCAAAGGAATGGAATAGGCGGCGGTGGATAATTCATCCGCATTACGGTGCTTTGGACGTACTCGCGGAAGAAGGGCCAGCAGTTGAAGATGGCAGGGCCCTCTCTAAATGCTTCGATCTGCTCTGGCGTTGGTTGGAATCCCTCTGCAAGCACGTATTCGGCTTCCATCACGCACTGGAGAGCAATGACTTCAATCTTTTCCTGTTCACTGATCAGCTTGAAAGAGAAATGAGTGTTTATACGAAGACGGCGATCTCCGCATGCGCCCGTTTCAGCGCGGAATTCAGCAGCAATGTTGAACGGAGCGCTGGCACCTTTTTCGCCGAGAGCTTTCTTGCACGTGCCTGCTGTCTCAATGAGGCGAATGTTCAGAACGGCGGCATGTTGCTGCAATGAGCCAGCGAGCCTGAGTCGATCCGGGGCCTGGGTAATGGAGTATGGATTGTTCATCTATGCTCCGAAGACGCAATCAATGACTCTTTGCAGAGGTCCTTCTCCTGCGGACGGGTTCTTTGTAAACATTCTGATCAGGCCATTGGGGGATGCGGTACATGCGACACGTCTTCGAACTGGTCTGTTCAGCGTCCTCACCCTGTCGCCGACACATCCGCGCCTTCAATTCGAAGCAATAGCCGAGAGCGAATGCCAAATCGGCCAGAGTATAGACGGTCAGGTTGCGCGAACCAGCCAGAACCTGTGTGACATAGGACCGCGTCTTCCCAATGCGGCGAGCCAATTCGGCCTTACTGACCTTACTCTCGGCCATCAAGTGGGCAATCAACTCCGTAGCGTCGAAAGCGAGCGATTCCCGCTCGTAGAGGCGCCGCCGCTCATCGTCGGCGATGAACTCCTGGAATTTGTCTTTGTACTGAGTGTTTTTCGCGTCGCTCATTTTGTTCGTCTTCATCTTTGATCCGTTTGCCCGGTCAATCTCGCCGGACGGCGTCTTGTCCTTCTTCTTGAAGAAGCCATGAGTGATGACAACGAGTTGTCCCCTCACAAAGAAACAAGGCATCCGGATTTGGAAGCTCTTGAACTCAAAAAACTCCGTGTCGTCGATCTTTTTGAATTTCTGCTCATTGCTGATCTTGCCTTGGTCCCCCAAAGTCTCAAACAGCTTGTTCAACTTTGCTCTATCGCCATCGTCCAACCCGTCGCCGTCATAGAACTGCTCTCCAGGCGATTCTTGATTCAAGCAGACTGCGTACACTATCGTGTACCGGCAGCCCGCATAGGCCACAGGTCTCCGCATCGAACATGCCTTAATGTTAACCTATATGTGAACACAATGCAAACAGCATGTCAACCCATTTGGGTTATTTTTGCCCTAGATCCAGGAGGCCAAGACTGGTACCACCGGTGATCAGAACGGCTGCTCGTCCAGCGAGACTTCCGGTCCCGCGTCCGGATGTTCATCAACGCTCTCGATGAGCTTCGCGTACGGCAGCGCCGATCCTATCACCAGCGCCGCGATCACAAGCGCGAATATCTCTTTGGCCTCGCGATTGTTCCAACGAAACTGAAATTCCGAGAGGTAGCGGTGCAGGTGCTTCACGCTGATCTGGTGGAAGCTCCCTATGATGCCGCGCTTGAGGGGACCCCAGTATCCATCGATGGTGCAGGTGTGAACGTCGCCGCGGACCCATTCATGCGCGGAATGGTTCACTATTTCGTGCTTCCGAACGTTCTTCGGCATTTTGTCGTACAGGTCGCTATCGTCCGTGTAGACCGCATTGGCCTTTATCGAAACGCTGTCCCTCAGCTTGTCTACTACGGCCTTGCGGTTCACTTCCGGCATGTGGTACGTCCGAGCCTTGCCATCGCGTTCGACCACACCAAACACGGGAGCCTTGTCGTAGCGTGCGCACTTGCGGCGCTTGTCGTACTTGCCGCCGATGTACGTTTCGTCGGCTCAACGATTCCGGTGAGCGGTTCTTCATTGGCCAACTCCACCAATCCCATGGCCTTACGGATGCGGTGGTTCAGGTACCACGCAGTCTTGTAGGCCACGTTGAGATCGCGTTTCATCTGGAGAGCGCTCAGGCCTTTTTTCGCGTTCACCATGAGCGCCACGGCCATGAACCACTTTTCCAGGTCCAGGTGGGTATCGTTGAAGATGGTTCCTTCGGTTGCCGAGAACTGGTAGCTGCCATCCAGGCAAACGTAGAGTATACGCGCCGGCACCGGCTTGATTTCTTCGGTGCCGGTTTTGGGGTTCTTCCGCGTTCGCGTGCCGACCGCTTTCGTGTACCGCGTGACACGCTTGCTTCCGCACCTAAGGCATTCGACGCCATCCGGCCAGCGCATCGCTTCGAGGTAGTTGATGCAATTTTCCTCGGTTGCAAATTGTTTGGTGACGTCTATCAGGTTCATTCTGCGGCCTCTATATGTAGTAGGGCGCAAGCCGCTATTGTTGTCAAGTAGATAATCACGAATATTTCCGGCGCCTATTGGACGCTAAGTAGAGATTTCCGTTAACTTCGGTTAGCAGGGATTACCTAAATAGTACTGAGAGTCTAGAACTATCTTTCAGGGGCAGGTACATTATACAGGTAGCTGAAAAATGCAGCTCGTGATCGGGACGGATCTCCGAGGAAATAATGCCCAAGATCGCAGGTCTCGTAGTATTGCTTGGTGCTTCGCTGGCGGCAACCAGAAATCTTGCCGCGCAGAGCATAGTCATCACTCCTTCCGGCACGCCGCAGGTGGTTGTCGGAGGTAGCGTCCAGTTTTCGGCGCAGGTAACGGGTTTGTCCAGCACCGCCGTCGTTTGGTCGGCCGGAGGCGCGAAGGGTGGCAATTCCACGGCTGGAACCATCTCGACCGCCGGCCTCTATCAGGCTCCCGCAAGCCTGCCGGGGCAGAATCCGGTGCAGATCAAGGCGACCAGCGCGGTGAACAGCACGGTATCGAGCATTACCTACGTGTATCTTCTGAGCCTGGGGCCGACCATCACGTCGGTCTCGCCGAATCCCGTGGCTGTAGGCACGATCACGGTGACGGTTCAAGGCTCAACCTTTCAGACCGGCACCATGGTGTACATTACCTATGGCAGCAACTCGCTAATCCAGATGAGCACCACTGCGGTGACACCCACGAGCGTCACGGCGACCGGCTATCTGGGCCCCTCCACATCCGCCTCGTTCTGCGTGAAAAATCCCGGATCGGGTTACAGCAACGCGCTCACCGTCCCGGTGGGAAAATCGCCGCCTCCGCCGACTAAGTACACGCTGACCGTGGTGGGCGGAAGCGGCGGCGGCAGCTACGCGGCCAGTACGGTAGTGACCATCACGGCCACGCCGCCATCCGGACAGCCGTTCGTCAATTGGACTGGAGCGACGGTAAAGAACTCGAACGCATCGCCCACCACCCTCACGATGCCCGCGGCCAACACCACCGTTACCGCGAACTTCTCCGGGACCGCGACCAAGTACACGCTGACCGTGGTGAACGGCAGCGGCGGCGGCAGCTATACGGCCGGGACACTCGTGACCATCACGGCCACGCCGCCAACGGGACAGTCGTTCGTGAATTGGACCGGAGCGGCCGTGGCCAACGCCGGCGCATCGCCCACCACCCTCACTATGCCCCAGGCCAACACCACCGTTACCGCGAACTGCACGGCCACCAAGTACTCGCTGATTGTAGTCAACGGCAGCGGCGGCGGCAGCTACGCGGCCGGAACTGTCGTGACTATCACGGCCACGCCGCCATCCGGGCAGTCGTTCGTGAATTGGACCGGAGCGACCGTGGCCAACGCCGGCACATCGCCCACCACCCTCACGATGCCCCCGGCCAACACCACCGTTACCGCGAACTGCACGGCCACCAAGTACACGTTGACCGTAGTCAACGGCAGCGGCGGCAACAGCTACGCGGCAGGGACTGTCGTGACCATCACGGCCACGCCGCCATCCGGGCAGTCGTTCGTGAATTGGACCGGAGCGACGGTACAGAATGCGAACGCATCGCCCACCACCCTCACCATGCCCGCGGCCAATACGACCGTCACCGCGAACTGCGCCCCAACCCCCATGTACACGCTAACCGTGGTGGGCGGAAGCGGGACTGGCAGCTACACGGCAGGCACGCAGGTGCCGATTGCGGCCGGTGCCGCGCCGACCGGGGAATTCTTCGTGAACTGGACGGGGGCCGCCGTGGCCAACGCCAGCGCAGCCTCGACCACCCTCAGCATGCCCCCGTCGAACACTACGGTGACGGCGAACTACGCTGCCGTGCCCACTATTCCCTACCCGGTCAGCACCCACCCGCGCCTGTGGGTCACACCCAATGACCTGCCACACCTGCAGAAGTGGGCCGTCTCCACCAACCCGGTCTATCAGCAGGGAATGCTGCCCTTGCTGAACCAGGTGGTCAGCATCTACAACACCCAGTTCTTCCCCAACGGCCAACCCAATCCCACCTATCCCGATCCGGGTGACGTCCAGGGCTACCAGGGCGATCTCACCGAACAGTACGGGTTCATCCTCGCCTTCAATTCCCTGATCGATCCTCTGCCCGCCAACCGCATTCTGTATGCGCAATACACGCGCAACCTGCTGATGTACGCCATGAACCTGGCCGCGCTGGGGCCCCTCGCGGGCGCGCCGTTCCGCGATCCCATGTTCGCGGTGTACAACCGCGCCAACGGCTCGGGCGAGCAGTGGCCACTGATGGTGGACTGGATCTACAACGCCACCGACGCCAACGGAATCCCGATCCTGAGCGCCAGCGACAAAGCCACCATCCGCAACGTCTTCCTGATGTGGGCCAACCAATGTCTCAACGCCTCCACAACCGGCGGCGATCATCCCTCGCCCATTGGCGCGATGAACAGCTTGCAGCTTCTGCCCAACAACCAGCCGTACCGCATGGCGTCCAACAATTATTACCTGGGGCATGCCCGCCTGCTGACTATGATGGCGTTGAGCATCGATCCGGGCGACGACCCGCCGGTCAACGCCAATGCTCCAGCTTCCCAGGTGGGCAACACGCTGCGCAGCTACATCCTGGATGCCAACGGCGCGTGGCTCTACCAAATGTTCGCGATGATGGGCGACCCTTCGGTGGTGGCCAGTGCCTATGGCATAGCGGGGAACGGCGCCGGCTTCGGCCTGGCCAGCGGCGGATTGCCGCCCGAGGGCATGCTCTACGGCCACTCCTTCGCCTATGTGCTTTCCCAGTTGCTGTCGCTTCAGACCGCCGGCTTCAACAATGCGAGCATCACCGGCCCGCAGATTCAGTTGATCAACGCGCCGGTGTGGGACCGGTACGTCCGGGGATACATGTCGTCGCTGGTTCCCACGGCACAGGTCTACGCCTCCCAGCCCTGGCTGGGCCCGGTGTATGAATACGCCAGCTACGGCGACCTGTTGCGCCTGTGGGTAACCCCGGAGGTCATGCAGTCGTTCACGCTGCTGGCGCTGCTGGAGCAGCAGAATGGCCTGACCACCCACCTGAATGCCGCACGCTGGTTCGCCGTGAACGCCTCGGAAGGCGGCGCCAACGCCCTGATGACGCGCATCACCCAACCATTCAGCTATAGCTCCACCGCGTCGGTCCTCTACTTCCTGCTGCTCGATCCCCTTGCGCCCACCGCGACCGATCCGCGCCTCACGTTCCCGGCCACCTTCTTCGACCCGGCGGCCGGCCGCATCCTGGCCCACAGCGACTGGACCCCCACCGGCACAATGTTCGACTATCGCGCCAGTTGGATCTCCATCAACCACCAACTCGGCGACGGCGGGCAGTTCGAGCTCTACCGCAAGGGCGAATGGCTCACCAAGGAGATGAGCAACTACGACAACAACGCCCTGGGTATGACCAGCATGTATCACAACACGCTGGCGCTCCAGAATTGGTGCGCCGACGGCACTCCGGCGAATCTGCAGTGGTACGAGAGCGGCGAGTGGGCCAACGGCAGCATGTGGATGGAAGGGCTCGACGCCGGCGATCCCACCACCGTCAGCAGCACCGGACCGGGGTACGTTTACGCGGCCAGCAACCTGACCAATCTCTTCAACCGCCCCGATTACTGGTCGCCCAACGATGCCGCTATCAACATCGCGCAGGCCACGCGGTCGATCGTGTGGCTCAACAACGATTACGTGGTGGTCTACGACCGCGCCACCACGCTCGCGAGCGGCCTGTTCAAGCGCTTCAACCTGAGCCTCGTCACCAACCCGACAATCGCCGGGAACGTGGCCACCGAGACGCTGGCGAGCGGGCAGCAGTTGTTCGTCGAGACCCTGCTGCCGCACAGTCCGTCGATCACCGCCGCTTACGACGTCGCCCTCCTGAATCCCGTCGCGCAACTGGAGCCGACGCAGTACATTCTCACGGTAGAAGACTTGACCAGACCCACCGACGCCCGCTTCCTGCACGTGTTGCAGGGGGCGGACCCCGGTGCGTCCATGGCAGCCGCTACTTACGTGCAGAGCAGCAGCGGCAGCGGCACCAGCTTCGATGGCGCGGTGTTGGGCAGCACGGCGGTTTATTTCCCGGTGAGCGGCAACGGGGCGTTTGCCGGCGCCACCCTGTCTGTTCCCACCGGTGTCCATACCGTGCTGGTGACCGGGCTCGCGGCCAATGGCTCGTACAGCGTAGGTGTCGCGGGGAGTGCGATCGCCATTAGCTCCGGCAGCGGCGCGACTGCGGACGGGGCGGGCGTACTGCGGGTAACGCTTTAGGGCTAATCTCGGTCGTGGCTCCCAAGGACGGGGACTGATACTCTCTAAAGGTGATTACCCGTCTGCTGGCACTGTCCATGCTTCTGGCCGCCGTGGCTTTGGCCGCCGCCGGGCCACGATTTGAGATTTCGTTTCCGGCATCCGCGCACGCGCAGCCTATTACGGGACGCGTCTATGTCGTCCTGAGCCGCAAAGACACTCCCGAGCCGCGCCTGCAAGCGGCGAACTGGCGGGCGTCGGAAACGCCGTTCTTCGGACTGGACGTGGAGCAGTGGAAGCCGGGACAGGCGGCGGTGATCGACTCGAAGACGCTGGGGTATCCGCTCAAGAGTCTCAAGGACGTTCCCGACGACGTCTATTTCGTGCAGGCGCTAGTGAACGTCTACACGGAGTTTCACCGCGCGGACGGCCACACCATCTGGGCGCACATGGATCAGTGGGAGGGGCAGAGGTTCGACCGGTCTCCCGGGAATTTGTACAGCGAGATTCGGAGGGTGCGCCTCGATCCGGCGGCGGGATACAACGTGAAGATCGAGCTGGCGAAGGCGATTCCGCCGGTGGTGGCGCCGCCCGACACGGCTTGGGTGAAGCGGGTCAAGATCCGGAGCAAGCTGCTGACGGATTTCTGGGGGCATCCGTTCTACCTCGGCGCCACAGTGCTGCTGCCCAAGGATTACGACCGGCATCCGGAGCAGCGCTACCCGGTCATTTACTCGCAGGGGCACTTCGGGCTGGGAGCGCCTTTCGGATTCACCGAGCAGCGCCCCGAGCAAACCGGCGGCGGGCGAGGGCAGGCGGGCTACGAATTTGCGCGGCAGTGGATGGGGGACGACTTTCCGCGCATGATCGCGGTGACGTTCCAGCACCCGACGCCGTACTTCGACGATTCGTACGCGGTGAACTCGGCGAACAACGGGCCGTACGGCGATGCGCTGTTCCAGGAGCTGATCCCATACCTGGAGGAGCATTTTCGCTTCAGCCGCAAGCCATCGGAACGCGTACTGACAGGGGGCTCGACGGGCGGTTGGGAGTCGCTCGCATTGCAGGTGTATCACCCGGAGTTTTTCGGCAGCACGTGGACGTTCTACCCCGACCCGGTGGATTTCCGGCGCTGGGAACTGGTCAACATTTACGACGATCCAAACGCGTTCTACGTCCCAGGCTTCGAGTACGTCGAGCGCGAGAGGCCGATGATGCGGACGGTGGACGGGCAGACGGTGGAGACGGTGCGGCAAAAGAGCCAGATCGAAGCGGTGGAAGGGAGCAAGGGGCGATCGGGCGAACAGTACATGGCGTGGGAGGCGGTGTACGGGCCGGTGGGCGAAGACGGATATCCCTCGCCGTTGTGGGACAAGCTCACCGGCGAGATCAACCACTACGTGGCGCTCTACATGCGCGAACACGGCTACGATCTTTCCTGGTACGTGCGCACGAACTGGGCGAAGCTGGGTCCGCGGCTCAAAGGAAAGCTGCACCTGTATTGCGGCGACATGGACAACTACGGGCTGAACCTGGCGGTCTACCTGTTCGAGGACTTCATGAAGACCACCGGCGCGGGCGCCACGTTCGAGTACGGGAGGCCGATGAAGGGCCACGGCTGGTAGCCGATGACCAACGCGGAGCTGGTGAAAATGATGGCCGCGGAGATCGCGAAGAAGCAATGAGGGACCCCATATGACGAGGCGAATACGGTTTGTTTCCGAGACCGCGGGTAGATGAACGCCGGCGGCGCCGGGCGGACGGGGGGCATCCGCCGCGGGGCCATGGCAGCTTG
>Ga0116223_10005851_pt1 | contig 10245 bp, 10 predicted proteins | sample Sb_taG_3_FD_90092 | JGI IMG/M metagenome (GOLD analysis project Ga0116223, IMG submission 90092) | Peat soil microbial communities from Weissenstadt, Germany - Sb_50d_a_PC metaG | ecosystem: Environmental > Terrestrial > Soil > Wetlands > Peat | place: Germany: Weissenstadt | collected 2010-09-21 | reverse complement strand
GGATTCTACTTCCCTTTGCATGACCCTTGGTGCAATAATGCTGGCCCTTGGATTGCTCTGGTCCAAGATAACGTCATTAGAAATTGCAAATGTCAGGTGATGCGATCATGTGGATGGAAAAGCTGTCCCACGGTGTGCTCCGTGTGCTCACGCCGCTGGGACCACGGTATCTCAATCCTTCGTTCGCCCAGCGGCTCTACCTGTTGTGGATTTTCCGCAACTTCGAAACTTTGCCCGTAAAGGTGCTCAGCGCGCGACAACAAAGACGTATCGAAGCCATGTGTGCTCGGCATGGGTTTGTCTCCGTGCTGGAACCGAATGGGCTGATGGATACTCCGCTGCTCGGGACTTTGGAACAACGTCCGCCGGTTGCACCGGCACGTCTGCCCAATCCGAGCGTCTCCGACGCCGTGTCACGGTTCGCCGCGGACTTTCGGCAGCGTTCCTGAACAAAGGCTTCGGCTCTGGCGGCGAGAGCTTGTTGCCCTGTGTCATCTGGCCACAAGGCCCACCCCCTCCAGCGTGCATACCACCCACATGGGGGTCGCTCACCCCGTCTCGCTCGGCAGGACTTGAGCGCTTCCTCTTGCTGGGCGTCATCAGAGCCCCGACCTGTTTCTGCGCCGCCTGATGGAGTTGGCGGATTTTCTGTTGCTGCCGCTGAGAGGTAAGAGCTGGGAGAAGGCGCGATTTGTCCCGAGAAGCTGGTGTAGGCGGAGTTCCGTAGGGGGAAACTGAATCCCAAAAAAGGTCGCGCAACTCAAAGGGCAGAGCACCTAGTCTCAACCGATCGCAGAGACGCAATCCGCGCCTTCTGCTGGCCGGTGGCGGCACGGCTGAGCCGTGCCCTCCCACGGCGTCGTGCTGACTGCGCGGACGAGGCGTCCGGGGCTACGTGAGCAGGGCGGAGGGCTCCACTACGGTTTGCGGCTGGTTGTGATCTGCGGCGTGGATTGATCTTGCGATTCCGCGGCGAACATCTTCTCTGCGCAATATCCAAATGCTCCAGCCACAAAGTTTCGGGGAAACTCGGCAATCGAAGTATTGAACTTTCGCACCGCTTCGTTGTAGTGCTGGCGGGCAAAAGCGATACGGTTTTCAGTCGTGGTCAACTGCTCCTGGAGCAGCAGAAAGTTCTGCGAAGCCTTCAGTTCCGGATAACGCTCTGCCACGGCGAACAAATTCCCGACGGCGCCGCTGAGCGCCATTTCCGCCACAGTGCGGATGGCAACGTCAGCGCCAGCTTTCATGGCCGCGCTGCGCGCCCGCGCCACGGCTTCCAGGGTTTCGCGCTCGTGACTCATGTACCCTTGCACCGATTCCACGAGGTTGGGAACCAGGTTGTGGCGAAACGTGAGCTGTACATCAATGTCGGACCAAGCGTTGCGCACGTTGTTGCGCATTGCGACGAGCTGGTTATACACGCGAAGCAGAAACAATAACGCCAGGGCTACCGCAACGATGACGGCAATCAACAGCGCGGAAATATCCATCTTCGAGCCTCTCTTCTTGCAGGGCATCCCTGTACGTACTCATCGGGCTTTGCTGAAAATCGCAATCAATTGCTGGACAAATCCCACAAAGGCCTGGATGTTTTTGGGCCAGTCCTGAGCAAAGGCCCAATGAATCACGGCAAGCCATAAGGTCAGCACCATTAAATTGAGGCCGATCATCATTGCGATCACGACCAGCATAAGCACACCGGCGACGGCCAGGAGCGGACCAATAATAAGGTACAAGAGCGCAATCACGATCTTGGCCACTGCGCTGCTGCCTTTGCGGGTGGGAGCAGTCAAGTGCGCACCCATCTTTTGCAGGCGTTTTGCACGCTTGTTCAACGGCGGATGGAAGGAAACAAAGCTGTGGGTCTGCAATCCCGTCTGGCCACGTTTGGGCTGGCCTTGGGGGTACCTGGTTTGCTGCAGCATGCGGATTCGCGCGATGGCGGCGCGGTCGCCGCGTTGGGCGAGGAAGATGTCATTGAGATTGGGCATCCCATGCAAGCCCAGCGCGGGATCTGCGCCCATGACCCGGGCAAACGCCTGCATGCGCGCCGCAGCATCGACGTTGCCGGCGACCGCAGCCATGACCGTGGACATTATCTCTTTGCGAACTCGCACGTATTCTTCTGGGTTTGGTCCCGCGGACGAGAAAGGATTTATTCCGGGGAGCACGGCGCCACCGGCATTCGCGGCGGCGCGCCAGAGTTCGAGGGCCTTGCGTTGCTGATTTGCCGGCGGTGAACTTCCGCGCAAGCTCCGATCGCCGCTGGGGTTCACAACGAAGAGATGAGTAGCCCAGCTTCCTCCCGCCACCACCGTGCTGTCTTCACTCAATCGCTGCAGGGCGCTGGCCAGCGCGTCCGGGTTGCGAGTGAGTTCCACCGCCCCGGCGTCGGCCAGATAGCGCCGAGTCCGCCACAGCAGCGCCATACATGGACCGAGGAGCACGTTGAGGAAAAACCACAGCGTGAGCTCCACTGCCAGATTCGTGAACAAGAAAGGATAAGAAACGAGGCGGAGGAACTTGCGGATCAGTCCCGGCTTTCGGCTGCTGAAAAAGCGGTCGATGTCAGTGGAGTTCATATCCAGCATGTCGGCCAGCAGTGCTGCGACTTCGTCGGCATCGGCTGACTCGGCATCCGCTGGTCCGCGCCGGAAGGCGTAACGAATGATTCGCCACAGAGTTGAACGCGACTGCTTTCCGAAAGGCGCGTTGATCAGAGTGATGATCAGACCACAAGTCTCGAATACGCTGGTCACGGTGAAGGCGATGTGCAGGTCGCCATTGCCGACGGACGCTACCAGATGCCCGACGAGGGCCTGGAGTTGATCACGGTTCAGGTCATCGAGCAGGCGGCGGGACAGGACAATGTGCGCGTCCGCTGGCGACGTCCCGATGGCGGCGCCGTTGGCGCCCAGTGAATCGATCAACATGACCTTGGGGGCAGGCAGGCCGGCGGCAATTGCCATCTCCTGCACTGCGTCCGCGAGTTGCAGTTCTTTGAGGTCAGCCTGGTTGGGTTCGCGCGCGTTAAGGCTGGCGATGGTGCCGCCCACTCCTCCATGACGAAAGAGCAGGAGCGTGCCCACCCACAGCACCAGCGCCAGTGCGATCCCGGGGAGAAGCACCAGCGTCGCGCCGATTGCAAGTTCCTGGGGGTCCAGCACACCTCGCTGGTTAATTACGGTATCGGCCACACGGTAGGCCAGCTTGGCCAGGTTATTTGCGCTCTGCCAGAACTCCGGCGGCAGTGGCGAGAAGTAGTTGACAACCTCAGCCGTTGCCATCGTAATGGCATAGAAAAATGGGGTGAGCACCAGGGTTAACGGGATGCCCATCAGGAATGCCGCGAATACGCAGAGCGCGGACATGCGCCGGGTGGCGCGGCGGTTGCGCTCTTGAGCCTTGAAGAATGTTTCCGGGTCGCGAGGGGCGAACGGACGGGTAGTGGCGGTAGTTTCTGGTGTGTTCATGTTCTACCCGCTCGATAGTATGCCGTTTCGCTAGTCCTCCCGCAAACTATCGCCAGGTTGAGCAAAAAGCGACGATCCAATGAAAACCGGAATCTGTATGCTTGAGAAGTTTCTGGCTTGGGAGGTTCATCATGCCACCATCCCCCACTAACGAGAAGCGCACGTCGGTGCGCGGCCTCGGCGAGATTGCTTTTCGCGTTAACAATCTGGATGCCATGCAGAAGTTCTACGAAGAGGTCATCGGGTTGCCCCTGATGACCAGAGTTCCGAACTGTGCGTTCTTCAAGATTGCAGATGGTTACGGCGGTCACACCCAAGTGCTCGCCTTGTTCGACCGCTCACAGAGCCCCGGCTATCGCGGGACGGACGCAGCAGCCTCCACCATTGACCACATCGCCTTCGAGATAACTCTCGCTGATTTTGCAGACGAACTGAAGAGGCTGCGGGATTTGGGACTCCAAGTCGAAACCGCTGAGCATGCATGGGTGCATTGGCGCTCTCTTTATGTGACTGATCCCGAGGGGAATCAAGTGGAGCTAGTTTGCTACGACGAGCGCGTTTAAAGGCCCATAATCCGGTGTGCGGACGCTATCGACTGTCGCGAAGGAAGTAGCTTATTGAGGAGTACTTCGCCAACTTCTCAAGCGAGGGAGGCTGGAGTGCTGCTACAACATTGCCCCGACTTCAACCGGTTGCTGTCATCCGGCCAAATCCGAAGGAGTCTATCCGATGAGTCCAGACCAACCTCTGGTGCTACCACCTTGGTCACTTTCAACCTTGGCGCCGCCCCGCTAGCATTCGCTTGAACGACATATTCAGAACTCTTGGGCTGTTAGGGATGCCGCCGAACAGGAGCAGAATAAGGCGGGGAAGTCCTCCAGATTCGGGGACGGCCTGCGAGAATCCTTCGCTCGAACAGAAACAGCCCACGCGCTCTTGAGCGAGCTAGAAGGCCTTTGCATAGCGTTTCGGAGTGAGCATCGGCAATATGAATGCGCCCTAGGGTGAGTTGACAGTTGTTTTCGACTGTTCCCCGAATGATTTCCTTTTGAGTGGCGCATCCGAGCCATTCCCAAATCGCAGGGCAGTATGGAGGGTGGTTGTGAGCAGACTTCGGGGGAGGGCTGTTCAACGAGCGTCCCATGACTCTAACCGGAGTCTGGGGCGCTTTCGCTTTTTCACCCAAAACAATAGGCGCGGTACGATTGAGGGAGGAAGAACGCCAGCGCTCCCAGTGGCGGTTTAAGAGTGAGCAAACAAATCAAAGAATCATTTTCGATTCGTAAGGCCACCTATGAGGATTGCACTGCGATTCTCGAATGTCTGCAGTCGGCGTTCGCGCCCTATCGCGAGAGCTACACGCCTGAGGGGTTCTTGGATACCATTTTGACCCCGGAAACTTTTCGCCACCGTCTGTCGGAGATGTCGGTCTTTGTTGCAACCGGGGCGTCCGGCGAGGTCATCGGAACCATCGCTTGCAAGGTTCTGGAGGGCGGCGAAGGGCACCTTCGAGGTATGGCAGTTCGCCCCGAATGGCAGGGTTCAGGCTTGAGCACCCGTCTCCTTGAAAGAGCGGAAGACGAACTCCGCAAGGCAGGATGCAAGATAATCACTCTAGACACAACCGAACCACTGAATCGGGCAATTCGTTTTTACGAAAAGAATGGGTTTCGACCCAGTCGGACAATCGGAAGCTTCTTTGGGATGCCGCTGTTTGAATACAGCAAATCCATCTGACGTAAAACCAACGATTGATCTCGGAAAACCCCGACTCCGGGATCAGGCCTTGGCCTTTGTTCGTTGTAGGGTTTGTCCGCGAACCTGCGCTAAACTAGGAAGCGAGCAGTAGGCTGCCGTGACTCACGACACCATCACAATCTCACCAGGTCCGCGCTTTCGAGCCGCTATGGTGCTGGCCGTTATCGCGGATGCACTCCAAATCGTGGTTTTTCCCTTATTCGTCGAGGGCGCTTTATCGCCCGCGGACGACATACTCGATTTCGGTGTTGCAGCTGTGCTCGTCCACCTGCTTGGTTGGCACTGGGAATTTCTGCCATCGTTTCTTGCCAAACTCGTGCCCGGAGCCGATCTAGTTCCTTTCTGGACGATTGCGGTTGCAAACGTTTATCGGAAATCGAAGCGAATTGTGGTCACGGCAGAAGAAAGTCGTGAGCAGCACCCCGCACTAAACGGCCCGCAAGGTTCGTAAGCCGTCTCCGCACAAGGACGGTCGTCATGGCAATTGCGCTTTCGAATGAAATCAGAGCTTTGCTCGATGCCCCCAATTTCGCCCATCTCGCCACCCTCATGTCTGACGGCTCGCCGCAGAGCGTACCGGTTTGGGTAGGCCGTGAGGGTGACCGCATCCTGATCTGTACCGGGGAAGGCTCACTCAAGGCGAAGAACACACGACGCGATCCGCGCGTCTCGCTCTCTATCATCGATTTCCGCGATCCGTATCAGGAAGCTCAGCTTCGCGGCCGCGTGATCGAGCGCCGTCCTGATGGCGACTTCAAGTACATGGACCCCATCTCGCACAAGTACACGGGAAAGCCGTTCCCATTTCGCAGCCCCGAGGGAAGAGTGGCGCTCGTGATCGAGATCGAAAAGGCGCGATACACCAAACTCCCTTTTGAACATACGCCGCCCAAGTAGTGCGGCTTCGAGCGCGGCAATCGGCATGCGCCCCCAATACGCGGCGAGGGAGTGTGCCGCGTTATCTAGCTCGCGTTTCCCGTGATCGTGGCGTCCACCATCTCTGCCAGCGGTAGCACCTGGTAAGTGGCATAGTTGTACACCGGAGACATGGCCAGAAGTCGGTCAAGTTCTTCGTATTTTGAGACCTTGTAAATCCAAGCTCCGCCGTGGCTGCCGGTGACGTGGTAGCGGCACTCCAGTTTGTCCGCCAACTTCTTGGCATAATCCGGCATCTGCATAACGGCGCGGGCAACCTCCGGCCCAAGGCGTGTCAGATCGAAGTGCCACAGCACTAAGAATTTCATAGGTCCTCCTGCCGGAATTTCCGTTTTGCTTTTCTACCTCCCCACAGCATATATCTTTGAGGGTTCTTGCACCCTATTCTTTCGCTGTCCCGCATCAGCACATGACGAACGCACCCGCGTCCCCGCTCGAAATAGCCTGTTCGCGTACCGCATATCAAGACCGATGCCATTGTCTCGAACTTAGAAAATAGGAATGTTCGCAGGCGCAATCCCGAGAGGCGCCGCTAATCGTTGCGCAGGAGGTCATTTGTACGCGCAAAGACTCCTTCCACAACGACAATTCTCTCGCCGTGCAACGGTGCGGTGAGGGTCGGGCGATGAGGCAACTTTGCGGAAGCGAGGGAGTATTATGCCGATAGGTAACGGAACTAATGAAAACGGGGGAGAGCAATGCCTGAGTCCATCGATTGGCCGCGGACGCGTCCGCGCCGGTCTCGACGCCGCTTCTTTTTTATTCTGGCCGTCCTTGCCGGCATTGTCTTCGGTGGTCGGACCGCGCTGTCGTATTACGTTGACGTGCTCTGGTTCGGGTCGCTCGGCTACGGGGACGTGTTCTGGAAAACACAGAGCCTTCAGTGGGGAATCTTCGCGGCTTTTGCAGCAGCCACATTTTTCATTCTGTACGGATCGTTCCTGGCTTTGAAGCGGGCACATCTGCCCGATATGCCGAGCGGTCACACGATTTTCATCGGCAGCCAGCCGGTGAAGCTGCCGGTTGAGCCTGTCCTGCGCCTCATCGCGCTCGGCGTCTCGCTGGCCGTTGCCGCTGCAACTGGCGCAGGCATGATGGTGGAGTGGCCAGCGATCGCGCTTTTCTGGTACGCCCCCGGTACGACTGGTGGCGTCGTAGATCCGATTTTTGGCATGCCGCTGAATTTCTTTCTGTTCACGCTGCCGGCGTGGCAACTCATCGCCGGCTGGCTGCTTACGCTGGCCATAATCACGTGCGTACTCGCCGTTTTCTTCATCCTCATCACGGGCGGAACCCGTGTGCTCGCGCGTCGCAGCAGCTATGTCACGTTGCCATGGCGCGGGTTCTCCATCACGTTTGCGTTCTTATTGTTGATCCTCGCAATATTGGCGTATCTCGGCCGGTTCGAGCGAATGTTCGAGGATCATACGATCTTCGGGGGTGTGACCTACACTGACGCGCACGTCACGCTGACCGGGATGCTCATCGTGTGCGCGGCGCTTGTTCTCGGCGCGGTGATCGCAGCCGTCAACGCGGTGGCGATGCAACGCGGGCGCTGGCTGATCGCGGCGGTCCTTCCGGCCGCGCTGTGTTATGTCGGGCTTCAAGTAGTTGCCTGGTACGTCAGCAGCTTCATCGTCAAACCGAACGAGTTGGTTCGCGAGAAGCCCTACATTGTCTACAACACCGACTTGACGCGGCGGGCGTACGGATTGAACCGGGTCACGCAGCGCGAGTTTCCCGCAGAGACGACGGTCGACGCGGCCGAACCGGCGAACAATCAGGCTACGCTGCAAAACATCCGGCTGTGGGACTGGCATGCGTTGCAGGACACGTTGCGTCAGATTCAGGAAATCCGCACCTACTATGACTTCCCCGACATCGACATTGATCGCTATGAAATCGACGGCACGACTCGCGAGGTGATGCTGGCCACGCGCGAACTGAACGTCGAGAAGCTCCCCGAGAGCAGCCGCAACTGGATTAACGAGAAGCTGATCTACACCCACGGTTACGGGATCACGATGAACCCAGTCAACGGGTTCACGCCGGAAGGCCTGCCCACGCTGATTCTGAGCAACATGCCGGTGCAGAGCACGGTGCGCGGTCTAAACGTGACGCGGCCAGAGATTTATTTTGGCGAATTGACCAATACCGACGTGTACGTGAAGACGCGGCAGAAGGAATTCAACTACCCGCAAGGCCAGACCAACAACCTGACGTCCTACGAGGGCAACGGCGGCATGATTCTCGGCGGCTTCCTGCGCCGCATCATTATTGCGCTCGACCGCGGCGACCTGGCGAAGCTACCGTTCAGCGATGATGTGAACAAGGAGAGCCGGCTGCTGATGCGGCGCAACGTGCGCGAGCGCGCAGCAGTGTTAGCGCCGTTCCTCACCTACGAATCGGATCCCTACATCGTGCTCGGCGATGATGGGCGGCTCTCCTGGATCATGGATGGTTTCACGGTTTCAGATACCTATCCGTACTCGACCCATTACCGTCTCGACGGCAACCTCGTGAATTACATGCGGAACAGCGTTAAGGTGGTCATCGACGCCTACGATGGTACGACAACCTTTTACGTATTTGATACGGAGGATCCGATCATCGCAGCCTACCGCCGGATCTTTCCGGGTCTGTTCAAGGATGCGGCCATGATGCCGCCCGGACTGCGCAAGCACGTGCGCTACCCCGAGTTGTTGCTCAAACTGCAGGCGGAAGTGTACGGTCTGTATCACATGACGGATCCGGAGGCGTTCTACAACCGTGAAGATCTGTGGACGGTCGCCACCGAAGTCGGCATGGGCGAAGGAGGTCAGCAAACCACACAGGCGATGCAGCCGAACTTCGTCCTGATGAAACTGCCAGGAGAAACGGGCGTGGAGTTCGTAGAAATCTTGCCCTTCACGCCAGCCAACCGGAACAATCTAATTGGCTGGATTGCCGGGCGCAGCGACGGCGCACAATACGGGACGTCGGTGGTTTACAACTTTCCCAAAACCAAGCTGGTCGACGGACCGCTGCAAATCGAAGCGCGCATCGATCAGAATGCGCAGCTTTCCGGACAATTAACGCTGTGGAATCAGCAAGGCTCGCACGTGCGGCGCGGGGCCCTGCTGGTGATTCCGTCCGGGCGCGCGTTGTTGTATGCGGAGCCGATTTACCTGCAGGCGGAGCGCAGTCCAATGCCGGAGTTGCGTCTGGTCGTGCTCGCGCTGCAAGATCGGCTGGCGTACGGACCAACCTTCGAGTCGGCGATGGCTAGTCTTTTCGGCGGAGCGGTCTCGTCGCTGAGCGCCGCCGCAGCCCCTGCGGAACCGGTGCGACGCGCGGCCGCATCCGCCCCGTTACCCCAGCCCGCAGCGGATCTCAACGCGTTGATCGCGGAAGCTGCCAAAGACCTTGCCGACTACCAGCGCCTGACCGCAGAAGGCAAGCTCGGTGAGGCTGGACAAAAGCTCGAAGAATTGAAGCGCGCAATCGACAAGCTGAACACGCTGCAAAGATAATGTCGCTGCGGTGCTGGCGTCTTGGTTCTCGAAGTCTTCAACAATGATGGAAAACTGAACGCTTGTTTCCGCCCCGGGGAAAGTACTGGGACATTGCACAGCAATCAGCGTGCAAATAGACTGGTATGCTTTCTCCGGAGGTATCCTCGAAGTTCTCTCTCCATTGTGTTCGCTTTGTTGGTGAGATTGCCGCGGTGCTGGCGATAGAAAAAGTGATCGCCGTGTAGTCCGCGGATTCGCGCACCATTGGCAGCCAGACGGATCCAGAATTCATAGTCCATCCAGCACGGCATTTGTTCGTCGACTCCTCCTGTCTGTAACCAAAACTCTCGTCGAAAAGCGGAACAATAGTGCACAGAGTTTCGTTCCAGTAGCATCCGGATGGTTGTCACTCCTGGAACGATCCAGCGTTCCTGCTTGGCGCCGAAAAGCATCGCGTCGGGATGTTGTTGCAACGAGAAAATGTCGTATTAACTGCAACGAGACTCTGTCACCCCCTTTCTGGTTAAGTAACGGCGGCTAGGGCGGGGCGACCGCCCAGGTTGTAGATGCGGGGCATGGGG
>Ga0116223_10005850_pt1 | contig 10245 bp, 9 predicted proteins | sample Sb_taG_3_FD_90092 | JGI IMG/M metagenome (GOLD analysis project Ga0116223, IMG submission 90092) | Peat soil microbial communities from Weissenstadt, Germany - Sb_50d_a_PC metaG | ecosystem: Environmental > Terrestrial > Soil > Wetlands > Peat | place: Germany: Weissenstadt | collected 2010-09-21 | reverse complement strand
GGAAGGACGAGGCTGGACTGGGCAGGACCTGGCAGGGCCGGTCAGGAATCGGGTGGCCCAGTAACGGTGGAGCCAGGTTTGCGAGCGCGCGAAGCGCGCGAGCGGTGAGGGGGAAGGGGCGGGATAGGCGATGCCGGGCTGGAGAACGGCAGGCGGCCCGCGCTGGATGGGATGAAGGTGGACCGGTAGCTGCGTGGGATGCCAGGCCCAGCGCTTCGTGAACACGTCGGGACCTGGCCGTGGTGGACGGATTTGAGGTCTCAAAAACTGGGGCACCCGAGGTCTGGAGCCGGAGCGAGGAGCGAAGCGACGAGCGGAGGCGGAGTCTAAACCTAGGTGCTTTATACATTGATATGCTTTGAGACATGATTGCTCGACTCGTGACGGTTCTAGCCGGAACATGCGTTTTACTTACTGCGACCAAAAAGCAGCAGGCACCTGAAGAGATCATCGAGAAACGCGATCCCGCCCTGGCCGTGAGCGTCTTTTATCCCCGCAAGTCGCATGAGGTGAAATCCCGTTGGCGTTTGGCGGTTCATCGACTGAAGCTCACTCCTTACGCGAGCCAAACTTTTGACCGCAACAAGACAGCGATCGGTCTTCAACTTACAGTCTCCACAACGTTTTCCACTTTCACCCTGGCCTCAATTGCAGTCGTGGCTGATGGCAGAACATTAAACTCACCAGAAAACTTGAATTGGGCGCTCGGAACATCGTTCGGAGGCGATACCGAGCAAACATCAGTTGAAGGCGTTGATCTCGTTCGCGGGATTGCGGATGCGAAGGAAGCATACATCACTGTGCTCTTTCCCGACCAGCAAGCGCCATTTGATCGCATCAGTTTCAAATTGTCACCTGAGCAGCAGGCCGATAGCCATCAGATCGTTGCAAAGTACGAAGAACTCATCGCCAGCAGTCGAAAATGATACTCACAAGAGCAGTAGTTGTAATATACTGCCACGCATGGTACTTGCGGCGGCGCACGATCCCCGCTCACAGATAATCGGCATCTTCGCTGGCGTAGTGATTTTCTTCGTAGCGATAATCGCGCGGCTCCTTGGCTTCGGCAGACCTGATCCTAATAAGTGGTACGGGAAGATGACATGTTCGAAGTGCGATTATTTTTGGGAGTCGCACCGAAATACGCCTCCTGCCAGGTGTCCGCGTTGCGGCTCGAACCGCATTGAAGCGCGACTGGGATAACTACCATCTATCTACTGCACGTCGTACCCAACGAGTTGACACGCCTTTCAAGCACGCTTGAAAGCGCTGCGTCGTAATTTCCGGCTTCTGTAGATTATTAGTGAGAAGAAAAGGGTGAAAATGGTCTTCATCATTTGATCTCCCTTCGCTCAAGATGGCCTATTCTATAACTATCGCCCCTGATCAATTCTCCGTTGACCCACGTGGGTTTAACGCCATCGTCGTAAAACCCAACACAGACATACTTATCTGGAACCGGGTATACAATCTCATACCCAAATTCCGGTTCATTGGAGTTCGTTGTTCCAGGCGGCAAACGATCTATGTCGTACGTGGAGTGTCCTTCGCCGCGCATACGCGGTCTGGCTGCATCCCACGCAACAATGTATCCCCAATTTGTTCTCCCCGGCAAATTTTGAAATCGACAGGGTAGACCCATGTACTTATTGTCGTCGCTGACTGTGATGGGATTCGCCATGGCTCGGTCGCCTGTAAACGGTCCGATGATCGCACCTCGGGACGCAACGCCACGCGCGCCATGGGTGCCCGTGCTGTAGAAAATCGAAACGGTAAGAATCGATCCGAGCACCAGGCCGATTAAGAAGCTGGGAATTCTTTGCTTTATCGCCCTGAGGTCCATTTTTGCTGCTCTCTTAATTCCGACTATTGTCCGTAGGACTATCGTCTTAATCGTATCAGCATTGTGTAGTTGAAACAACGCTATCCAAAGGAGATACAGCCGGTTTCCGGCCCTGAAAAGGCATTTGGTCAAGCCCTTCGAGAAGTGCGCCTGGCACGCAAAATGTCTCAAGAACAATTAGCATTCGAGAGCGAATTTGACCGGACATATATCAGCCTGGTCGAGCGTGGCATCCGCAGCCCGACGATTCGATCAGTGGTGCGGTTGGCGGAGGCGCTGGGAGCGAAGCCGTCGGAAATTCTGTCGCGAATGGAAGCGCTACTGGGAACCTCGAAACGGCAGCGAAGGAATTCGGGCTGAATTGATAATACTCTATCGAGGACCCTTTCTCGACTTTACATCGCTGCGGCGCGCCGTTGGGAGTTACATCCCCTACGTTTTGCGACGCGGGCGGCGGCCCGCCCGCTGCATTTCGATAATCTCCCTTTTAGGACGGACCTACGGTTTCAGTCAGCGTTAAAGTAAGCTCTACCGTCCGACAGACGTGGAAATCGGCCCTGCTTTGACGGGGCCAAATTCTCAGGCTGGAAAACTCACGGCTTGCAGGTTACGCACAACCTCGGCTGTTTTTCCGGTGACAGTAACCGTCTTTTTGAAGAACATCCATTGAAGTTTGATGGTCTCAAAAGTCAGCTTATACACGACGCCCAGCACGGCAGGTGCCTTGATGACCTGACTCGTTTGGCCTGAAATCCCTCGAAATGATGGGTGGATCACCAACGTTGCATAACGATATGCAAGGACATGAATGTCCTCAATCTCCGCTTCCTTCGCCATTTGCTCCGGCGTCACCTTCGTCCAGGTTCGAGGACCGCTCTCACCACACTCCTTGCACTTGGTCCGCTTAAATCGACCTTGAGCGATCTTGTACTGCTCTGCGAGCTTGGCTTGTCCCTTCTCGCTGATCTTGTAATTCCAATGATCTTGAATCCCGGCGAGAAGTGCCGTTGACTGAATCGCATCAAACTGAAGGAAATCGCCCGCACTCTCCGGATGTCTGGAGATGTGAGATGAGTACAGGAATTTCTCGTAGGGAGTTCGCAGCAGTTTCAATGCGCCGTTGGTCCGCTCATTACCGCATAAGATGAGGATATCTTGTAAGTCTTCAGCCATGCTGCCAGTCAACGAAGCAATGACCATTTCCGCTCCGGTCGCTTCGCCGGGTACTTCAAGGGCCTGATCCAAGATACATGTGATGCCGTCCGCAATCGCGGGCATGAAGGTCGGAAAACCACTAACGAATTCAGCAAATGTGGCATCCGGGTGCGGTGGCTGTGTTTTTGGTTCATCGGGCATAGTTCTTCTATCCGTGTTCGGAGCCGCCTGAATCGGGCAGGACCGGAATCATCTTTGCTCTCGGCATGACTGCATTAAGCGTGGATCAGGATTGGCGGCTGTGTCAACGGGCTGAGGCTCGTGGCATCAAGTACGTCAATGCCCGAGTTCGTGCCGGGAAAGCCCTTGCTCGTTCTGCAAACCGGGCTATGATTAGAGGTAAACGGCGGCACTTGGGTGCAAGGATGCGCCCCAAAAGGTCTGGAAACAACTTGGCCCACAACACTCCCAAGGGTCTTCTGAAAGGCTCCAAGGTGACTCGTAGCCACACCACGGTCATCGACGCCGCGATACCTGCTGTCGCCGCCGCGAAAGAATCTCCGCATGTCTCGAAAATTGTCATTAGTGTAATCACGCCTACGAAGTCCGGTCAACCACACCTCAAGTTCGCGCCGATTCAGGCCGGATTGAGAATGCAAGTTCGGGGGAACAGTGCGGTGCAAATTTTCTTTGTGTACACCGACCGACCTGAAGATGTGATTCGGGAGATCAGTGCCAAGTGGGAACTACGTTGATCGCACCCTTTAATTCCCCGATGGCTGCGCGGCTCACCAGTGCAGCGCGTGCTCCGAGACTGCGTATGTCCGTTATTGTGGCGGATACAACCCTAACGCTTGGCACGCCCGACCCTGTTGCTCCTCTTTCACCGTCAAGTCCTTCAACTTCTTATCCGCAGTATTTTGGTATATGACGGCACAGGCAGCGCGAACCTTCCTGCGTTCTTCGGTGGCTTTGGCTTCTTCTTCAGCTTTTTCCTTCGCTATTCGTGCGTTCAGTTCGGCATCCTTCTTCTTCTTTTCCGCTGCAATCCGCTTCTGACGTGCTGCCTCAGCAGCGTCCTTCTTCGCTTGGGCGTCAGCGGCTTTTCGTTCATCTTCGGCCTGTGCCGCCTCTTCAGCATCGTGCTTGGCTTTTAAGTCCTGAAGCTGTTTTTCCAGATCAATACGCTCACCCCTCGTGCCATCAATGCGCGTCTTGGAATTTTCAGCAAGTAGCAATCTGGCTTTGATAATTTCCGTCCTACAGCCGTCCACCTTGCCAACCAAAGAAAACACAGTGTCCGTATATTCTGTGACAAGCTCGTGGTCTTCAGCCCACCCTAAGCTCGTGATAACTGGAACTGTCCATTGACGGGTTTCCCCGTTGCACAACCCGCCGATGTCAAATTGCAGCTTAAGCGTTCGCCACGGGGAGGACGTTTGGTTCCTGATCGTGAGCGCAAGTTCTGGCACGAAGGAACCAAATTGGCTTTCCCGGATGAACTGGGCGTGGATGAGGATGTTTCCACTCTGCAATGGCAAGGTGATGTCCTCACTGTACAGCGCTTCGCTGAGGGGAACCCCCAAGCCCAATACTACCAGGACGAACGAAAAGACGCCTTTCATACTCCGAGGTCTCAATTATGTGCCATTCGACGAAAGATGTCTAGGCTTTTACAATGGCCGCTGAGATGGTAGAGCAGGATCTTAAGACTGGCGGAGTTCAGGAGCGTCTACGGCTCCGGGCCGCACTCGGTTTTCTCTTACCGTTGCCAGGTTCTGGTCGCTATGCGCTTTTCGGACGTTTTTCTGAAACTTGGAAATCGGTGTTTTTGTACATCTGAGAAAAAGGAGTACAAGTGAAGCTTTGGTTTGCTTTCAACTTTTCCAAAAAAAAACAAATCTGTTGATGAATTATGAAGCGCGCATATGCGAGAGCAAAAATGTGATGGGAATCAGCATGGGCATGTGAGCGCGATCGCCGCCATAACAGGTTCAGGTTGAAAGCTCAGCAGTCCACCTTAACCCTGAAGTCGGTGTTCCACCTTCAGCAGAAATGCCAGTCCGCTGCGGGCTATCTTTTTCTGCCGCTCTATCTCCGCGTCACGTTCACCGGCAAGAGCTTCGGCTACGCTAGCGAAGAGCTTCGCAAACGCAAGACTCTTCGGCAACGTAGCGAACGCGGAGACGAGTTCAGGTACGTTTTTTGCTAGATCGACCGCGCGGCGGTGCCAAGGTCTATTGGGATCTTCTACCGTCTTGCGAAGATCAGACAATTCGGGATATACGCTCGTTTCTGCCAAGAACTTGGCCTCCTTTTGAATCTGGCTCAAGTCCATTCCCGAGGTGATCGCAGCGTTCAATTCTTTCGACAGCTTGAGCATCGCCAGTCGAAACGGCTTCACATGCTCGGAAAGCTCGAAGCGGACCTCCTGAAGCTCTTTTGGTGCTAGGCCGCGCAGCCTCGGTAGTGCGAGTCTTATACTCTCAATCGTTAGCATTGAAGCTAACAATTTCGCGTTGGCTTTCAGATCTGCTTGTGGTAAACCCGGAATTGGCAGCGATGGGTTGTCGTTCACCAGGGGCCAACCGTTACTGGATGCCACGATCAGAGCATTCGCCGGGTACGAGAGCCAGCTTGGGCCGTTAACCTGTGCCTCAATCGGATGGCCCTCCGAGGCCGGAACACCTTTCCCGAATCCCATCTCTGGCGAGGGGCAGAAATCTTTTGGCGGCGGTCCGAAGACCAGCTCTTCCAGAGCCAAGGTGAGTTCGCGGGCACCGTCTTGCAAAACACCGCCAACGCCGGGCTTGCCATCAAAGATGCAGAAATCTCGGACATATCTCGCATGACAAGCAAAGTCCATGCAGGAAAGCATCTGGGCAATTTCGATCTTCAGTGGTCCGAGGCCGTGAATCCGCTTGATCTCACGGCGTGTCGCATCCTCGTCGATATCGACTGTTGGTAAATAGACGCCTGGAAAATGAATTCGATCGAATATCAGCGCGAGGTACGTCAATGACTCCGCAGATCGGGGTACTTGCTGAGGATAGTAGACAGCTTCAAAAGTCGTTAGGTTTTCGTCTTGCACTGACATGTGGCCGAGTCACCTCCTCGAATGCTAACGCACCCGTACGGGAGATCTCAACAGCCGATGGACTGAAAGGGCTCTTGATCCAGTGGATCTCTTACCGGTGGTTCTGTACCAAACCGAAATATGGCGCGGGAAAGTGGGGTTACTAAAACCGCGTACCTTGCTGGTATGATGCTCAAGAATGGGTTCTGACAGGCCTCTAATTTTTGTGAGCTGTGGCCAATTTACAGAGCAGGAACGAACGCTCGGCAGCGATGTCGTCAGTTTAGTACAGGAGTTGAGACCAGACCTCCAACCGTACTTCGCACAGAATGAATCCAGCGTTGCGGGGCTAAGCTCCAACATCCTTCGAGCGTTGTACCGAGCAGTGGGCTTGATTTGCATTATGCATCAACGCGGAGATGTGTTTCAGGGAACGTATAAAGTCGGCGTTCGTGGCTCCGTTTGGGTTGAGCAGGAAATTGCTATTGCCGCACTGATGACTCACGTTCTTGGCAGACACATTCCTGTTTTGTTCTACGTTCAGCGGGGCGTGGGTATTGAAGGCATTCGACAGGTACTCCAGCTAAACCCAAAAGTGGAATTTACTGAAGAGCATGAGGTGCTGGAGGATCTCAGGAACGTGCTCCCCAGTTTAACAGTAAGGCCGTTTGCCGAATATGACTTAACTGCGACAATTTCGTATGAAGGACTCGGCGGTGACGCTTCCGCCCGCCATGATTACCAGCTTTGCGCAACTGTAGAAAATACAGGCCAACAGGCAATCACTGATTTTCGTTTAGAGGTTCACTTTCCAAGTCGGTTTCTAAACACCAACGTGACATTTGCAGCAGTCGAAAACAAGACTGACACTCACTGGTGTTTTGTAACGGATCATCGAAAGCAGCATCACAGTATGCCTCTGTACTCAGGTCAAAAGATACGTTTAACCATTCCTTATCACGTCGACAACAATCTATTCCGCAATGCGTTATCCGACAAGATTCTCGTTAACTTATTTTCTAGAGACATGACACCCAAGAAATCGGAATATGAAATACGAGAGTTTCAATTCTTCTGAGAAGCTACGCCCACCAACTCCGCTAACGTGATCCAATGCATCTGATGCGGTCGGCGCTTCCCGACCCTAATCTCCCTCGCATAATTCCACGTAACTCCGAGCGCAGTTGAGATTGCTCTTGTCGCGATGTTCGCCAAAGCCGGTTGGATCTTGGTTCCGTATGCTTCCTCCGTCAGCCAAGCCGGTAAGTTTGCTGGGTCCCAATTTGCTTTCGCTTCGGCGATCCGGCGGTGAGTCGCTGAAATGCGCGCATGAACTTCAGGCAGATGAGCCAGTATCCAGCCCACATCTCCCGCTTTGCCAGAGAGGCGTTCACCGGCAGCTTTGGGTGCGCAGGCTGCGCAACATCCGCTGTCAGGCGGTACTGGCGTGCCACAGAGTCTACATACCCCCGCCGGTCGCGGTACCCGTACGGCCGGAGCCTTGGACCCTCCTTTTACTTTGCGCTTTCTGGTTTGAGTCAGACGGGTTGCAGGCGCAGCTTCATTCTTGCCCTTTTGCATCGAGGCCCATAGCGCGCGAGCCACGTCCTCCGCGACCGGGGCTACAGCAGCGCGCCACATAGGAGCGGTCTGAGCGAGTTCGGCTGCGAGTGGTCTCGATAAACGACAATTTCCCGACGGCATTTCAATGAACCACTCACGTTTAAGACCGGCTCTACTGATCCACTTCAAAACCCAGGCCTCAACTTGTGGCCTTACCACCTCCATTAGATCGGCTGCTAAAGAGGCACGCGCCTTGGTGTCGAAGTGAACAAATCCTTGCCCGCTATCCAAGCCAACGGCAGACGCTGCGAGACGCGCCTCTGCCTCCAATAAGCCATATAAATAGTTGAGAGCCGCATTGATCGGGTTCACGGCAAGGCGCTGCGAACCTGATATTGGCGATCTGCGGCTGCCCATCGAAAGCCAGTATTCCGGAATACGCTGGATATCGCTTCGTGGAAAAGTTATCGGCACGTTTTCCCACGCTCTCCAATATTCTGCTGCGGCCTGAGATTCCAGTAGAGCGATAGCCTCAATGGTTTTAGCCCCTGCTAGTTCTTTTCGAAACCTGGAAATCATGTCTGCCGTTTTGAAATTTCGCAATCCGTCGCGTGCCACGTTCTCCTGGCCGACCAATGTTTTCTCGATCAGCCCACGGGCGATTTCGAGGCCCACGGTAGATTGCCGGGCCAGTGATTGCGCGCGCCGCAAGCGCGCATCGTCCAGGCCGTATGCAGGTCCAGTTGAGGCTATGACAGTTCCGGCACGATCGAGCATGAGCAGCGCCGCTCCCCGGTCAAAAATCCACCGAAGCGCGTCGAGAGTGATGAAACCGGAATCGGTGAGGACCACTAGCCTTTTCAAGCCGCTACCTACGCGGGCGAAGCGCCATTCATGCCTGTCGCGCCCTACGCCGTCCTGGAGCTGGAGATGCCCATTCCTCACGAACACCTTTACGCCGTAACCCCATAGACATACGACTCCATGCCGGTCGGCTCGGAGCGTCGGTGGCTGTGATGCGGGAAACGTGGGCTGGGCAGATGTCGCCGAGTTGCGAAAACGCAGGCTTTCAGGTAGTTTTTCTTTAACCAGCATGGAGCTTAACCTCCGTGTTTGGCCAGGGCCGGACGCCTGCTGATAACAGACGGACGGTCCGCTTTTCTAATTTGTCCCCTCTATTTTATCACCTTCAGAAATCGTGTGTGGAAATCGTAAGTGGGTGAAACAATCTGCACGCCTATTTCTGGTTCGCTGCCTGTGCGTGCGACTCTGGAAAAATGATCTGACTGATGATTGTTGCTGAAGAACCGTTCTACGAGGCTAAGACAGGCTCACTGATACCCGCGATACGCAAACATACATCTCGAATTCCTGAGGGGTTGGAACTTCTGACAGAACAAAACGGCAAGCCTCCGAAAACTCCATGACTCGAAAAACGAACCTAAGCCCAGAAAGTTCCCAGGTAACCAATCCTCCGGATTCTGCAGTACTCAAAAATAGTGGTGCCAAATCTTGCGGCTTACAATTTGGCGCAGCGCGTTCACAGCCTGGTAAAAACGCAGTGCTGAAAGCTAACGCGGAATTTCCCAGTGAGATATCGCTGTCTGTCACTTAAAACCGCAGTAATGCCTTTTCAGGTCGAGGTCTAGTTATTTCCTGCGGCGCTTCTGCCCATAAATAGCGATGGCCCGGTGGGGCACTGTTCTACCGGTCAACCACACTCCAAAAACACGAAACCCCGGATTGTTCGTCCGGGGCTAGGTGTCGCAATAAATCAGGATACAGTTGGTTTTGGCTAAAATCATTTTATCAAGAAACAGCTTCCCGCGCAAGCCTGAACGTTAAACAATATAGACAAAGTTAGGGCGTGCGTCGCTAGCAAGGGTCAGTGTCAGTCTCTCCGTTTCAACGTGAATTGATTTTGCATTGCCATGAGCGATCTGTCGATAGCGTGCCCTCGCATTCATAGTGGATCTAAGAGAGATAGATTGTAAAGGTTTGTAATTCTCTGTCTCGGGGCACTTGTCTCTTGTCCTCATTGCAGGTGCGGTGATATGATGAATGTGTCGGGACCTTCGCCGGTTCCGCAGGATGGCAGTTGGATGTGGTTCCCACCTAGTGGTACCCCTTCCAACTTAGTGCTTGCTCTTTAGAAACTCGTTTGAGTTCGTACACCGGATTGGCTGATGGATCGTTCAATCCGAGAGACTGACAGGTGGTCGTAGTTCGATTCATGCTGCCGGGTACTCTTTGTGAAACCGAAGGCTGCACGCCGTAGGGTGCTCGGGTCAATCGAGTCGTGTGTGTGAGGTTAGAGCTTATGTCCGGAGCAGATGTTCGGGCAGAGAGGAAACCTCTATGCATCGGCTTATTACGAAGCGTACAAAAACGGCGGGAGCCCCAGAGAAAGCCTCGAAACAAATAGTATCGCCCAGACTTGCGCGGTGCGCGATTTGTGAAGCGCCCACGTATGTCAAACACGATTGCCGAATACCACGTTGCTGGCTGCATAAAGACGGAGAGGATCTTTGTCCGCCAAGCGTCGTGCGGGAGCGCCTCGCCGAGCTAGCCAAGGCTTGCGTCAATCAGCTAATCGTTGAGTTTGGCG
>Ga0116223_10005849_pt1 | contig 10247 bp, 9 predicted proteins | sample Sb_taG_3_FD_90092 | JGI IMG/M metagenome (GOLD analysis project Ga0116223, IMG submission 90092) | Peat soil microbial communities from Weissenstadt, Germany - Sb_50d_a_PC metaG | ecosystem: Environmental > Terrestrial > Soil > Wetlands > Peat | place: Germany: Weissenstadt | collected 2010-09-21 | reverse complement strand
TGTTCACAACCGAAAAAGCCCGCGCCAAAATGGGCCGCACCTATCCCGTCACGTCCAAAGAGTCATAATCACTGTGCTGAAGTACTAGTCCCGCAAGAGTTCGTTAATGCTGGTTTTGGCGCGGGTCCGCTCGTCAACCCGCTTGACGATCACGGCGCAGGCGGTGGAGGGGCCGGGCTCGCCATTCTTCAGCGGCCTGCCCGGTAAAGCCCCGGGCACCACCACCGCATATTCCGGCACCTCGCCGATAAAGGTCTCGCCGGTGTCGCGGTCGACGATCTTGGTGGAGGCGCCGAGGAACACGCCCATCGCCAGTACTGCGCCCTTGCGCACGATCACGCCTTCGGCGACTTCCGAACGCGCGCCAATGAAGCAATCGTCCTCGACGATCACCGGTTCGGCCTGCAACGGCTCCAGCACGCCGCCGATGCCGACGCCGCCGGAGATGTGCACCCGCTTGCCGATCTGGGCGCAGGAGCCGACCGTGGACCAGGTGTCGATCATGGTCGATTCATCGACATAGGCGCCGAGATTGACGAAGCACGGCATCAGCACCACGTTCCGCGCGATGAAGGCCGAGCGGCGGACGATGGCGCCGGGGACGGCGCGAAAACCCGCATCGCGAAAACGGTTCTCGCCCCAGCCGTCGAATTTGGAGGGAACCTTGTCCCACCATGATGCTTTTCCCGGCCCGCCGGCGATCGCGGCCATGTCGTTCAGCCGAAACGACAGCAGCACCGCCTTCTTCAGCCATTGATGCACCTTCCATTTGCCGCTCGCCTCGCGCTCGGCCACGCGCGCCTCACCCTTGTCGAGCAGCTCGAGCGCATGATCCACGGCCTCTCGGACTTCGCCCTTGGTGGCGGCAGAAATGCCGTCACGGGCGTCGAACGCTGAATTGATGGTGGATTCCAGGGCGGGGAGAGACATCGGGTTTCCTTGGAAGCGAATGTGGTCGTCGGCGAATTGGATGGGCTTTTTCGGAATTTGGGGCGGGAGAGTCAAGGCTCTCTCTACCGTCGTCCCTGCTTTCGCAGGGACGACGAAATTTAGGATTTGTTCGCAAGCCTTTCCAAAAATCCCGTCAAATCATCCGTGACGTGATCGACGTAGGAATCGTCGCGGCCTTCGAGCTCCCAGTCCTCGCGCACGACTTCCCGCGTGCCGTCGGGCACCACCAGCACCGTGGTCATGCCAAGCTGATGCGGAATGACGAGGTTGCGCGCGAGATCCTCGAACATCGCCGATTTCTGTGGATTGACGTCGTGGTCGCGGAGGAATTTCCGATAGGTCTGCGGCGCGGGCTTCGGCTCCAGATCGGCGGCGATGATGTCGAACACCGCTTCGAAATGCGCATCGATGCCGAGCCGCTGCAAAACCTTTTCGGCGTGATCGGTCGAGCCGTTGGTCAGCACCAGCTTGCGTCCGGGAAGTCTTGCGATCGCTGCCCCCATCGCCGGGTTGGGCTCGAGCGGCGAATGATCGATCTGGTGTACGTAGGCGAGAAAGTCATCGGCGCGCACGCCGTGCTCGGTCATCATGCCGCGCATGCTGGTGCCGTAGCGGCGATAGTAATCCTTCTGGATCCGGCGCGCTTCCTCGGCGGGCACTTTGAGATAGGCGCCGATGAACTCACCGATCCGCGCATCGACCTGTTGCCACAGGTTGACGTGATGCGGATACAGCGTGTTGTCGAGATCGAACACCCAGGTGTCGATGTGGGTGAAGGGGCGGGACAACCGTATCATTTTCTCAACGTCGTCCCTGCGAAAGCAGGGACCCATACTCCGCGGCCGGCGTAATGGGCACCATGCGAGTTTTTTTTTATCGTTGCTGACATCGGGGGTCTAACTCAGGCCGGTGGCTATGGGTCCCTGCTTTCGCAGGGACGACGGTAGAAATCACGGCAGCGCAAAGCGCAGCATCTTGCCGCCGCCCGACATGTCGACGGCGGTAAAGCCGGTGGCGGCGAGGCCGCGGGAGCCGCAGTCGCCTTGCTCGCTGATTTCGAATTTGTTCTCGCGCGTGCAGAGCGCCGTCGCCCCGCCCCAGTTCAGCGGATGGTCCTTGAATTTGACGGCGCGGTTCTCGGCATCGACGGCTTCGGCGAAGCTGAAAATCCGTTTCGGCTGGCCGATCACGTCGGGATGCAGGCATTTGCCGGGATCGATGCGATACCAGCCGCGGCTGGTAACGGTCTTGCCGTCGTCGATGCCGACCGCGGCCATCACCTTGTGCGGCGTGTCGTTGCACCAGGTGAGCCCGGCGGAAGCCGGCGACTGCACCGCCTCGATCATGGTCGCGAAGAAATTCGACGACTGCACGAAATCCGGCGCGAGCCCGCGGCTTTTCAGGAACGCCGCCAGCGCTCCTTGCGTCTTCGGGCCGTCGACGCCGTCGATCGGAGCCGCGTCGAAACCTGCGATCACCAGCAGCCGCTGGATGCCGGCAAGCCTCGCCTGCTCGTCGTCATATTCGCTGTCCTCGGCCAGATACGCCACCAGATTGCCGTCATCGGCCTGCGTCGGAATGATCTGGGTGAAGGCCGCGGGCGTCTGCCCGGCGCGGCACTGACGGGCGGCGGCGATCACGAAATTTTCCGGCGCGACGCAGAGCGTATCGCTGCCGTTCTGCGGGATCGGCGATGAACCGTAGACGCCGAGCGCGCGGGCGTTGAGCAGGATGCGGTCGGCGGCGAGCGTGCCCTGGACGACCACGCGGCAGGCCGCCGGATCGATGCGAAACCATCCGCGCGTGGCGGTGGCGGATTTGTCGTCGATGCCGATCGCGGCCTCGATCACATAGCTCATGCGATTGCAGAGCTTGAGGTCGGCATGAGCGGGCGCGGCGCTCGCGAGCAGAGCGATGGCCATCGCAAAGGAAGACAAAGGTGCGAAAGCTGTCCTCATCATTCCGTCATGCCCGGGCTTGTCCCGGGCATTCACGTCTTTCTTCCAACCCGTCGACAAGACGGGGATGGCCGGGAGCGCAGACAAGTGTACGTAGTCTGCGCAAGGCAGACTACTATGCCCGGCCATGACGGCAGGGAACGAGTTGGCGAATGCCTTCATCACTTGTGGATCAGCGTGCCGGTGCCCTGGTTGTTGAACAGTTCGAGCAGGACCGCGTGCGGCAATTTGCCGTCGATGATGACGACGCCCTGCACGCCCTGCTCGATCGCGTAGATGCAGGTTTCGACCTTCGGGATCATGCCGCCGGAAATGGTGCCGTCGGCGATCAATCTGTGCGCATCCTTGATCGACAAATCCGCAATCAGCTTTTTCGACTTGTCGAGCACGCCGGGCACGTCGGTCAGCAGCATGAGCCGCTTGGCCTTCAGCGCGCCCGCGACCGCGCCGGCAAAGGTGTCGGCGTTGACGTTGAAAGTCTGTCCGGTTTTCGACGTCGCCAGCGGCGCCAGCACCGGGATCAGCTCATGGCCGATCAGCTGATTGAGCAAAGTGAGATCGACCTTGTCGGGTTCGCCGACGAAGCCGAGATCGACCACCTTCTCGATATGCGAGCCCGGATCGACCATGGTGCGCGTCGCCTTCGACGCCATCACCATGTTGCCGTCCTTGCCGCAGAGGCCGACCGCCTTGCCGCCGGCCTCGTTGATATAGCCGACCAGCTGCTTGTTGATCGAGCCCGCGAGCACCATTTCGACGATCTCGATGGTCGCCGCATCCGTGATACGCAGGCCGCCGGCGAACTCGGATTCAATGCCGAGCCGCTTCAGCATGGTCGCAATTTGCGGACCGCCGCCATGCACCACCACCGGGTTGATGGCGGTCTGTTCCAGAAGCACGATGTCACGGGCGAACGCCTTGGCGTCGTCCTCCGCGCCCATGGCATGGCCGCCATATTTGATGACGATGGTTTCTTCGTCATACTCCTGCATGTGAGGCAGCGCCTCGGAGAGGATGCGGGCCTGATCGAGCGGACTGATATGGGGCGCGTCGGTCATGAAACGGGTCTCACGGGCTGCAATGCTGGCGGTTTCTATCTGATTGGCGGCCACGGCGCAAAGTGGTTGGTCTGCACTCTGTACCCGCGTTCCCCGGATGCTGCGCAGCGCGCCGCTCCTCGCGGCGTGGTGCGTTGCTGATCCGGGGTGCTGATCCGGGGTCTATCGGGCGGCGAAAAAATGGGCCCCGGCTCTGCGGAGCAGCGTGAAGAACGCTGCACCGCGTTCGGGACACGATCGACAAGCCTCAATTCCCCCGCGGCCATGCGGCGGCGACTGCGAGCAAGAGCCAGCTCGAGATCAAAAGCGTGCCGCCGGTCGGCGCGGCCATCGGGAACAGGCTGTGGCCGGCAAAGTGCCGCAGACTGAGATCGCCGGCGAACAAAGCCGCCGCGACGACAAGGCCGAACGCCGCCGCAATCCCGATCCGCGCGTGAAGGATGCCGCGTTCGCTCAAGGCGACCACACCGAGCACGGCGGCGGCGTGGAACAGCAACATCGAGGAGGCCGGCATCAGCCGCGCGGCATCGCCCTGATGGGCGGCCGCCGCCGCCAGAATGACGCCGTCGGCGCCCATCACGCCGGCCAGAATGATCAGGATGCGGAACAGGCGGAGTTCGCTCATCGTTTTCGCTCTCCAAGCAGGCGCACCATCGCGGCGCGCAGTTCCGCGATCCCGGCGCCGGCTTGCGCGGATGTCGCCAGGACTTCCGGAAAGGCGGCAGGGTGCGTTGAAAGCGCGGCCCCGACTTCGGCTGTGCGCTGATGCAGTTCGGCCGGCTTGATCTGGTCGGCCTTGGTGAGAACGATCTGATAGCTCACGGCCGATCGGTCGAGCGTCTTCAGCACCTCGAGATCGACCTCTTTAAGACCGTGCCGGACATCGATCAGCACATAGACGCGCGCCAGATTGCTGCGACCTTGCAGGTATTTGTGGATCAGCGCGGTCCAGGACGCCACTTTGGTCTTCGGCGCGGAGGCGTAGCCGTAGCCGGGCATGTCGACCAGCCGGAAGCCGGCATGGCCGGGACCTTCGAAGAAGATCAGTTCCTGGGTGCGGCCCGGCGTGTTCGATGTCCGCGCCAGCGCGTTGCGCCCGGTCAGCGCATTGATCAGGCTCGATTTGCCGACATTGGAGCGGCCGGCAAAGGCGACCTCCACGCCCGCCATCGGCGGCAGGGTCTCGATCGAAGGCGCGGCCCAGAAAAACTGCCAGTCGCCCGCGAACAATTTGCGGCCCTGCTCGATCAGGTCAGCATCCGGTCCGGCGGTCATGCGAAGACTTTCCATTCGTCATGGCCGGGCATAGCCGTCCGAAGGACGGCGTCGCTTCCGCTCGCCTATGCCCGGCCATCCACGTCTACCTTCTCGGTAACATCTCAAGACGTGGATGCCCGGGACAAGCCCGGGCATGACGGTATTGTTTTATTCTAACCCAATCTCGATGAGGTGTTTCGTCAGGTCTCCGATTCGGCCTTCTTCGAAGCGAACATCGCCTTCAGATTGTCGAACAGTTCGACCTTCACGCCGTTGCGATGCATGATGAAGCTCTGCTGCGCCACCGAAAGCAGGTTGTTCCACGCCCAGTAAATCACCAGACCCGCCGGGAAACCTGCGAGCATGAAGGTGAAGATCAGCGGCATCCAGCTGAAGATCATCTGCTGGGTCGGATCCGGCGGCGTCGGGTTGAGCTTGAACTGCAACCACATCGTGATGCCCATGATGATCGGCCATACGCCGAGCGCAAGATACGATCCGAACACCGGCAACTGCGTCGGGTCGACGGGAAACAGCCCGAACAGGTTGAACAGGTTGGTCGGATCGGGCGCCGACAGATCCTTGATCCAGCCATAGAACGGCGCGTGACGCATTTCGATGGTGACGAACAGCACCTTGTAGAGCGAGAAGAACACCGGGATCTGCAAGGCGACGGGAAGACAGCCGGCGATCGGGTTGATCTTCTCCTTCTTGTAGATCTCCATCATCTCCTGCTGCTGCTTCACCTTGTCGTCGGGATAGCGCTCCTTCAGCGCGGCCAGCTGCGGCTGCACCGATTTCATCTTCGCCATCGAGGCGTAGGATTTGTTGGCGAGCGGGAAGAAGATCAGTTTCACCAGCACCGTCACCAGCAGGATGGCGATGCCGAAATTGCCGAACACATGGAAGAAGAAGTCCAGCGCCAGGAACATCGGCTTGGTGATGAAGTAGAACCAGCCCCAATCGATCAGGAGATCGAAGTGGTTGAGTTCGAGCTGCCTGTTGTAGCCGCCGAAGCCGCCGACCGGAAAATTGATGCCGACGACGCTGGCTTCCTTGGCGCCGGCGAATAGCCGCGCGCTGGCGCTGCCGGTGCCGCCGATCGCGATGGTCTGCGCATCCTGCAGATAATCGGTCTGATAGGTTCTGACCGCGCCGACGAGGTTGGAGGAGAAGCGCGCCTGCAGATGGGCGCGGGTGTCCGGCAACAGCGCCGAGGCCCAGTATTTGTCGGTGATGCCGAGCCAGCCATTGGTGACCTTGAAGTTGACCGCCTTGGCATCGTCGATTTTCTTGTAGCTGTATTCCTGCAGACCGTCGTCGCCGAGATAGCCGATCAGGCCTTCGTGCAGGATGTAGTAGCCGGCGACCTTCGGAGCGCCGTGCCGCGAGATCAGCGCGAACGGATAGAGCGTGACCGGCGCATTGCCGATATTGGTCACGTCATCCTTGACCGTGAACAGATAACGATCGTCGACCGAAATGGTGCGGCGGAAGGTGAGGCCGTCGCCATTGTCGTATTTCAGCGTCACCGGGTGGTTCGGCGTCAGGCTGCCGCTGCTCTCCTGTTGCCAGACCGTATTCTGGTCGGGAAGCCGCACCGCCGAGCCGCTGGCGGCGACCCAGCCGAATTCCGCGTAATAGGGATTTTCCGCGCCCGAGGGCGAATACAGCACGATCGCGGGCGAGGTGGGATCGACGGTGTCGCGGAACTGCACCAGCGACAGGTCGTCGATGCGCGCGCCCTTCAATGAAATGCTGCCGGCAACGCGGGGGGTATCGATCTTGACGCGCGGCGTTGCGGCAATGGCAGTGTCGCGGCTCACCGGGGCGGCCGAGGCGGGCTGATTATTCGCCGGCGCATTGGGCGCAGGCGAGGCACTCGCCTGCGGCGCCGGCGTGTTGCCCGGCTCCTGCGCGGGCTTGGTCATCTGGCTTTGCGCGAGCTGGGCTGCGCGCTGTTTTTCCATCTGCGGAATATTGAAGAAAAATTGCCAGGCGAGCAGTACGACCCCGGAGAGAATGACGGCAAGGATGGTGTTGCGATTGTCGGTCATCGTTCAGGTCTCGTCATTCATTTCGGTTGTTCGCGTGCAGTGCTGGTGTCTTTATGTCTTGACGCGCCTTCTTGACGCGAACCGGTTCCCACTTCGCTCGACACCGCTTTGGACGGTTTCGAGGCCTGCCGGTCGAGGCGATGGAGCGCGGCGCGCAAATCCTCGAGCATGCTCGAAAATTCGCAAGTCAGCGCCGCGCGTCGGCCGACTAGCACATAGTCACTGTGCGGCCGCAGCGATACGGCCGGGAGCCGCTTCACCAATTCGCGAAGCCTGCGCCGGATACGGTTGCGCTCGGTCGCGGTGCCGTTCTTCCTGGTAACGGTAAAGCCGACCCGGACCGGGCCGTCGTCGTCGCGGCGGCGGCTTTGCACCACGAAGGCGGCAGCGCTCATCCGCGCGCCATTGGCAACGGCGAGGAAGTCCGCCCGCTGCCTTAGCCGATCCATGATGAGATCTCTCCGGGAAGCCCGGCTCAGGCGCTCAGACGCTTGCGGCCACGCGCGCGGCGCGCGGCAAGGACCTTGCGGCCACCGGTCGTGGCGATGCGGGCGCGGAAGCCATGACGGCGCTTGCGCACCAGTTTGCTGGGTTGGTAAGTCCGCTTCACGGGTCGTTCTCCGCTGACGATTTGTCTGCTAAGGTAAGCCGACAATTTGCCTGATATTGAGATATGTCCACCAATGCTGGCAGGCCCAAAGTAGGCCATTTTTCGGCCCAAAACGAGCCGCCCCGGTCGAACCGGGTCATCGTAGACGGTTGGCGCGGCTTATACGGGAGCGACCAGTTTTCGTCAATGTTGCGACGGCGTCGAATTGGGGTTCTTCCAAACGTCACATTTGGTGCGAATAAATCAATTTTGGCGGTGTAATACATGAAGGGATGAGGGCTCGCCTCCAGGCTGGCGGCAGCCGGGATTGGGACAAGGTCCTGGACAAGGTTATTGCCGAGACCGATGCGGGTGGGCTCAGGCCGGCAAGCTCGGATCGAGCAGCTCGGATCGGGCAAGTCCGGGCGCGCATTTGGTTCCAGGAAAGCGGTTGTTGTCAATCGTTAATTTGACCGCTCCAGGGACCGGACGCATCCTTAAAAAGGCAAGGCCCTGAAAGCAGTTATGGCGTCATCGATTGACGAACAACCGACCACGGAGGCGCTGCGGCCAAAGCCGCCGCGAAGGCTCGGGCTGTCCGGTAAATTGCTGCTGCTGACCATTCCGCTGGTCATGATCGCGGAAGTGCTGATCTACGTGCCCTCGATGGCGAATTTCTGGATGAACCGGCTCAACGGCCGGCTGGCGGCGGCGAACACGGCGGCGCTGGTGCTGGATGCCGCCCCCTCGGGCATGGTTCCGGATTCGCTGGCGCGCGAAATCCTCCACAGTATCGATGCGCGGGCGGTGGCGATCAAGATGGGGCAGCAGCGGCGGTTACTCGCCTCGACCGGTCTGCCTCAGGCGATCGACCACGACGTCGACATGCGGTCGCTGACGGTGTGGTCGTCGATCGTCGATTCCTTCGAGATGTTGCTTGAGACCGGCAACCAGGCGATCCGCGTCATCGGACCGCCGCCGGGCGGCGGGCAGTTCATCGAGGTCATCATCGACGAGGCGCCGCTGCGCCAGGCGATGTATGTGTTTTCCCGCAACCTGCTCTTGGTTTCGCTGGCGATCGCGATCCTGACCGCGGCGCTGGTCTATCTGGCGCTGCATTTCCTGTTCGTGCGGCCGATGCGGCGCCTGACCGCGAGCCTTGTCGACTTTCACGAGAATCCCGAAAGCTCGGCGCGCATCATCGTGCCCTCGAACCGCGGCGACGAGATCGGCGTGGCGGAGCGCGAATTGTCCGACATGCAGCGCGATCTGGTGTCGATGCTGCATCAGAAGAGCAGGCTCGCCGCCCTTGGCCTTGCGGTATCGAAGATCAACCACGATCTGCGCAACCTCTTGGCCTCTTCGCAATTGCTGTCGGACCAACTCGCCAGCGTGCCCGATCCGCGGGTGCAGCGCTTCGCGCCGAAGCTGATGCGCTCGCTGGAGCGCGCGATTGCGTTCTGCCAGTCGACATTGTCCTACGGCCGCGCGCAGGAGGCAGCCCCCGACCGGCGGATGATCCTGATCGAGTCCGTGGTGAGCGAGGTTCGCGAATCCGCAGGCCTTGCCGCCGAGGCCTCGATCAGCTGGATCAGCGCGATCGAGCGCGGCCTGATGATCGACGCCGATCCCGATCAACTGTTTCGGGTGCTGCTTAACCTGGTGCGCAACGCGGAACAGGCACTGGAAAGCCACCCCCGCAGCGACGCCGCCGCGATGCAGATTCGCATCACCGGGCGGCGCGAGGGCTCGGTCGCGATCATCGAGGTGTCCGACACCGGTCCCGGCGTGCCGTCCAAGACCCGCGAGCATCTGTTCGAGGCGTTCCAGACCTCAGGCCGTCCGGGCGGCAGCGGGCTCGGGCTTGCGATCGCCGCCGAACTGGTTCGCGCCCATGGCGGCGAAATTCATCTGGTCGAGGGAACCATCGGCGCGACCTTCCGGATCGCGATACCGGATCGCCCGGTGGAGCTCTTGAGCGTCCGCAACGAGCGGGCGCGGGCTTAAACGCACGCTCGGTCTCCGCCTTCGTCATTCCGGGGCGCGAGCCCGGAATCCAGAAGTAACTGCGCGAGATTCTCCGATGTGCAATCGCACATCGTAGTTCGATGCGGAGCCTGTCATCGGGCCGGACCCGTTGGCATCGCCCCGGAATGACGCCGCAAATCAGGGGTCTCGGGCCCCGTTCCGGACCTTGCCAATTCCGGCCGGAGCAGGTAGCTAAAGCGCTCTTTCGCGACCTTCCGGTTACATTTTCGGATGCAAAGGGCCGTTAAGCCCGAACCTCCCGCGAAACACGCGCCCGTAGCTCAGCTGGATAGAGCACCAGACTACGAATCTGGGGGTCAGGAGTTCGAATCTCTTCGGGCGCGCCATT
>Ga0116223_10005847_pt1 | contig 10248 bp, 5 predicted proteins | sample Sb_taG_3_FD_90092 | JGI IMG/M metagenome (GOLD analysis project Ga0116223, IMG submission 90092) | Peat soil microbial communities from Weissenstadt, Germany - Sb_50d_a_PC metaG | ecosystem: Environmental > Terrestrial > Soil > Wetlands > Peat | place: Germany: Weissenstadt | collected 2010-09-21 | reverse complement strand
CGGCTGCGTTTGCGGCGGGGTCGGGTCGCCCGCCCAAGCACCAACGGACTCACAGGGTGAAGCGCTAGCGATGGAGATCCGCTCCTACCGCGCCGTGTTCGACCTCGAGCGGCGCATCTACCGCGTCGATCAGCTGCGGCTGAATCCAGGCGGGATCCCGGTGCGGGGCGTCGTCTACTTCCTGGCGATCCTGCTGGGGATGCTGATCGCCGGAAGCCTGCCCCTGGTGGGTACGGCGATCGGGGCGCTGCCCTGGTATCTGCGCGATCTCGCGCTGCCGGTCGCGAGCGCGACGGTGCTGAGCGTTATCCGGATCGAGGGCCGGCCGTTTCACCAGGCGGCGTATGCGCTGCTGCGCTTCGGCGCGGGATCGCGCCTGCCGATCGGAGATCGACCAGCCTGGGTGCGTCCCTGCGGCGAGCTCGGTGAGCGCTGGCGCCCGGAGGAGATCCTGATGCTGCCTGACGGCTCCGACGGGGCGATGCGCAGGCTGCGCTACACCGGTCCCGGAGCGGTGCTCGTCACCGCTGCACACGAGCGGATCGACCAGGACAGAGGCCCATGGCGTCCGCGACGGAGCCGTTCGCTGACCGTGCGCGAGCTGCCTGGAGGGAGGGCTCTGGGCAGCGGTCAGGTGATCGCGCTGGCCCCGGGTGCGCGACTGGATGTGCGCGCCGCCGCCGGAGGGGAAGGACGGTGAAGCCGCCGATCGGGTTCGTGTACGGCAACTGCGTGTTCGCCGACTCGCTCGACGACGGCTGGGCCGCGTTCGCGGTGCAGACCGAGTCCTACGAATGGCTGTCGCAGGACGGTAAGCGCTCGCGGTTCCTGGCGCTGCTCGGAGCGCTGGAGGCGATCGAGGCCGACGTGCAGATCCTGCGCGTGGGGCGGCGCTGGGATTTGGGGCGATACGCGCGCGAGCTGGAGACGGGCGTGGATGGGGAGGAGGCGCGGGATGGGGAGGAGGCGCGCTGGGATGAGGTGTATTCAAAAAGCGTCACCGTGCGCGCGCGTACGCGCGCGTACGCGCGATCCGCGTATTTTGAAGAGCATCGCCACCGCCTCCAGGACATCGGCCAGGCCCGGCCGGAGGTGTTCCTGATCGTGAGCCTGCGCGAGCCCGAGCGCGACGTCGCCGCCTACGTGTCGCGCGCCGCCGAGCGCCATCCGCGCGAGTGGCTGGGCGAGCTCAGGCGTGCCGTGTCGGTGCGCGACCGCCGGCTGATGAGGGTCTCAGAGCTCGAGCGCGCGCGGGTCAGGGCCGACCAGGCCCATGCCCGTCTGGCCGACTACCTGCCGGTCAGACAGGCGCGCGGGGTGGAGCTGCAGTGGCTGGTGCGCCGGGCCTTCTGCCGGGGCCTCGGCGAGCCGCTCATCGACGGGTTGCACGAGCCGCGGGCGCTCGTGTTCGAGCGCAACGGCGAGGCGACGCTGGCGCCGCTGGAGGGAGACGTGATGCGCTGGATGGACGGATACGTCGAGCACCGCGGCCGCGCGCTGCGGATCGAGTCCGAGACCGGCACGAGCTGGCAGGCTCAGCTGGTGCTGGGAGCGCTGCCCGAGCAGGCGCGGTTCCCGGGCGCTCGCGTGGAGCTGATGTTCGCGCCGCCGGAGTCGCTGCCGTTCGGCGTCGATCTGTCGTTGAACGCGCGCTTCCTGCCGAACGGCCTGGCGCTGCGGATCGCGCGGCGGCGGATCCAGGACGCCGACCAGATCGTGCGCGCGGAGTCAGATGGCGAGCAGGGGGTCACCGACCTCGGCTATCAGCGCACCCAGGAGGCGCGCGACCTGCTCGCCTACCTGCAGTCATCGAGCCGCCCGCCGCTGCTGCGCGCGACGCTCGCAATCGCGATCGGGGCCGAGGACGAGGAGGAGCTGGAGGAGCGCGTGGAGATGACGCGGCGCGCCTACGGGGAGATCCGCCTGCACCGTCCGCTCGGGGATCAGCTGCCGCTGTTCATGCAGCACCTGCCGGGTCAGCGCACACGAGTGGCCGGCTACGACGACACGCTGACGCCCGAGCAGGTGGCGGCGATGATGCCGACCGCCGCGCATGAGGCGGGCTCGCGCGGGGGCTTCTATCTCGGGCACACCCTCACGGGGTCCAGGCAGCCGGTCCGGTTCAGCCTGCGCGAGGGGTCCGACACCGACCGCAACACGACGATCCTCAGCGTTGGCGCGCTCGGCTCGGGCAAGACGACGCTCGATCAGAAGCTCAAGTACGAGGGGTTCCTGCAGGGCGCGCGGATCATCGACTGTGACCCGAAGGGCGACCACCGATTTCACCTGCTGGAGGAGGTGGCGCCGCACACCGAGTGCGTGACGCTCAAGCCCGACCCGGCGCTGCGTGGCGTGCTCGACCCGCTGCGCGTGGCGCCCGAGCACCTGCGCCAGGACGCCGCCGTGTCGTTCCTGCGCGATCTGCTGCCGGGGCGCGCCGAGCCGGCATGGGAGACCTCGGTCGTCGGCGCCGTGGACCGTGTTCTGCGGCGCTCCAGCGAGCCGACCTGCTTGGAGGTTGTGCGTGCGCTGGAGCAGGGCGATGAGACCGACGCGCAGGTGGGCAAGACGCTCGAGGTCTACGCTCGCTCGGGACTGACCCAGCTCGGGTTCGCAGATCCGGACGTGAGGCTGCCACCGGTCGGCCAGAGCCAGGTGACCTACCTGCCGATCCGCGATCTGCCGGGACCCCAGCAGGGGACGAGCAGGGCGGAGTACTCGCAGGCCGAGCGCGTGGGCGAGCAGATCGTGCGGCTGATCGCGATGTTCGCGATGCACCTGCTGGGCTCCGAGCGGGGACGGCTGAAGCTGTTCAGCTTCGACGAGGGCTGGCGCCTGCTGGGCGACCCGGTCGGGCGGCAGTTGTTGGCCTCGCTGCAGCGGATGGGCCGCTCGGAGCTGGCGGTGCCGATCATCTCGACGCAGCTCGTGACCGATGCGCTGGTGGGCGAGCGCGAGTCGCTGGAGAACCTGATCGGGGCGACGTTCGTGTTCGGAATGCGCTCGGAGGCGGAGGCGGCGCGGGCGTTGCAGCTGCTGGGGCTGGACCCCGAGGACCGCAGGGCGCGCCAGAGCCTGCTCGAGTTCGACGCCGGGCGCTGTCTGTTTCGCGACCACTCCGGCCGCGTGGAGGCGATCCAGGTCGACGTGGTGGCGCCGTCGCTGCTGCGCGCGTTCTCGACGACTCCCGGGGTCGCCTGACGGTGGCGGGCAGGCGTGTCGCAGCGGTGTGTGTGGCCGGGTGCGGGTGCGTGGCGGTGCCCATGTGGGTGTTTGGCGCACAGGTGGCGAGCGCCGCACAGGTGTTCTCCTCGCCGCGGCCCGTGGTCCGAACCCCGGCAAAAACCCCAGCAAAAGCGCCAACCAGAACCAAGGCGCCCACTTCGACCCGGGCGCCGGCCGCGGCGAAGAACGCTCCGGCAAAAGGGCCGACGCGAGCGCCGAGCAAGCCGCCGCTGAGCACGGGTGGAGCGGGCCTTACCCCCGAAGAGGAAGCCTCGGCCTCGGCCTCGCCGAGTGGCGGCGACCCGCTCGTGGACAACGGGCTGGGCAGCCCCCTGTGCGGAAAAGGAACGCGTGCTGAACTGTCGCCGGCCGGAGAGAGCAACTGCCGCAGCTCGGACTTCGAGGCCGCACGGGCGCCGACGGGCGACTACGCGTTCGACGTGCACATCAACACCGGCGTGACGGACTGGGGCAACGATCTGTCCGCATCGGTGCAGAACGCCGCCCAGTGGGGGTGGATGCTGCTCGTGGCGATCGTGCACGGGGTGATCGTGATGCTCGAGTGGTCCTACACGGTCGACCTGCTCAACAGCTCCGCGATGCGGGAAGTGACGAAGGGGCTGAGAGACACCCAGACGGCGTTCACCCGGCCGTGGCTCGTGCTGGCGCTGGCGGTCGCGGCGGTGCTCGCGACATACCACGGGATCGTGCGCCGGCAGGTGTCGGAGACGCTCGGGCAGGTGATGCTGATGGGGGTGATGATGCTGGCGGGTTTCTGGGTGATCGTCAACCCGCTGGGCACCGTCGGCGCGCTCGGTGCATGGGCCAGCGAAGCTAGCCTGGGGACGCTCGGCGCTGTGGTTGCGGGCACGCCCGATGCTCCCGACCGCACATTGGCGGAAAGCATGGGAAGCGTCTTCAGCGCCACGATCGGCGGACCGTGGTGCTACATGGAGTTCGGCAACGTGCGCTGGTGCGAGGATCCGGTGAACCCGAGGTCTCGGCTGGACAAGACGGCCCTTGAGATCGCGACCAAAGAACGGGCCAAGATCGGCAGTCAGAGCGCGGAACTGTTGAGTGCCGCGGGCACGAACGGCGAGCTGTTCCTGGCGCTGGGAGCCAACGGACCGCAGCGTAACTCGATCAACGACTCCGGCTCGCTGTTCAACGTGCTGTGCGACAACTCGGAAGAACCGTGCCACGGGCCCACGGCCGGCGAGGCGGAGTTTCGCACCCAGAGCGGGACCGCGGCGCGGGTGATCGGTCTGTTCCTGATCTGGATCGGCGTGCTCGGCATGGTGCTGCTGCTCGGCTACCTCGCATTGCACCTGCTCGGCGCGGCGATCGCGAGCCTGTTCCTGCTGCTGCTGGCGCCCGCGGCGGTGATCGCCCCCGCCCTCGGCGATGGCGGCCGCGGGTTGTTCAGGCGCTGGGCGACGTGGCTGCTCGGGGCGGTGTGCGCGAAGCTGATCTTCTCGTTTCTGCTCGGTGTCGTGCTGCTGATGCAGCGAACGTTGATGGGGCTCACCGTGTTCGGTTGGTGGGCGCAGTGGCTGCTCGTGTCGGCGATGTGGTGGGGAGCGTTTCTGAAGCGTCGTCACGTGCTCGGCTTCGTCCACGGCCAACACCGCCCGGGGCACGCGTCGGGCTCGTTGTTGGCGCATGCGCGGCGAGCGCGCGAGAAATTGCAGAACCCACCTGCGTTGGTGCCTGGCGCGAAATGGGTCAAAGGCAAGCTCGGCACACCGCCGCCGAGCGTGGAGCGCCGGCGCAAGCTGGCGCAGGCGGGCGTCAAACGGGCGAAGGGGATAGCCGACGAGCAGGTGAAGCGCACGCTCGAGCGCGAGCACGGCGAGGCCCATGCGCTCGTGCGGGCGGCGCCGGAGACCGAAGCGCGGATATCGACCAAGCAAGCCCAGTTGGAGCAAATGCAGGGCGAACACGCCACCGCGCGGGCAAAGGCAGCCGAGGCAGGGCAAGCAAGCAAATCGGCGTTGACCGATCGCAAGGTCCATTCGTCCCTGACGCGTAAAGACACAGCTGCCCAGTTCGCCGCCGAGGAGGAGTCCCAGCGCAAGCGTGCCGCGAAGTTGCAGGGGCCCATGAATCGCCTGCGAGGAGAGATCGCGGGCGATCGGGACTCGCTCGCCGCGGCGCGGCGGACGGTGCAGGACAGCAAGCAGGTCAAGCACATGACGGGGAGCGTGTTCACGCGCGCGCAGGCCGATCAGAGCGCTCGGTTTCTGGACGCCCAGGCCGCGAGGCCGCCCGGGGAGCGCGACTACGCCGGGGCGGCGGGAATCGCGAGCTACGGACGGCGGGAGTACGAAGCGCTCGACGCCCGCGGCAAACAGACGGCGCAGAGGGAGATCGATCAAGAACTGGCGGTGCGCAAGGGACTGAACGTGGCCGCCAGGGACGTCGCGGCAGGTGGCGAGAGCTCGCTGGGGCGCCGAGAGCAAAAGAAGCTGCACAAGCAGTTCGGCCGGACGCTCGAGCAGGAGGTGAACGCGGAAGGCCACGAGTTGCCCGCCTCGCTCAAACCGCGGCCGAAACGCCCGGGTTTCGATGCTCAGCTGCAGGACTGGCGAGCCGGGGGATCGAACAGCGCATCGCGCGTGATGCGTGACGCGCACGACGTCGCCGCCGGGCGCAAACGTCAACTGGGTCGGGAACGGCGGCGATGACGATGGGCTCGGCGGCGGGGTTGACGACCGCGGCCGCAACGAGGACGACAGCCGGATCGGGGAGCGAACGAGGATCCAGGATCGCGACGGGGGTCAGGATCGCGGCGGGGGCCGCAGGGGTGCCTCTGCCCGGCCTACACCGCCCGCCCCGCCTGCCGCTGGCGATCGGCGCGCTGGTGGCGGGCGTGGCGGCGCTGGGGGCGATGTTCCTGCTGCTGATGCTGATGACGTTGGTCGGCGCGGGCGGCCTCGGTAGTCTCGCCGGCACGACGAGGACCGTTGAAGAGACGGACGGCCCCTCGGCCCTGGCGAAGGCGGAGATCCCGCCGGAATACCTGCGGCTGTATCAGGCCGCGGCGCAGCGCTACGGCCTGGACTGGGCGATCCTGGCGGGGATCGGCAAGGTCGAGTGCGACCACGGGCGCGACCCCGATCCGTCGTGCACGCACGAGGGGTCGGTCAACTCGGCGGGGGCCGGCGGGCCGATGCAGTTCCTGGCCTCGACCTGGGCGACGTACGGGGTGAGCGCGGGCGGCGACGGCGCGCCGGACCGCTGGAAGGCGGCCGATGCGATCTTCGGGGCGGCGAACTACCTGAAGGCCTCGGGCGCGCCGGGGGACTACAGGAAGGCGATATACGCGTATAACCACGCGGAATGGTACGTGGACGAGGTCGAGAGCTGGGCGGCGAGATATCGAGGCCCACACACCCCGCCGGCGGTCTCCCCGGCGCCGGAAGCGGGGGCGGGCGGCCTGGCGGGCACGGACACGCGCCTGGCGAGCGAAACCTCAACGCCGGTGCGGTTCATCGCGGGCGAGCAGGCGGTGCTCTCGCCCGAGGACGGGCATGTGGCGATGATCCCCGCGGGCGTGCCGGCGACGGTGCAGGCGATGGTGGTGGCGGGCAACGAGCTGCAGGAACTGCCCTACGGCCCGGGCGGTCATCCCGACCCGCGGGGGGCGCTCGACGAGGACTGCTCGAGCACCGTGAACTACGTGCTGTATCGAAGTGGGGTGCGGGCGCTCTCGGAAATCCTCGCCGACAACCCCCTCGCCCAGGACTACGTCGACTGGGGCGATCCGGGCCCGGGCAGGTGGGTGACGATCTATGCGACCGACGTGCCGACGCCGCACGTGTTCATCGTGATCGCGGGGCTGCGGCTGGACACGAGCCACAACGGGACGGACGTGGGCCCGAACAAAGACGAAGACGGGCCGCGGTGGCGCATCCTCGGCTACACCCCGACCTGGGCGAACTGGTCGGTCAGACATCCGCCGGGGTTGTAATGTGGCGGCATGGCGGCGCGCAAGGTCGACTATCTGCTGATCGGCGGAGGACTCGCCAGTGCCAACTGCGCGCGCTGGCTGCGCGAGGAAGGGGCGCAGGGGAGCGTGCTGCTGGTGGGGCGCGAGCCCGATCCGCCGTACAACCGCCCGGACTGCTCGAAGGGATATTTGAGAGGGGAAGAGAGTCGGGAGGACCCGCTGTTTCGTCCCGAGACATGGTGGAGCGAGCAGAACATCGAGCTGCTGACCCGCACGAGCGTGACCGGGCTGGACCTGGGTGCGCGCACGGCCAAGCTGTCGACCAAGGACGAGGTCGGGTTCGAGCAGGCGCTGATCGCGACCGGGGCGAACGTGCGGCGGTTGAACGTGCCGGGGTGCGAGCTCGAGAACATCCACTACCTGCGCACGCTCGGCAACGCTGACGCGATCCGCACGGGGGTGGCGGATGCGGAGGAGGTCGTGCTGATCGGCGGGTCCTACATCGGCTGCGAGGTCGCGGCGTCGTTGAGCATGATGGGCAGGAGGGCGACGATCGTGATGCAGGAGAAGGCGACGCTCGAACGGGGGTTCGGCGCCGGCGCGGGGCGGTTCGTGCAGGAAATGCTCGAAGGGCACGGGGTGACGGTGCACGGCGAGGACGAGCTCGAGCGCTTTGAGGGCGAGGGGCGGGTGGCGCGAGTGATCACGCGCGGGGGACTGGAGCTGAGCGCCGATGCCGTGGTGATCGGCGCGGGGGTCACTCCCGACGTGGGGCTCGCGCGGCGCGCGGGACTCGAGATCGGCGAGCGCGGCGGGATCGCGTGCTCGTCGCGGTTGCAGACCTCGGCGCCGGGAGTGTTCGCGGCGGGAGACGTGTGCGAGTACGAGTCGGTGCTGCACGGGGTGCCGATGCGGATCGAGCATTGGGATGTGGCGTTCAACCAGGGGAAGACCGCGGCGCTGAACATGCTGGGCAGGGACGTGGCGCATGAGGTTGTGCCCTACTTCTACTCCGTGCTGGGCGACTGGGGCGAGCTCGAGTACGTGGGGCCGGCGAGCGAGTGGGACGAGGAGATCGTGCGCGGATCGTTCGACGGGGCCGGCGGGTTCACGAACTGGTATCTCAAGGACGGGCGCGTCGTGGCCGCGCTCACGTGGGGGCGCTCGGACGATCTGGAGCACGCGCGGAGGCTGCTGGGCGAGAAGCCCGTGCTCGACGCGCCAGCGCGAGCGAGGCTCGGCGATGTGGATGCCGACCTCGGCGCGGCGGGGTAGCCGACCTCCGCACCCGACCGCCGCGAACCGTCGCATGGACCGCTGCGAACCGTCGCATGGACCGCCGCGAACCGCCGCACGGACCGCTGCGCGAACCGTCGCATGGACCGCCGCGCGAATCGCCGCACGGTGGGGTAGGATGTGGCGCGATAACGGTCGGTGGTGAAGGGAAGCCGGTGAGAATCCGGCGCGGACCCGCCACTGTGACCGGGGATGCCCACCGCGGCGCGCCACTGGGCGTGCAGCCACCGCTAGGGCCGGATCGATCCGATCGGGCGAGTCGGGAAGGCGCGGAGGGGTAGGCCCGGGAGCCAGGAGACCTGCCTCCGACCACAAGCCCACAAGCCCTCGTGGAAAGGGGTTGGCTCATGCCCGTATCTCGTCGTATCGTCTTGGCGCTCAGTTCTGTGCTGTTCGCCCTGCTTCTCGCCAGTGCATCTGCGGCTGCGACACCCATCACTGTCCATCTTCGCGTCGAGGGTTCGAGCAAGACGCTGTTCGAAGGTGACATCACAACCCAGCCCGAAACGTTCGAAACGGAATCGAGCAAAGGTCCTCATCCATGCGACTACAAGGAAAACGGCCCTGGTTCTGAAGAAGGAAAGACCTTCGAAGATGGCGGCAACGAAAGCGCGACCCCAACCACCGCGCTGCATGACGCCGCGCTCGAGATCGGGCTTGCCTTCAACGCCAAGTGGTTTGGGTCGGGCAAGGAAGGCGCTGGAAACCCTGGTGACTTCTTCGTCACACAGGTCGGCTCTGACGTTGAGCTCACAGAAGCGCCGTTCGATGCCTGGGGCTACGCGGTCGATGACACCACCGCGGTGGTCGGCGGCTGTCAGATCGCGCTCGCGCCCGGCAACGAAGTGTTGTGGGCGTACAACTACTTCAACCTCAAGCACCTGCTGAGCCTGAGCGGTCCGGCCTCGGTGAGCGTCGGCACACCGTTTACGGTTCACGTGACCGATGGTCAGACGGGTGCACCGATCTCCGGCGCGGCGATCGGCGAAGTCGCCGGGGAAGTGACAACCACGATTCCATCCAGTCCGTTGACAGACGCAAATGGCAACGCGACAGTCGTCCTCGCTCATGCGGGCACGGTCAAGCTCAAGGCGACTCAGAGCGAATCGGTGCGCTCCAACGGGCTGGCGGTTTGCGTTCACAACGGCAACGACGGCACCTGCGGAACGACTGTCCCGCACGAACCCATAACCAAAGGCGAACCGGAAATCCTGCACCCCGCGCCCCCGGACGTCGCCATGATCGGCGGAGTCAAGAACGGCCACCACTATCCTCGCCACGGCGGGCCGCGCATCCTGCGGGGGCTTGTCCAGGTGCCCGCAGACGGCACGCTGCGTGAAGTGCGCATCAGCCTCCAGCGTCGCAATGGTGGGAGATGTCAGGTATTCAGCGGCACCAAGGAGACGTTCGTTCACGCCCGCTGCGGCGTCACGCGGTTCTTCTCGGTGGGCGGCAGCGAGTCATTCAGCTACCTGCTCCCGGCGCCGCTTCCCGCGGGGCGGTACGTGTACGAGATCGAGGGTGTGAACGGCGCTGGGCAACCAACGAAGCTCGTGAGGGGAGTCAGCAAGGTTGTTTTCCGGGTCAGGTAGAAGAACAGCTGTCTCGGTCCTTGCGGCGGTCATCGTGGCGGTCCTCGCGGCCGCCATGTCCGACGGCTGCGGCCTGGGCGCGGGGAGCGCGCCGACCGCGATCAACCTGACCGTGACCCGCGACTTCGGCGCGCATGTCGTGCGCTCATGGGGCGCCCCCAAGGTGAGCGGTCAGGAAACGGT
>Ga0116223_10005842_pt1 | contig 10253 bp, 11 predicted proteins | sample Sb_taG_3_FD_90092 | JGI IMG/M metagenome (GOLD analysis project Ga0116223, IMG submission 90092) | Peat soil microbial communities from Weissenstadt, Germany - Sb_50d_a_PC metaG | ecosystem: Environmental > Terrestrial > Soil > Wetlands > Peat | place: Germany: Weissenstadt | collected 2010-09-21 | reverse complement strand
TGCGCGACGAGTTGACCACAAGGACTCGTGGCGCGCACATTTTGCTCTATGCGCCCAGCGCAAATTTGCTAGACAAGATGGCTGAGGGCGAAACTGGCCGGCATGGCGGGCAAGAGCATTCAGGGTGCGGGAGGCATCGTGGTGCGCGGCGGCGCGCGGCCACTGGTTGCCGTCGTCCAGCGCAGCAAGGACCACCTCTGGGTCTTGCCACGCGGCAAACTCAAGCGCAACGAACGCCCCATCATCGGCGCCCAGCGCGAAGTGGTGGAGGAAACTGGCCATGGCGTGCGCGTGCGTGAGTATCTTGGCGCTATCGCCTACCGGACAGGCGGCCGGGTGAAAGTGGTGCGATTCTGGCGCATGCAGGCGACGGCGCAGCCGAGCCGTGACGTGATGAAGGACATCGTGGCGGTCCAATGGCTGCCACTCGCCGCGGCGATCCGCCGGTTGAGCTATCCGCTAGAAAAATCATTCCTGAAGGATGTCGGCCGATTTGCGCTTCGGCGCCACATACGTCGCTCTCGGCGCAAGGCGTCCGCCCCTACCACCAAGGCAAAAGCGCGGAGGCGACGTTCAACCCGCAGTGCGCCAACGCGGCCCCGTTGAGGACTGCGGGACCGCTCGAATATCAGTTCTAATTCCAGGAGCCGGCTGTCCTTAATTTGATTTGCGAGCGGCTATCGGGCGGCGCAGGGGCTCTTTTTGGTTCCCGCTGCACCGTAAGAGCGAACTCCCGTTGTCGTGCAATTGTCACTACAGTTGCCTATCCTCTTCGATGCGAGCGGTTCTCGCGTCCCTACTTGTCCCCCCCTAGCTCCTCGGTATTCGAAGCCTTGCCGGGGGCTTTTTTATGCGCCTCAATTGGCGGCCTCTTGGATTTAGCGTGTCCTGACAGCAAATAATGCCCGATCGCCGCTGTACAGTTTCAACTATCCAGCACGGCGATTGTTGGCGAATCCTCCGGCGCGTCCGGCAAAAATTCGACGCTGAGTTCAAGTTCATCACGCCATAAAATGCGACAACGGCGGCGCGCGTCACCTTCTGCCGACAAGACGAGTACTAATTCCCTGGGCAATTTCGCGTCGATTGCGAGCGTGATGCGCGCGCCGAACTCCCAAAGGTCGTCAATAACGCAGTGGAGTAGGCGCGAGCCTTGCCCTGTGTCGATTCGCGCCGGAAGGTGCATCGACTGCCTTGTAGGATTTTTGCGTGTCTCGATGCGCCGCTGACGCGGCCTGATGATAATGACCATCGAATTTCCCAACGCGCGCCAAATACGACAATTCCATTACAGAAATGTGAATTACCTCGCAGTTCCAAACTGACGCACATCCGTTGATGGCCCGTCGCGTCGGTTGCTGTAACCTTCACATCGCGCACAAGTGGTGGGGTAATTCACGCGGGACAAAGTGCGGCAATGCACCTGGTTCAGCTTAAGGTCTCGCTTACCGATAAGCGCTAGGCTCGATAAGGCTAAGGGCGACTACCCGCGTTACCGGCTAAGGGGCCCCGGCTGCGCACAGTTGCACTGAAGGCCGGGGCTTCCCCTTTTCATGGTTCATCGATGCACACTTATCAACCCGATCCGTGTTGCCCACACTGCGGTACGTCCACGCGGTTTACTCGCTTATCACCCCGTGGGTTAGCTGAATTGCCCATGTTCGAGTGCAATCTATGTGGCCATACCGTTTCGGAAACGGCTGTTGCCAACGCCTTGAAAATAGCCGCGCAGTTCAGCCCAGGAAATGCCTGAGCGGCGCTATACTTTCGCACGGTGGTGTCCGAATTTCGAAGGGCTTGTCCCAATTTAATTTGCCCATTGACCTAATTTGCCGGGAACCTAATTTGCTCGTTGATCGTTATATCAGCGGTCACGGGATGAGTTTTTGCCCCGAAGATCAAAAGCCCCAGCACCCTGCCCCCCAGCCCCGCGCTGGGGCTTTTCTTTTAGGTGTTGGAACGATGTAATATACCCGCCGGGTACGGGGAACGCCGTCACGATCGAGTGACGGCGAGGACGGCTTCCTTGATCTTAGCCAGAGCGAACTGATCCGACCCCCTCGCTGAAACCCTCAACGAAACGGAATCATGATTCGCCGACTATCTCGACGACTTTTCCAACGCTATCGGCCCATCTCCGCCGTCGGTGACCAAATTTTCTGTAATGCACAATGCTGCTCTTACTCAACGACGTGGTAGCATGGCGTCCTAGGTTCGGGGGCAGACCTATGAGGCGGCGCGACTTCATCACTGCACTAAGTGGCGCGGCACAACTCAGGTTTTCCTTCTGGAGGAGAATGCCATGTTCAACCCGGCCCACCCCTACGAGCCGCTTACGTCGGAAAACTCCGCGCTCATTCTAGTCGACCATCAGGTCGGCCTTATGACCGGAGTGCGTGACTACTCGATTGCGGAGCTTAAGCATAACGTCGTCGGGCTCGCGAAAGCCGCGAAGGCGCTGAAACTCCCAATCGTGGTGACCACGACGGCCCGCGACAGCATGTGGGGACCAACATTTCCTGAGTTGGTCGAAGCTCTGCCCGGCGTGCAAATCATCGACCGTTCATCTGTCAACGCTTTCGATGATCCGCAGGTCGCACGCGCTATCGAAGCGGCTGGGCGAAAAAAACTGATATTTGCGGGTTTGTCGCTGGAAGTTTGCGCTGCATTTCCAGCCATCACGGCCGTCAACAAGGGCCTCGATGCGTATGTCGCCGTGGATGCTTGCGGCACGTTTAGTAAGACCAAACGTGAAGTGGGGCTGCTACGGATGATGCAGGCTGGCGTCATATTGTCGGACTACGCTACTCTCATGATCGAAGTTCTTAAAGACAACGCTCGGCCCGAGGCTGGAGTGCTGTATGGAGCGATCGATATGGATTGGGCCAAACTCGTAGGGCAGGTCGCGCAAGCTCACGGCAAGTAAACAGCTGGGACCACCTAACCGACAACCGCTGTTCATGCGGAAGAAGGAGCAATGCCAAAGATCAGCAATATCGTTCTCGTCCACGGAGGCTTCGTGGACGGCGCCGGCTGGAGGGGTGTCTATGACATCCTGAAAAAGGACGGTTTCAACGTCAGCATCGTGCAGAATCCGACGATTTCGCTGGCGGGAGATGTGAGCGCTACCAAATTAGTAATCGATTCCCAACCGGGCCCCGTGATCCTGGTCGGGCACTCCTACGGCGGGGTTGTCATCACCGAGGCGGGAACTGACCCGAAGGTGGCAGGATTGGTGTACGTCACCGCCTTCGCCCCGGACAAAGGCGAGTCAGTTAATACCCTGATCGCCAATCCGCCACCCGGCGCGCCTGTGCCACCGATTTTGCCGCCCAAGGACGGCTATTTGTTTCTCGACAAAGCCAAATTCGCTGGCTCCTTTGCCGGCGACGTCGATCCAAAGACCGCCGCTTTCATGGCCGAGTCCCAAGTGCCGTGGGGCGTCGACGCCCTTGGCGGCGCAGTCACAGAGCCGGCTTGGAAGTCCAAGCCAAGCTGGTATCTCCAAGTCCGCGATGACAAGATGATTCCTTATCCGGCACAGCAATTCATGGCGAAACGGGCCAGCGCCACCGTCGCTGAGGTGCCTGGCAGTCACGCAATCTACGTCTCCAATCCCAGTGCCGTTGCCGCCCTCATCGAACAGGCAGCCAGCGGTGTGAAATAGCTCTGCGCGGAGCCACGTCGGCGTGCGGCTCCGCAGCCCACAAATTAAGCATGTCGCTTCGTGGCACCGAACGGACTTGGCGCGATGTTCGAGTTGGGTCCGTTATCAGCCTTAACGGACGTAATCAGCCTTAACGGACGTAAGTCGTACATCGAGTTTGATTGCAAATATTGGAGGATCCCACAATCGTTGATGATCCTAAAGATGGGTGGGTTGAGGATGTCTTGAAGTTCTGCTTCGAGCAGATTGAGCCGGACCAATGGTTCGAGAAGGACCCGACGTTTGACGCGAGAATTCGGGAGCGTTTTCTCGGCTTGCATGAAATTCTCGTGTCCCGCGGAAATAACGGCCTCTTGGCTGATGCGCGTACCGCGCTTGCTGTGGTGATCGTGCTTGACCAGATGTCGCGCAATATGTTCCGCGACACGCCTCGCGCATTTGCCACCGATCCACAGGCGCTCTGGGTAGCGGAGGCCGCTATCGTCCGAGGATTTGACGCCGGCCTAACCAAGGACCAGCGCATGTTTCTATATCTGCCGTTCGAGCATTCAGAGGATCGCCAGTTGCAAGCCCGTTCGGTCGCGCTGATAGCGAGCCTCGGTGATCCGGAGTTGAAAAAGTGGGCGGAAGCTCACAGGGCGATTGTTGACCGATTTGGGCGCTTTCCGCATCGCAACACCGTACTTGGACGAAGCTCGACCCCAGAGGAAACCGAGTTCCTCAAACAGCCGGACAGCTACTTCTGACCGCTTGGTGATCGCTTTTGGGGTGGCAAAGCGGACATCACAAACCAGAGTCCGCGATGTCCGCTTGTGACCGAAGCGGACTCTCGCAAGGCGTCCCAGACCCCGCAGTGCGTTCGTGCCCTAAGCAATTTTGGTTATCTGCCTTTGCACGTCAGCGAGACGCGAGGCGAGGCGTGTGCGCGTGGACTCTATGTGTTGATTAAAATCAAAAAACAAATCTGAGTGTCGCCTTGGAAGAATTCTCGCTGCCCGATTGATATTTTCCAAATCAGTTTGGAGGCCCACCACTTGAGAACTGTTAAGTTCTCTTTGCAATGCCTCGTCAACATCTCTGAGGCGGCGGTATAATTTACGCATGCGATCCTGCACAAACCACTGAGACAGCCTGGGCGCAAAACTAAATACCGGATAAATGATTGCGCCTGACGCTAACAACACAGCGAATAATCTCAGAACGTGGGGTACTATCCAGTAAGGCAAATACCTGTTTAGCATTGGGGGACCGTTTTTGTAGAAATCGACAGCGCGCTCGGCCATTGGAAATTCAGGATCGGTCTGCGTGGGAAATTCACCAGCTCGTTGAAAAACTCCCTTGGCGCTGTGCTCCTCCACCAGCGTCTGCGCCAAAAGATATACAATCCCCGAATGAAGACTTTTACGTACGACCACGGCCGTGGTGATCCCAATGAGGCTTACGTCACTGGGCGGGATGTTTTTCTCAAAATCGACCACCCCCTGCGGAAGGACCAGCCGATTAACACCAGGGAAGACTCGCGCAAGACCTTCGGCCTGTGTCAGGTTCATTAGCCGAACAGTGGGATCGCGTAGCAAGGATTGAATGTACGGAGTATTCAGTTCACCGAGAGTAATTATGACATCAACCTCACCGTCTTTCAGTGCTTTGGCCGCGGCTGGTCCGACGCGGTTCAACATCGTTGCGTTATCGGAGTCGACGCCGTTTGCGGCGAGGATTTGGGTGGTCACGCGAAGGGCGGAGCCCAATCCGATGCGTTTACCCTTGAGTTGCGACAGGCGGTCTAACGTCTCCGTGCCATTGTAAAAAATCCAAATAGGATTGTAGCTGATGCGACCCAACGACATCAGCCCTGGAGATTGCTTGCTGTCGGTAGTGCCGCTAAACAAAAATGCAGCGTCGACGCCGGAATTTTGGTCCTCTATTGGCTTGAGGTTATCACTCGCGCTCGCGGTATGGCGTACGTCTAGCGTGACATGAAAGCGTGCGAGCCTCTCGCGATAGCGTTGGGCAAAGTCATCAAAGGCGCCACCTTTGAGCCCTGACGCGATTGCAATGGTCGACGGCGGTGCCGGGAAGAAATAGATCAACGCGATAGAAACGATGCCCACGATGCAGAGGGACGCGGCTAACAATTTGAACAGATGCCAACGATTAAACTCGAGCATAGGCTTCCCTACACAGGCCTGTGTCCTGTAACGGACTTCTGGTACCGCTCCAATGTAGGCAAGCGTACTACGCCTTAAATTGGAAGTCTGTGACGTACTTCAAGGTACTCCGACGGCGGAAAAGGCTCCCTGTTTTTCTCCGGTGCAAAATGTCGTTCTTGGCCCTTAGATGGGGTAATCGGCCGGCGATCTTGTGGATAGCTGAAGATTTTGAGTGCTGCGCTTCAGGCTGATGGTGAAACCATGATGGGGGCCTTGGTGCCGATTCCGAAGAGAAGCACGAGCCCCTGAGCGACATCGACACTTGTACTGGTGGATAGCCTGAAAGCGCCCGACCCCAAACGGCCGATTAGAGAAGCAGACATCATAAATTGGAGCCGCCACCTCGAGCTCCACGTCGACTTTTCCGCGTGTGGCGCGTAAGTAGGGCTAAAGGCGATCCTACCCATTCAAACTTCGTTCCGCGATCGAGGCCGTCGGTGACGACGCCTCGTCGAGAGGCCGATCAGCAAAAAGACAACAGCGCCAGTAACGGCGGCGAAGCCGTGCAGCTTGTGAATACGCATCGAGCCCGCGTCATAGCCCGGCATAAATGTCGGCAATGAGCCGCCCGGCAGCACGTAATACATCGCGGCGACAATAACGCATACAATGGCCAGAAAATAGGCGAGCATTTTCATTGGACGTTTGCTCCAGTTGATAACATCGGAGTGACGGCGAGGACTGCTTCGTTGATCTTGGCAGTTGCGAAATAGCCGACACTGCGGGACTCACCGTCGCGTCAGAACCGGCGCTACGCCAGCTCCAAACGCAATACCCTTCGCCTCCGTGCCGAGCGCGGTGAGAACTGCGATCACGACGGCGACGATACCCGCCACGATGGCAAGCGCGATGGCATAATCGCCGCCATAATGGACTGCAATGCCGGCTTGCAGCGTTGCGTTGACGGACGCGATGAGATTGCCGAGTTGATAGACGAAACCGGGAAATGTCCCGCGCGCGTCGTCCGGCGACAGTTCGTTCAGATGGACCGGGATCACGCCCTATGCGCCCTGCACTGTCACCTGCATCAAAAAGGCTCCGACAGCGAGCCAGACGGCGCTCGCAGCAAACGCCCAGAGCGGAAGAACAGCGAGCGAAAGTAGTGCGCAGATAATAATGATTCGCCGCCTGCCGAAGCGTTCGGACAACGAGCCGAATGAGATGCCGCCGATGATGGCGCCGATATTGTAGATGACTGCAATCAGGCCGACCTCGTGCGGGGACAGTCCGTGCTGGACCTGCAGAAACGTCGGATAGAGGTCCTGCGTCCCGTGACTGAAGAAATTGAAGGCGGTCATCAGCAGGACCGCATAGATGCCGAGCCGCCAATGCGACTTTAGGATAGCCATTGTGTTGCTGCTGGCGGTCGTGGGGGTCCAACTGGGCGATTCCGGAACGCTACGGCGGATATAGAAAACGAGAAGTGCCGGAATAACTCCAACCATAAACATGCCGCGCCATCCGATGTACTGAAAGAGCAGGCCATAGACGATCGAGGCCAAAAAATATCCGGTCGGATAGCCCGATTGCAGCAAGCCCGACACGAAGCCTCTCGCGTGCGGGGGTATGGACTCCATGGTGAGCGATGCACCGACGCCCCATTCCCCGCCCATCGCAATGCCAAAGATGGCGCGCAGTACGAGCAGGACGGTGAGGCTTGGCGCGAAACCCGACGCAAATTCGATAATCGAATACAACAGCACGTCGATCATCAAGGTGGGGCGTCGTCCCCAGCGGTCGGCCGCGCGCCCAAACAAATATGCCCCTATGGGACGCATTGCCAAGGTCAGCAAGATGGCGAACGTAACGTTGGTGATCTGCGTGTTGAATTCCTGTGCGATGTCCTTGAGCACGAACACCAACAGGAAGAAGTCGAAGGCGTCGAGCGTCCATCCCAAAAAACTCGCCGCGACCACATGCTTTTGTTCACTCGTCCAGCCCGAGAGTGCCGCGATGCGCATTGGTGGTACTCCTGAATGGACTAATCGGCCTGCATTGAGTGCTCCAAGTGGAATTCTAATTGAGAGCATTCGGCAACACTACGTTACCGGCGGAGCCGGTCGGCCTAGTGTAGCCGGCAGAGCGGCACCAAAATATTACGGCCGGCGCCGCTCAATTCTCCAGCAGTGCTACCGTGCCCAGACCGCCGTCCGAACATATACTAACGATCGCGCGGCTGCCCTTCGGCAACGCGGCGAGTTCCTTGACAGCCTGACTTAAGATTCGCGCTCCGGTCGCCGCAAACGGGTGTCCGAGCGCAACGCTGCCGCCATTCGGGTTCATCCGCTCGCGCGGAAAGCTTCCAAACGTATGATCGATGCCGGCCTTCGTGCGGACGAAGTCCTTATCTTCGAGCCCTTTGATGTGGCAGAGCACTTGTGCCGAAAACGCCTCGTGAATTTCCCAGAGCGCAATGTCATTGAACTTTAGGCCGTGTCGGGCCAGCAACCGTGGAATGGCGGACACAGGAGCCATGAGCAGGCCCTCGTGGAAGATATCGACGGCCGCCATTTCGAAATCCACCAAACGCGCGCGCGACAATTCCTGAGGCAATCGATTCACGCCCTCATCGGTCGCGACCCAGATGGCGGCGGCTCCGTCCGTTAGCGGTGAGCTGTTACCCGCAGTGAGCGTACCTCGTCCGCTGGTCCGATCGAACACCGGCTTCAATTTGGCGAGCTTTTCCATTGACGCGTCGCGACGCGGAAAGTGGTCTTTGCTGGTTCCGTCCACGGCAACGATCAAATCCGCGAAGAAGCCGCGATCCTGTGCCGCGATCGCCCTTTGATGGCCTTCAAGCGCAAGTTCGTCTTGCTCCCGACGGCCAATATTCCAATCCTTCGCCATATCCTCGGTATGTTCGCCCATACTGCGGCCGGTGACCCGGTTCTTCACTTCGGGCACATGAATCCGGATATCGGATGGACGCAGTTTCGGAAGCAGATTGATACGCTGTTTGAAGCTGTGTGCTTGAAACATACGGCGCAGCCAAACCGATAGGTTCTGCCCCAAGCCGATCTGGACGCGGCTCATGCTTTCGACGCCGCCGACCAAGGCGAGCGCCGCTCGCCTCTCCCTCAGCATCCCGGCGGCTTCAAAGACGCCAACCATGCTCGTACTACATTGCATGATAGTGGTGAACGTCGGGACGTGTGGATCGAGTTTGCTTTCAAGCCAAACTTCGCGCGCCAAGTTGGCATAGGCGAGATTTAGGACCACTGAACCCCAGACCGCGAAATCTATGGAGCCGTTCACATGCGGCGCCATCGCCTGCACTACGGGTACTGACAAGGCCAAGGAATCACGGTTAGCAAACGGGCCGTCCACGCCGACAAACGGTGTACGGATGCCGGTCGCTAACCAAATTGCTTGTCCATCGTTCGGCATTGTCACGTCCTCGTGTGAAACGCGCACGCACTCTTCTTATTTCGCGACTAGTGCGTTGCCACGATGACCCGCTCGTGGCCCGAAGCGGCCAAAAACCCATGTAGTGCCGCCACAACCTGCGCGCCCTCGCCCACCGACGCAGCGACACGCTTGACCGAGCCTGAGCGGACGTCGCCGATGGCGAAGACGCCTGGGCAACGTGTCTCCAACAAGTGCCGATCGTCGCCGGCTTCCGCGCCAGTCAGCACAAATCCCTTGGGGTCAAGCGCTACCCCGGATCCGGCCAGCCAATCCGTGTTCGGATCGGCCCCTATGAAAAGGAACAGGTGGCGGACCGAGCGCCGCACTTCCTCTCCCGACGCGCCCTGCCGCCAACGGACCGCCTGCAGCATGCCATCGGCGCCTTCCAGGCCGATGATTTGCGTTCGCGTCAGCACTTCGACGTTGGCGAGTCCCGTGATGCGATCGACAAGATAGCTCGACATGTTTGCGTTCAGATCCGCGCCGCGCACCAGGAGCCAGACCTTGGCGACCTGGCTCGCCAAATAGACCACCGCCTGGCCGGCCGAATTACCGGCGCCCACCAAAACCACCTCTTGCCCGGCACAAAGTTTTACCTCCAGAGGCGAGGCCCAATAGTGCACGCTCGACGACTCGAAAGCCTCCAAGTTCTCCACTGCAGGCCGCCGGTATCGAACGCCACTTGCGATCACAACTGAGCGGGCGCATGCGCGTTCGTTATTCGAGAGATTCAAAACGAAGTAGCCGGAACCCGAGTCGACCGGCATCTGGAGGCCAGTCACTTCGTCTGGGATCGCCATCTCGACTCCGAATTTCTGCGCCTGGTTATAGGCGCGTGCCATCAGCGCGATGCCGCTGATGCCCGTCGGAAAGCCAAGGTAATTCTCAATCCTGGCCGAAGCGCCAGCTTGACCACCGAACGCGCGGCAGTCGAGCACCAGAGCGGAGAGCCCTTCCGAGCCGGCATA
>Ga0116223_10005841_pt1 | contig 10253 bp, 13 predicted proteins | sample Sb_taG_3_FD_90092 | JGI IMG/M metagenome (GOLD analysis project Ga0116223, IMG submission 90092) | Peat soil microbial communities from Weissenstadt, Germany - Sb_50d_a_PC metaG | ecosystem: Environmental > Terrestrial > Soil > Wetlands > Peat | place: Germany: Weissenstadt | collected 2010-09-21 | reverse complement strand
GTATGCCGGCCGAGCGTGGTGCCGATCGTCTCCGGCTTGCGCAGCGCCAAGTCGTAGCCTTGCCCGACATCGTCGAGAAAACAGAGCTCGACCATCAGGTGATGGATGCCGTTCTTGCCGCCAGCGGGCCGGTGCGGAAGCCGGAGATCGAACGTCCGGGCTTGAACGGCTCCGCAGCGGTCTCGGCGCCGTGGAAGGCTTCCAGCCGGTTGCCGATCGGATCGGAAAACACGATCAGGTCCCTGACGCGACGCTCGTCGGCCAGCGCGCGGGTGCCGCGGGCAACTTTCACACCGGATTTTTCCAGATGCGCCGCCAGCGCGTCGAGCGCGGCGGCATCGGTCACTTCCCAGCCGTAGAAGGAAGGCCCCTCGCCTTCGTCGGCCTGGACGATGACGCGCTGTTTGCGATCGTCCATGCGTAGCGCGAGTGTGCCCCGGCTTTTGTCGACGAGCTGCATGCCGAGGAAGCGCGTGCCGTAAGTCGCCCATTCCTCGAGGTCTCTGCTGCGGACGCCGAAATATCCGAGCGCTTGCAGTTGCATCGCCAACTCCGAAACGAAAATTGCTTTTATCACACTATAAGGCGACACGTCAGGCCTCCGATACGCGGCCTTACATGCTGCCGCCCGGCCCATATCAGGCGTGCAGTGACCGCGTCGTGTCGTCGAACAGTTCCTCGACCGTATAGCGCCGCGGAATAATCTTCATCTCCAGGGCATAGCTGCTCATGAGATCGAGCGCGGGTTTGACCGCGTCGAAGCCGAACGGAACCATGTCGATGGCACCGGCTTTGGGCAAGCCGGCTGCTTTCTTGCTTTCGAGCAGCAGGCGGAAAACCTCGCGCACAGCCCCGGGATCGGACTTCGCCAGGCTCTCCTTGACGACGACCATGTGGTTGACCGGCACGACGCCGTGCTTTTTGTACCAGTCCTTTCCCGCCGTTTCGGGATCGAGGATGACGCTTTGTAGTCGCGGATCGGACGGCATAGCGCCGCCGAAAATGGCGGCATCGAGTTCGCCGTCGATCAGCATCTTGGTGATGTCCTTGCCGGCGGCGGCGCGCTCGACGCCCGGCGGATCGCGGTACTCGGCGACGTGGGCGTCTTCGAAAGTGACCCATTTCACTTTGCCGAGATCGAGGCCGTAATCCTTCCAGAGAATGCCACGGATCCAGACGCCGGTGGTCTGCGAGAACGCACGCACGCCGACGCGGCGGCCGACTAAATCTTGCGGGCGCACCGTCCCGCGCTCGGAATTGTAGAGCAGCGCGCCGTGCTGGAACCGCCCCAGCATCGTCGCCGGCATAAGCATCAGCGGCTTGCCGTAGGCCTTGGCCTGCAAATAGGTAACGATCGCAATTTCGCACACGTCGAACTTTTGCTCGCGCGCCATCAACAGGAAAGCGCGGTTGACCGGATTGATTTCGGTGAAGTTGAGCGCCAGCCGGTCGAATTTGATGTCGCCATTTTTCAACGCCTTGGTGTGCGGATAGGTGCCTAGGCAGGCGCTCAAGGTCTCGATTTTCTCGGCAGCGATGGCGTTCATCCCGGTTCACCTCCAATAGTGCGCTTGATTTTATGACCTGGCGGCGTGCTAAGCCAGTGCAACGCGAATATCCGGCTGCGCGACGGCCCGGGGGAAAAGCAATGGCCGCCGTCATCAATGTAAACGATACTATCGACTGTCACCCGATCACCGCTTATCAGATCGGCGTTCTCGTATTGTGCATGGTTGCGGCGGCGATCGACGGCTACGACACGCAGGCGATCGGCTACACTGCGCCGGCGATTGGGCAAGCGTTCAATCTGCCGCGGGAAGTGTTCGGCCCGGTATTCTCGGCCGGGCTGGTCGGGGCCGCGCTCGGAGCGTTGAGCTTCGGGCCGTTGGCCGATCGATTCGGCCGCAAGCGCTTCATGGTCGCGGCGGTCGTCATATTCGGCATCTTCAGCCTGCTGACCGCTACGGCGACCACGCTGCCCGAATTTCTGGCGTTTCGTTTTTGCGCCGGCCTCGGGCTCGGCGGTGCGGTGCCAAGCTTTCTCGCTCTCGGCGGCGAATTCGCCCCCGCGAGCAAGCGCGGCGTGTTTGTCGCCATCGCCTTTGCGGCGTTTCCATTCGGCGGCCTGATCGGCGCGCTGACTTCTTCCTATGTCATTCCGCATTTCGGCTGGCAGTCCGTTTTCTATATCGGCGGCAGCGCACCGCTCCTCTTCGCGATCATCCTCATTGTCTGGCTGCCGGAAATCGCTGCGCTTCCTGATCGCACGCAACATTCGCCTCGACGAAGTGCGCAGCACGCTGACGCGTATCGCGCCGGGCGAAATTCCGCCCGACGCCGAACTCGTCGCCGCGCCTGAGCCCGAGCGCGAAGGTCTGCCGGTCAAACACCTGTTCACCGAAGGACGCGCGACGAAAACCATCCTTGTCTGGGTGGCGTTCTTTACCTGCTTCATGGTGCTAGTGACGGTGACCGCGTGGACGCCTACCGTGCTGCGCTCCGTCGGTTTTTCGATTTCCGCCGGCGCACTCATCATCGGCCTCAATAACGCCGGCAGCGTCTGCGCGAGCGCGATATCCGGCTTTCTTGTCGAGCGCTTCGGACCCTACAAGACGCTGGTGCCGGGTTTCCTCCTGGGTGGCATCTGCCTCGCCGCATTCGGGCAAGCCACTTCATCGGTGGCCATGCTGGCGGTGGCCTCGACCCTTGCCGGCTTTTTCGTCGGCGGCACCGGCACGGGCCTCATCGCGCTAACCGCCGGCCTTTATCCGACGACGGTGCGCTCCACCGGAATCGGCTGGGGCATGGGCATGGGGCGAATCGGTCAGGTCTTCGGCCCGCTCGGCGCCGGCTTGCTCGTGGGCTGGGGCGCCGGCCCGGGGGGCGTTTTTTACGCCGCCGCGATCCCCTGCTTCATCGGCGCGCTGTTTGTCGCGCTCCTGAAGTTCGCGCCCGGCGCGGTGAAACCCGCTTAGCTGCGAGCCCGCGCCTTCGCCATCACAACGTCGGTTCCGGCTGGCCGCGACGACGGCAAGCGGCGATGAGCGTGTTGCGAAGCAGGCACGCGATGGTCATCGGGCCGACCCCACCGGGAACCGGAGTGATCGCAGCGGCAACACCCTGTGCCCCGGCAAAAGCCACGTCGCCAACAAGCTTCGATTTGCCGTCCGCAGCCGCCACTCTGTTGATGCCGACATCGATGACGACGGCGCCGGGTTTGATCCAATCTCCCCGGACGAATTCGGGCCGCCCTACCGCTGCCACTAGAATATCCGCGCGGCGCAGAATCGCCGGAATGTCGCGGCTCTTCGAATGCGCCAAAGTGACCGTACAATTTTCGGCCAACAGCAGAGCCGCCATGGGCTTGCCGACGATGTTGGAGCGCCCGAGCACAACCGCTTCGGCGCCGGTCAGATCGGGCAGCACGTCGCGCAGCAGCAGCAAGCAGCCGTAAGGCGTGCAGGGTACCAATACCCGGCTCAGACCCCCGCTCCACAAATGTCCGACATTGTGCGCATGGAAGCCGTCAACATCCTTGCGCGGATCGATCGCGTCGATCACGCGTTGCGGATCGATATGCTTGGGCAGGGGCAGCTGCACCAGAATGCCGTCGACCCTGTCATCGGCATTGAGCTTGGCGATCAGCGCCAGAAGCTCGGCCTCGCCGATGCTCGCCGGCAAGCTCTCTTGAAAGCTCTGGATGCCGGCGGCGGTCGCGGCCTTGCCCTTGTTACGGACGTAAACCTGGCTTGCCGGATCGTCGCCGACAAGGACGGCGCAGAGTCCGGCCGCGATACCGGAGGCGGCCTTGAGTTTCGCCGCCGCCGCCGCGACATCGGCAACGAGGCGATCCGCGCGCGCCTTGCCGTCAATCCGTTTGGTAGCCAGCATGTGTCAGGGCCGAAGCGATTATGCCGCTGCGGAATTGACGTGCGAACATGGAGAAAATCAAGAGCAAAAGATTCTGAGTGGGACGCAATCCCGTCGGAGACGTTTGGCCCACGATTTTCCGTCGGCTTAAGGTTGGCGCCGGAGCCGGCGGCGCGGTCACCGGATTATTTCGCCCGCCTCACGTCGCCCTTCTTTACGCCGGCTTCCGGGAATACCCACATCGCCGCAATCATCAAGACCGCAACCACCATGACGAAGACCGAAAAATCGTGGCGGATGGGCGATCCGCTCCAGAAGGCGAGCACCGCCGCGACGATCAGTACGACGGCCGAAAGGATGCCTTTGACGTCGTGCGGCATGGAACGCCCCGAACGTGTCGCTAGTTGGCGCCGACCGGCTCCGTCGCCGCTTCATCGGGAAGCCGCGGCTTGCCGCGCAGATTTTTCTTCACGAAGCGCGTGTCGTAGCCGTTGAGCAGCGTACCGAGGAGCCCGCGATCGAGGTCGGACGTCCCGAACAGCCAGTCGGCGATCGGGAAGGTCAGGTTCATATTGACCTCCATCATCAGCCGCGCGTTGTGATGCGCGCTGTGATGCCGGCGCAGCGAATTGACGAACGGGCAATGGCGCACGAAGGCGTTCTCGTCGACATGGCAGCAAAAGTGCATGAACTCGTAGATCAGATACATGCCGGTCGTGGTCGACATGAACAACCAGCCCACATTCGCCGTGAATATTGTGCCGAGAATGGCAGCGGCCGGTATCGACATCAGGATGAAGACCACCAGCGCGTAGGGCGGGAACAAAGTGACGCGCCAATCCTTGTGATCGCGGAAGCGCATCTCCTCATCGCTGAAGAACTGATGATGATTGAGCGTGTGCCGCTCGTAGATCGCGCGCAGGCCTTTGATGTTGACCGGCCGATGCATGATAAATTTATGCACCGCCCACTCGAACAGATTGGTGAACAGGAACGTCAGCGGCACCGTCAGCCATTCGAGCGCGGTGATGGCGTGCATATGCTCGATGTAGATGTAGAATGCCGCCGCTCCCATCGCGTAGATGATGACGAGGTGAATATAGCCGTCATACCAGCCGAGGATGCGCGAGCGGTATTCCCGGCGAAACTCGATTTGGCGCTGGCTGATCACTGTCCCTCTCCCGATGGGGGCGGCCGCTTCTTCTGTCGTCGCGCGGTCCAATAAAACTGTACCACATATCGGTCGCAAGATCACCGGCGGCGCAGATAGGCCTCGATGTCGTCGCCGGTAAGCCGCCAGTCGTTATCGAGATTGGCGATCACGTCTTGCATGAATGGTTCCGACAGGGCGATGGCGCGCTCCTTGTCGCCGAGATGGTCGAACAGGATCGCCAGCGCCAGCTGTCGCGGGCTTGTGCCCTCGTAGGTCCACTCGAAGCCGCGCTTGGTGAATTGCCTGACTTGATAATGCTCCGGCAGCGGTTTGCCGTCGACCGTGACAACGAGGCCGTCCATGGTTCGCCTGCCTTCGTAGGTCTTCATGGCCGAGCCTGTGAATTACGGCACGCTGCTTGAAGCGGCGCGCCCGGCCGCGCGGCCCGAGAAAATGCAGCCGCCGAGGAACGTCCCCTCGAGCGCACCATAGCCGTGCACGCCGCCGCCGCCGAAGCCCGCCACTTCGCCGGCCGCATAGAGTCCTGGCACCGGCCGTCCGTCGGCGCCGATGACGCGACTGTCGAGATCGGTTTGCAGGCCGCCCAGGGTCTTGCGCGTCAGAATATTCAGGCGGACCGCGATCAGCGGGCCGGCTTCGGGATCGAGGAGCTTGTGCAAGCGAGCCGTACGAATGAGCCTGTCGCCGAGATAGCGGCGGGCCGCGCGAATGGCCATGATCTGCGCGTCCTTGCCGAAAGGATTGTCGAGCTCCCGATCGCGGGCGACAATTTCGCGCTCGACGGTTTCGAGCTTGAGCAGCGGCTCACCGCCGGCGAGCGCGTTCATGCGCGCAACCAGCGTCGCCAGATCGCGCTCGACGATAAAGTCCTCGCCCTTGTCCATGAACGCCTTCACCGGCTCGGGAATGCCCTTGGTGGCGCGGCCGAGAATTTGCCGCCAGCTTTTGCCGGTGAGATCGGGATTCTGCTCCGAGCCGGACAGCGCGAATTCCTTTTCGATGATTTTTCGCGTCAGGATGAACCAGGAATAATCGTAGCCGGTCTGCATGATGTATTTGAGCGTGGCGAGCGTATCGAAGCCGGGATAAAGCGGGGTCGGCAGCCTTTTTCCGAGCGCATCGAGCCAGAGCGGCGACGGTCCCGGCAGGATACGGATGGCGTGATCGGTCCAGATCGGCGCAAAATTCTTGATGCCCTCGACGTAATGCCACATGCGGTCGCGATTGATGACCGTGCCCCCGGCGGTTTCGGTAATCGCCAGCATGCGGCCGTCGACGTGATCGGGCACGCCGGTGATCATGCGCCGCGGCGCCGGGCCCACACGTTGCGGCCAGTTCTTGCGCACCAGATCATGATTGCCGCCGATGCCGCCCGAGGTGACGACGACAACCTGCGCTTTCAGCGCGAAGCCGCCGACAACCTCGCGCGAGCTTTTTTGCCCGCGCCCGATATTGCTCGGCGCCAGGATGTCGCCGCTAACCCCGTCGACCGCCGCGCCCGACTTGGTCAGTGCTTTGACGCGATGGCGGAACTTGAAAGTGACCAGACCTTGCCGCTCGCCCTCGCGCACGCGCGCAACGAACGGCGCTATGATCCCGGGTCCGGTTCCCCAAGTGATATGAAAGCGCGGCACCGAATTCCCGTGGCCGGTCGCGTTGCCGCCGCCTCGCTCGGCCCAGCCGACCACCGGAAAGAAGCGGATGCCCCGCTCCCGCAGCCACGCGCGTTTCTCGCCGGCGGCGAAGGCGACATACGCGTCGGCCCATTGGCGCGGCCAGAAATCCTCGTCGCGATCGAAGGCGGCTGTTCCCAGCCAATCCTGCAACGCCAGCGCATGGGAATCGCGGATGCCGAGGCGCCGCTGCTCGGGCGAATCGACGAGAAAGATTCCGCCCAGCGACCAGAACGCCTGGCCGCCGAGGGATTGCTCCGGCTCCTGGTCGAGGACAATGATCTTTTTGCCGGCGTCGATGAGCTCCGCTGCGGCGACGAGACCGGCAAGTCCGGCTCCCACGATGATCGCGTCGGCGTCGTCAGCCATGCCGCTAGTCCCCCCTTTGGGGGCATCAATACCGCGACATGCCACCTACTGATAGAGCCGCCGAGCGAAGCGCCTGGCGCAAATTTGAATTAAGGGAACGCACTTGCCGCAGGCAGATGGAGGCCCCGGCGAATGCGCGTCCGGGGCCGATCCGTTCTGCTGCAGTTTAGTGCCGGCCGGCAAAGCCAGATACGGTGCCGCCGGCGTAGCCGGAGGTCTGCACCTGCACGTAACCGTTGCCCGACGTGTTGCGCCGGCATACGAGCTGGTCGTGGCCGTCATACCCCCGCCGACGGAGAATCCCGTGCCCAAGGAACCCTGGCCGCCGCCAAGAGCCATCGAGCCCGACGAACTCGTTCCGAACCCGTTGGCGTTGCCATAGGAGTCGGACGACCCTTGGGCGCTGGACCAGATGTTGGTGGTGCCGCCGCCGTTGCCGGTGGTGTAAACCTGCTGCGCCATCGCAGGGATCGAGATCAGCAACCCTGCGACGGCGACGATGCAACAAATCGCTTTCATACTTGCGTTCCTTTGCTCGATCTGACGGATCTGAGTTGGCCCATCCCTAAGCCCGGATGGAATCCGCGCGGGCTTGGGACCGGATCAGTCGATCCCGTTTTCCCGCACCGGCCGCTCCGACATGGCGGAGACCGGACCGGGCTCCATGAATGCAGCGAAGAAAGAGCGCAGGCTGGGCTCATTGGCCGCGCCGCGCGGAATGGATCCGGTGATCTCGGCAGGCGGGCTTGGTTCGCCGACTGCCACGCGCGGGCTTGGCTCGGGCGGGCTCGGCTCAGTGGCCGCGGCAAACGAAGAGCGCGGGCTGGGCTCGCTGCCAAGAGTGAAAAAGGAATGCGGGGCGGGATCCGCGGCCGTAACAGGGAGCACGCGCGGACACGGCGAGCCCGCCGCGTACATCGCGACGACAACGTGCTTGTCTTCGCACATCAGCGCCAGCGCCGCATGTTGAAAGCCAAAGGCATAAAGCTGCCGCGCGAGCAGACGGATGGTGCATCCTTCCTCGACCGTGGTGGTGCCGAAGGTGAAGCCGCCGCCCATCGCCGAAAATCCGCCCGAGGCAGAACCGAGACAAGTTTCCACTCCCGCCGCGGCGAGACCGGGAGCGACCACGGTCGGCGCCGAAATCACCCGACTCGTCGTACTTGCGGGATCGCTTGAGTTGATCATGGCCATCGAGCCGGATGTACTTCCCATAGTTTGCGCGCAAACCGGGGTAGCAATCAGCAGTAAAGCGAGGGCCATCCACAGACGCATGGCAGTTACTCCGGCATCGCGCTAAAGACGAATACTTTCCGTTAGTTGCGTATTAACGTTTCATTAACATATCAAGATTTCGAAAATTGCCCATTCGTAGAGTTCCTTACGATTGTTCTGTTGGTTAATCCGGCAACTATGTACTTGACAACGGAGCGGGCATGTCGCATCCCGAAAAACGACAGGCCGACGCTTGGGTTACGTCGAAACTAAGCGCCCCCGATCCTCAACTTTGCCTCTCGACGTTTCTTTCGCGCCGCCTTGCTCTTATGACCGCGAAAACGGTCCGAAGGCGGGAGCTTCTGGCTAAATCCACACTTCATCAGGAACGCCATCAGCGACATGCCCGCTTGGTAGACGAAGAGGGCTTCGCGTTTGACCTGATCGACCGTCATTGGAATTAGTGAAGTTTCGACGCGCGTTCGCGCCGTGTCTTTCACCGTAAAAATCTGGCCGGTATCGGGATCGCGGCACCAACTATAGTGCACGACTCCATTTCTCTTTTTGAAAGCCTCTTCAATTGTATCGATGATGTTGTCCAGCTCATCTAAAGTGTCCAAATCGTCAATTCGGATTTCTGCGGAAGCGAGAAGGACGCTGAAGCGGAGCGGCATTGCCATGTGCGTGGTGACCGCTTGGCCGTATTCGACATCAATATCGAGAAAGCAAGCTATCGCCATTTCCACAACGTTTTCTGTCTGAGCCGCACACGTGGTCATGAGACCAATGGCTTCGAGCATGTCTTGTGGTAGGTTGCGCGGATCGAAATCATATTCCTTAAACGCCATGGCAAAAGCCTCTAAGCTCGGTCTTGACGAAGCGACGCTGCGTATCGCGCGGCGAATGTTAAGCTCGCCGCCCAAGCCGCATGAGGAAATGAAGCTGGGCAAGCCTAGAGCGAAATCGAAAAAGAATCCCGCACAGAAGACAACGAAAAAGCCAAGCAGGTAGCCTAATCATTCGACCTTGACGTGGGCTGCAAATGTCCACAGGCAATCGTATACGCCGCGCGGTCGAATGCAGACATGACTGTAATCTCTCTGGACCGATCCTTTGTCTATTTTGACGAATGTCTTTGGGGCCAGCGTGACGCAATTGTGGTCATTCTTGAATGCGATAGCGGCGCTGACATCATCGGACAATAAGGTCGCATATTGCACGAAATCGTCCTCTTTCGGACAGGCGATTGTAATATCTACCGTCATGGCTGGCTGGGCGCGTGCTGCCCTGTGAGAGAGGCAGAAAATCGCCGCCCCCAATAAGGTGAGGACTAAGAAATGCCTGACCATGCGAGCGGTATTCTTAGATTTGAGAAGGACGGGTCTACCTCTGGGCATCTTTACCTGGACCTAAGAGAGTCTGTGCGACGTTCAGAAAAGCGTCAGCGGCGAGCTTTAATTGTCGCGCGGCTTGCTCGATTGCTTCGTGTTCGTCTTTCGCGTTATCAAATGGAAACTCCAATTTTGCCCCCGGTACCACCCGCTCTGGTTTCAGTTCAAAAATTACTGTCCCGCTTACGGTCCACGTTCCGTCTGTGATAGTGGTTTGCTTTATGTCGATTCTTGGTTGACCGCTTATAAGAGAAGAAAAAATAGTAGGCATCGTTATTTTCCTCTACGTTTGCGCCAACGCAGAAACGCCTTCGCTTTCTGCTTAATGGTGCCTCTCGTTAGTCGGCCGGCACGTAAGGCGTCTCCGCGCTAGTCGTCGAGTTCTGACGCGTAACTTCTCCAATTAAACCGGAATTTTGGACGATGCCCGGGCTTGGGGCCGGGCATCGCCATCTCACTACAAACATGGAGGGCAACTCTACTCTAGGCCGTCACTGGCCCATTGGGGATGCGATCCCCCAACGCTAGTAGAACAAGAAGGACAGTTGTCCCGGCCACCTT
>Ga0116223_10005830_pt1 | contig 10263 bp, 7 predicted proteins | sample Sb_taG_3_FD_90092 | JGI IMG/M metagenome (GOLD analysis project Ga0116223, IMG submission 90092) | Peat soil microbial communities from Weissenstadt, Germany - Sb_50d_a_PC metaG | ecosystem: Environmental > Terrestrial > Soil > Wetlands > Peat | place: Germany: Weissenstadt | collected 2010-09-21 | reverse complement strand
GACTGATGAATCCTCCGTCCATTGTAGAAATCGATATATCGAGTCAGCCCGGCCTGTAGATCGCGTCCGTTCACGTAGGCTCGCAGATAAATGTCCTCGTACTTGACACTGCGCCATTTTGTGCCGCGCCACAAAATGGCGCTTATGTGCCCAGGGTCGTTACGTGGCCGACAATGCCAGACGCAGTAGATTTGCGGTCGATGCTCGAAGGTTGAGGGCACATAATGATGGCGCGCTCGGGGTGCATGGCAAACGACCCGGTAGGTCGAAGGACGATTGTGGGAGAGTTAGGGCCGCCCGCACACGTTTTAAACGACGCGTGCGCCGGCCCCATAGGCTAAAGAGAACTCAGCCAGTCCAGCAGTGACGCGTCGCCGCGCCACGTGGCCGGACCCGTGTGGCGCCCGCCGGCGCCCGGGATCTCACACAGCTGGATGGCCTCGGCTTTCATACGGATGGTAATCTCGGCGTACCGATTCGTTGTTGAGAGGTTCGCGTGGCCGAGCCACCCACGAATGACGTTGACGTCGACACCGGCCTCCAATAGATGCACGGCAGCGGTTCGCCGAAACACATGCGGCGAGATGTGAGCATTGCGCGCCGTCGAGTTGCGACCGGTGAGGTTCGTGGTGAGTCGACGCACGCGCTTGTAGAGACCGAAACGCGTGAGCGGCTTTCCCGTTGCGGCACGGAACACGTGACCTTGGGGATCCCTGACGCGGTATGCCTCGATGAGGCGCCGCAGGATACTTGCGGTCTCACTCCACAGCGGACAGTGGCGCCACTTCCCGCCCTTCCCGTGCAGACGCACATGCGCTGGACGATCCAGGGCGAGCTGTTCGATCCGCAAGTCGGCGACCTCCTGCACGCGAGCGCCGGTATTGTAGAAAAACAGCAGCAATGCGCGGTCGCGCATCGCAAGCTGGCCGTCGCCGGAGAGTCCGGCGAAAAGTGTCTGGACTTCTTCGCGCGTGAGGGAGTGCATCGTCGGCTGCGCGCTGCGCTTGACTGGGATCGCCGCGATCTGCTGGCACTCGCGTAGTCGATCAGGGTCGCGACGCGCAACGAACTCGAAGAACGTGTGGAGGGCACCGAGTCGTTGGTTGCGCGTGGCAATGCCGTTGCGCCGCTGCTGTTCGAGATGTCGAAGAAACGCAAGTACCCGTTCAAAGCTGAGATCGTCGGGCGTGAGCTTACTGACCTGACGATGAGCGTCGGCAGCGGCGAACTGAAGGAACAGACGCAGAGTATCGCGGTAGCTGCGCACCGAGCTCTGCCGAAGGCCCTTTTGTTCGACGAGGTGGCTCAGGAAGAACTCCTGCACCAGTGCACCGAGAGTGGAAGTGGTCATGGCCGTCCCTCCTGGCACGGTGGGGCTGCATACGCCTCGAAGCGCGCGTTGGCCGCCTCCAGCAGTTCGCTGGTGATCGTCAGGTACACGGCGGTACTCTGTGGGTTGACGTGACCGAGAAATGTCGACAGATGGTTCAGCCGTGCGGTCGGATCGAGCCCTTCTCGATACCAGCGCAGAAGCGAGCGGACTGCAAGTGAATGACGAAGCCCATGTACACAGGGGTGGGATGTGCCGGGCGGGATCCTTAGGGCCAGTCGTGGAAGCAAGTGATCGCGGAAGGTTCTGCGAATCGAATTGGGGTGAACGGGCTCTCGTCCTTGCCAAGAGAACAGCGGCGCATCGGGCCGGGCTGGACCAAAATACTGCTCGCGCAGCGCCAGGTACGTGCATAGCCGGGCGGCGAGCCGAGGATCGAAGGGTAAAAGTCGACTTTTGCCGAACTTGCTATTGCGGATCATCAATGTCTCGCGCTCGAGATCGACGTCCCCGCAGGTGAGCCTGGAGACCTCACCGATGCGCAGTCCGAGCGTAGCCAGCACCGCAAAGATGGTAGCTTGGGTCGGGCCACGGTGAGGGCATCGCGAGCCATCTGGCAAGCGCTCGGCGAGCCTGATGAGTTCACGCAATGTCTGCGGCTCGAACAGAAAAGGCAGCCGTCGACTCGTCTCGCGTCGCGCAGGTGTGCGCACCGGGGACACATCCATCTCACCCTGTTCGACGATCCACTCGAATAGCCGACGCACGCAGCCGAGGAGTTGGTTGTAGCTCCGCGGTTCAAGGCGCGGTCGCGATGCGAGGAAGCGCTCCACACGCTCGCTCGTGATCTGATCGGTGCGGGTGATGCCCTGCTCGGCGAGAAATCGATCGAACAGCCTCAACGAACGTTCCTCAGTGTTGAAGCGGCAGCCCAAGGCACGCTTGATGTTGAGATAGCGCGTGATCGTATCGGTGAGCGGAGATCCCTCTCTGCGCGAGTTCATAGGCGGAATCCTGACAGCCGGAGCGTTCATAGGATGTCCTCCGCAGCGCCAACCGCGAGCGGCCGCAGCTTGTGCACTGCCACCTTGGCGTAGATCTGCGTCGCCACATCGGTGCGGTGCCCGATATAGTCGCCGATGACTTTGAACGGGACGTCTGCCTCGACGAGACGCTGCACGCAGCTGTGCCGCAGAGTATGCGATCCGGCACGTGGGATCCGCACTCCCGCTCTGCGCAGATGCCATGCCGCGCGCTGGGAGACGTCCCAGTACATCAACGGTCGGAATGGTGCCCTCACAGTCAGGAACACGTGCCGGTCGTTGCACTTGGGCCGCCCCTCGCGCAGGTACGTGACGATCGCATCGCCCACCGCGTCGGCGAGAGGGTAGACGGTAGTGTTGCCGGCCTTACGGTCCGCGACGGTAAACCGAGCGCTGGCCCAGTCAATATCCTCGAGCTTGAGCGAGGCGACTTCGTTCGCGCGCAGGCCATAGGTGGCGAGCAATAACAAAATCGCATAGTCCCGCCTTCCGAGTGGGGCTCGTCGGTCGATGCTCGTCACCGTCCGTTCGACGTCGCTCCACGGGATCGCCCGCGGAATGGCGGCGTTCCGGTATACGCGGCCGCGAGGCACCGTACGACTCAGATCCCTGGCCAGAATCTCTTCGCGGTGCAGATAGCGTAAAAACACCCGCAAGACGCTTCCGCAACCGCCGAGTTGGCGGGCATGGACCTGGCTTGCGCGGGTCGTCAAGAACTCCGTGATAAGCCAGGCGGTCAGTTCCGAGAGCTTGGCGATCCCGGTCTTTCCGAGATAGCGCTCGAGAGCACGTAAATGATCGGCGTATCGTTGAACGGTCGGCCATCGCAGGCCGCGCTCACCTCGCAGGTACTCACGAAAGTGTGGCGCGCTCGCGGAAAACGGCCAAGCAAGGTGTCGAACGGTTCCCACATACCCCGGGATCACCAGCCGTAGCAGTTGCTCGACGGGCGAGCGAAACATTGACCGTAGTGTCTGACGGGCTCGTCGACCGCGACGCCGTTGGCCACGTTGTCGCGTCCGGCACGCGACGAACGAATCTACCAGCGCGGGGAGCGAGTTCCACTCTTGGGCGCCGTGCGCTTGCGCGAACCGGTTGAACTGGATGAGGACCTCGATGCACCCGCGTCCCCTGGCAGCGGAAAACCCACGTTCCGCAAGCCACGCGGCATAGCGTTCGATTGCTGGACCCAGCCATAGGGCGCGAATCCGGTCTACGGTGGTCGGTAAGGCGAAATAACGTTCCAGCATGACAATCACCTCTTTGCCCAACAACGGGCAACGGAATGTTGTCCCTGATCGGTTCGTTATGTGCCCTCATCCTTCGAGCATTGACGGCAAATCTACTGCGTCTGGCACCGTCGGACACGTAACGACCCCGGGCACATAAGCGCCATTTTGTGGCGCGGCACAAAATGGCGCAGCGTCAAGTACGAGAATATTTATCTGCATGCCTACGAGACCGGAACGCAGCTGCGACGAGGACTGACCGAGTACTTCGACTTTTACAACGCCAGGCGCACCCACCAGGCGCTGGACTACCAGACCCCGGACGATGTTTACTACGGCGGCGAAGAGTGCAGGCTCGCGGCATGATCAGTGTCGCGGCATCACAATCCACGGAGCTTCTGCCGCTACGCGTCAGACTGCGTGGCGTAGGAACGATGAACGAAGAGACAGACGGAAGAGATTCACAACAAGGCCGGCAGATCCACTTATACCGCCAAGAAATCTGTCCTAAGAACCGGAGCCACCCGTGCCCCCCCAAGCGTCGAGGACGCAAGGACTTAGAAAAAACTCCAAGTGATTCCGGCTGACAACAAGCTTGGATTTCCACCGGCTGCATTGAATCGCTCATACTCAGCGCGCACGGCCCACGCGCCAATTTTGTACTGCGCGCCAGCGCCAGCGGCGAATCCGGTATCGGTGCTGTCGCCCTCGAAGGGCCGCAGCGGGACGGGCAGCGGGCACCGCGGATAAGCCGGCGGACAGCTATACGTGATATTCGGCGGGACGCCGCGTTGCTTGGTGTCGAGCACGGAAACGCCTGCCTTCAAAAATACATCAAGCACCGGCACGGGCAGATGCAGCACGCCAAAAGCGCTGCCGCCCTTCATGGATACATCGCCGTAAGGTTCCGGATAGACCGGACCGCTCGGATGCCCAAGGTCGATGTAGGCAAGCTCAGCGCCGAATAACGGGATGGGACGAATCCCGAGCATGACTTTGAAGCCTAAGTGAGTCTCGTTGAACAAATCGGTCTCGACGCGCGACTGCCCGACCGCGCCGCCGACGTAGAGGCCGAGCAAGTTATCGGCGACGGCGTTGCCGTGTGCTAACACCATGAAGGTAGCAAGTAGCAGGGGAATATTTGGTCGTATGAATACACATCCGTGATTGTTGTTTGTCGTCAAGCTCGAAAGCCGCCGGCACCCGGGATTGCCCCGGATGCCAGCCGCGATAGGCGGATTCTAAACGGCTTAATGGTGCTTGACGCTTACGGGAACTGATCCATAACCTAGAAATCCAAAGTACGATCCTAATGGCCACACCCAACTTGCAGTGCCGCTCGAGTAAGAATAGGTGGCCGCTGATCCGTTGAGGGTAACGCTTCCTGCTGTTGCGGAGATCAACCAAGCCGCCCCAGGGTTCGATGCCGCGGATACGCTGAATTCCCCTTGATAGCGGCTGGCCACTTGGTGGTCCGATAGAGCGACAATTTTATCCCCACCTGACAGGCTGGCATTCGACAATGATCCGAAACTACCAGCACCGAAGCCACGCCAACAAATCGCCGGTAGTGAACAATAAACCCCTTCCGTCATCACCGAAAAGTCGCCGCCCCAGCTGAGCGCGACTTCTGTTGTGTTGACAACCCCTCCGCTGTAGTTACATTGCGGCGTGAGCCCCGGCGGGGGACCGCTATAACCCCAACCTGGAGTGACTAGGCTGAAGTTGTCGTCGTAGAGGGCGATATTGCTAAAGGCTATTTCTCCGTTAGGCGGGTAATCGCTGCACTGGGAGACGTTGTAGACCTCCAGCGCGCCGCCGATAGCGTAGTTATAATACTCGCCATCGTAGGGGGTGCCGTTCAGAGCGGTGGACTGGCCGGTCGTCTGATCGGTGGTGGTGATGTTCCAAGTCGTGCATTCGCTATTGCCTGCGCCGCAGGTCGAGTGGATCGTTCCGAGAAGCACATCGCCCACATTCACATTCACAAAATTGCTCACGTATTGCACGCCATGCACGACGTCAACGTTCCAACTGGCTATCTGCCAGCCCGGCAAAGTCCACTGGAGCACCGGTTGGATAATCGAGCCCGCCAGGTTGCCCTCCAGGGCGGGAAATAGATAAATCAGTTGACCATCGTAGGAGGTTGGCGCTGGCGGCACGACCCACGTTGCGCTGAGCGCGCCAAACACGAGATTTGGCTCAGCGTAGGCCAAATCCCCGACATAGGAATGATTGATTGTCGGCGTCGGCGTTGCTGCCTCGGTGACGATCTTGTCTGCGTTCGGCGTGCCGCCACCTACGACTACGGCCTCGCCGTGCGCGGAATAGTGCGGATACGCGCAGGCGGGAACCTTCTGAATGCTGCCATCGGCGTGTTGGATACTGCCACCGGCCATCACGGTACTCCCTTCGTCCACTTGGACGACGCACGAGGGATGAAAGTAACCGTTGGGAGTGATCACGTAGTTCTCGGGCACTTCTGCGGGGCGGTTCGGGCCTGCAGGCGTAAGAGGCACCACTTGCGTCTGCGAAAAGGCATTGTGCGAGCCGGCGAAGAGCGTCGCACACGCCAATGTCAGCGTGACGAGCGAAAGTGCCCGCAAAGATTGTGATCTTGTTCGTAGCGGCAATGATTGACTTGGTTTTGGTCCATTTTCCGGTCGTGTGTTCCTGGTACGCATGTTCAACGTTTAACTCCATTTAAATAATTGGCTGATGGTGCCGGTCACAATGAATCGCGCCGCTGAGAGTGGATCGCTGTGTTGTGCTCAGTGATCCACAATCAATACCCGAGAAGAATCGCGTTCCGTTGTTACTCAAGCATGTCGATTCTGTGACCGTTCATCTGCTTTAGCGCATGAAATGCGCCGTGGGATTCCCCGCAAATTCACCGCATTTTATATAAAGCGACGTTCAGAGGGAAATCCCCTCATCGCGATCCAAAATATTGTAAAAATATTTTTTTGCCATTTTTGAATAACCAGAAGAAGCAATGATCCTCAACAACCTCGCGTCGGCGACCGTGCACTCGACATGGTGTCCTTAGGGCGACTTAGCCGCCATGCCCGGCGCCGCGGGGCAATACATCGCCGATGGCGTCGACCACCGAGTCGATCAACCGCTCGTCCACGTGCAAACTGATTGAAAGGCGAAGACGCGCGGTCCCCGGAGGCACCGTCGGCGGACGTATCGCCCGTACGTCAAAGCCCGCCGCCTGTACCCTCTCGGCAATCCGCAGAGTGAGTTCGTTTTCACCGATGACGACGGGCAAGATCTGGGAATCGGGCGTTCGCAGGCCGAGTCGGTTCTGCAGTCCCGCGCGGGCATAGCGGGAGAGAGCGCTCAATCGTGACCGCCGCTCAGGCTCGTCTCGAAGAATCGTCAGCGACTCGCGCATCGCGGCCGCCACCAACGGTGACGGCGCGGTTGCAAAGATAAACGGCCGCGCGCGATTGATGAGAAAATCGCAAAGAACGGCCGAGCCCGTGACCAGCGCGCCGCTCATGCCCAGCGCTTTGCCGCCGGTGTGTAATGCGACGACGTAGTCGCATCCCTCGAGCTCGGCCGCGAGGCCTCGTCCGTCGGGGCCAAACACGCCCGTCGCGTGAGCTTCATCGATCATCAGAAATCCGTCGCTTTGCTCCGCGAGTGAGCTGAGCTCGCCAAGCGGCGCCCGATCTCCTTCCATCGAGTACAGGCTCTCGACCACGATCCATGGCGTGCCGTTGCCTCCGCGTTGCCGCCACGCCCTGATGGCATGCGCCGCGCCGCCGACGTCGTTGTGCGGAAACGATACGGCGTTTGCGCGGCCGAGCTTCATTCCGTCGTGCGCGCTCGCATGCACGTACTCGTCGTAGACGACCAGGTCGTCGCGCTGCGGCAGCGTTCCGAGCAAGGCAGTATTGGCGGCGTAGCCGGAGCCGAACAACAGTGCCCGCTCCGTGTTGAAAAACCTCGCCGCTTCCTCTTCAAGCTGTTCATGCTCGGGGTGATTGCCCCGCAGCAGGCGCGAGCCGCCCGATCCGCAGGGTACGCCACGCTCCAATGCCCCAATGATCGCTCGACGCATCCGAGCGCAATCGGCAAGGGCCAGATAGTCGTTCGAGGAGAAATCGGCGCCGGCAGGCATGCGCAGACGGCGGTACGCCCCGCGGGTGTCGAGGTCATGCAATAGGTCGGAAAATCGTTTTAATCGGTCCACTTCCATCGCCTAAGGTTGTCGAATGCCGGCGGCCAGGATGATGCAACGTAACGACTGCGCAGCGCGATTTTCTTGCCAAACGACACACCGGGAAAATCGTCTTGGTGCCCTGATTGCTCATTCGAACGGCTGCAGCGTTTGCGTCGCGCCCTTGCCGTCGATTGCGACCAGATCTGCAGGAGCCACCGCCTTTTCCACCCAGGCTTCGAGCGCCGCCTGCCAATTCACGGTCGTCGGTGCATCGCCGCCGCCGCAGTGGAGCATGCCGGGGACCATGTAAAGGCGGTAGAAATCCTTCACGCCGCGGGTTTTCGCGGCGAGTCTTTCACGGTATTCCAACGAGTATCCCGGGGGAATGGCGGGATCGTTCCACCCGTGATATTGGATGAGCTTGCCGCCGTGCGACTTGAACGCCGATAAATTGGCGTCGTTGGAATCGATGAGGGGTCCGAATGTCCGCTCCCCTCGAACCAGATCGGCATTGGTGACTTTCGACATGTCGAGCTTGGGATCATTCATCACCATGTACGCCAGGTAATTCCAGGTGAACGCGATTCCGGCTGCGGGAGTTTTATCATCGTTACCGGTGAGCCAGGCATCCCAGCTTCCCATGAGGCCCTCGGCACCCGGCAGCACACCGTAGAGCGTGGCGCCGTTTGCCGGATCCTTGCGCTCGGCATAGATGACTCGCGCGGTGTTGATCGGAGCCTCCGAGAGGCAGCGGTCGGTCTCGCCACCCGTACATTTGAGCGCCTCGAGATCGATGTGACACCGACGTGGATCCTTCAGATACCCCGCGCCGTCGCCGCAGCTCTGCAGCGCGCGACTTTGCAATAAGCCGAGCTCCGCGGCAGACAAGCGATCGATGGTGCCCCCCAATTCGGTGCTGCGCAGTGCGCCGCCCGTCAGCAACCGGGTCATCGCATACGCAGGTGCGCCCGCGATGATTCCATCGAAATACGTCGGGAATCGCTGGGCCATCATCAGAGCTTCGCGGCCGCCGTCGGAGCAGCCGACGAAATACGACTTGGCGGGCGCTCTCGACGTGAGCGTGCGGAGAATGTGTTTGGACGCGACCGCCGTTTCATCGATGGCTCGCCAACCATAATCCTTGACCTTTTCGGGATGATTCAATGCCCAACGCGCATCGATCGAGTCGCTCGATTGGTGGCCGTCGTCGGTGCCGGCTACCGCATAGCCGAGCGACAGCACACGAGCCATCATGCGATATGGAATAGACCCTGCGAAGCCGCCGTTGCCCACCTGTTCGAACTTGCCGTTCCAGCCGCTGCCGGACGGGATCCACAGCTCGAATCGGATATCGGAGTCGGTTGACGGTTTGGACGTGCCGCGAATTCGGCAATAACCCGCCTTGGCGGCGGGTAACGCGTCACCGTTGGGCGACGAGGTCGGCGCGCCGGCCGGAACCGCTTCCGCACTCGTGATGACCACATGGTCAAGCTTCAGCCGGGGCAATTGACCGCAGTCCTCCGCATGCGCCGCCCAGGACAGCGAGAGCATCGCGCTTAAACCCAAGATTCTATCGAGCATAAGCAATTCTACCGATTCCGCCTCACAGTTGCTTTCCAAAGCGATTGCTTTCAGGATCTGCGCTGGTTCGTACCCACCGTCCAGACCGTTCATGTGCGTCAAAAGCGGTGATATCCCGTTTCGGGTGAAGATGATCTGCCTCGTCCTCGCGGGTCTCAATATGATGGACGGTGGGTCGGGTTTACGACCGACGTTCTTTTGCATGCAAACTAACGCACCCGGTACGACGAGGGGTCAAACTTGAGCATGGGAATTCAGCGGGCGGCCACGATTATCGTATTCCTGTGCGCCATGGTCGCGTGCGGCAGGCAAACCGACCGATCGAACGGCGCGACCGGCGGCGAAGCGGATTCCAAGATTCTGAATGTCTACTCGTGGCTCGACTACATTGCGCCCGATACCGTTGCCGATTTCGAGAAGGAAACCGGCATCAAGGTTCACTACGACATGTACGACAACAACGAGGTTCTCGAGACCAAGCTGCTGACCGGTCATACCAACTACGATGTGGTGCTTCCGACGGGAGCGTTCTTCGAGCGCCAGCGTCAAGCCGGCATTTATCGCAAGCTCGATAAATCGGCGCTGCCGAATCTCGTCAATGCCGACCCCGAGATCATGCGCCGGCTGGCCGTGCACGACCCGGGCAATTTGTACGCCATCCCGTACATGTTCACCACTACCGGCCTCGGGTATAACGTCGATCAAGTGCACGCGCGGCTGGGTGCAACCCGCAATGATAGCTGGGCGCTGTTGTTCGATCCCGGCAATGCGGCCAAACTCAAGGACTGCGGCATCGCAATCATCGATTCGGCGATGGACGTCTTTCAATCCGCCATGATTTATCTGGGGCGCGATCCGAATCGTCTGGATCCCGCCGACGTTGCGGCTGCTTCCGACGCGCTTCTG
>Ga0116223_10005828_pt1 | contig 10264 bp, 8 predicted proteins | sample Sb_taG_3_FD_90092 | JGI IMG/M metagenome (GOLD analysis project Ga0116223, IMG submission 90092) | Peat soil microbial communities from Weissenstadt, Germany - Sb_50d_a_PC metaG | ecosystem: Environmental > Terrestrial > Soil > Wetlands > Peat | place: Germany: Weissenstadt | collected 2010-09-21 | reverse complement strand
TCGCTGCACGACACAGAACTGACGCTGGTGATCGCCATCAGCCTGGTCACGGTCGTTGTTTACCTGTTTCTGCGCGATTTTCGCTCGACCATGATTCCGTCCGTCGCGGTGCCCGTCTCGATCCTCGGCACCTTCGGCGCGATGTATCTCCTCGGCTACAGCCTCGACATCCTGTCGCTGATGGCGCTGACCATTTCGACTGGCTTCGTCGTCGACGATGCGATCGTGGTGCTCGAGAACATTTCGCGTCATCTCGAGGCGGGCATGCCGCGGCTGCAGGCGGCGCTTCTCGGCGCCCGCGAAGTCGGGTTTACGGTGCTGTCGATAAGCCTGTCGCTGATCGCAGTCTTCATTCCCATCCTGCTGATGGGAGGCATCCTCGGTCGGCTGTTTCGCGAATTTACCCTGACGCTGTCGCTTGCCATCATCATTTCGCTGGCGATTTCGCTCACGACCACGCCGATGATGTGCGCGCTGTTCTTGCGCACGCGACCGCCCCGTGACGTTCCGCGGCGCCGCAGCTTGTTCGAGCGCGCGCTCGCCGGCTACGAGCGCTCGCTCGATTGGGCGTTGCGGCATAGCAGGTTTGTCCTTTTTATCTTCTTCGCTGCAATCGTCCTCAATGTGATGCTGTTCTATATCGTCCCGAAAGGATTTTTTCCGCAGGAGGACACCGGACGGCTGATCGGTTCGCTACAAGCCGACCAAAGCGTCTCATTCCAGCTGATGACGCAGAAACTGCGGCAGATGACGGCCATCGTGCAGCAGGATCCCGCGGTGGAAACCGTCGTCGGCTATACCGGCGTCGGTAGCGGCGGCGGTTTCGGACAGATCAATACCGGCTCGGTGTTCGTCTCATTGAAACCGTTATCGCAGCGGCCGTCGATCGATGACGTGATCGCCCGGCTGCGCCCGAAGCTTGCGCAGGTTCCAGGCGGGCGCCTGTTCCTGGTCGCGGTCCAGGATATCCGCGCCGGCGGCCGGCAGAGCAACGCGCAATACCAATACACGCTGCAGTCCGACAGCGCCGAAGATCTCTTCAAGTGGACGCCGCTCCTTGTCCAGGCGCTCGAACACTCGTCCGTCATGGCCGACGTCAGCTCCGACCAGCAGCAGCGCGGCCTCGAGTCCGATCTTATCATCGATCGCGACACCGCCTCGCGCCTCGGCGTAACACCCGCGCAGATCGACAATACCCTCTACGACGCCTTCGGGCAGCGTCAGGTATCCGTCATTTACAGCGCGATCAATCAGTATCACGTCATCATGGAGATCGATCCGCGATATACGCAATATCCGGCATCGCTCCGTGACATCTACGTCGCAACGTCCGGCGGCGGCGCTTCGGGGACGTCGCAATCGAACGCGCCGTCCGGCTACGTGACCGCGGCCACCAAGGCGGCCACTTCCCCGGCTGCGTCGGCCGGCGCGACCGCCGCGGCCAACGCCAACAACAATTCGGCGCGTAACGCGGCTATCAACTCGCTCGCCAATACCGGCAAGAGCAGCACGTCCTCCGGGGCCGCGGTTTCGACCGCGCAGGAGACGATGGTCCCGCTCGCCGCGTTGAGCCATTACAATCCCGGCAACACGCCACTGTCCGTCAGTCACCAGGGCCTATTCGTCGCCTCGACGATTTCCTTTAATTTGCAGCCCGGCGCCGCGCTCGGCGACGCCGCGAACGAGATCATTGCCGCGATCAATCAAATCCGCATGCCGGCGTCGATTCACGGCACTCTTGCCGGCACCGCGCAAGTGTTTCAGCAATCGCTTAACAACGAGCCGGTGCTGATCGCCGCGGCGATCGCCGCCGTCTACATTCTGCTCGGCGTGCTCTACGAGAGCTACATCCACCCGATCACTATCCTTTCGACGCTGCCATCGGCCGGCGTCGGCGCCATACTCGCGCTGATGCTGTTTCACACCGAATTCAGCATCATCGCGCTGATCGGCGTGATCCTGCTGATCGGGATCGTTAAAAAGAATGCGATCATGATGATCGATTTCGCCATCGAAGCGAAACGAGCACGCAATTTGAGTTCTTATGATGCGATTTATGAAGCCTGTTTGCTGCGTTTTCGGCCGATCATGATGACCACCATGGCCGCGATCCTCGGCGCAGTGCCGCTGGCGGCGAGTTTCGGCAATGGCGGAGAAATTCGCCGGCCCCTGGGCATTTCGATCATGGGCGGGCTGCTCATCAGCCAGTTGCTGACGCTTTACACCACGCCCGTGCTTTACCTTTATCTGGATCGGCTCGGCCAATGGTCGCTGCGGACGAGGCGGCGGCTCCTGCCGCGGCTGTTCGGCGCCCCGTCAGCAGGATAAAAAAATCAATCGCTCAGCGAATATAGAGCGGCCGGCGCGAATAGCAGCACGGCTCGGTGTCCGTCTGCTGAAGCGGGCCGAGCGTTGCTCGCAAGCGATGGACAGCGGCGCGCGCCGCGGTGATCTGCGGTCCTTTGAAGCCTTCATCGAGGTCCGGATTCGCCTCAAGTCGCGCAATCAGAGCTAGGTCGTCATAAACGGCATCGCGAAGACACCAGTAGCATGGCGTCTCCGCCTGCCAGAAGTCCCCCGCCACCGCCGGAGCCGCGATGCCGCAGAACACAAATCCGGTGCACAGCAAAAAGAACCGCCACATAAGTGAGCTCCACCGGCGCGGCCTACACGGGCAAACGTCCACGCAACGCGCGAGAACATGATACCCAAAGAACCGCGCCGAAGGAATGCCATTGCGCGATGAGCGGCCGGCGGCAGGAGCAATGGCGTCCCAAGCCGCATAAAGCCTATTATTGGGTCCGCGGATTTACCGAGGCAGGGAGCCGAAAGCCATGAATGGCGCCGAAGTCATTGCCGAAATCCTCAAGCGCGAGGGTACCGAATTTCTCTCCTGCTATCCGCGCAATCCGGTAATCGAGCCATGCGCGGCGATCGATATTCGCCCGATCCTGTGCCGGCAAGAACGGGTCGGAGTCGGCATTGCCGACGGCTATTCGCGCATCAAGCGCGGCAAGCGTAGCGGCGTGTTCGCCGCCCAGGCCGGGCCCGGCATCGAGAATGCTTTTCCCGGCATCGCGCAAGCTTTTTCCGAGAACGTTCCCCTCCTCGTCATTGCCGGCGGCTTGCCGTTGGCGCGGCAATATGTGCGCCCGGTATTTCGCGCCGCAGATACCTATCGCCCGGTGACCAAATGGTCGGCGCTGGCGCATAACGTGCAGGAATTGCCCGACCTGATGCGGCGCGCCTACCATGCGATGCGCTCGGGCAAAGCCGGTCCGGTACTGATCGAAGTGCCGGACGAGGTTTTCGACGCCGATTTCAAGGGCACGCTCGATTACAAACCGGTGCCGGTGCAGCGGGCAGCGCCCGATCCGGATGCCGTAAAGCAGGCCGTCGAGATGCTGCTTGCGGCAAAACATCCGCTGCTCTGGGCCGGCCAGGGCGTGCACTACGCCGAAGCTGGCGACCGGCTCGCTGCATTGGCGGAAATGCTGCCGGCCCCGGTGGTCGCCACCAATCCCGGCAAAAGCGCCATCCCCGACAGCCATCCGCTCGCGATCGGCGCCGCGACGCGTTCGCGCTCGAAAGTGTTTGCTGATTTCATGAAACGGTCTGACCTCGTCATGGCAATTGGCTCGAGCCTCACCATCACGAATTTCGGACCGGCCGTGCCGCCGGGAAAGACCATCATCCATTCCACCAACGACGCCGGCGACATCAATAAAGAATATCGCGCCGATCATGCCGTGGTCGGCGACGCCGGCCTCGTCATCGACGCCCTTATTGCCGAGATCGCCAAGCAGAAGGGTCCGGGCGGCGGCAACGCCCTCGCCTCGCTCAAGGAAGAGATCGCAGCCGGTAAGAAGGCTTGGCTCGACGATTGGGCGAAGTTTCTTAACTCCGACGAAATGCCGCTCAATCAGTACCGCGTGATCCGCGACCTGATGCGCACGCTCGACCGCGACAACGTCATCATGACCCACGATTCCGGCAGCCCGCGCGAGCAGATGATCCCGTTCTGGGAGACCACCGCCGCCGGCTCCTATATGGGCTGGGGCAAGTCGACCCAGCTCGGCTACGGGCTCGGCATCACCATGGGCGCAAAACTCGCGGCGCCGAAGAAACTTTGCATCAACGTGATGGGCGACGCCGCCATCGGCATGACCGGCATGGATATCGAGACCGCGGCACGCAACCGCATCGCGATCCTCACCGTGGTGTTCAATAACGGCGTGATGGGCGCCGAGCGCGACGTGCTGAAAATCTCTGATGCCAAATATGGAGCGATGACGGTCGGCGGCAACTACACGAAGGTGGCCGAAGGCCTCAACGTTGCGGCGACGCGGGTGGAAAAGCCCGCCGACATCGTCGGCGCGATCAGGGAGGCGGTCGGCGTCACGGAAAAGGGCGCACCGTTCCTGCTCGAATTTGTCGTCAAGGAGGGGCGTGACTTCTCGCGCTACGCCTGAGAGATAATTGAACACGCATCAGGAGAACGGCAATGGCGGACATTAAGATCTTCAATCCCGACGGGCTGAGCCGACCCGCCGGTCCCTATTCGCACGTGGCCCATGCCAAGACGCAGCAAATCGTTTTCATCGCCGGTCAGGTGCCGACCGATCCGTCCGGCGCCACTATTGGCAAAGGCAATTTCGAGGCGCAATGCAAGCAGGTTTTCGCCAACATCCACACCGCGTTGCGCGCCGTCGGCGCCGACTGGAACAACGTCGTGCAGTTCACCAGCTTTCTGGTTCGACCGCAGGATGCCGCAGCGTTTCGGGCGTTTCGCAGCAGAGAATTTCCCAAGATGTTTGCCAACGGCGCATATCCGCCCAATACGCTGCTGTTCATCAGCCGCCTCGCGGATGAAGCCTATTTGCTCGAAGTCCAGACGGTGGCGGCGCTGTAGATTTTGGCGGCGATTTGCGCGCATGACCTCGCTTCACCTCGCATCCTCCGAACCGCTCGCGTCCGTAGCCGCCGCGAAACCTGCGGAGAAGATCGGCTACGACCCGCGCACCCGAGCGCTGATTGAAGGGCCGATCGCGATTACACTTGTCCGGCTCGCTGCGCCGAACATGCTGGTGATGCTGGCGCAGACCGCGGTTGGGCTGGTGGAAACCTATTTCGTCGGCAAGCTCGGCACCGATCCGCTGGCCGGCGTCGCGCTGGTTTTTCCGATCGTGATGCTGATGCAGATGATGTCGGCCGGCGCGATGGGCGGCGGCATCTCGTCGGCCATTGCGCGGGCGCTCGGCGGCGGACGCCGTGCCGATGCCGACGCCTTGGCGCTTCACGCGCTGGTCATCGCACTGGTGTTCGGTGTCATTTTCATGGTCGTCTTGCTCGCCGGCGGCCGATGGCTATATGCGGCGATGGGCGGTAGCGGTGCGTCGCTCGACGCGGCATTGACTTACTCGCGCGTCGTCTTTGCGGGCGCGATTCTGGTTTGGCTGTTCAACTCGCTCGCCAATGTGACCCGCGGTACCGGCAACATGGCGGTACCAGCGCTCGTCACCTGCACCGGCGTCGTCGTGCTCATTCCGCTGTCGCCGTGTCTGATCTTCGGCCTGGGGCCGTTGCCGAAACTCGGCGTCGCCGGCGGCGCCGTTGCGGTCGTCATCTATTACGCGGTGGGCAGCGCCGTGCTCGCCGCCTATCTGCGCTGGGGACGAAGCGTGGTTCGGCTGTCGTTTCGCGGCATGCGCTTTCGTTGGCCGCTGTTTGCCGACATTCTGCGTGTTGGCCTAGTCGCGGCGCTGATCACGGTCCAAACCAACCTCACCATCGCCATTGCGACTGGGCTGGTCGGCGCGTTCGGTCCCGCTGCCATCGCCGGTTACGGCACCGGCTCGCGGCTCGAATACCTGCTAATCCCGCTCGTTTTCGGTCTCGGCGGCCCGCTCGTCGCCATGGTCGGAACCAATATCGGCGCTGGCCGCAGCGATCGCGCTTTGCGCGTCGCCTGGATCGGCGCCGCCATTGCCGCCGGAATCTGCGAAATCATCGGACTATGCGCCGCCGCCGCGCCTAGTGCCTGGCTGTCGCTGTTCGATAACGCGCCGGCGATGATCGACGCCGGCTCGCGCTATCTCCATGCGGTCGGTCCGGTTTACGGCTTGTTCGGTCTCGGCATGGCGCTCTACTTCGCTTCGCAGGGAGCGGGTCGCCTGCTGTGGCCACTGCTGGCCAATATGGCGCGTTTATTGATCGCGGCCGGCGGCGGCTGGCTCGCCTTGCGCTGGTATGGCGATTTGACCGATGTTTTTATCGCCCTGGCCGTTGCGCTTGCCGCTTTCGGACTGATCAATGCCGCGGCGGTTGCGAGTGGCGCGTGGTTCAAAGGCATCGCGCGCCGCCACGCCATTGCGGGTTCACAGGAACTAAAAAAATGACGGTGCGCTATCTGGAAGATTTCACCGCCGGACAGGTTTTCAACACTGGCCGGCATCGTGTCGACAAGGAGCAGATTTTTGCTTTCGCCCGGCAATTCGATCCGCAGCCTTTCCATGTCGACGAGGAGGCGGCGCGCCGATCGCCGTTTGAAGGCCTTGCCGCCAGCGGTTGGCACACCGCCGCGATGACCATGCGGCTCATGGTCGACGGCGAGTTCAAACCGGCCGGCGGCATTCTCGGCGTCGGTTTCGACGCGCTGAGCTGGCCGCGTCCGGTGCGGCCCGGCGACGAATTGCATGTCAAGAGCGAGGTGCTCGAGGTGCGGCCGTCCAAATCGCGTCCCGACCGCGGCATGATCAGGGTGCGCACGACGACGTTCAATCAGAATGATGATGCGGTGATGATGTTTACCGGCAATCTTCTGGTTCCGCGGCGCCCCGTCAACGCGCAGAACGGATAGTCTGACGCCTCCGGGCAGGAGCTCCTCATGCGTATCCTTGTGGTCGGCGCCGGCGCGATTGGCGGCTATTTCGGCGGCAGGCTATTGGAAGCCGGCCGCGATGTGACATTTCTGGTTCGGGCGCGGCGCAACGAGCAACTCAGAAAGACCGGCCTCGTTATCCGCAGCAGGTTCGGCGATGCGCAATTGCCGCCGCCGCCCACAGTTGCGGCGGAGACGCTGCGCGAGCCCTTCGAGCTCATCATTTTAAGCTGTAAAGCGTACGATCTCGCCTCTGCCGCGGATTCATTTGCGCCGGCTGTGGCTGCGAATACCGCGATCGTGCCATTGCTCAACGGCATGGGCCATATGGATTTTCTCGCCGCACGATTCAGCAACCGCGCCGTCCTTGGCGGTCAATGCGTGATCTCGACGACGCTCGATGCCGAGGGCCGGATTCTGCATCTCAACGATACCCATGCCTTGTCGTTCGGAGAACCCGGCGGTCCAGCTTCGCCACGCGCCGAGGCCATCGCCGCGATGATGAAAGGCGCTCGCTTCGAGCCGCGTCTCAGCACAACCATCCTTCAGGAAATGTGGGAAAAATGGGTGCTCATCGCCACCATGGCCGGCATCACTTGCTTGATGCGCGCTCCCGTCGGCGACATTGTCGCGGCGGATGCCAAAGATCTCGCGACCGCCCTGCTCGATGAATGCGCCGCGATTGCTTCGGCGCACGGCTTCGCGCCACGCGAAGCAATGACGGCGCGTAACCGGACCATGTTGACTATGCCGGGCTCAACCTTCGCAGCCTCGATGCTACGGGACATCGAACAGGGCGGGTCGATCGAGGGCGACCACATCGTCGGCGATTTGCTGAGGCGCGGCGACGTGAAGCGGGTCGACCATCCCCTGCTGCGGATCGCCTATGCGCATTTGAAGGCTTACGAGGCGCGCAGAAAGCGCGAGAATGCGGCGGCATAGGGAGTTTCCCGGTGAGACATTATTATTCAGCATAGACGAGTGGGGTCATGGCCAAGATCATCTATCACATTGTTGAGCACGACGGCGGCTGGGCCTATCAAGTCAACGGCGTGTTCTCCGAAACCTTTCGTTCCCACGACATCGCGCGCGCAGCAGCGCAACGTGCGGTTCAGGAACAACATGTCCCTGGAGAAACCAGGACGATCTCGTGGGAAGACGAAGCTGGAAAGTGGCACGAAGAGGTGGCGCGCGGCAACGATCGACCGGAAACAGACGTCGAGGGCTGATCCCGGCCGTGCGGCTTGGAACGCCGCACACCAGGTCCCGATGTCACAGTGAGTCCGGCAATTTAACGGCGCGGTCACGAAGACCCTATTGAATAGCGCCGTTCGCGAGTATCGTGTCGCTCGCGGGACGCCGGGGCCGATGAACGAAAAATATCCGCGACATGTCGAGACTGCACTCAGCGGCTACGAGCTGCTCAACGATCCGCTGCTCAACAAAGGCACCGCATTCACCGAAGCCGAGCGCGATGCGTTCGATCTGCACGGCCTGCTGCCGCCCCATGTTGCCGAACTCGCCTACCAGGTCAAACGCCGGCTCGACGCTTTTCGCGGCTTGAGCAGCGATATCCAGAGATACGTGTTCCTGCGCGGGTTGCAGGATACCAACGAAACCTTGTTCTACGCGCTGTTGACCCGAAACATCGAAGAGATGCTGCCCGTCGTTTATACGCCGACGGTCGGTCTCGGCTGTCAGCTGTTCAGTCACATATTTCGCAAGCCGCGCGGCCTATTTCTCAGCATCCCGCACAAGGACGATATACGCCGAATTATCGGTCATCCGCGTTACGACCGCGTCGAAGCTATTGTCGTCAGCGACGGCGAGCGCATCCTCGGTCTCGGCGATCAGGGCGCAGGCGGCATGGGCATTCCCATCGGCAAGCTTTCGCTCTACACCGCGTGCGCCGGACTGCATCCGTCGACGACGCTGCCGATCATTCTCGACGTTGGCACCGACAACCAGGAGCACCTCGCCGATCCGCTCTATATCGGTTGGCAGCACGGGCGCGTGCGCGGCGCCGAATACGACGATTTCATTGCGAAATTTGTCGGTGCCGTGCGCGAGCGGTGGCCGCACGTGCTGCTGCACTGGGAAGATTTCGCCATCGGCAACGCCAATCGGCTGCTTGCGCGCTACCGCGACCAATTGTGCACGTTTAATGACGACATTCAGGGTACCGCCGCCATCGCGGTCGCCACGCTGCTCAGCGCCATCAATGTCACAGGTGTGCCGCTCGTTGAGCAACGTGTCGCCGTGCTCGGCGCGGGCTCGGCCGGCACCGGCATATGCGCGCTCCTTCTTCGCGCGATGATCGATGCGGGCTTAAGCGAGAGCGAGGCGCGCAGCCGCTTCTATCTGGTCGATCGCGACGGCTTGCTGGTCGAAGGCATGTCCGGACTGCAATCGTTTCAGGCGCCGTTCGTGCAGGAACGCAATCGCGTCGCACAATGGACGCTGCGATCTCCCGGACGGACCGGGCTCGTCGACGTCGTCGCCAACGCGCATCCGACGGTGCTGATCGGCACGTCCGGCCAAGCGCAGGCTTTTTCCCAAGACGTCGTGCGCACGATGGCGTACCACGTGGGCCGGCCTGTCATCTTACCGCTGTCGAACCCGACCGAGCGCAGCGAGGCGGCGCCGGCCGATCTCGACGCGTGGACTAACGGTCGCGCCGTCGTCGGCACTGGTAGCCCGTTCGCGTTGATCAAGCGCAACGGCAAAACCTTCCGTGTCGATCAAACCAATAACGCCTACGTCTATCCGGGCATCGGCCTTGGCGCGATCGCGACCAAGGCGCACCGTATTTCCGATGACATGTTCCTCGCCGCCGCGCGCGCGATCGCCGAATCTTCGCCCGCAAGAGGCGACCCGCAAGCCAATCTTTTGCCGCCGCCTATCGAGATACGAAAGCTCACTTTTCATGTTGCGCTTGCGGTCGCGGGGCAGGCGCAAGCCGACGGACTCGCCGACCCGATGGCGGACGAAGCGATTGCCGCCGCTATCAAGGCGAAGATGTGGGAGCCGCTTTACGCGAACTATCGGCGCTTGCAGGGCTAGTCGAGAAAAGCGCGTCGATCGCGGCCGCATGCGAGCGCTCGCTTGAGGAATAAGAAGAATTTCACGCAGCGGATTACCGATTAGAACCTTTATAACGAGCACGCACCCGCCAGTTTTGAATTATTACAATTACTTTCGAGCACTGAGATTGCTTTAGGCATTGTCCGCGTCGCATTTTGGATGCTAGCAACATATTGAAATATATGCAGTTTTTTACGGTTCTAAACTGTGCCGCAGTTGATCATCCAACCGAGATTTTGCAGGGATTTCTGCCGACGCGAAATCGCCGTCTCGGCGCTCGCCGCCGCAGTCGGGCTTGGC
>Ga0116223_10005823_pt1 | contig 10265 bp, 9 predicted proteins | sample Sb_taG_3_FD_90092 | JGI IMG/M metagenome (GOLD analysis project Ga0116223, IMG submission 90092) | Peat soil microbial communities from Weissenstadt, Germany - Sb_50d_a_PC metaG | ecosystem: Environmental > Terrestrial > Soil > Wetlands > Peat | place: Germany: Weissenstadt | collected 2010-09-21 | reverse complement strand
CGTAGTTGGTTCACAGAGAGCTCCTCCTTCTCTGCGAACCAAGCTACCCCGGCAGCCGCAAAGGCCGGTTCAGCCGCACGCGCAAGCGTCCGCCGCCGCAGCGGCTTCGTTCAAGTCGGCTAGCCGGAAGCGAATGTGCAGTCAACAGGTCATTCCCACGCCAGCGGGGTCTTAGCGGAGTGCGCTGGTTTCCCAGCGAATCGCCCGATTCGAAAAGGAGTCATGCGGCGGACCTATAATTGGGCTGCTGAATCCATCCCCAATTCCCCGAGGCGATCGTGGTTCCCCTTACTGAAGAAGAACGCGCTATCTACTATCCGGCCGACCGCAGATTCAGGATCTGGATTCGGCCGTCGGTCCTGATTCTGATCGCTGTGCTGATCCTGATACCGCTCTCGATTGCCTGGGTGCAGACCTCAGTGTGGGGATTTCCATATATCGCCCCCAATGCCGCGGCCATACCCGGCGCCGAGACGGGGCCGCATGGGTTTCCGGCGTGGATCCGCTGGAGCCATTTTTTCAATTTGTTCTTTATCTTCATGCTGATTCGCAGCGGCCTGTCGATCCTGATGGATCATCCGCGACTTTACTTCAATGACGGGTGCACGCCGGGCAGCGAGTGGATCCGCCTCACGCCCATCAAGGTGCCGAAAGACCGGCTGTGGACGGCGAAAGACGATAACCGCTACATCTCTCCGGTCATCGGGCTGCCCGGATACAGCCACTCCATCGGCATCGGGCGATGCTGGCATTTCTTGAATGTCTACGGGTTTGTGCTGACCGGGTTCTTCTTTGTGTGCGGGCTGCTCACGAGCAACCAGTGGGAGCGGCTGGTGCCCATTTCATCGAGAATCTTCGTCGATGCATGGAACACCTTCGTCTACTATGCCAACGTTCATCTGCCGCCCGAGCCAAACGGTTTCTACGGCTATAACGCGCTGCAACAACTGTCGTACTTTGCCACCATCTTCATCATGGCGCCGCTCGCAATTCTGACGGGCGTGGCCATGTCGCCGGCGCTGGTGAACCGCTTTCCCCGCTACGTGCGCCTGTTTCGCGGCCGCCAGGGAGCGCGCTCGATCCACTTTCTGGTGATGGTTGGGTTTGTGCTTTTTATCGTTGCTCACGTCACGCTGGTGGTGCTCACTGGTTTTCGGCGCAACATGAACCACATCGTGCTCGGCGTGGACAACACCACTCCCAACGGGATGGTGCTTGGCCTGATCGGGCTGGCGCTGGTGGTGCTGTCGTGGGTGGTGGCGCATTATGCTTCCTGGTATTTTCCCCGCGGCCTGCAGCACGTGTCCAAGATGCTGACCGAGCCGGTGAAGCTGCTCACGCTCGATCGACTGTCGCCGCGGCAGCGGTATACAAAGGATCAGATCTCCCCTTATTTCTGGCCCAATGGCAAGCTGCCGGTGCGCGACGATTGGAAGCAACTTGCGGCCGGGCATTTCAAAGACTACCGGCTGAAGATCGGCGGCATGGTGGAGAACCCGGTTGAGCTTTCCCTGGACGACCTGCGCGCCCTGGGCGAGGAAGAAACGATCACCATGCACCACTGCATTCAAGGCTGGAGCGGCATTGCGCAGTGGCACGGTGTCCCCTTGCGCAAAGTGATTGAATATGTGCGGCCCAAACCTGGCGCAGGCACGATTGTGTTTCATTCGTTTGGTCCTGCGCCTCTTGGCGGCCACTACTACGACACGCAGAGTCTGTATAACGCCATGAAGCCCGAGTGCATGCTGGCCTACGGGATGAACGGGCAGCCGCTGCCGGCGACGTATGGCGCTCCGCTACGGCTGCGCGTGGAGAATCAGCTGGGCTACAAGATGGTGAAGTGGATTGAGCGCGTGGAGTTTGTGGAGACGGAAAAGCTGGTGGGCAAGGGCGAAGGCGGCAGCAATGAGGATGAGGAGTACTTCGATCTGCTGCCGAATATCTGATTGGGAATTTGAGAATTCAGCGAAGCTCGATTCGCAGGCCGTGCGGCGCTGCTTTTCCACATTTGGGTGCGGGACGTGCACCGCTTTCCGGCGAGGCGGTGTGCGATAGGCTGGAAAGCGGAATGACGGTTTGCACGATTTGCGGCGGGGTGGGGCTGGTTCGGGTGATGGACGGGGCCGGGCGCTGGGTGAGCCGGCCATGCGAGTGCCAGGTGATGGAACGGGAGGCCCAGCGGCTGGCTGCGGCCCACATCCCTGAGCGCTACCGGAACTGCACGCTGGACGCCTTTGATCCCTCTTACCCGAGCGCGGATTCATCACTGAAGAAGGCATTGCAAATGGCGCGGCAGTTCGCCGAGACCTACCCGGTGGACACGGCCGGACGCGGGTTGCTGTTTGTGGGCACCGTGGGATTGGGGAAAACCCACCTGGCGGTCGGCGTGTTGCAGCGGCTGGTGCGCGAACGGGGAGCGCGGGGCCTGTTCTGCGATTATCGCGAGCTGCTGAAGAACATCCAGAACAGCTACAACCCGCAAGTGAATTTGACCGAACTGGGTCTGTTGAAGCCGATCTTCGCGGCCGAGGTGCTGGTGCTGGACGACCTGGGCGCGCAGAAGCCGAACGAATGGGTTTGGGACACAGTAGCCCTGATTTTGAACTCGCGCTACAACGACAAGCTTTCCACGATCATCACCACCAATTACGCCGACCTGCCAGCGGGCGGCGGAGCCAAGACCGACGCCGAGCGCGCCGCGCGCGAGCCCACTCTCGGCGACCGGATCGGAGATCGAATGCGTTCGCGACTGGCGGAGATGTGTGTGCGCGTGGAGATGCGGGGCGGCGACTTCAGGCAATCGGTGGGGCGGGCGCGGTTTGGGTGAAAAAGCAGGGACCAGGGAATAGGGAGAAACTACCAGAACAGCCACAGCGTGGCCAGGAGCACCAACATCGCGGCGATTGTCCAGCCCTGATAGGCGCGGTCTGCCAACCGGTTGGTCTTTGGATCGGCGGCCGTGTGGCTGGGTGGCGCTGTGGATGTGGAGCAAGGGGAGGGGTGCATTGGGTGGCCTGCCTTTCAAATCCCTTTCTGTAGATTTACGCTTCGATCAAACTTCGAGTTTCTTGTTGTTTATTTCCGGTTCGTGTTTGTGACGGGCCGATCTTTGCACCGCTCGGCCGCGCAAACATTCAATCTCTTGTCCACTTAGACGCACCTGGTTTGCGGCGGATTCACGGAAGTGATCGAGATTCCGTCAAAAATTGTCGCTGAAAAAGGATGAGAAGTGCGTGATGATTCAGCGAGTCGCATCGCGGTTGGGAAATGGGAATAATCGCGCCAAGAACGGGTGTACAATTTCGCTCGTGAGTACAGGACCCCAACTTGTGCCTCCACAGGCGGCGCAGGAGCGCAACTGGCTACCCATGGTGGTCGCCGCAGCAGTCGTGCTGGCTGTGCTGGTGGGATTGATTTTGATCTTTGGGCGCGGGAAAAGCGGGCCGGCTGTGATTCCGATCTCCGCGCCGACCGATCCTTACGCAACGAGCCTCGCCATCAGCGGACTCCAGATGAGCGAGTCGCCGATCGGAACTGGCGGCAAAGTGACGTACCTGGACGGACGGATCGCCAACAATGGAAGCCAAACGGTGACCGGAATTACCGTGCAGGTCATTTTCCGTGATCCAGCGCATGAAGTGGCGTGGAACGAGTCCCAGCCGTTGCGGGTCATCCGAACACGTGAACCCTATGTTGATGTCGAGCCGCTGGCAGCGACCCCGCTCAAGCCGGGCGGCGAACAGGATTTTCGGCTGATCTTCGATACGGTGCCGCAGGAGTGGGATGGCGCTTTTCCGGAGATTCGGATCATTCACGTCGATTCCAAATAGTGCACGTGGACTCCAAAATACGGCCCTCCCATCTATACAAGGTAGAAAGTACGCAAAGATGAAAAATTTACGCGGCAAAACCAGCTTTTTCGGCGGCTGGGCGGCCGAGAGATCGCGCGCATAAATCACGCTAATTCAATTAGATAGACAATTCCTCCCCTGTGTATACCCCTTTGGCAGTGGCGTTGCAAATAGGAGGGCGTGCGGATAGCAGCGGCTCGTGGGAGGTTCTTCCCCCGCTGCGTCCCGAGAGGGGTACAACCCATGAAGAATATTACAAAGATGATGAACTCGTTCCCGCGCCAGCTGGCAGTTCTCACGCTGGCTTCTGCGATTGCAATTCCTGTTTGTGTGGCGCAAGACCAAGTGAACACGGGGACTTCAACGGGAGTGACTTCCCAGAGCACCCCTCCTTCGGCAACACAACAGCAGCAGCCCTCCCCCGAGGCTCAACAGCCGTTAACTCAGTCGAAGGAGGGGTTCTGGGGCCGGATCTACCCGTTCGCCCGCAAGAAGTGGGTGAAAAGGCAGATTGATCCGATCAACGACCGCCTGACCGAACTGGACGAAGTGAACGCCAAGAATGCGCAGGACATCAAGGATGTGGATGCGCGGGCGCAGGCCGGGATCCGGAGAGCGCAGTCGTCGGCGGATGCAGCCAACCAGATGGCCATGTCGGCCAACTCGCAGGCGCAGAACGCGAGCAATACCGCTCAGCAGGCGTCGAGCCACGTGGACCAGTTAAACGACACGGTCAAGGGTCTCGACCAATATCACCAGATTACCGATTTGGACATCAATTTCCGAGGCGGAAGCCCGGCGCTGTCGTCCGATGCGAAAACGAAGCTGGATGAGCTGGCATCGAGCCTGACCGGGCGCGATGGCTACATCCTGGAAATGGATGCGCACTCGCCGATGGCGGGCAGCATAGGTATCCAGACTTCCGAGCGTTTGGCAGAATCTGTCGAGCGCTACCTTGTAACCGAACACCAGATTCCCGTCTTCCGCATGCACTTTGTGGCCCTCGGCAACCAACAGGCTCCTGCAGCCGGCAGTGATGATCAAAAGCCGGAGCGGGTGAGGACCAGCAGCGTGCATCTGGTATTGATGGAAAACAGTTTGGCGGCCCGGGCAGCAGCGTCACCCCAAAGCGCTACTGCCGCAGCTGGCGCAGAGCAGCCGTAAGATCGCGGCCATCCTCCCCCGAGGCTCTGCTTATGCGCCAACGGCCACCCCGCCGTATGGCCGCCAACCAAGCTCTCGCAACGCGAGAGAACCAAGGCAACTTGGCCCCCGCCAAAAACGGGGGCCGTTTTTTTTGATACAGGGAACAAGGTAGCGAGCGGCCGAGGAGACGAGGGATTAGGGAGTAGCCAGTAGGGAACAGAAAGACACGGTCCATGAGCAAAGTAAGCAGCGAGCATAAGCGAGCAGGGGAACCAATGCACCGCAAGCTACAATGCTTCCATCCCTGGGATGGAGGCATTTTATGACGCTGTTGATGCGCAGGATCATTCTCACTGCTGTGGGGTTGGCGCTTACCGTAGGGTTTTCTAGGCCGCTCGTGGCGCAGGGCGCGCCGCCGCAATCGAGCGCAGGCCAGCCCTACACCATCGAGTACTACTACAAGTGCCAGTGGGGCCATCAGCAGGAGTTCCTCGACCTGTTTCTGAAGAACCATTGGCCACTGCTCAAGAAGGTTCAGTCGACGGGGCGAATTGTGTCGCTCAAGATCGAGTCGCCGGCCTACCACACCATCGAGGACGGGCGCTGGGACTACCGCGTGACGATTGTCTACAAGGATTCGACGGTGGCCACGAGCTCAAATCCGGACGAAGAGGCGTTTATCAAGCAGCTCTGGCCGGACCAGGAGACCTACAAACGCGAGGAGCAGCGGCGGTTTGAGATTCTGCTCGGGCACTGGGATCTGCCGGTGACGGATATTACGCCGAAGTAGAGCAGAGAACAGCGCCGGCCTGAGGTTGTGCGCGCACTGCTTTTGGTGCAGCTTTTGGGCCTGGAGGTCGTAAAGCGCCTGAAATCATCGCAAATGTTCGCTCAAGTGGTGCGTTTACCCCCTCAAATGTTCAATGAAATGGTTACATTTGGGGCCAAAATGTAACCACCAGAGGTTGCATTTTTGCCACGCAATCACCTTCCCAGGTTCCGTTTTGCGCGATTTATAATCACCTGAGGTTACGAATTAGAGCAAAGCTGACCGTGTAATTTCCCAAAAGAAGGCTTAAATGCAATTATTTGTCCTCTAAAACGCTGATTTGAGCCTCATTTTGACGCGTTTTTGCGCGATTTTGCATGCGACCGCCACAACCCACCCGAAAAGACTTCACCCTAGAAACACATTCATGAGCCCAATCCAGATTGCCGTTCGAACCTGGAAAGCCCCGGGCCCGGTGTTAGTGCGAAGTTTCGAAGCGTTTTTGTGATCCGGATGCCGGGTATCAGATTCCCTGTGTGGAGAATGCACCAGAAATGGTACAATTCAGCATCCGGCTTCCCCGGTCAATCATAGAAGATGCTCGAGTAACCACCGGAAGAAGCTATTTGGGCCAGTTTTTAGTGCCGAAGCGCTTTGCGCTTTTCATCCCGGTTCGCGGCGAGGGTACATCTCGTTTCCGCCGCATCACTTGGCGAAGCCTCAAGGCCGGGAATGCGGTCCGCCTTGCAAGGTGAACGCGCCATCCGATTCGCTCATGGCGTCTTTGTCTTTTTGAGGTTCAACGCTTCAGGGACAAAGTGGGCTTACCTCTTGCTCGGAGGTGGGTAATGCTGCATCCTTCGCTGAAACCTCAAAGCGCTGAGCATGCCGTGCAGGCCGTCATCGAGATTCTGGTTGACAGTCAGGAAGGTCTGGTGACTGTCGGGGAGAAGCTTCAGGATCAAACTCTCAAGCGCTACTTTCTGGCCGAGTCGCTCAAGCGCGCGCAGTTTATCGGTCAACTGGAAACGGCTCTCCGCGAGCAGGGGGTCAGGCGATTCCGCGACCGAGGCAGTCCGTCGGCAACCCTGCATCGCACATGGGCCCGCTTGAAATCAAAGTTAATTGGCGGGGATTACACGCTGTTGGTCACGGCAGAGCAGGGCGAAGAGGCCGTAGGGGAGATCTGCAGCAAAGCCATGCAGGCCGACCTGCCGGCAACGCTGCGTCGAATCCTCAAGACGCAGGCCAAGCACATCGAATATTCACATGCCTACGTGAAGGCAGCGCGCGACCTCGGTCCCGCCTTGCACAAAGCAGCGCCGAACATGGGAACCGCCGACAGCAACCACCACTTCGCCGCGGGGCCGGGTTCCGGCCAGGGCGCACCATTCGAGACGCAGGGCGCCAAAACCGACCGTTCGCCGTCAACCGATTGGGGACAAAGAATGCTTTCATCGTCGCGCTCCGTGGAAGTCGATCCGGCGACTCTGATTGAGATCATTCGGATACAGACGGAGATTGCGAAGCTCGGACTCGATCTTGCCGGTGTAATCAACGCGGTAGTGAACTGCCTGCCGCCACTGACAAATGCTCATGGCGCCGTCGTGGAATACGTCGACGGGGAACAGATGGTTTGCCGGGGGGCCAGTGGAATTGCTTCAGCGTTACTTGGTTACAGGGTGCAGCGCGAAGCAAGTTTGTCAGGCCTCTCCGCGACTCGCGGGAAGACTCTTAAATCAAATGACGTCGAAACAGATCCCCGCGTTGACCCGCAACCTTGCCGTAGAGCCGGGATCCGTTCGATTGCCGTCGCCCCTCTGAGCCACGAAGGGATTAGCGTCGGAACCCTCAAGATTGTCTCTTCAGAGACTGGCGCGTTCAGCGACCGTGACATGTTTGTTGTCGAATTAATGTCTGATCTGATTGCGGCAGCAATGTATCACTCGGCGAAAAACCAGAGCGATGAACTATACGTGCAAGCCACCCACGACGTGCTGACCGGCCTGGCAAATCGCACGCTGTTTTATGACCGGCTTCGACAGCGGATCTCGAATGGAAGACGCCGTTCGCAGACGATTGGCGTCCTCAATATCGATATGGATGGCCTAAAGCAGATAAATGACCGATGGGGGCACCGGGCCGGTGATGCTGCGATTCGCGAGACTGCAAAGAGGATCAGCCGGGTTCCCCGTAATACGGATCTGGTGGCACGCCTGGGTGGGGATGAATTCGCGGTGATGCTCGACTCCGTCAGGGACCGAGCCAGCGTAATGGGAGTCGCAAGCAAGATTCTCCGGGAGGTGCGCCGGCCATTCGAGACCGACGGCCATGAGCTCGCATTGAGCGCAAGTGTCGGGACTGCAAGTTTCCCTGAAGACGGCACCGATATTGACACATTGCTTGAAAAGGCGGATCAGGCGATGTACGCGATGAAGAGTTCAGAGGCACATCGAGCCCCTCGGCCGAATGGTTAAGGGTTTTTGCGCGATTTTGCGCTCTGCGAGCAAGCCATTGCTCGCGCCAGCACCGAATCGGTCCTGAACCAGGCGAACAGAGGTCAAAGGTCAGCCTTGGCGGTAATACGGCCGGTTCAAGCCTTCTCAATCGCGCTGTCATCCTGAGGTCGCCACGGCGACCGAAGGATCTGCGGTTGTTCTTCCCGTCACAGCCAACGCAGTTGCCATCGAAGACGATGCCATAGATGCACGAGGGCAAGAATTTCACGTACATGATGGACAGCCGCAGCCACACTCTCTACACCGGCGTCACAGGCGACCTTCACAGACGTGTGTTCCAGCACAAATGGAAAGAGCATGAAGGCTTCACGGCAAAGTACAACCGCGATCGGCTCGTGTGGTTCGAAGGACACCAGGACATTGCGCGAGCGATCGCCCGCGAGAAGGAATTGAAGGGCTGGAGACGAGCAAAGAAGGTTGCGCTGATTGAGTCGATCAACCCGTTCTGGACGGACTTGAGTCGCGATTGGTACGACTACGAGCTTGCCGATTATCGCCGAGCGTTGAATCGAATGGATCGATGAGAAGCAACCGCAGATCCTTCCGCTTCGCGTCAGGATGACAGTGCGACGTGAAGCCGAATTGCGCGTCGGATGGTGATTGGGAGCGCGTGGTCGGCAAGTGGGAGGTTTGAAGAATCTTCGTCCGGGACCGGAGACCCGGCGCTACGCGACGCGCTCTTTCCATTTACGTACGAGGTCCTGAGCGGCTTCAGGCCAGGTGGGGAATTCGAAATGAAATCCGGCGTCGAGCAGGCGGGCGGGAACCACGCGGCGGCCTTTGAGGATGAGTTCCGGCTCGGTACGCAGAAAGATGGCGCCGATGGCGAGCAGCAGCGAGGGAGCGGGAATGCCGTTGGGTACATCCCAAGCTTCACGAAGAGCCGCCATGAATTCGCGATTGGGCAGCGGGTTGGGCGCAGCGAGATTGATGGGGCCGTCGATCTCTTCATGATCGATCAGGAATTCGATGGCGCGGGCGTAGTCAGATTCGTGAATCCACGAGACATATTGGCGGCCGTTGCCCTGCGTTCCGCCCAGGCTGGCGCGCACCAGATTCGAGAGTGCGCCGAAGACGCTGCCGGGGGTGGGGCTGAAGACCAGCGAGGTGCGCAGCGCGATTTTCCGCGTGCGCGGCGTTGGCCCTGAGAAAAACGCCGCCTCCCAGTCCTTAATGAGCTTGGTGGTCCAATCCCATTTTTCAGGAGCCCGCCGGAAGGGTGAGATCCTCTCGTTGCCGCCGAGCTCGCCGTTCTCGTCCATGGGCTGGTCGAACTCCGATCCCTGGGACACATGCCGGTAGATGGTTGCCGTGGAGGCGTTCATCCACAGGCGGGGCGGATTGGGGAGCATGCCGATGGCCTCATGCAGCAGTTGCGTGGGCCCGATGCGGGAATCGCGAAGCTCGCGGCGATTGCGCTGGGTGTAGCGGCAATTGACGCTGCGGCCGGATAGATGGATCAGGACGTCGGCGCCTTCGAGGGTTTCGACCCACGGGCCGAGCAGTTTCGCGTCCCAATGAACCGTTAGCCAGGGCGCAGTGTACGGCCCGCGCGTGAGCACCGTAACGTGATGGCCGCGCTCCTGAAAGTACCCGGCGAGCATTCGCCCCACCTGGCCACTGCCGCCGGGCAAGACGATGCGCAACGCGCGGGTTGGCGGCATGCATGAATCCATCATGCAAACAGCCTAACGCGTAGGGTTGCCTGGAAGAGTTTTATTGCCGGGGCGGCATCGGATAGTGCTGCATGTATTGCCGCATGCGGTGGACGCGGACCTCATGGACGATGAGGAAGATTATGAGAAAGACGACCAGCAGCGGTCCGAAGATGATCAATGGCGAGAACATGACGCGATTGTGGCCGATGGAGACGGACGTGGGCGAGTGGACCACGCCGAACATCGCCACCACGTCTTTGCGCACCGAGACATTCTCGCCCAGTTGAACAGAGCCGAAGAACGAAACAAGGTCACCCCCGAT
>Ga0116223_10005820_pt1 | contig 10269 bp, 9 predicted proteins | sample Sb_taG_3_FD_90092 | JGI IMG/M metagenome (GOLD analysis project Ga0116223, IMG submission 90092) | Peat soil microbial communities from Weissenstadt, Germany - Sb_50d_a_PC metaG | ecosystem: Environmental > Terrestrial > Soil > Wetlands > Peat | place: Germany: Weissenstadt | collected 2010-09-21 | reverse complement strand
GCGCGCACCATGATGCACAATGCCGCCTGCATTGCGGCGCTGGCGTTTTCCAACGCGTCGGTGGGCGTGAATCACGCGCTGGCACATGCCTTCGGCGCGCGGTTCGGCGTGGCCCACGGACGGGCCAACGCGCTCATGTTGCCGCATGTCATCGCGTATAATGCGTCGGTTCCCACCAAGTTCATGCCGTCGCCGCACCAGCGGGCGTATACGGCACACAAGAAATACGCCATGATAGCGGACCTGCTGGGACTGGGCGGTCATACGATTGCGGAAAAGGTGGCCAGCCTGGTCGCGGCGACGGAACAGTTGCTCGACCGGTTGGCGATTCCGCGTTCCATCGCCGACCTGGGGATCTCGAAAGAAGAGTTCGAGCGGGCGGTGCCCGATTTGGCCAAGATTGCCTTTGACGATCCTTCGTGGCGGACCAACCCTCGAATGCCGCTCCTCAGCGAGCTGGCCGATCTGTTTTGGAGCGCTTACCGGGGGCGAGGACTGGCGAAGATGGCCGATGCGTCAACCGCGCCCGAGGGTCTTGTATGCCAATAAATGCGATGTGGCTTCATATTGATGGAGAGCGCGCGGCCCAGGCTATCGAGGAGGCCCTCGAGAAGCTGGACAGTGCCGGGGGCGAAGTGGTTTTGGATTTCTCTTCCGTGCGCCGTGTCGATCCAGGCGCGCTCCGGGCGATGGAAAAGTTGGCCGGTGCGGCTGGCGATAAAGTCGTCAAGGTGGTGTTGCGCGGCGTCAACGTCGACATCTACAAAGCGCTGAAGCTGGCAAAACTGGCGCCGCGATTCGCCTTCCTCGATTGATGCCGCGCCTGGCTGATCACTCCCCGGCCGCACGGGGCGGTTCCACCCGGGCGTTCAGCGAGCCTCGGGCCAGGCGCACGTGGATGCCGCTGCCCGGTGGCGCGGCGGCAGCGTCCTTGACGATCCCGGATTGGTTGGACACGATCGCGTAGCCGCGGTCGAGAATCCGCAGCGGGCTCAACTGCGACAGCTTGGCCGCGAGTTGGTCGAGCGTGCTGCGGCGGCGCGCCAGGCTCAGGCGGATGGCTTCGACGGCGCGCGTGTGGGAAGTCTCCAGGCGGCGGCGTACGGCGGCCAGCCGCGGGCGCATGTCGAAGCGCCGCAGGCGCGTCTCCAGCGCGCGGCGCGAGCGCTCGCGGTAATCCAGGTCCGCGCGGATGCGGTCGCGCAGGCGGAATTCCTGCTCGTCGATGCGTTGCAGGCCGCGGCCGATGCGCCGTTGGAGCAGACCGAGCGCGCGTTCGATGCCCTGTTGGCGCAGGCGTCGCTCCAGCATGGCCAGGCGATAGCGCATGGCCTGCGCGCTCTTGGTGCGCGCGGCGGCGATGCGGTCGAGCAGCTCGTCCCGAGTGCAGATTACCATCTCGGCGGCGGCGGAAGGAGTGGGAGCGCGCAGGTCGGCTACGAAATCGGCGATGGTCACGTCGGCTTCGTGGCCCACGGCCGAGACCACCGGCACCGCGCAGGCGGCGATGGCCCGCGCCACCGCCTCTTCGTTGAAGGTCCAGAGGTCTTCGAGCGAGCCGCCTCCGCGCCCCACAATCACCAGGTCGGGCCATTTCGTGCGGCTGAAATACTCGATGCCGCGGCACACTTCTTCCACCGCGCCCTCGCCCTGCACCAGCGCGGGGAAGAGGCGGATGTGCAGGCCGGGGAAGCGGCGGGAGAGGATCTGGACCAGGTCGGCGATGGCCGCGCCGCGGGGCGACGTCACGATGCCGATGCGCCGCGGGAATCGCGGCAGGGGACGCTTCCGCTCCGGCGCGAACAGGCCTTAGGCGGCCAGCTTGCGCTTGAGCTGCTCGAAGGCCAGTTGCAGCGCGCCGAGTCCCTGCGGCTCAAGCGATTCCACCAGCAACTGGTATTCGCCGCGCGCCTCGTAGACGTCGATGCGGCCGTGCGCCAGCACCGCCAGCCCGTCCTGCGGCTTGAATTTCCAGTAACGGTGGGCGGAGCGGAAGGCCACGCATTTGACCTGCGCGTCGCGCTCCTTGAGGGTGAAGTAGTAATGGCCGCTATTCGCCAGCTTGAGGCCGGAGATCTCGCCCGAGACCCAGATGTCCTGGAATTCGGAGTCCAGCGCCGCGCGGATCGCGGCATTCAGCTCCGTGACGGTGAAGATGCGGCGGAGCGGCGCGAGGTCGAATTCGAAGGCGAATTGGTCCAAGCAGCCATGGTAGCGCGGCAGAGGCCGGATATCGCTATTTCTGGACCGTGATCAACGTGGTACCGGGCGATTGCGCGCCGTTGATGGTGGCCACGACCGGCAGGTCGCCATTCGGCGCGGAGGACGGAATCTGAATGGCCACCTGGTACAGGCCCGCGAAGCCCGGGGCCAGGGCGGCTCCGTATACCGTCGCGCTGGTCCCTCCCACCGTGACCGTGACCGGGCTGGCGGTGGGATAGGAATTGGGCGGGATCTGGACCCCGACCGGAGCCGCTGGGTTCGTCGGTCCGAACCCTGTGCCCCACAGGATGATCACATCGCCCGGCTTGGCCGGCACCGTGGTCACACCCGAAAAGGTGCCGTTGGCCACCGCCCAAGTGTAGTCCTGCCTGGTGGCCACCGCGTACTTGCCGGCCCACAGGAAAAACGCCGGCCCGACGCTTTGCGAAGTGGCCGTGACCGCGGCGCTGGTCACTCCGGAATTGGTGACCGTCACCTGCATGCTCCCTGTGCCCACGTCGGGCGCCAGCACGTTGATCTGGGTCGGGCTGACGTAGTAGACGTACGCCGGCTTCCCGCCCATCGTTACGCTGACCTCGTCGAGCTTCGTCGGCAGTTGCCCGTTGACGATCGCGTTGTCCCAGGTGTCGGTGGTGGAGGCGAGGTTGGTTCCCTGGATCGCCACCCAGGAATCGGGAACGATGCCCGGCTGGAAACTGGCGCCGCTGATCACCCCGTTTTGCGAGATGGCCGGCGCGTTACTCGCGGCCGCGGGAGCGAGCGTGTAGGTGGCAGTGTAGACGTGAGCATTCGTGGCAACCGGCGCCCCGCCCAGGCCGGCGTTGCCCGCCACGTAGAAGGTGATGTTGCCAACGTTGGTGGCCGGCGGCGTCCAGTCAAATTGATAGCTTGCGGAACCGCCTTGATTCAGTGTGGTTTCATAGCCCAACATACTATGCTCGATGTAGGCCAGGGGTTTACTCGACGGGCAGACCTGGCTCGTTGGAAGCGTGATCACTCCGCTGCCCAAATCGTTTTCGACATTCGTCGCCGAGGCGCACTGCACGCCGGTCAACTGGTCCGTCGACGTGAACGAGCCGGCCATGGAGTTTGACGTGCTCGCAAGGCGCGCTGTAGTTTGAAATCCCCAAGCTCGCTGCGTAGCCGCGGAGTCCGAAATCGTCACCGTCAGGTGCTGCGCCACCCCGGGCGTGTAGGTGTTGCCGTTGGTGAAGGCGATCTTGACGCTGCCTCCACTGCCGTTTAGAGTGCCGGTGTGACAGAGGGAGTTGAGGCAGGTGCCAAGCTCCCCGGGGACTCCGCAGTAACCGGCGTCGGGCCCGTACTCATGCGCCCAGATCAGGAACGGGATGGCCCCCATAACCACCACCGTTTTGGCTACGAACAGCTTGCGTTTTCGCTCCATACTATTTTTTATAAACACCGGCTTTCCCCAGGTTACTCGAATCGCTAGCGTGAATTGTCCTTAACGTGAGCTACAGAACCTTGCATAGGATCAATGCCTTGCGCGCGGTTGTGCTGAGGGGGATCTCCGCGCACTGGGCCGGCGCGAACCATCGGAATGGCGGGTCCGGGTACCCGCTGGGTCGTCTTGAGGGCACTCCGGCCCGCACGGTCCAGGTGTAGTGGTGGTGCGTGATGGTGTGACGAATCTCACCGAAGGTCTGTTCCAGGCGCACGCCCGGCACATCGTCCGGCGTGGGCAGATCCCAGAAGCCTGCCATCAGGCGGGCATCGGGTTGGCGCTGCCGCAGCAGGACCCGGAGCCCACCCCCGCGTCCCCGGCGCACGATCAGCAGCACGCCCTCGATCCGCACCGGCGCGGTCTGGCGCAGTTTGGCCGGCAGTTGCGCGGTGGTGCCTTCCTGGCGCGCGCGGCATCGGGCCTCGAGCGGGCACACCAGGCAGAGAGGATTGCGGGGCAGGCACACGGTGGCGCCCAACTCCATCAGCGCCTGGTTGTAGAGGCCGGGGCTTTGCGCGTCGAGCCAGGATTGCGCTACCTCCCGAAAGCGCTCACGAGTCCGCGGCGACGCGATGTCCGCCGCGTCGTTTTCCACCCGCGCCACCACCCGCAGCACGTTGCCGTCGACCACCGCATGGGGCAGACCGAAAGCCATGCTCGAAATCGCCGCGGCGGTGTAATCGCCGATGCCGGGGAGCGCGCGGATTCGCTCGTAATCGCGCGGGAAGGCGCCCGCTTCCGCGATCTGCCGGGCCGCCTGCCGCAAGTTGCGGGCGCGCGAGTAGTACCCGAGCCCGCTCCACAGCGTGAGCACGTCCTCCTCGGCGGACCCGGCCAGCGCATCCACCGTGGGGAAGCGATCGAGAAAGCGCTGGTAGTACGGAATCACGGCCTGCGCGCGCGTCTGCTGCAGCATGATCTCGGAGACCCAGATGCGGTACGGATCGGAAGTGCGGCGCCAGGGCAGATCGCGATGCCCCTTGCGGTACCAGTCGAGGAGCAGGTAGGACAGGCCGGGTGCCCCCTGGGCGTGCCTGTCAAGACTCACTCGATGACGCGCAGCCATTCGGCCACCACGGCGAAATCGTCGGGCGCGAGATCCCAGGCTTCGAACTCGGGGTTCAGCGGCTCGAGGCGGATGCGTTCGTGTCGCCACTGGTCTTCGCCGCCCGATACTTCGCCGATCGAAACCTTGGTGCTGGTGTATCGCTTGACCGTGTAGCGGGCGGTCTCGTCCACTACGCCGAACCGCTGGATGAGCAGGATCTTGTTCTGGCGCGACCCGGCGGGATGCAGGCGGAACAGGTTCAGGCTGCCATGGGGAATGCGCGGCTCCATGGAGTGGCCCTCCACATGGGCCGCGAACAGGTCCGGCGAGAGGCGCACACCCTCGGGCCCGCGCACCCAATCCTCCACCAAAGATTCCATTTCGTCGCCCAGTCCGCCGGCCGCGGCGCGCAGGCTGTAGAGCGGCACGTGCGTGCGGAAAGGCTGGACTGGCTGAGGTTCCACGTGCTCGTCGAAGAGGCGGTCGAGCACCCGCGAAAAGGCGTCCACCGCGACGGTCTGCCGTGGGCTTACCCGGATCGCGTTGGAAAGGGAATCTTCCATGGATTGGAGCCACTGTTCGGCGCCGGACTCGGCCAGGCAGGCCTTTATGTGTCCTTCCAGCGCTTCCAGGACCTCGGCGTCGCCGGGATCGGCGAAATCGTCGTAGCGTTGGCGCAGGCGGACCCACGCGCGGTCCGTAGCCTGGTCGAAGAGGAAGACCCCGATGTTCCGGGTGGGGCGCTCGGGCAAGGCGGCCTCCAGAAGCACATAGGTGCCCTCTCTCGATCCGGTGATTGGAATCACGCTGGCCGGCATGAGGCGGAAACCGCTTCCTATCTTATCTTCTTATCGGATCGAAAGCCATCGGCTTGAAAAAGAGGTCCTGCGCGGCCATTCTACTTCTTCATCACCAGAATCATGACGATCAGCCCGAGCAGAAACGCCACCAGCCCGATGATCGCAATCAACAGCCAGTTGGTGGAAGAGGGCGCCCCGGCGGTCACGGTGGCCTGCGGCGGGGAGGGCTGGGGCACGGACAGTTGCGGCGTCTGCAACTGCGGAATCTGCGGCTGCTGAACGTAGACGCCCGGCACCGCGGGCAGTTGCGGCTGCGGCACGTAGGGCATCTGAGGCTGCGGCAAATACACTCCCGGCATCTGGGGTCCCTGCACATTGACCTGCACCGCCGGCGAGCCGCCTCCGCCTTGCTGAGCGGGGGATCCCTGCGGCGTCCCGGGCGGTGCGCCGGCGCCGGGGCCGCTGGGTCTGGAGATCAGCCTGGTATATTCGCTCGGACCCGCGGGCTCGGCTGGCGGCCCACCCGAGGCCGGCGGCGCGACGGGCCGGGAGAACGCCCCGGTGGCGCTGTCACCGGAGGAGCGTAGCGCTTGAGGAGCGGGAGTTGGCGATGCGGAAGGCGCCGGCGCTCCCGGCGGGCCCGGTGCGGCGGGAGACGCCGCCCCGGGCGTGGATTGGCCGAACATGCGGGTAAAATCGCCCGGCGCCGCGGAACGCGATGGCGATGGCGGTGGCGGTGGCGGCGCCTGCGGCGGCAGCGCGCCGGGAGCGCCCGGCGGCAACGGAGCACTGGGAAACTGCGGCCCCGATGGTCCCTGCGCCTTGAAAAACCGCGTAAACTCGCCACCCTGTGGCTCCTCTTGTCGCGGCGCTACCGGATCCTGCGTCTGAAACATGCGGGTGAATGCACCCGGCTCCTGCGGTTTCGGAGCGGGCGGCGGCCAATCGGATTCCCCCGCGGGGCGGCCCAGGGAGCCTTCCGGCAGCGGGGAATTGAACAGGCGCGTGAACTCTCCCGCAGTGGCGGAAGGTGGCTCGGGCGCGGCGTTGGGTGGCGCCGTCTCAGCCATTGGGGATTGCGGCGACGCCTGGAACATACGGGTGAACTCGCCGGGTTGGGCAGGGGCTGCTTTTGGATCGGGCGGCGGGGTGGGTTTTGAGCCCGCCGGTGGGGCCGCCTGCTGGAATCCGCCGGTGCCCCGCGGCAGGGGCGTCGCACCTGTCTGGAAGAGCTGCGTAAACTCCCCAGGGGTGCCTTGCGGCTCGGGCGGCGCGGTGCTCTTCGGGGCCGCCTGCTGGAATCCGCCGGTGCCCTGCGGTACGGGCGTCGCACCCGTCTGGAACAGCCGCGTAAACTCGCCCGGCTCCTGCGCCACGGGAGCCGCGGGTGGCGGGCTCGCCGCCGGCCCTGGAGCGCTCCCCATCGGCTGAGTGCCCCCAGTGCCCGGGGGCGGCGCCGGCCGGGCACTCTGCGTACCTTGAAACAGCCGCGTGAACTCGCCGGGCTCCTTGGCCACGGGAGCCACAGGTGGCGGGCTCGCCGGTCCTGGAGCGCTGCCCATCGGCTGGGTGCCAGTGCCCGGCCGGGCACCCAGCGTACCTTGGAACAGCCGCGTGAACTCGCCGGGCTCCTTCGCCACGGGAGCCACGGGTGGCGGGCTCGCCGGCCCTGGAGCGCTGCCCATCGGCTGGGTGCCCCCAGTGCCCGGCGTCGCCACCGGTACTCTCCACGTCCCTGCTTGCGTCAGCTTTTGAAAATCCGCCTGCGCACTCCGTTCCTGATCCGTCAGCCACTCTGCCAGGTGCAGGTACGGCGGCGCCGCGGTCACAACGAACGGCGTGCCTGCGTTATCTCCTATCTCGATCAGCTTCGAAAACGATGGCGCCGGGAGACCGCGCAAGCGCCCCGCCAGCCTGTCGTTTTCCGGCGTGGGGCCACCCACCAGAAGGTGCACCACAACCTCTTTTCCGGTAGCGATCTGCCGCGCCCGAAAGCTCCTGGTGCCCTCTCCCGGAAGCGGATCGATCAGTTCGTACTTCTGATAGAAATCCATGTGCCGCCCCGCACGTCCTCATCATGGCACGCCGCCGCGCCCGCCGCGTATGGAATAGTGTATCGTATTACACGGTACACCAAGTCTTCCCCAAATCGGAAGTTAGTGTTACAGTGGATCGCTAACGGTTATGAGGCTCCTCTCTAGAGTGGTCTGGTCGGAAGGCATGTACCTGGGACCGCACCATTTCCAGGCACAGAGCCGCTATTTCGAAGACTCCATACAATTCGCCACCGCTACCCTCTGGTACGCGTCCTTCGGCCTGGTGGGCGTGGATCTGGACGCGGAAGCCCTGCACAACGGAACCGTGTCCCTGGTGCACGCCCGCGGCATCCTCCCCGACGGCCTGCCGTTCAACATGCCGGAATCGGACCCCCTGCCCGAAGCGCGGGCCATCGCCGACCTTTTCCCGCCCACGCGCGATTTCATCACCGTCAACCTGGCCATTCCGCCGCGCAAGCCCAACGGCTACAACTGCGCCCTGGATCAAAACGGCGCCGAGGCGCGCTTCGTGGCCGAGACGCGCGTCCTGCACGACGAAAACAACGGCGCCGACGAGCGCCCCGTCCGCCTGGGCCGCAAGAACCTCCGCATCCTCGTCGATACCGAACCCGGCGGCGATCTCCTCACCCTGCCTATCGCCCGCGTCAAGCGAGACGGCTCCGGCCACTTCGCGTACGATCCCGACTTCGTGCCACCGGTCCTCCTGGTCAGCGCCAGCGCGCGCCTGATGGCCATGATGAAGCGGCTCATCGAGCTGCTCAACGAGAAGAGCGCCACCGTGAGCAGCGGCCGCCGCGGCGGCTCGAAAACCGGCGCCGAGTTTTCCACCCGCGAGATCGCCAGCTTCTGGCTGTTGCATGCGGTGAATTCGGCCCTGCCGCCGCTCCAGCACCTGCTGGTCGCCAAGCGCGGCCATCCCGAAGAGCTGTTCGTTGAAATGTCGCGCCTGGCCGGCGCGCTCTGCACCTTTGCCCTGGATTCGCACCCGCGCGCCCTGCCGCCCTACGATCACCAGAACCTCACCGAGTGCTTCGAGAAGCTCGAGCGCCACATTCGCCTGCACCTCGAGACCATCGTTCCCACCAATTGCATCTCCATCCCGCTGCGGCAGGTCGACAACTATTACTGGGAAGGTGAAATCACCGACCAGCGCTGCCTGGGGCGCTCGCGCTGGGTGTTTGCCATTCACGCCAACATGGGCGAAGCCGAGTTGATGGCCAGGACGCCGCAGCTCATCAAGGTCTGCACTCCGCCGTTCGTGCGCGAGCTGGTGAAACGCGCCCTGCCCGGCTTGGCGCTCACCCACCTGCCGGTTCCCCCGCCGGCCATTTCAACGCGCGTGGAGACCCAGTATTTCGGTATCAGCCGGAACGGCCCGTGCTGGGACCACATGTTCAAGGCACAACAAGTCGGAGTCTACGTCCCGGGCGAGTTTCCCGACCCGGAAGTCGAAATTCTAGTGGTGTTGGATAACCAAAGCAGTGCTGGATAGCCAGTCATGACACCTTCAGCCGATACCCGCAGGCCCGAGAACCTGGCGCTCATCTACCAGGAAGCGCTCACCGCCATCGAGCGGTTGCGCGCCAACCGGCAGAGCGTCAACGATGCCAATGCGTTTCGCCACCACACGCGCGATGCCCTCAAGGCTGCCACCAACCAGTCGCTGGCCGCCGGCTACAACGCCGACGACGCCCGCTTCGCCACCTTCGCGGTGGTCGCCTTCCTGGATGAATCCGTTCTGAACTCGCAGAACCCTATCTTCGCCGACTGGCTGCGGCAGCCGCTCCAGGAAGAGCTGTTCGGCACGCACATCGCCGGCGAAGTCTTTTTCCAGCACTTGCAGCAACTGCTCGGGAAAAGCGATTCCCAGGACCTGGGCGACCTGCTGGAAGTCTACTATCTGTGCTTGCTGCTGGGCTTCCGCGGCAAGTACAGCGCCGGCGACCGCGGCGGCCTCAACCAGGTCATGAACATGACCGCGGAAAAGCTTCACCGCATACGCGGGCGATTCGCGGGCCTTTCGCCGGCGTGGATGCTGCCGCAGGAAACCCTGCGCGGCCGCATCGACCCATGGGTCCGGAAACTGACGTGGATCGCGGCCATCTGCGCCGGCGTGATGCTGGTGTTGTTCGTGGTCTACAAGCTGATGCTGAATAGCGGCCTGCACCTGGCCCAGGCCAACCCCTACCCCGAAGCTGTGAAATCCCGTTACGCAGGCGAAACCGCCTGCGCCACCAACGCAAGTTGCATGCCTGCAATGGTGGGGCAGGCGGTTTCGCCTGCCAACCCCGACAGCGGTCGCCCGAGGTCACTAGCATGACCACCACCCTCTACATCATTATTGGCGTCACCGTAGTGGCGCTGATCGTCCTGGTCACGATTTTCATCATCCAAAAGAAAAAAGCCAAGAAGGCCGCGGCCCGCGCCGACGAATCCACCGCCCCCGGCGGCGACGATATCTCCGTCCTCATCCACGAGGCCGAAGCCAAGCTTTCGGCGGCCAAGTTGGAAAACCCCAAGGTGGGCGGACTGCCGGTCTACATTCTGGTGGGCGAGCCCGGCACCACCAAGACCAGCGTCATGCTGCACTGCGGCCTCGAGGCGGAGCTCATCGCCGGCCAGGTCTATCAGGCCGGCAATGTAGCCCCCACGCGCGCCGCCAACTTCTGGTTTTCG
>Ga0116223_10005818_pt1 | contig 10269 bp, 8 predicted proteins | sample Sb_taG_3_FD_90092 | JGI IMG/M metagenome (GOLD analysis project Ga0116223, IMG submission 90092) | Peat soil microbial communities from Weissenstadt, Germany - Sb_50d_a_PC metaG | ecosystem: Environmental > Terrestrial > Soil > Wetlands > Peat | place: Germany: Weissenstadt | collected 2010-09-21 | reverse complement strand
TGCCGAGAGCAAGCGGCAAAGCGCAGCATGGCTGCAGAAGCCGGAAAAGCTCCCCCGGGGTCACACCCCAACATGGCGGGACGAAGCGCTGACGTCCTGTTTGGCCAACCCTAGGGATTTCATCAGTTCGTCGTAGAGTGCGGCGATCTCCCGCTTCAGGCGTTCCTGCGTGTACACGGAGGATACAAACTGCCTGCCGGAGGTGCCCATGCGCGCAGCGAGCGCATCGTCGCTCGATAGTCGCTCCAGGCCCTGCAACATGGGCACAGGATCCGAGACGCTCAGGAATCCATTCGCCGCTCGCAGGAGGCCGGGGACACCGGATTCCTCGAGCGGCGGCACCGCCAGGTCCACCACTCCTCCCACTTGGGTGGAGACGAATGGTTTTCCGGCGGCCATGGCCTCGATAACTGCGGTGGGGGTGCCCTCGTTCAACGAGGTTAGGAGAGCAGCGTCAGCCGCGGCCCACAGTTCTGGCATATCTGTCCGCCACCCGGCGAAGTGAATGTTGCCGCAGTGGGCCGTAAGCTTAAGCAACAGTTCGCGATCCGGGCCATCCCCGACCACGAGAAAGTGCATACGACGCAGAGTGGAGGCCCGACGCACGATCTGACCGAGTAAGCCGACATTCTTCACCGGTACCATGCGTCCTGCCCACAGCACGAGGAAGTCGGAAGCGGCGATCTTAAATTCGCGCCGCACGCGGTCCCTCAGGTCAATTGCGTGGAAGGACTGCAAATCGAAACCGGTCCGGACCACGGTAACTTTGTCCGCGGTGGTGATACCGTACCGATGCACCAGTTCCTCGGCCAGCGAGGGACTGATCGCGACGATCCGTGTGGTGAATTTTCCGAGCAGGCGCTCGATTGCCAGCCAGAGCCGCACCTGCACAGGGCCGAAGTATCCCCGGAACACGTGTCCGTGGTAGGAGTGGATGCGGACTGGCACACGCGCCAACACGGCAGCCGCACGGCCTAGGGCGCCCGCTTTAGCCGTGTGCGTGTGCACGATGTCCGGGCGTTCCTGCCGCAGGATCCTCAGGATACGCCAGAACGCGACCAGGTCCGACCAGGGCTTGACGGGCCGCAACATCCTGCTGATCCTGCGCACCCCGTTCTGCGACGCCAGCAGGTAACTCATGTCGGCCTCGCCGTCATCCAGGCGGCCGGTCACCAGGAGGGTGTCGTAGCGGTCGCGCAGTGCCTCATGGAGATAGCAGGCTTGGCGAGCCGGACCACCGACGTTGAGGCGCCCGATAATGCGCGCCACCTTAATCCTGGGGCGGGCATCGGCAACTGTCACAGGATCGACGGTGTGCATTACTGTGAGGACCGGGCTGCGGCCGCATTCGGTCACGACGCAACGCCATCCAGAGTTCCCACGGTGAGCTGCATCACGTGCACCGCTATGCTGTGTTGCCGCGCTAGGCTAAGAATCGAATCGCGCGCTTGCGTCGAGCAGTCAGGCAACAGGTACATGGCATGGATGTCCTTCTTGACAAGAAGCCCCGGCAGGTCCGGCAGGGAAATAACGGGCACCCCGTACTGCACGCCGACGTCGGTCTTAGACGGGTTCACGATAGCGACGATATTGGCGTGAGATTTCTGCCACTCGAAATAGCGGTAATAGAACTCAGCGCTCGGCCCACCGACCAGCACGTACGCCTTGGTGGGGAACATGGTCAGAACGTCGTCGAAGAAGCGGCTGGCAACGCGTACAGAAATCATGAGGAGGATCGAGAGAACGGCGTCGGTTCCCATCACCATGCGGGAGAAGTTGTGGAAGCCGGCGACATACGTCAGCCCCGCCACAATGGTGAGCGAACCCAGGATGTTGCCCTTGGCGATGGGGTAGATGTCGGACAGGGTGCGGATCTTGCTATCGCGGCGATACACCCCGAACAACGAGAAGAGCGGGATTTTGACGGCAATCACCAGCGTGCAGCCCCAGAGAAACGAGGACAGGTACTGCGCGGGGACCCGGTCAAAACGCAGCAGGAAAGCCAGGTACTGGCTGGTGAGCAGGAGAGCGATGTCGGTAAACACCACGCCGGAACGCCGGGCCAGGGAATTGAGCGTTTCCGGCAGCGCCAGGGTGAACACATTGGTGCGCGACAGCCATCCGTCGGGCAATTGCACGTTGGCGAGATAGAACCATAACAAGGTCGTGAAGAGGAAGACAACGGCCAGTACTCCGGCTCCCACACCTGGCGATGCATTCTTGCAGGCCAGGGCAATTGCCGCGCTCACCGCCGAGATGACGTACAACGTCAACACCGCGCGCCGTTCGCTCATGCCCAGCATCACCAGGCGGTGCGAGGTGTGGTCTTTGGCGCCGGCGGAGATCGCGTGTCCACTGAAGCGCCGGGTGATGCTGACCAGCAGCATGTCAAACAACGGCAGGAACAGCACTAGACCGGGAACGGAAAGAATCGAGAACAGAGTCGTGATGCGCCCGGCGGTCACGATGGTCGAGCAGGCAAGAAAGAAACCGACGGCCAGGCTTCCCATGTCGCCCATGAAGATCTTCGCCGGGTTGAAGTTAAACAGGAGGAACCCCAGCAGCGACCCGACCATCACCAGGAAAAGAGCGGGGAAGGCGGAAGGTCCAGGCGTGAGGAACCAAAGGCTGATCGTGGCAATGATGCCGACTCCAGCCGCGAGCCCATCCATGTTGTCCAACAGGTTGAAGGCGTTGGTGATGGCGACGAGAAAGAAGGCGACGAAGAAAAAATCAGGCCAGAAGTGCCCGAAAAGAGGGTAGCCGATTCCCGACCACACCGCCAGCGTGGCAATCGCAACCTGGCCGCCGAATTTCCAGCGGGCGGGGAGCTCGAAGATGTCGTCGAATAAACCCAGGACCGCCATAGCGGCCGTGAGCAACACGATCACGCGCATCTGGTGGTTCAGGCGCAGAGTGCAGGAGCCTGCCACGAGCGACAGCAGGATGGCCACGCCGCCGAACTTCGCTACTGCGCGGCGGCTCCAACGCTCCTCGCGCGGGAACACCAACCAGCGCTTCCGGTTGCACACCCAGATCACGCCTGCCGTCAGCGCCAGGGAAGTCGAGAAGGAGATAACAAACGGAGCCCAGTTAGGCAATCTGTATTCCCCCAAAATCACTGCTGCCACCGTACGCGGAACCGAAGAAGCTGCAAATCATTTCCGCCACAGGCGATTGAGCATAATCACGAAAAACCATAGTGCCTAGAGCGCGCGATCAGAATTCCTCAGTTCTAGTCGATGCCACGGCAGCTAGAACGTAAAACCAGGCAGCGTTAGCCGGGATGTGCAGGTTGAAATCTCCAACACTGTGTATCAGGAGACCCGTGCAACCTACGAGTGCGGCGAGCTTGACCGCCTGCGTTCGATCCTGCCACCAGCGGCCCAGCTGAGCGAGGCCGGCGCGGTATAGGCGCGCCACGAACCACAATACAAAAACAAGACCCACAACGCCGGTCTCCACAAGAACTTGCAGATAATCGTCGTGGGCTTGGTTGATGAAAAGTGAGGTGTAGAAGCTGCGGAACTGGGGATACACGGTCGGAAACGTGCCCAGCCCCCAACCCAACACTGGTTTCTCGGCGATCATTTTGAAGCTGTCGTGCACGATGTTCAAGCGGAACCCGGCCAGCGACGGCTGCAAGGGGTCGCGGAGCTTCTCCAGATGATGATAGGTCGAGGTACCCCCCAACCAGCCTAGCACCACCACCGCCGCGGCAAAGGGCAGAAACCATTTCAGCGTGCTTCGATGGCGCCGCTAAAGAGCGATGAACATGCCGAGCAGAACAAGCTCGAGCAGGAACGCGATGATCCCCCCACGTGACTTCGACAGGAAAATCGTTGCTCCCATCAGGGCAGCGGCGAACCCGCACAGGACCCGAACTGGCCTGGGGAGAAACTCGGAGATCGCCAGCACCAGTGGAAAGGGCGTAAGCATTTCCATCAGACCCGAATAGTGGGCATGGTTCACATAGGGGCCATAGACCAGTTCCACTCCGAGGTCAACGGTTTGCCATACCCAATAGATCCTGCCATTGAACGTAAGACTCTGGACGAGGGAAAACATCGCTACTGCTGACCCGAACACCGTAACCATCCACCCCAACAGCCGAACGTTAGCGGCGGTCCTGGATACCTGCACGACGAGGAAGAAAAGAATCGCGAATGCTGCTAGGCGCTGGGCCTCGACGGTGCTGGCGTAGCGGTACGCTGACAATCGCAAGACGAGCTGAAGAGTGACCAAAGCGCCGAAGAGCAAGCCCGGCAGATACAGCGGACTGCTTACGACTTCCAGGCATTGCGACCAAACCTGCTGCGCTCCCCAAAAAACCAATAGAAACACCGCGCCGGCTTCAAGCGCGAACACCGCCCATTGCTGGGTGGCGCCTAACGCAAGCACCGCGAACATTAATAGCACCGTGATACCGAGAAGCAGGATGCGGGCGGCAACCCTCGCGTGTGGAGCGCTGTGGGGGAATGAGCGAGTCTCGAAGATCCGCGGCTCTCGGCGCCAATTTGATTCTGGGACAGCCATCACGATTTCGCGGGCAACTTGGTCAGTCGCAGGTCGGTTATCCACAGGGTGCCACCCACGTGCGTGGTGCCGGGCACGGCAATCCTTAGCACGCCAAGGCTGGCATCATGAGGCGTAGTGAATTCCGCCTTGAGTTCATTCCAGGGGGTCGTGCCAGACAGACTATCGGTCCGGAAGAACGTATCGGTTCCGTATGCGTCCTGGATCGCGAGACGGGGGCCAGCGACACCGAGCAGGTTGTCGGTACGTACCCAGGCACTGAATTCATAGCGCGTATCCGGTTCCAAAGCCACGAGCTGATGGATGCCCGTTTGATTCACGCTATCCCCATCGAAAGCAACAGCCACGGACCGTTGTCCGTCGTGCCGGCCCTCGTCTAGCGTGACCTTCACGTGCGGGATCGCCTGGTACCGCCAGTCGAATCCCGCGTTCAGAAAATCCTCGGCAAATTGACCGTTGACGATCAGATTGCTGTCCGAGGGCATGTACTGCTGCATGTTCGGTGCTATGCCCGGCAAGGCTCGCCAGGCTGCGGTCGCGCTGGCAACCTCGTGGCGCTGAATCAGGTACTGGACGTATGGGAATGCGCTCTCCGCCGGCACCTTCTGGCGCAGCGACAACAGGGAAGACCATACCTGTGCCGCGGCTGCTCCTTCGTCCCGGTCCACCAGCATCTTTACGAAGGCGAGGTACACACCGGAATGCCGGGGGAGCGCTTGCGCCATCATGAGATTGACATCTCCAATCATGCGCCAACATAGATTCAGGGCTGTGCTGGTTCGGCTGGGATCATTCTGCAGCACGGTCCGAACATACGGCAGCGCTTCGTCCGTGGCACCGATGACAAGGTAATCGTTCGCGGCTTCCCACAACACATCGGGCGTCCTCGGGTCCACTGCCACGGCATGGGCCAGCGAAGCGCGTACCTGCGCGACATCGCCGGCCGTCAAGTAAGCTCGGGCGAGGTCCAGCCAGTAACGCGCGACATAAGGGTTGAGGCTTGCGGCGGTCTTGTATTGCGTGATGCTGGATGTCAAATCTTGGGCCGCATAGAACAGGTGGGTACCGAGCAGATCGTAATATTCAGCGTTGCCCGGCTCCAGGGCGATTGCTCTCTGCAAACCTCCCCGATCCGACCTAGCGGCGAAGCGGGCCGCGCGGTACGCAAGCAGCACCCACCACGCGTACGCCGATGCGAATGACAGGAGCAAAACGGCTAAAGCGGTCTTGTGGACCCGGGTTGTCAGAAGTACTCGCACGACCGGAGAAGCGAAAATGCGTTTCTCAGTTTAACCGCCGTTGTTGGCCGCTGCTGCGCGGCTTGACTCGTCGGTGCTGTTGGCCGCTGCTGCGCGGCTTGACCCGTCGGTGTAGTTGGCCGCTGCTGCGCGGCTTGACCCGTCGGTGTAGTACCGGCTACCGTGCTTGGACGCGTAGCCGCCGTAGTAGTAGTAGAGGTCGGGCGACTGCAGGTCTACCGCGTTCACGGCGATACCCAAAACACGGGCGTTGACTTGGGACAGAAGGTCTTGCGCTCTGCGGATCGAGTTCTTGGTGCTCTGGCCGGAGCGCACCATTAGGACGACAACGTCGGCTTCCACCGAGAGAGCGACGGGATCCGTCACCGAGAGAACCGGTGGGGTGTCGATCACCACATGATCGAACTGTTGTCGGCAAGTCTCCAGCAAATCCTTCATCCGGGTGGAGGACAGCAGTTCTGCGGGATCGGGAGGCCTGGGTCCAGCGGGCAGCACGAAGAGGTTCGGCAGTTGCGGCGAGGGAACTATGGCGTTCTCCAAGGTATCGCTACCGGCCAAGACGCTACTCAACCCCGGGGAGCGCGGCAGCCCCAGCGCATGATGAATGCCGGCCAGGCGCAAGTCCGCATCGATCAGCAGGATTCGTCCACCCTTTTGCGCCAGCACGACGGCAAAATTCAGGCAGGTGGTGGTCTTGCCCTCCCGCGGCAAAGGGCTAGTGATGAGGATCACTTTGGGCGGAGCGCCGGCGCAGGAGAGGAGCACGGATGTGCGCAATGCCCGGAATGATTCTGCCACCTCCGATTGCGGACGCTCGAGAGCCACCAGGTCGGAATCGGAGGGTTGACCAGCGATTGTCAGCTTCCCGCGGCCGTTTTTGGAGTGCCGGTACCGGTTCAGTGGAATCATGCCCAACGAGGGCAAAGCCGAGATCAGCTCAATCTGCTCGGGCGTGCTCACCGTGTTATCGAATCCTTCCAGGATAAAAGCGAGCCCGACGCCTCCTATGATGCCGAGCAACAGGCCCAATCCGATGTTGCGCGGGATGTTCGGCGATATCGGGTGGGTTGGCACCCAGGCGGAATCGACGATCTGTAGATTGCTCGATTTGAGCGCAGCCGTTACACTCGCCTCCTTCATTTTCTTCAGCAGCTCTTCGTAGAGTTGACGGTTGGTCTCGTAATCGCGCTTGAGAATGTTGTAGCCAACCGCTTTCTCGTTGAGGCGATTGGCTTCCAACTTCTCGGTTTCGAATGCCGCGCGCAGCATTTTCTCATGCTCCAGCGCGGCCTTGTACTCGCTCTCGCCGTGCGTCAACTGCCTGTTTCGCTCGGCCTGGATGGAGGCCTCGGTCTGCTTGATCTGGCTGTCCAGCTCCTGCACGCTAAAGTAGTTGGGTCCGTACTCGGTGGAGAGCTTGGCGTATTGCAGCTTCAACTCCGCCTCTTGCGCAAGCAACTTTTCCAACAGGTTGTTTGGATCTACTCCGGTTTGCGCTCCGGTGTTTCCGCTGAGGCTAAACTCGTAGCGGGATTGTTTATGGATGCGTTCCGCTTCCGCCCCGTTCAGCTCGTGGTTCAGTTCGTCGAGCTTCGATGTAACGATGTTCTGCTTGTCATCCACAACCAGAAACCCGTTTTCCCTCTGGTACTGCAGGATTTTCTCTTGCGAAGTTTCCAAGTTCAGTCGCAAGTCGTTGAGCTGGGTGGACAGCCAATCCGAGGCTTCGGTCGTGGAATCGAGCTTGGTCTTGATGTTTTGTTCCACGTAGATGCTGAGCAGCGTGTTGACCGCCCGCGCCGCGAATTGTGGGTCATGGCTGGAATACGCCACCTCGATCAGGCGGGTATCCGGTACCGGAGAAACGGTCAAGTTGTGGCGAAACTCCTCCGCTACAGACGTTTTCTGTGCTGGGTCCGCTGACGAACTGGCCGGCCCCGGCGCGGGGCCATTCCCGACGGTACTGCCGTCCATGTGCAGCGCCTTGGCTGTCATGAGCGCGACAGTGTTGCTCTGCAGGATCTTCACCTGGGTGTTGATGTCCATGGCCGGACCTTCGTAGTTTTCCGATGGATCCTTGAACCCGAGCAGGGCATCCGTACTGCTGCGATTGATTGCGATTCGGCCGGCCGCCTGGTACACCGGCCGCATGCGCAGGGAAGCGATGGTTGCAACGGTAACGACGATGGCCGCCATGCACACTATGCTCCACTTCCGCTTCCGCAAAACCAGCCAATAAGTCGCCCAGAACTGCTCCTGCGGGGCGATAGGAACGTGATTGATTGGGATCGTGGGTCCTGCCAAATCCAGGGAAGAATTCGCCACTCCGGGCAGCAGTGGTGTGCGGAAACTGTTTCGCTCCATGCGGTTTTGCGTTACGCCTCCCGCGCGTTGAAGGATTGTAGGTCGTTAATGGTGACCTTCATCATGCGCACCGCGCGCACGCTCACGGGCCAGATCGATGAAACTAGCATTCAGGAACAATTCTGCGGATTGTATCACGGTCAGATCGGCGGTCTGTTGGGCATCCAACCGACGGTAGTGGGTCTCCGCAATAGGCGCGCGATCTCCCTGTGGAAAACCAAACTGATCCACTACCAACCGACGGGGGAGATGCAACAACTTTGGTGCTGATTATGCGTGCCCCCAAGATCGAAATACGCCAGCAAGAAAGCCATATCGGGGTGGATTCGGAGCATGTTGAATGCCGCAGTTCAACAGTGAGAACGGCAAATTAGGACACTACCCAGCGTTGCCGAGAATCCACAGCGACGCTGGGGCAGTGGCGCTGGAAACAATTTGCGAAAAAGTGTAGTTTAGCAAGAATCCCAGAGCTCGATGGGTCCGCCGGAAGATTAACGGGCAATCGCGTCGAAGCTCGCAGCAATCATGCTGATCAACAGCAATATCGGTCTGGTCCCGGGTTTGGTTCTGTTCGTGTTCCTCGCCGTATTCGGCTCCCTGATCCTCTCCGTTACCTGGACTCACCGCAGCGATCTGCGTTCTCAGATGCGGCTGTTCATCGCAGCTTTCATCGCGCGCTTCCTCTTCTCGATCGCCATCTACCAGTTTGGACTGATCAGCGTCCTCAAGGACGAGGACTCCAGTGGGTGGATTCTCGGGATTCCCCTGCTGCAACAATGGCGGGGAATCGACTTTACGCAACTCCCCGTCGTTCTGCTCGGGGCCTACCAGGGCCACCATCAGGGATATCGGTATCTCATGGGCGCGTTGTTCTTTATCACAGACCAACCCCATCGGATGACCGCGGCGGTATTGAACTGTTTCTTCGGTGCCCTGACCGTCGTGTTCACCTATCGCCTCGCGCGAACGCTCGCTTCATCATGGGTGGCAACCCGAGTCGGCTGGTGGTGTTGTTTTGCCCCGTCGCTCATCGTCTGGTCGGCACAAACGGTCAAGGAGCCGGTCGTCATTCTGTTGGAAGCGATCGGTTTGTACTCCTGCGTCCAGCTTAAGAGCCGCGGAGCGTCGGTTCGGCACGTCGTCATCTGCGCGCTGGCGATCCTGCTGGTAGTTCCGTTCCGTTTTTACGCCGCCTGGGTGATCGGGGCTGCCATCCTGCTCTCCCTCCTCTTGCCTCATCTCGCCTTGAAGAGAATGAATGTAGGGTCGGCGATCCTGGTGGCGCTCATGGTCATTCCACTGCTGCTTTGGTCCGGAATTCTCGTTAGTCATGAAGCCACATTCAACAGTTTCGATGCCAAGGCTTTTGACTCCTACCGGCGTGGGCTCGCCGGAGGACAAGGCTCCGGGTACGAAATGCACTATGACATCCAAACGCCATCCGGCTTCGGCATGACCACTCTGATCGGTGGCGCGCACTTGCTGATGGCGCCATTCCCCTGGGAATTGCTGGGAGGCAGCACAAGGAAAATTCTGGTCGCTCCCGAGCTGGTCGTCTGGTGGTGGGTGTTCATCGTCGGCGTTGTGCCAGGCGCGTGGTTCTGTTTCCGGCGTCGATTCAGCGATACCCTGCCGCTGTTTTTCTTCTGCTTCATGCTCGGACTGCTGTACTCCGTGACCTTCGGCAATGTGGGGCTGATTTTCCGCCAGAGAGCACAATTGTTGCCCTGGCTGTTGGTTTTCGGGCTCATCGGCCTTGAACAGAGAGCCCTGCGCAAACAGGCACGAAGGGCATGGGAGCTCGCCCGCAGATCGCAGGCGTTGCGTGCACGCAACAACGCTCTGTCCCCTGTGTTGAATGGCGCCCCAAGCCAGCCCCTGGCGGCGGCTCCCGTCCGACCGCGCTAAGGAATCTCTGAACAAGCACCGCTTTCAGTGCAGAGGCTGAGCGGCAGGCAAAAGGTTCAGAGGAATTCCAATGACTCCAAAGGTTTTTTCTGATCCCTTGATTCCCTCGTCCAGCCGAAGGCGCAGTCGTTCTCGACCCTACGCCACTGCCAGACGCAGCAGTTTCTTGCGTACCGTAAACAGGTTCACCAGCGCGCAGGTG
>Ga0116223_10005817_pt1 | contig 10270 bp, 8 predicted proteins | sample Sb_taG_3_FD_90092 | JGI IMG/M metagenome (GOLD analysis project Ga0116223, IMG submission 90092) | Peat soil microbial communities from Weissenstadt, Germany - Sb_50d_a_PC metaG | ecosystem: Environmental > Terrestrial > Soil > Wetlands > Peat | place: Germany: Weissenstadt | collected 2010-09-21 | reverse complement strand
CGCATAACGCTGTTCCTCCCCCTAAAACGACGCTAGATAGTCGGCGCCGGACCGCGCCGACCGCGCGACAAGGCCGCGGCTCGACAAGGATTGTTCGCACGTGAGCATGGACGAACTGAAACGGCAGGCGGCCGCGCGCGCGCTCGACTTCGTGCAAAATGGCATGAAGCTCGGCCTCGGCACCGGATCGACCGCGAAGCATTTTGTCGAGCTCCTGGGCGCGCGGGTGCGCGACGGGCTCGATGTCATTGGCGTGCCGACATCGGAAGCCACGCGCAGCGACGCCATCCGGTGCGGCATTCGCTTGACTACGCTCGACGAGATCGACCGGCTCGATCTGACCGTCGATGGCGCCGACGAAATCGACCCCTCGCTCAATCTCATCAAGGGCGGCGGGGGCGCTCTCTTGCGGGAAAAGATCGTGGCCGCCGCGTCCGATCGGATGATCGTGATTGCCGACGATTCCAAATGGGTCGAGGCGCTCGGCCGTTTTCCGCTTCCGATCGAGGTCATTCCGTTCGGACTGGGCGCCACACAGCGCGCGATCGTAAAAGCATTTGCCGATTGTGGCGTTTCCGGCCAAATGGTGGTCAGAAAGGGCCGGGACGGTCACGTTTTCGTCACCGATGGTGGCCACTGGATCGTTGATGCCCATCTCGGACGCATAGCGGACGCGCCGCGCCTGGCGCAATCGCTGGTTTCCATTCCGGGTGTTGTCGAGCACGGGCTGTTCATTGGCCTTGCCAGTATGGCAATGCTGGCCGGCTCTCAGGGAATTCGTGTTGTTGAGCGGCGGTAGCGCCGCAATCGAGGAGAATCGGAAAATGAAGGGTCCATCAAGAATCTTGCTCGCTACCGGCCTTGCGCTCGGCTTGGCGCTTTCAGCCCTGCCGGCCCGGGCGCAGCAGCCCGCAGGCCAACAGCCCGCGCCGCTCAAGCCGGCTTCCCCCTCGGCGCTCGCGGCGGCGAGGGAGCTCCTCGCGGTGAAAAATGTCAGCGCGGTATATGCAGGCGCGGTCCCCAACCTCGTCCAGCGGGCCAAGGACGCCTTCCTGGCGAACAACCTGAACTATCAGAAAGACCTGAACGAGGTCGCGGTAGTCGTCGCCCAGAACCTGGCTGGTCGCGAGAAGGAGATCGGCGAGCAAATGGCGAAAATCTACGCCAGCGACTTCACCGAGCAGGAATTGAAAGACCTCACCACTTTCTACAAATCGGCGATCGGCCAGAAGTTGCTCGCGCAGGAGCCGAAATCAATTCAGGCCAGCATGAACTTCATGAGCCAGTGGGCGCAGGCCTTTTCCGAAACGGTGGGCAACGAATTCCGTGCGGAAATGAAAAAGCGCGGCAAGCCGCTCGGCTGATCCGCCTTGACCGGAGCAGAGATGGCTGAATTCGATACCGATCTGTTAGTCATCGGAGGAGGGTCGGGCGGCGTTCGTGCGGCCCGGATCGCCGCCACCCACGGCGCCCGGGTTCTGATCGCCGAGGAGTACCGGGTGGGCGGCACCTGCGTGATCCGCGGGTGCGTGCCGAAAAAGCTCCTGGTCTATGCCTCCCACATCCATCACGAGATCGAGGATGCCGCGGGCTTTGGCTGGACGATCCCTCAGGCGACGTTCGACTGGCCGACCTTGATCGCCAACAAGGACAAGGAGATCGCGCGGCTTGAAGCGGCCTATACCACGAACGTGGAAAAAGCCGGCGCGCGCGTCCTCAAGACGCGTGCGGAGTTTGTCGATGCGAACACGCTTCGGCTCGCGAGCGGCGAGACGGTGCGATCAAAATATGTGCTGATCGCCACCGGCGGGGCGCCAAATCACGGCGTTGCCATTCCCGGCATCGAGCACGTGATTTCCTCGAACGAAGTATTCCATCTGCCGTCGCTGCCGCGGCGCATCCTGATTCAGGGCGGCGGCTATATTGCGCTCGAATTCGCCTGCATCTTTGCCGGCTTCGGCTCCGACGTCACGGTCGTCTACCGCGGCGAGAACGTGCTGCGCGGTTTCGACGAGGACATCCGCGCCCATGTCCGCAGCGAAATGGAAAAAGCGGGCATCACGATCCTGACCGGCTGCACCGTCAACAAGGTCGACAAGCACGGCAAGGACTTCACCTCGCATTTGTCGAACGGCTCGAGCATCGCCTCCGACCAGGTGATGTTTGCGATCGGCCGGCATCCCAATGTCGCCAATCTCGGGCTGGAGAAGGCCGGCGTCGCCATCAACCCGGAGAACGGCGGGATCGCGGTTGACGGCTTTTCGCGGACGTCAACGCCCAACATCTACGCGATCGGCGACGTCACCCATCGCATCAACCTCACGCCGGTTGCGATCCGCGAGGGCCACGCCTTTGCGGACACAGTGTTCGGCAAGCGGCAGGTTCGGGTCGATCGCGCCGACATTCCGACCGCGGTATTCTGCCAGCCTGAAGTCGGCACCGTCGGATTGACGGAAGCCCAGGCCCGCGCGCAATTCAGCCACGTCGACATCTACAAGGCGAATTTCAGGCCGATGAAGGCCACGCTCTCGGGCCGCGACACCAGGGGTCTGATGAAGTTGATCGTCGATGCCACGACCGATCGCGTCCTCGGCTGTCACATCGTCGGTGACGGCGCCGCCGAAATGGCGCAGGTGCTCGGCATCGTCGTCAAAATGAAAGCGACCAAGGCCGATTTCGATGCGACCATGGCCCTGCATCCCACGGCGGCGGAAGAGCTGGTGACGATGCGCACGCCGACGGCTCGTCATGTGCGCGAGGCGGCGGAGTAGGGGCCCGCCGTATCACGGATTTTCCTGTTCGCATCGACGATCCCTGGCGGTAAGTCCAAACCGCCGGTGAAACATTCGGCTAAAATGCGAAAGGTCTGAAAACCCGACCGCGTAGGCGACGTCGGTCACGGTCATGCTCTGACTGCGCGCCAGAAGACGATCAGCGAGGAGAAGACGCTGCTCGATCACAAACGCAGTAAAACTCGTGCCGCGGTTCTGAAACAGAGTCTGAAGCGTTCTTGGCGCCATGCGAACGCCATCAGCCGCGGCGGTGATCGTCAGATAGGGATCGGCGATCATCGAACGAATCTGCGCACAGACTTGCTCGAACAGTGCGCGGCGCGCGGCGGGGCGGGCGGCGTCCCGGCCATCGTCATTTGCGCCGAGGGCAAGTGCGAGCAGATCGATGAAAATATTGCCAGCCAGCATACTTTCGGGGATGGACAAGCCCGGCGCGGCCTGCGCCAGCGCGGCGGTCAGCGTCGGGTACGTTGCCCGGGCGAATCGAGGTTTTGAAGTGCTATTCGCGCCTTGTCGTAACCCGTTGCCGCCGCTTTCTCGAACCACCTGCGCGCCTCGGACTTGTCCTGGGCGACGCCTCTCCCGTCTCGATAGAGGATGCCGAGATTGGTCATGCCGTTGGCATTGCCCGCGGCCGCGCTCTTTTCGTACCATTTGCGCGCCTCGACATAGTCCTTTGGCACGCCGTTGCCCGTCTCGTAGAGGAAGCCGATACTTGTCATGGCGTCAGCGTTGCCGGTAGCGGCCGCCTTCTCGAACCATTTGCGCGCTTCAGAGGGATCCTTCGCGACACCATATCCATCACGGTAGAAAATGCCGATGTTCTTCATGCCGACGGCGTTGCCGGCGCTGGCGGCCTTCTCATACCATTTGCGGGCCTCGGTATAATTCTGGGTGACGCCGTAGCCTCTATCGTAGAGGAAACCAAGATTGACCATGGCGGGAACGTTGCCTGCGGCGATGGCCTTCTCAAACCACTTGCGGGCCTCGGTGTAATCCGGCGCCGCGCCGATGCCGGCCTGGTAGAGAAAGCCAAGGCTGTTCATGGCTTCGGCATTTCCGCCGCCGGCCGCCTTCTCGAACCACCTGCGCGCTTCGACCGGATTCTTGGCGACACCACTGCCGTCCCGGTGCAAGATACCAAGGTTTCTCATCGCGATGGTGTTGCCGGCGGCCGCCGCCTTTTCATACCACTTGCGGGCTTCGGCAAAATCCTGGGCTACGCCATTGCCTCTCTCGTACATGAAACCGAGATTGACCATGCTGGCGGCATCCCCCGCGTTTGCTGCTTTCTCGAGCGACCGGCGCGCGTCGGCTGGGTCCTCGGGCCGCGCGCTGGGAGGGCGCACATCCTGGGCAGGGGCGTCCGGCTGATGCGATGCCGCCGATCCTGGCGGGGGAACGAAGTAGAAATCGCCATCGATCGGCGACGACGACACCCATGGCTGCTGCGAGCCGCCGGTCGCGCGCTTCACGGACAGTCCGACCTGATTGAAGGTCTGAAATATGTCGAGCCCGGCGCGGCGAACCGTGTTTGCGAGTGCCTTTGTATACGGGCTGTGGCCGTCGCCACCGTCTTGCGCAACGCTGCCCGGCTGCGTTGCGTATGAAATGAGGGTCCCCTCCGGCGCCCGCATCTGCGCAAGCCCGCCTTCGGTGGCCCGCAACCCGCGGCTGCCAAACGGATTGTTTCGGCAGGCGTCCAGCACAACGAGATTAAGTCTGGTTCCCGAACCCTGCATCTGTCGCAGCACGACGTTGACATCGACCATCTGGAAATCGACGTCGGCCTCCCGCGTCGGATTGGCGTTGACCGGTACGAGATAGTTCGAGCCATTCACCTGAACGCCGTGGCCGGCGTAGTAGAACAGCGCGACGTCGGCGCCCTGGATCAATTGCCCGAAGCTTTGCACCGCCCTGTCAAGCCCGGCCTTGTCGAGGTCGATCTGAGGGCCATTGCCGACAAGGGTGAATCCAAGGCCGCGCATCGTGTCGGCCATGAGAGAGGCGTCGTTTTTCGGATTATCGAGGCGCGTGACGTTCTCGTAGGCGGAATTTCCGATGATAAGGGCGATCCGCTTGTCCGCGGAGGCGGGGCCGCCCAGCAGGCAGAAGGAAACGATGGTGAGAGCGATGAACCAGAGGGTGCGCATCGAAAATCCGATAAGAGGCATTCGAGTATCTCGCGATTGAACCTCGTGGCCGCAATATCACGCCGGAGCGCCATTTCGCTCTGTGAGATGTCTCACATAGATAATCTTACCATATTCGGGCGATGCAGAGGTAGACGAAGCAACTTATTCCTCCGCCTCCATCCATTCCGCCGCGCCGCGCCAGAGCGTGTCGCGATGTTCGGGACGGAAAAAGCCGAGGTGGCCGATTGCGGTCGTATCGGCATCGGCCGGGGTGACGGTCAGAATTTCCGGCTTGGTCGACGTAAAGCCCGAACAGAGAAGCTCGACCGCCGGCCGCGTCGCCCAGGGGTCGTCGGAAAGGCACAGCGAGCGCAGCGCACCCTTGTACTTGGCGAAATTCGAAAGCGCCTTGAGATGGGGGTCGTCGAACAGATAGCGTTCGCTCATCACCCAACCCACCCACTGCTCAAAGACACCCTTCGGCAGGTCCTCGCCCAATCCGCTCCAGCCCGGCGCATAACCCAGGAGCCGGGTGAGGGGTGCGCCGACCAAATTCAGGAGCGGAAAAACGCGATAGCGTTCCGGCGAGGCCATGAGCTTCCAGTATCCGGCTTGCGCTGCGATCAACAGCGCGCGCGAAACGTCGCTGTTGTTGGCGAGAAGTCCAAGCGCCTGGCCGCCGAAGGAATGGCCGACATAATGGAGGGGCAGGGCGTGGTAGCGTTCGCGCATCCAGGTCACCGCGGCGGTGGCATCAAGCGCGGCCCAGTCCGCCATCGTGGCTTTGAAGCCGACCAGGGATTTCGGCTGGTTGTAACCGATCAGGGCGCGCTGCCGGGAATCGCCGATGCCGCGGTAGTCGTAAGTCAGGACCGCGCTGCCGCGCCGGGCGAGATAGCCGGCAAATCCCTTGTAGATCTTGCGCGGCACGGCGGTCGCCGAATTGATCAGGACGGCGTGCCGCTTGGCCCCGCGGGGCAGGAAAAGCGTCGCGCCCAGCACATAGCCGTCCGCGGCGGGAACGGTGATATCGTCGATGAAAACGTCGTCCAGCCCAGCCTCGGTCAACGCGATTTCCCCCGTGCTCCCGCAATCTCCAAGCAAATGCGAATTCAGCTTTTGCCGCAAGGGGTTGTCAACGAAGCTGTGGCAAAGCCTTTAAGGAGGCTAAAGAGGGAGACTTAAAACCCATGCACTGGCGGTTGGCCCTCAGCCTGTGTATAACCCGGCCCTTCGTAACCGCTGGATAAGTAGCGGTTTTTGCTCAGGAGTTAACGTCATGCCCGAGCGGTGGACACCCGACAGCTGGCGCACCAGGCCGGTCAAGCAGATGCCTGAATATCCGGATGCGAGGGCATTGGCGGATGTCGAGGCGCAGCTTGCGACGTTTCCGCCGCTGGTTTTTGCAGGCGAGGCCCGCAACCTGAAAAAGGCGCTGGCGCGCGTGGCGGCCGGCGGGGCCTTCCTGCTGCAGGGCGGCGATTGCGCCGAGAGTTTCGCCGAACACGGCGCCAACAACATCCGGGATTTCTTCCGCGTCTTGCTGCAGATGGCGGTCGTCTTGACCTATGCCGGCGCGGTGCCAGTGGTGAAGGTTGGCCGCATCGCCGGGCAATTTGCAAAACCGCGCTCCTCGCCGACCGAGGTGGTCAATGGCGTCGAGCTGCCGAGCTACCGCGGCGATATCGTCAACGATATCGCGTTCACGGCGCAAGCGCGTACCCCCGATCCGCAGCGCCTGCTGATGGCCTATCGCCAGTCGGCGGCAACCCTCAATCTGTTGCGCGCCTTTGCCACCGGCGGCTTCGCCAATCTCGGCAGCGTGCACCAGTGGATGCTCGGTTTCCTGAGGGATTCCCCGCAGTCGCGCCGTTACAAGGAGCTGGCGGATCGCATCTCGGACGCGCTGAACTTCATGCGTGCCTGCGGGCTCGACCTCGAGAGCCATCCGGAGCTGCGCGCCACCGATTTCTACACCAGCCACGAAGCGCTGCTGCTCGGCTACGAGCAGGCGTTCACACGCGTCGATTCCACGACCGGCGACTGGTATGCGACGTCGGGCCATATGATCTGGATCGGTGACCGCACCCGCCAGCTCGATCATGGTCACGTTGAATATTTCCGCGGCATCAAGAATCCAATCGGTTTGAAGTGTGGTCCCTCGCTCAAGCCGGACGAGCTCTTGAAGCTGATCGATGTCCTCAATCCGGACAATGAGCCGGGGCGCCTCACGCTGATCAACCGGTTCGGTTCGGACAAGATCGCCGATCACCTGCCGCAGTTGATCCGCGCGGTTGAGCGCGAAGGCCGCGTGGTGGTGTGGTCGTGCGATCCGATGCACGGCAACACGATTTCATCGAATACCGGCTACAAGACCCGCCCCTTCGACCGGATCCTGTCGGAGGTGAAGTCGTTCTTCTCCATTCACGCTGCCGAGGGCACCCACGCCGGCGGCGTCCATCTCGAAATGACCGGGCAGGACGTCACCGAGTGTATCGGCGGGGCGCGCGCGATTACCCATGAGGATCTGAGCGATCGCTATCATACGGTCTGCGATCCCCGTCTCAATGCCGAACAGTCGATCGACATGGCCTTCCTGATCGCCGAACTGCTCAAGCAGGAACGCGTCGGCAAGGTCAAGCCGATGCCGGCCGCGGCGGGGCTTTAAGAATTGCTGCGGCTCTGGCGGGCCACCATCAACACGCGTAACGGCCTCGTCTTCGCGATTCGCTCCGAGCAGGCCGTTCGCGAGGAGCTTTTCGCGCTGCTGCTTTCCTTGCCGCTGGCGTGGCTGATCGGCATGACCACGATGCGTCGCATCGAGCTGATCGCCGCCGTCGTCATGGTGCTGGTTGTCGAACTGCTCAACACCGCGATTGAGAAGCTCGCCGACCGGCTGACCACCGACCACGATCCGCAGATCGGGCGGGTCAAGGACATGGGTTCGGCGGCGGTCGGCGTTGCGCTGGTCACCGCGGGCCTGTTCTGGCTGTTTTCCATCGCCGAACGCATGGGCGCGATCTAAAGCATGCAATTGCAGTTTGCCCGCGCGCAAGGCACGATCACGCCATGACCGAACGCGCCAACCAGTTCTCGATCACGCTGGCCCAGTTGAACCCGACGGTGGGGGATATTGCGGGCAATGCCGTGAAGGTACGCGCGGCGCGTGCGCAAGCTCGCGCCGATGGCGCCGATCTTGTGGTTTTTCCGGAATTGTTCATGGCCGGCTATCCGCCGGAAGACCTGGTCTTGAAGCCGGCCTTTCAATCGGCCTGCCGCGCGGCGGTCGAAGAGCTCGCGCGGGAAACGGCCGACGGCGGGCCTGCCGTGCTGATCGGCACGCCCTGGGTCGATGAGGGAAAGCTCTACAACGCCTGCGCGCTTCTCGATGAAGGCCGCATCGCGGCGATCCGGTTCAAGGTCAATCTGCCGAATTACGGCGTGTTCGACGAAAAGCGCGTATTCGCGCGCGGGCCGGTCACGGGCCCGATGCCGATCCGCGGCGTGCGGGTTGGGGTGCCGATCTGCGAGGACACCTGGCTGGAGGAGTCCGAGGATTACGAGAATGTCGTGGAATGTCTCGCCGAGACCGGCGCGGAAATTCTCGTGGTGCCGAACGGCTCGCCTTACGCGCGCGACAAGGGCGATATCCGCCTGTCGATTTCGGTGGCGCGCGTCACCGAGAGCGGGCTTCCGCTGATTTATCTCAACCAGGTAGGCGGGCAGGACGAGCTCGTTTTCGACGGCGCCTCGTTTGCGCTCAACGCCGACCTTTCGGTGGCGGCGCAATTGCCGGCGTTTACCGAAAACATCACGACGCTGCGCTGGTTGAGGAGCGAACGCGGCTGGCGCTGCAATGGGACGATTGCGCCCGCCATCGAGGGCGACAAGGCCGACTACGCCGCCTGCGTGCTGGGCTTGCGCGACTATGTCGGGAAGAACCGGTTTCCCGGCGTGCTGCTGGGTGTATCCGGCGGCATCGATTCCGCGTTATGCGCGGCGATCGCGGTCGATGCGTTGGGGGCAGATCGCGTGCGCGGGATCATGCTGCCGTTCCGCTTCACCGCGCAGGTCTCGCTTGACGACGCGGCGAAACTCGCGCGCCACCTCGGCATCCGCTACGAAGTGCTGCCGATTGGGAAAGCGGTCAACGGCTTCGAGGAAATCCTGTCGGGGACTTTTGCCGGGCTGCCGCGCGATATCACCGAGGAAAACCTGCAAGCCCGCACGCGCGGCACGCTGTTGATGGCGGTCTCCAACAAGACCGGCGCGATGGTTGTCACCACCGGCAACAAGTCGGAGATGTCGGTCGGTTACGCCACGCTCTATGGCGACATGAACGGCGGCTTCAACCCGATCAAGGATATCTACAAGACCGAGGTGTTTCGGCTGTCGCGCCTGCGCAATATCTGGAAGCCGGATGGCGCGCTCGGGCCTTCGGGAGAAGTCATTCCGCCTGACATCATCACGCGGCCGCCGACCGCGGAGCTGCGCGAAAATCAGACCGATCAGGATTCCTTGCCGCCCTATGACATGCTCGACGCCATCCTTGAGCGGCTGGTCGAGCGCGAGGAGCCGCTGGCAACCATCATCGCGGCCGGATTCGACCGCGAGGTGGTGGCGCGGGTCGATCGCATGCTCAACATTGCCGAATATAAGCGCCGACAGGCCGCCCCCGGCGTCAAGGTGACGCGCCGCAATTTCGGGCGCGATCGCCGCTATCCCATCACCAACAAGTTTCGCGACGACGGCAGGCCGCTGCCGAAGCCCGACGAGACGCTGGTGGCGCGCGCCGGCCGTGGGTCGGCCGAGGCGTTTGAGGGATAAGGGGCCTGATATCCAGGATCAAGCTCGGCAAGTAAGCAGCGGGCTTGATTCAGAAAAATCCGACCAGGTCCTAGCGCGCTGGGATAAAGGTTGGGCCGACCGAACGGATCGGCTTGTTATCCGGCGAGGCTCCGGCGGTGTTCGTTGGCGAAGGCGCCGGGGTTTGTGTTGCGTCGGGTGCGGGGGACGCAGCAACGGTACCCTTCTTGGGTGCGGGAGACGGCTTTGTCAGCGGTCGCGACATCTTCTTGGCGCTCTCTTCGGTGACGATGATGTCGCCTTGTTGTTCGGCGGCGGCCTTATCGTCGATGGTTTTCAGCGCGTCCGACCAGGTCTGCCCGGCGGCCTTGCACGCACAGGATGGATTGAACTCCTGACGGAAGCGGAACGCATTGGGTGAAGTTGCATAGGGCTGACCGCTGATCGACACCGCCTGGTTCATGTCTTCGCCGGGGTTGCGATAGGCGTAGAGGTTGGCTTCCGCCGCCGGGCAAAGAGCCTTGCAGGTCCTTTCGT
>Ga0116223_10005811_pt1 | contig 10276 bp, 7 predicted proteins | sample Sb_taG_3_FD_90092 | JGI IMG/M metagenome (GOLD analysis project Ga0116223, IMG submission 90092) | Peat soil microbial communities from Weissenstadt, Germany - Sb_50d_a_PC metaG | ecosystem: Environmental > Terrestrial > Soil > Wetlands > Peat | place: Germany: Weissenstadt | collected 2010-09-21 | reverse complement strand
GAGGCTGCCGCTGACGGGGTCAGGAAGCTCGATGCCGCCCTACGCCGCAAAATCCAGAATCGCCCCATCGTTGTGATTGAATTCCTTACCTCGGCGCAATTGGATTTGGCACTCGGACGCCCAAATGTGATACATGCAGCCCTGCTTACCGGACCCCCGAGTAACACGTTTTTGGCGCGTTTGCGGCGACTTGAGCGGTTTCGGACCGGCGATCTCGGACCTCGGGCCGGTACTATGACACCGAGCTGAGGCCGGGAAATTGATGCGTGAAGAAATGGATGCGTATGACTGAGACGACCAAGAACAGCGGCGAAAAGCTGAGCGTGACCTCCGGCAAAACGCTGACGCTGAAGCGCGGCAGCGTCGAGCAAGGCGTGGTGCGCCAAAGCTTTAGCCATGGCCGCAGCAAGGCGGTCGTCGTCGAGAAGGTCAAACGCCGCGTCGGTCCCGGCGAGGCCAAGGCCGAGCCCGTCGCGGCGCCCGATCGCGGCGCCGCGCCAAAGCGCACCAATGCAGCGCCCAAAGCCGCGGCGGCCGCCACGGCGGCCCCAAGCGTTGCTCCTGTCGCACCCAAATCCTCCGGTGTTGTGCTGCGTACACTCACCGACGACGAGCGCAACGCGCGCGCCCAGGCGCTCGCTGGCGCGCAGCTGCGCGAACATGAAGAGCGCGAGCGCGCCGAGGAAGAGGCCCGCGTTCGCCGCAGCCGCGAGGAGACCGATCGCGCCGAGCGCGCGGCGGCGGAAGCGCGCAAGCTCAACGAAGAGGTCCGCCGTAAGCACGACGAGGAGACCAAGCGCAAGGCCGACGAGGTCGCCAAGAAGCGCTTCGGCGCGGATGCGACAATCGCAAAACCCGGGGCACGTCCCGCACTCGAAGCCGACGAGGACGAGGCCCCACGCAGCGCCCGCCGTGGCGGCACGGCCGCGCGGCCGGCGCCGGCTCCCAAACCGCCGCGCAGCGGCGGTGAAAAGCGCCGCGGCCGCCTCACTGTCGTGACCGCCCTTTCCGCGGACGAAGTGCGCGAACGCTCGGTCGCCTCATTCCGCCGCCGCGTCCAGCGCATGACCGGTCATCGCGACGCCGAGCCGAAAGAAAAGATCGCCCGCGAAGTGATCATTCCCGAGACGATCACCATTCAGGAATTGGCCAATCGCATGGCCGAGCGCGGTGTCGACGTGATCCGCATCCTCATGCAGCAGGGTCACATGGCCAAGATCACCGACACGATCGACGCCGACACCGCCCAGCTCATCGCCGAGGAGCTCGGTCACACCGTACGCCGCGTCGCGGAATCCGACGTCGAAGAAGGCATGTTCACCGCGGACGAGCCGGCAAACCTGCAGTCGCGCGCCCCAGTCGTCACCATCATGGGCCACGTCGATCACGGCAAGACGTCGCTCCTCGACGCCATTCGCTCGACCGATGTGGCGGCCGCCGAGGCCGGCGGCATCACCCAGCATATTGGCGCCTACCAAGTGACCTCGCCCTCCGGCGGCCGCATCACCTTCATCGATACGCCCGGCCATGCCGCCTTCACCGCCATGCGCGCGCGCGGCGCCAAGATCACCGACATTGTTGTGTTGGTGGTCGCGGCCGACGACGGCGTCATGCCGCAGACGGTCGAGGCGATCCATCACGCCAAGGCGGCGAAGGTTCCAATCATCGTTGCCATCAACAAGATCGACAAACCGGACGCCAAGCCCGAGCGCGTGCGCACCGAATTATTGCAGCATGAAATCCAGGTCGAATCGCTTGGCGGCGACGTGCTCGAGCTCGAAGTCTCCGCCAAGGCGAAGACCAATCTCGACAAGCTGCTCGACATGATCGCCCTCCAGGCCGAAGTGCTCGAGCTGAAGGCCAATCCGAACCGTGCGGCCGAAGGCACCGTGATCGAGGCGCGTCTCGACCGCGGCCGCGGACCGGTTGCGACAGTGCTCGTTCAACGCGGCACGCTGAAACCTGGCGACATTGTCGTCGCCGGCTCCGAGTGGGGCCGCGTGCGGGCGCTGATGTCGGATACCGGCCATTCCGTCGTCGCGGCAGGACCTTCGATGCCGGTCGAAATCTTGGGCTTCAACGGCACGCCCGAAGCCAGCGACCGGCTCGCTGTCGTCGATTCTGAGTCTCGCGCCCGCGAGATTGCCGATTACCGCGCGCGGCAGAAGCGCGACAAAATGGCGGCGCGACAAACCGGCCTGCGCGGCTCCCTCGAGCAAATGATGAATCAGCTCAAGACTAGCGGCCTCAAAGAGTTTCCGCTGGTGATCAAGGGCGACGTGCAAGGCTCGATCGAAGCGATCGTCGGCGCGTTGGAGAAGCTTTCCACCGAAGAGGTCGCCGCGCGCGTAATCTTCGCAGGGGCCGGTGGCATCACCGAATCCGACATTACGCTGGCGGAAGCCTCGGGCGCCGCCGTCATCGGATTTAACGTCCGCGCCCACAAGGAAGCGCGCGAAGCCGCCGCACAGGCCGGCATCGAAATCCGCTACTACGACATCATCTACAACCTCGTCGACGACGTGAAAAAGGCAATGTCGGGTTTGCTCGCGCCGACGCTGCGCGAGACCATGCTCGGCAACGCCACAATTCTCGAAATCTTCAAGGTCTCGAAAGTGGGCAATGTCGCCGGCTGTCGCGTCACCGAAGGCACCGTCGAGCGCGGCGCCAATGTGCGGCTCATTCGCGACAACGTCGTCGTGCACCAGGGCAAGCTGTCGCAGCTCAAGCGTTTCAAGGATGACGCGCGCGAAGTCGTCGCCGGCCAGGAATGCGGCATGGCATTCGAAAATTACCAGGACATGAAAGTAGGCGACGTGATCGAGTGTTATCGGGTGGAGACCGTGCAGCGGACGCTGTGAGTTCAAGACTCACGTTCGCATCTTTGCCGTCATTGCCGGTTCGAGCCGGGCACGACGCAAATTCAGAAAAACAAAATGGCACGTCACCAGTATCGCGATCAGTCAATCGGGGGCTCGCAGCGCCAGCTTCGCGTCGGCGAATTGATCCGCCATGAGCTCGCCGATATGCTCTCGCGCGGCGACATCCATGATCCGATCATCGAAGCGCACATGATCACGGTGCCCGAGGTGCGCATGAGTCCCGATCTGCGGCTGGCGACGATCTACGTCATGCCGCTCGGCGGCCGCGACGAGAAGGACGTAATCGAGGCGCTGGATCGCCATAAGAGATACGTCCGCGGTGAAATTTCGCGGCGCGTTAACCTGAAATTTGCACCTGAGATCCGCTTTAGAATCGATGAGCGATTCGACGAAGCGGAACGGATCGAGAAGCTTTTGCGAACGCCTGTAGTCCGGCGCGACCTGGATGCCGCAAAGGATTCGGGCGGGAAGGACAAGTGATCTTCGCGATGGACGATGTCACCGCGCCCGATGCCGCGGAGCAGAGCTTCCGGGCACATAAAAAACGTCCAAAACGGGACGTGCACGGCTGGGTCGTCCTCGACAAGCCAGTGGGCATGACCTCGACGCACGCGGTTTCCGTCGTCAAGCATCTGTACGCAGCCAAGCGTGCCGGTCATGCCGGAACGCTCGACCCGCTGGCATCGGGTTGTCTACCGATCGCGCTCGGCGAAGCGACCAAGACGGTGCCGTTCGTCGTCGACGGCCGCAAGACCTATTTGTTTACGGTGCGCTGGGGCGAAGAGCGCGACACCGACGATGCCGAAGGTCGCGTCATGGCAACGAGCGAAATCCGTGCTGACGTCGCGGCAATCCAGGCCTTGCTGCCGCGCTTCATCGGCACTATCGAGCAGATTCCGCCGCGCTTTTCGGCCGTGAAGATCGCCGGCGAGCGCGCTTATGATCTGGCGCGCGACGGTGAAACGGTCGATCTGGCGCCACGCGCCGTGACGATCCACCGGCTCGAATTGGTCAAAACGCAAGATCGCGACCATAGCGAGTTCGCGGCCGAATGCGGCAAGGGCACCTACGTACGCTCGCTCGCTCGCGATCTCGGCCGCGCACTCGGCGCGCTCGGTCACGTCTCGGCGCTGCGCCGGAGCCGGGTCGGGCCATTCGGTGAGGCCGAAATGATGCCTCTGGAACAGGTCGAATCTTTGTGTCATAGAGCAGCCGCTGGCGAGGGGCACCTTGCCGATACCCTCCTGCCGATCGAGACCGCGCTGGACGACATCCCGGCGCTGGCCGTGAGCCCGGCAGACGCGGCGAGGCTGCAAAGGGGCCAAGCCGCATTGTTGCGCGGACGGGATGCTGCCATCTTCCGCGGCATGGTTCAGGTCGCTTGTGGCGGCCAGCTTGTAGCCATTGCCGAGGTCGAACGCGGCGAGATCGTTCCCCGGCGCGTATTTAATTTAACCGGCATCGCGGGTCGCGCCGGTCGAGAAAGAGGTTCATGACGATGTCGATAACGACGGCGCGTAAGGCGGAAGTCATTAAGACGTACGCGGTAAAGTCCGGCGACACCGGTTCGCCGGAAGTCCAGGTTGCGCTCCTTTCGGAGCGGATCAACAACCTGACGGATCACTTCAAGAACCATATCAAAGACAACCATTCGCGGCGGTGTTTGCTTAAACTCGTGTCGCAACGGCGCCAGATTCTTGATTATCTTCGGCGCACGGACGAAGGGCGTTATAAGGAGTTGATCGAACGGCTGGGTATTCGCCGTTAAAAAGTTTCCGCGCGGGAGGTTCCGCGCGTTTAGTGGCGCGGCGCATGAAGCGCCCGCCGCATGTAAGGCAGCAAAGCTGCCGATTAGGAGGACGGCCGTTGCCGTCCATATCAGAGGAAGGTCCGAAGGCCATGGCAGGATCGCCAGTCGCTGGCTTTGCAGCAGCCCTGCTGCGCCGACAGCGTCTCGCCGTCTTGCTTATGGCTTTCGCTCTTCCGCGAAAACCATGAGAGACAATCGCAATGTTCAATATTCATCGTGTGCAACTTGACTGGGGCGGCCGCAAACTCACGCTAGAGACCGGAAAGGTCGCGCGTCAGGCTGACGGCGCCGTCGTCGCCAGCTATGGCGAGACCACCGTCATCGCGACGGTGGTCGCGGCCAAGCAGCCGAAACCCGGCATCGACTTCCTGCCGCTCACCGTCAACTATACGGAGAAATATTACGCGGCCGGTCGTATTCCCGGCGGCTACTTCAAGCGCGAGCGCGGGCCGACCGAAAAAGACACGCTTACCTCGCGCTTGATCGATCGCCCGATCCGTCCGCTCTTCGCCGACGGCTGGCGTTGCGACACGCAGGTGATCGTCACCGTTCTCTCGCATGACCAGGAGAACGACCCTGACATCGTCGCGATGGTGGCGGCCTCGGCCGCGCTGACGCTGTCCGGCGCGCCATTCATGGGCCCGATCGGGGGCGCGCGCGTCGGCTTCATCAACGACGAGTACGTCCTCAATCCGGTGATCGACGAGATGCCCGAGAGCAAACTCGACCTTGTCGTTGCCGGCACGCAAGACGCCGTGTTGATGGTCGAATCGGAAGCGAAGGAGCTGTCCGAGGAGATCATGCTCGGCGCGGTCATGTTCGGCCACCGGCATTTCCAGCCGGTGATCGACGGCATCATTCAACTCGCCGAGAAGGCAGCGAAAGAGCCGCGCGAGTTCGCCATGCCCGATACTGCCGCGATCGAGAAAGAGATGCTCGGCGTCATCGAGCAAGACCTGCGCAAGGCGTACGCGATTCCCGCGAAACACGAGCGCCAGGACGCGGTCGCTTGCGCCAAGAAAAAGGCTATGGAGCACTTCTTCCCGGACGGCAATGACAATCCGGATCGGCCGATGGCGCAGATTGCCGACGTGTTCAAGAATGTCGAAGCCAAGATTGTGCGGTGGAACATTCTCGACACCAGCAAGCGCATCGACGGTCGCGATCTCGTTACCGTGCGGCCGATCTCCGTAGAGGCCGGCTTCCTGCCGCGCACCCACGGTTCGGCGCTTTTCACCCGGGGCGAGACCCAGGCGATTGTTGTCGCCACGCTCGGCACCAGCGAGGACGAGCAGTTCGTCGACGCGTTGCAGGGCACCTACAAGGAAACTTTCCTACTGCACTACAACTTCCCGCCATTTTCGGTCGGCGAGACCGGCCGGATTGGCGCGCCCGGCCGTCGTGAAATTGGCCATGGCAAGCTCGCTTGGCGTGCGATCCGGCCGATGCTCCCGCCAAAGGAAGAGTTTCCCTACACCATCCGCGTGGTGTCGGAGATCACCGAATCGAACGGTTCTTCGTCGATGGCGACCGTGTGCGGCGCCTCACTCGCGCTGATGGACGCTGGCGTGCCACTGAAGCGGCCGACCGCTGGCATTGCCATGGGGCTCATCCTCGAAGATAAGCGCTACGCCGTGCTCTCCGACATCCTCGGCGACGAGGACCATCTCGGCGACATGGACTTCAAAGTGGCGGGCACCGGGGAGGGGATCACCGCTCTCCAGATGGACATCAAGATCGCCGGCATCACCGAGGAGATCATGAAGGTCGCGCTCAGCCAGGCGAAGAGCGGCCGGATGCACATCTTGGGGGAAATGGCGAAAGCGCTCGACAAAGCGCGCTCGGAGCTCGGCGAATATGCGCCGCGAATCGAAACCTTCAAGATCGCCACCGACAAGATTCGTGAGGTGATCGGCACCGGCGGCAAGGTGATCCGGGAGATCGTCGAGAAGACTGGCGCCAAGATCAACGTTGAGGATGACGGCACCGTGAAGGTCGCCTCGGCCGATGCCGAGTCCATCAAGGCAGCGGTCAACTGGATCAAGTCGATCGCGTCGGATCCCGAGGTCGGCCATATCTACGACGGCACTGTCGTCAAGGTCATGGACTTCGGAGCCTTTGTGAACTTCTTCGGCGCCAAGGACGGCCTCGTCCATATCAGCCAGCTCGCGCCGCGCCGGGTGCAGAAGACCACCGACGTCGTCAAGGAAGGCGACAAGGTGAAGGTGAAACTCCTCGGCTTCGACGAGCGCGGCAAGGTCAGGCTGTCAATGAAGGTCGTCGACCAGCAGACCGGCGAGGACCTCGAAGCCAAGCAAAAGGCCGAAGCCGGCGAGGCGCGCGAAGCGGCGGCTGCGGGCGAGTAGGCTTTAGGGCAAAACACTGCAAGCGGGCGGCGTTTCATGCGCCGCCCATTTTCTTTATTCGACGATAGAAACGTGGTCGCCGTCCGCCAGCGCGCTGCCCGGCCGTCGCATCAGGAAAAGCAGCAAAACGGCCGGCAAGCTGACCAGCAGCATCAGCTTGAAATCGTCCATATAGGCGATGATCGAGGCCTGCCGCGTGATCTCGGCATTGAGTGCGCTCAATCCCGCTTGCGTCGCGGTGTTCCAATAGAGGTAAGCGCCGCCGAATTGCAGCATACGATTGAACGGTGTCACCTGTTCGGCGATCGCCGCATGCACGATTTGCGTATTCTGCGCGAGCAGGAAAGTCGCGATCGAGACGCCGATCGAGCTGCCGACATTGCGCACCAGGCTGAACAGTGCGGTGCCGTCGGTGCGTAGCTCGGCGGGCAGCGTCGCAAAGGCAACCACCTGAAGCGGGGTGAATACGAGGCCGAGGCCCGCGCCCTGGATGAACGTCGTGACTGCGAGTGACCAAGCGTTGATGTCGGGCGTCCAGGCCACCATCTGCCGCGCCGATTCCGCCAGCATCGCGAAGCCGATAAACATCAACAGGCGCGGATCGATGCGGTTGGCGAGCCGGCCGGCGGCCATCATCGCGATCATCGTGCCCGCGCCGCGCGGCGCCATCAGGACGCCGGCTTGCGCCACGGGATAGGCGCCGAGCGTCTGCAGGTAAGGAGCAAGCAAGGCCGAGCTTGCGAGCAGCACCAGACCGATTGCAAACATGACCATCAATCCCGCTGTGAAATTCAGGTCGCGGAAAATGCGGGGCGGAATGAACGGCCGCTTGGCCGTTGCAACATGAGCGACGAACAGATAGAGGCCAAGCACGGCGAGCGCCACCTCGATGACGATTTCGGTGGAGCCGAACCAGTCTTTTATTTCGCCGCGGTCAAGCGCGAGCTGGAGGGCGCCAAGGCCGAGGCTAAGCGCGGCAAAGCCGATCCAGTCGAACTTCAATTCCGCGCTACGGCGGGCATCGCGCAGGAACAGCAATAGGCCAGCAATGCCGAGAATTCCGAACGGCACGTTGATGAAAAAGACCCAGCGCCAGTTGTAGACTTCGGTGAGATAGCCGCCCAGCGTTGGGCCGAGAATCGGGCCGACCATCACGCCAACGCCCCAAATTGCCATGGCAGAGCCGCGCTGCTCGAGCGGATAGAGATCGAGCATGATCGCCTGCGACAATGGCACGAGACCGGCGCCGAAGGCGCCTTGCAGCAATCGGAACATCACCATCTGGTCGAGACTGTTAGCCAAGCCGCACAGCACGGACGCGACCGTGAAGCCGGCGAGACAGGCGGCGAACAGCGGCTTGCGGCCGAAGCGCGCCGACAGCCAGCCGACAGGCGCGGTCATGATCGCGGCGGCAACGATATAGGAGGTCAAAACCCAGGTGATCTGATCGGGAGCAGCCGCGAACGTGCCCTGCATATAGGGTAGCGCGACATTCGCGATGGTGGTGTCGAGCGCCTGCATCAGGGTCGCCAGCACCGTGCACGCCGTGACTATCAGGCGAATTGAATTGGCGGGCTGACCGGTTGTCGTACCTGCGGCCATGACTGGGACGCCTCGTTGCCGTCAGCTGCCGTTACAGCAACTCGGAAAGCCCGCGGCGGTGGCCGGTATCGATCTCGACCGTGACGCTCATGCCGGCCCGCAATGGAGGCTTGTCGGACTTCGGGTCGATGCGAACCCGCACCGGGATGCGCTGCACCACCTTCACCCAATTGCCGCTCGAATTTTGCGCCGGAAGGATGGAAAACTCCGAGCCGGCCGCGGGCGCGATGCTCTCCACCGTGCCGGCCCAGACATGACCGGGATAGGTGTCGACCGACACCTGGACACGATCGCCGGGCTGCACGTGAGTGAGGTCTGTTTCCTTCATATTGGCGTCGACCCAAAGATCGTTGGTCGCGACCAAGGCGACCGCGCCGGTATTGGTCAGCGCGGCCGTCTGCGCGACGAGATACGTGCCGGGCTGTAGCGCGGCGACCTGGGTCACCACGCCGTCGAACGGCGCGCGCACGATCGTATGATCGAGCTGACGCTGGGCTTCATCGACCTGCGCCTGGCCTTGCAGATATTGCGGGTGCTGTGCGACCGGGATTTCGGCACTGCCACCGAGCCGCGCGAGCTGAACTTGCGTTTGCTTGCGCAAGGCTGCGAGCTTGTTCTTGTCGGCATCGAGCGTGTAACGCGCCAAATCGTACACGGACTGCGAAACGGTGGCGCTGCGCAGGAGGGTCGTGTCACGGTCGAAGTTGATCTGATCCAGTGCGACCTGCGCCTGTTCGGCGGCGACGTCGTTCTGCATCCGCGTGAAGTCCTGCTTCATCGCCTCGATATTCAGCGCGGTCTGCGCCAGATTGGCCCTGGCATTGTCGAGGGCGATCTGGAACTGCTGGGGATCAACCCGAAACAGAACGTTCCCCGCCTTGACCGCTTGCCCCTCGCGGACCTCGACCGAGCTGACGATGCCCGATATGTCGGTCGAGACCATGAGCTTGGCGGCATGAAGATAGGCGTCGTCGGTCGAAACATAGCGGCCGCCCATCACGTAGAACAAAAGTCCGCCGCCAACCGCCATCAGCGGTAGAACGACGAGAAGCACGAAGCGTTTGCTCCGGTGCAGCGCTTCGACAAGCGTCGTCGTGCGTGATTTTGCCGGCAGTACGCTCGGCGTGAATTTGAGAACGGTATCAACCATAATGCCGCTCTCCCGAAGCGTCAGCCGCAGTTCTTTGCTGGATCGCCTGGCGCAAGTTCTCTTTCACGGTCGCAAGTTGCGCGACCATCTTTTCGACGGCCTCGCGCTCGACACCCGCGAGCGCCGTCGCCATCAATTCGTCGCCGAGAACGCCGAGCCGGTCGAGCAGAGGCCGCGCCGCGCCGGTCAGAAACAGCCGTTTGGCGCGGCGGTCATTGGGATCCGCGCGGCGCTCGATGAGGCCGCCGTCGCAAAGCCGGTCGAGCAGGCGTGTCAGCGAGATCGGCTGCAAATCGAGCATTTCGGCCAGCTCTGATTGCTTGAGCCCTTCGAAACGATCGAGCCGTGCCAGCACTGCCCACTGCGCCCGAGTGACCCCGAATTGACCGCCTCTGTAGTCCGCAAAGGTCTTCAGCATACGAGCTACGTCATTGACCGTGAAGGCGAATTCCCTGTTTAGCGAGCG
>Ga0116223_10005809_pt1 | contig 10277 bp, 4 predicted proteins | sample Sb_taG_3_FD_90092 | JGI IMG/M metagenome (GOLD analysis project Ga0116223, IMG submission 90092) | Peat soil microbial communities from Weissenstadt, Germany - Sb_50d_a_PC metaG | ecosystem: Environmental > Terrestrial > Soil > Wetlands > Peat | place: Germany: Weissenstadt | collected 2010-09-21 | reverse complement strand
CTTCATCGTGCGGGATGCCTTCGCCGCGCTCGGCCTGTTCGATACCCCGGCGAATGGCCGCGACTGTTTCAGCGCGTTCCAAACGATCCAGCATCTCCTGGTAGCTTCGCGCATCCTGGACCACCAACTCGGCGCGGCCGTTGACCGTCAGCACCAGCGGGGTCTTCTTTTTCTTCAGGCGGCCAACGTATCCTTTGATGTTTCGCTGGAACTCGGTCACCGAACGAACTTCTCTCAAGTCGATCATGGAAGTCTCCCCATCATATTTAAAGCAGACAATTCCATGCTAGCACGCGCCGTCATGCCAACCGTACAATAGCGCTAAATTCAAGCGTTTTCGCTTGACATCGAAGATGCCCGGTGAGATATATGGGGGCACCACCATGGACACCCCCGACCCTCGCTGCTCGCGGCGCTCTTTCCTGGCGGCCTCTGGACTGGCCGCTTCCCTGGCGAACAATTCGGACGCCGCGGACGCCGCTGCCGACCAAAATCCCCCGTTGCCCTCCACCATGGCCGCCGTGGATTTCGCGAAGCTCATTGCGCGCGCCGACCTGACTTACGACAAGCCCGTGCCGCGCGGCGAGGAAGGCATCCCCGTGGGGAACGGCCGCATGGGGAGCCTGGTCTGGACCACCGCCAGCCAGCTTCGCTTCCAGATCAATCGCGTGGACGTGTACGCCAACAACAGCGCCACCAACAGCTTCTTCGAGCGGCACAACGACTACTGCGGAGGCTGCGGCTACCTGGACATCGACTTCGCCGCCTCCGCCGATTTCGGAAACGCCGAGCCGTTCCCGGACTCCGGCTTCACGCAACACCTCTCGGTCTATGACGGCCTCCTGGCCATCGACGGCAAAGGCGTCAAGGCCCGCATTCTCGCCTGGCCCGCCCAGGACGTGATGGCGATTACCGTGGAAGCGCGCGGATCGGTGGCCGCCACGCTGCGGATGCTGCGCTACGAAACCAAGTACTTCGGCAACCAGCTCGAAACATTTGCCCGCGATCACGTTGTGACGGTCGAGAACCGCAACCACACCGCCGCCTCGCGGCTGATCGTCCGCGACGATGCCATCGCCCTCACGCAGGAGTTTCGCGAAGCAGATTACTGCTGCAAATCCGCGATCGCGGTAGCGGTGGTGGGCCGGCCCGCGAAGGCCCGTGTGCTGAACGAAACCGATGTCGAGATCGCGGCCGAGCCGGGCGCCGGCGCCTTCACGATTCTGGCCGCCTCCGCCGCCAGCTTCGACCGCAACGAGGATGTGCTCGCGGCCGCCTTCCGCCAGCTCGCCGCGGCCAAGTCCAAAGGCGCCGTCGCGCTGGCGCAGGAGACCCGGGATTGGTGGCACGGGTTCTGGTCGCGCAGTTTCGTGCACCTCCACAGCCCCGACGGCACGGCCGACTTCGTGGAGCAGAACTACCACTACTTCCTATATGTAATGGCCGCCAGCTCGCGCGGGAAGCTCCCGCCGAAATTCAACGGCATGATCTGGAACACCGGCGGCGATCTGCGCACCTGGGGCGCGCAACACTGGTTCGCCAACCTGAGCTGCTACTACGAAGCTCTCCCCGCCGCCAACCGGTGGGAGCTGATGGACCCCATGTTCGCCATGTACTTCGGCATGTACGATGCGTGCGCCACGGCCGCCCGCCAGCAGTGGGGCACTGCCGGCATCTACATCCCGGAGACCAGCTATTTCGACGGCCTGGAGAAGCTGCCCGACGACATCGCCTCCGAGATGCAGGACCTGTACCTGCTGCGCAAGCCGTGGGAGCAGCGCTCGGCGCATTTTCTGGAGTACGCGCGGAACAAACATCCGCACTCCAGCCGCTGGAACTGGATCCAGGCCGGAAGCTGGGTGAACGGCAAGTGGGTCATCACCGAGCGCGGCTCGGGGCCGTACGGAGCGGTCACCCACATCTTCGGCAGCACGGCCAAGATCGCGTACCTCTTCTGGCGGCGCTACGAATTCACGCTGGATCGCGAATGGCTGCGCACGCGCGCCTATCCCATGCTGCGCGGCGTGGTGGAATTTTATCGCAACTACCCCAACCTGAAAAAAGACGCCGCCGGCAAGTATCACATCCACTCGGTGAACAGCAACGAAAGCGTCTACGGCGCACGCGATACCGATGAGGACACCTCCGCCATGCGCGGCGTGACGGCCGCTCTGTTGCGCGCCGCCGAGATCCTAAATGAGGACAACGCCGCGGACAGCGCCATGCGCCCGGTGTGGCGCGAGTTTTTCCAGAACCTGCCTCCGCTGCCCACCAGCAACGATCCGGAAGCCCTGCTCCCCGCCGGCTACTCCGGCCCGCGCGTGTTCGTCCGCGGCCTGAAGCCCGCCGTCAAGCCCGCCGGCACGCTCCCCGACGCCAACAGCCTGCCCATGTGGTTCTTCGACCTGTGCAACGTGGAATCGCGCGACCGCCAAACGCTGGACATCGCGAACACCACGTTCACGCAATACTTTCGCAACGGATTGAATTCGCAGACGCCGGTATCGGTGCTTTCCAAGCTGGCTATCGCGGCCGCCTCGCTGGGGCGCGCCGACGCCGTCCGCATCCTGATTCCCAACCAGATCCGCGCCCTGGCTCCCGAGCGCTCGGCCGCTTACAAAAACGGCGGCGTGCTGGCCAACCGCATGACGCTGCGCGAAGGACCGCAGGCGCTCGACGCCCAGCGCCTGGGGCGGGCAGCGTCGGCGCTCCACATGGCGCTGTTGCAGAGCAATCCCCCCGCGCCCGGCGAAGATCCAGTGCTGCACGTCTTTCCCGCGTGGCCCAAGGACTGGAATGCCTGCTACACGCTGCTGGGCCACGGCGCGTTCCTGGTGAGCGCCTCGATGCGGAACGAGCGGGTCGAGTATGTGGAGATCCGCTCGCAGGCCGGCGCGCCATGCAAGCTGCGCAATCCCTTCGATGGTGAAGTCACACTGCACCGCGATGGGCGGCGCTCCGAAACGCTGCAGGGCTCGCTCCTCCAATTCCAGACCCGCAAGGGAGAGAACATCGTCGTGGTGCCGATGAATACCGATCCCGCGGATTTCAAGCGCACGGTACCGGAAGGCTAACATGCAAACGTTCCTGGAGTTTCTACTCTTCCTGCTGGATTTACTACCGTTCGGCCAGTCTTCTGTGGGGCAGGCCGTCGTTTTTTGTGGCCTGCCTTTTGGAGGCGCTTTCGCCTGCCGACCTTTTCCGAGTCAAACCCGCCGCCCGCGTGTTCACACATCATGCTCCTAAGAGCACCCCTCTTCTTACTCTTGTTCGCCCACCCCCTGCTATCCCAAACCGAAGCCCAGTACATCGCCAGCGTGAACGCCGCGATATCGGGCCTGACCGCCGGCCTCGGTCCTGCGAACCACCCCATCATCTTCGCCGGCAACCTGGTACATGCCGATGGCAAGGTCATCGGCCAGGCGAACCTGAACAACCTGCTGGCCTATGTGGACGGTCTGAAGGCCGCCGGCGTCCAGCGCGTGGATATCAACCCGGGGCTCACTTCCATCAACGATCCGGCCGCGCGGCCCCTCTACGACGCCGTAGTCGGTTACATCCGGCAGGTGGGCCTGCAACTGGCGATCAATCCGGAGTTCACCGCCGGCGAATTGGGGCCGAACATCACGTTCCAGGACTTCACGAACGCGGCCATGCAAAACTACCCGGCCTACGTGGCGCGCTATCAGCCCGACAACTTCGTGATCGTCCACGAGCCCACTTCGGCGAGCGAAAACATGGGTCTCATCAATACCGTTACGGTGCAGGACTGGCACAGTTTCATCGTGGCGGTGGCCCCCCTGCTCAAGGCAGCCTCGCCGCACACGCGGCTGGGCGCCGGCGGATTTCAGAATGGCGAAGTTCCCGTGCAGAGCACCCAGGAGTCCACGTTCTGGCAGGATTTCGTGACCATTCCCGCGCTCGACTTCATGACCATGGACATCTACAACTCCGACACCTTCCCCACGTACAACCTCTGGATCCAGTTGGCAAAGACCAATAACAAAGGTATGTACATCGAGGAATTCTGGGCGCCGCACGATATCCCGAACCCCTTGCCCGCGGGCGTGCTCACGGCCAAAGGCTACCTCACCGAGCCGCTGGACGATGCAGCCGTGGATGGACCCGCCAATCCGGATTTCGCGGCCATCGATATCAGTTGGGTCGAGGCCATGGCGCAGTATGCCTCGGCCAACGGGCTGGAAGCCATAACGGCTTTCACCACTCAGACGTTCTTCGCCTATGGCACACCGGGCCACGACAAACCCAGCGACCCGGTGTACTCCGCCGCGGTCATCGGCGCCCTCAAGAGCGGCCAGATCACCGCCACGGGCCAGAGCTACCTGGCGGCGCGCAGCCAGTATGGGGTCAAGCCATCCGCCGGCGCCTCGGGAGCTAGCCAAGCTAGCCCGGCGGCGGGCACCGGGGCGGCCCAAACGTTCAGCTTCACTTTCTCGGATATGGGCGGCTTCCAGAAGTTCACGGTGGTGGATGTGCTCATCAACAACGTGCTCGACGGGCGGCAGGCATGCTACGTGGCCTTCGTTCCATCTGCCGCCAACTCGGGTTCCCTGTACCTGGTGGACAATGCGGGCGACGCGGGCGGTCCGTACTCGGGCATGCTGCTGCCGGGGAACGGAGCGGTCGAGAACAGTCAATGCAGCATCAGCGCGGCCGGCAGTTCCGTGGCGGGCAGCGGAAACACACTGACCCTCACATTGGCGATTTCGTTCACTTCTGGTTTTGCCGGGAACAAAGTCTTGTATCTTGCGGCGCAGGATGCGTCGTCGATATCGGGCTGGCAGGTGATGGGAACATGGAATGTACCGGGGCCCGCCATCACGGGTCCGGGGGTGGGCGGAGTCAGTCCCGCCCTGAGCAGCGGATCGAGCCAAACCTACACCTTCACATTCACCGACACCAACGGGTGGCAGGATATCTCGGTGGCCAATGTCTTGATCAACGGTGTGATCTCGGGTGTGGGGGCGTGCTACGTGGCGTTTGTCCCTGGCGGGCCGGGATCGGGCACGGTGGACCTGGTGGATAACGAGGGCGATGCGGGCGGACCGTATGCGAGTATGAAGCTTCCCGGAACCGGCACGGTGTCTAACAGTCAGTGCTCCATCTCCGCCGCAGGCAGTTCGGTGACAGCCGGCGGCAACACACTGACACTGATCCTCGCCATCGCTTACAGTCAGTCCTTCGCCGGCACTCAAGTCCTCTATCTGGCGGCGCGCAGCAACACGGCGACTTCCAACTGGCAGGCTTCCGGATTACTGACTCTCACCAATGCCACCGCGTGGTTGAGCTACGCGCGGGACGCGCAGCACACCGCGCTTTCCACCAACCAATCGCAGCCGCTGAAACGGATTCACTGGCAGACCCCGGTGGACCTCCAGCCTCAATTCAGCGGCGGCGAGTTGCTGATTCACTACGGCTCGCCCCTGGTGACGCCGCAAAACACGGTGATCGTGCCGGTGAAGACCGGCGCCACCGGAAGTTTCCGCGTGGAAGCGCACAGCGGGGCCGACGGCCACCTGGAGTGGAGCCAAACCACCGACTACGTTCTTCCCCCGCATGATTGGACTCCCCCTTTCGGTCCTGCTCTCACGCCGGGTTCGCGGCTCTATTTTCCGGGAGCGGGCGGCACCGTCTACTTCCGCGATCAGCCGGACTCGGCTACCGGAGGCGGGGGACAGATCGCTTTCTACGGCCTGGCAAATTACCAGGCAAACTCCGCGATTTACAACGAGGCCGTGGCGATCTCGACGCCTATTACTTCCGATCCCGAAGGCAACATCTATTTCGGTTTCCTGGTGACCGGCGACACGCCTGCGTCCTTGCAGAGCGGCATTGCCCGCATCGGCGCGAGCGGCCAGGGGACCTGGATTTCGGCCGCCGCCGCGGCCAGTGACTCGGAAATCACCCAAGTGGTCGAAAACTGCGCTCCCGCGGTGAATTTGAGCCAGGGTACGCTCTATGTGGCCGTAAGTGACGGCGGGGCCGGATACCTCGTCGCGCTAGACCCCACGACTCTGCAGCCACAGGCCCGTGTCCGGCTGACCGATCCCGCGTCGGGGCAGGATGCTGCGCTGGATGACGACGCATCGTCCTCGCCCACCATCGGGCCGGATGGCGACGTCTACTACGGCGTGCTGGAGAACCCGCCGGCATCCAACCACTACCGCGGCTGGCTGCTGCATTTCAACTCCCGGCTCTCGCAAGTGAAGATACCCGCCGCCTTCGGCTGGGACGATACAGCCTCCGTGGTCCCCAGCTCTATGGTCCCGTCCTATGGCGGCACATCTTCCTATCTCCTGATGACGAAATACAACGACTACGCCGACACCGGAGGAACCGGCCTCAATCGAATTGCGATCCTGGATCCCGGCGCGATCGAGACCGATCCGGTGACGCGAACGGCCGTCATGAAAGAGGTGCTGACCATCCTCGGGCCAACCCCCGACCCCGAATTGGGGGGTGTCAAGGAGTGGTGCATCAACTCGGCCGCGGTAGACCCGGCCACCAAGTCGGTGCTGGCGAACAGCGAGGATGGCAAGCTGTACCGCTGGGATCTCACCACCAACACCTTTACTCAGTCGGTGACTCTGACGGCTGGTTTGGGTGAGGCCTATACGCCGACAGTGATCGGGGTCGATGGCACCGTGTACGCCATCAATAACGCGACTCTCTTCGCCGTCGGCCAATGAACGGTGTACTAAGTACACCATTTCGTAAGTACAGTCTGTATCCAACCGTGGCGCACGCTCTCAGCGTGCCGCGTCGACACTTTCCAGAAACCCCTGGACAACCCACTGATTTTGAGCTGCTTGTACCACAACGCTCTCAACCCTTTGCAGCCCGCGACGATTCGGTGGGGCGGACCCCCCGGTCCGCGGCCGACCCCCTGGTCGGCCTTTGGTTGCGGCTCTGCTGCTTTGTATTACAGTAGCTCCATTTCTTTCCTCCTTGAGAAGATTTTCTTTAAGCGGCTGGGGCCGCCGCTTGCTGAACAGCTACGCCCGTCCCCCCTCTGGCTTCTGGCTCCTGAGTTCTGGCTCCTCGCCCTCCGGTTTGGTTGCGGCTCTGCTGCTCTGTGGGGCAGGCCATCGTTTTCTGTGGCCTGCCTTGTTGGACAGATTGCCCAGTCTTGGTGGGGCAGGCCTTCCGCCTGCCAACCGTTCCAGTGGGGCAGCCTGTGACAGGCGACAAAAAACGATCGCCTGTCCCACCTAAGGGAAATGGGCCTTGCCGCCGATATGGTGAATATGAAGTCCCTCCGGATTTTCGCTCTTGCCGTGTGCGCCTTGCCGCCGGCCTGGCCGCAGCATGTAGGCGTTCCCACCAATGACCTGGACAAATTGACCGCCGACGAGCTGTTCAGTGTGCAAGTTACGTCCGTGGGCCGCAAAGCCCAACAGCTCTCCAAGGCCCCCGCCGCGGTGTTCGTGCTGACCGCGGAGGATATTCGCAGGTCCGGAGCCACTTGCATTCCCGAAGCGCTCGAATGGGTGCCGGGTCTGACGGTTCTGCACCTCGACGGGCGCTCGTGGGTCGTATCGGCCCGCGGTGGCGCGCGCCTTTACGCGGACAAAATCCTGGTGATGATCGACGGGCGGTCGCTCTACACTCCGCTCTTCTCGGGAGTGATCTGGGACGCCATTGATGTTCCCATGGCGGATATCGAGCAGATCGAGGTGGTCCGCGGGCCGGGGGCCGTAATGTGGGGGCCGAACGCCGTGAATGGGGTGATCAACATCATCACCAGGAAGGCCGGCGCCACCAGGGGCGGGCAGGTCAGCGTGGCCACGGGCAATGAACTTCTGAATAGCACGGAAGCGCGCTGGGGCGACGCTCCGAGCGACCGTCTGGCATACCGGGTATGGGGAAAATTCGACTACCGGACCCCCGCGTTCGACTCCCCCGGCTACTTCCGCTTCGACAATCAGTTCACTTTTCGGGAATCCCCCATTCAGAACCTGGATGCCGGCACCGGGCGCATGGGGTTTCGCGTGGAGGGACAACCGGACGACCAGGACCAGTGGATGTTGCAGGCGGACGTCTACAAGATGGATCGGCAGGATGCCCTGGGTTATCCCGTTTTGCTTCCCACCACGATTCAGCAGGCGCAGGGACACACCGATTACGAGGGCGGCGACATCCAGGCGAAATGGACCCGCACGGCTTCCGCGGGCAATGAGAGTGAATTGCAGTTTACGTATTCGAAAGACGACTTGACCTACCCGTTTCTCTCGGGACAGGTGAACAACCTGACTGTCAACTATCAGAAGCGGACCCAGACCGGCGAGCACAACGAACTGTATTGGGGCGCGGGCTATCAACAGTATTGGGACGACACCCAAACCGGACCCGCCGTGGGCTTTTCTCCGTCCGGTTACACCTATCGTTCGGGCGACGCGGTAATCCGTGACGAGTGGCAGTTCGTGCCCGGCCGTTGGATGGCATCGGCGGGCGTGCGATTGGATTACGGCTCCTACCGCAGGCTCGAATACCAGCCCAGCCTCCGGCTGCTGTACACGCCCACTTCCAAACAGTCGGCATGGCTCGGCGTGTCGCGCGCGGTGCGGACGCCTAGCCGGCTCGACCGGAACGCCGATATCAATGAAGGACTTTTGCAGATTGGTCCAGCCGTGGCGTCCCAGTACCTGGTGGGTAACCTCGCATTCCGTTCGGAGGTGGAGCGCAGTCTGGAAGCCGGGTACCGCGTGCAATCGGGCCAGCGCTGGTCGGTGGACGCCTCGGTTTTCTGGAGCTATTACGAGCGTCTGAGGGTGCTTGACATGAGCGCGGTGCCCACCGCCATTCTTCCGGGGACGCCGCCGATGCTCCTGATGGACCTATACACCGGCAACGGCGGGGCCGGCCGCTCTTACGGCGGAGAAGTCTGGGGCTCGTTTCAGGTAATGGAACATTGGCGGCTCATTCCTTCCTATTCGTATCTGAACGAGACCCGGTGGCTGCCGGCAGCCTCCGCCTACTGGCAGTACTATTGGGACGGCACACCTGCCGATGTGCCGCACCAGGCACTATTGCGCTCCCAACACGATCTCTCCCGAACCATCCGGCTGGACCTGATGGCTCGCGCCCGTTCGCATAACACGTCGATGGACCTGCCGGGTGTGGTTCTGATGGATGCCCGCCTGGCCTGGAGGCCCACCCGCAACGGGGAATTCAGCGTGGCCGTCCAGAACCTGGCCAACCGCCAGGTACTGGAGTGCCTTCCGGAGTTGATGACGCCGGCCATTCCCTTGCGAAGGACCTTCGTCATTCGATGGACGCAGAAGCTGTAGCCAACGGAGGGGTGTGAGCACCGGGACGTACCGAGCTGAATTCGTGCCGAAATCGGCAGAGCCTGGCGCCACGCGCTTGAGTCTCTCAGCGCCCTCCGCTTCCCCGGCGCTCTCAGGCTTTGACTTTGTTCTTCTCTGCGTCTTCCTCCGCGGGCTCCGCGCCTTCGCGTCAAGGACACCGTCTCCCTGGTTCCGACTCGTCCGGGTTAGCATCAAGATCCGCTGGCTGACGGTCGTCCTGGCATTCTCTCTGATGCCGGGGTGGCCGGCTTCGCCCGCGGCCGATTCCGAAGACGAGCTGAGGGCCGCCACCGTCTGGTTATTCATGCAGTATTCGCAACTGGCGCCCGGCGCGGACGGAGCCGTCACGGTGGGGGTCATGGGCCGGGCATCTTTTGAGCAGGCTTTGCGCCGCACTCTGGAGGGCAAATCGAGCGGCGGCCATCCGGTCCGGGTGGTCGAGATCCAATCCGACCTGCGCTGTTGCCAGGTCGTGTACTTGGCCACCGGCAAGAGTGAGGAAATCCGGCAGGTCCTGCAGACTGCGCAACCCCTGCACACCCTGACCATTGGCGAGTCGGATCGCTTCCTGGAGCACGGCGGCGCCGTGAATCTGTTCATCTCGGACGGGCACATCGGCTTTGAAACCAGCCTGGATGCCCTGGACCGGTGCGGTGTCACCATCAGTTCCAACCTGCTCAAATTCGGACAGATCCGCAACCGTGGAAAAGGGCCGGTGGCGAAATGAGGAGATACGCCTCGTTGCGATGGAGACTGACGGGCCTGATCGCCGGGGGCAGCGTGGTAGCCGCGGTAATCGCCGCGGCGGGGTTCTCCTGGGTCGACCTGAGGCGCTTCTGGCAGCACAGCCAGGATGAAGTCCAGGCGGTAGGAAAGGTGGTGGCGGACCAGGCAGGTCCGGCGATTACGCTGGGCGACCGGAATGCCGCAGTCGAGATCCTGGGG